>SDBU01006886.1_pt1 | contig 13272 bp, 8 predicted proteins | sample 2277071 | NCBI WGS metagenome assembly SDBU01 (sample SAMN10397929, study PRJNA504765) | marine sediment metagenome | isolation source: marine sediment core GS08_GC12, 126 cmbsf | place: Arctic Ocean: Gakkel Ridge, Loki's castle | collected 2008 | reverse complement strand
CTTGAAGCAATGCAAAAAATATGGGTATTTTGACCCAATATCAAGTACATTTTGCGGGTGAAGTTGCGATGTAAGGCGAAGGGCTAGGTCTTCGTTCGTAAGTCTAGCATGTTCGTGCATTGCCTCCTTACCGCCCTCCGGCTGGAGTTCTGATTCCCAGCGGAATTCGGGAGGGGGAAATTGCGCCCACAATCCACAATTATTACAGGAAAGATACGGAGTTAGGCCGACAGTTGCGTGCTCTGCGGGACCAAATTCCGTACCGCCGCACACAGTACAGGTACTAGGCATAAGGCTACTTTAGTATAGGTGTGATTACGGTGTGACTGTGCCGGAGCCCGTTACCCGGAAATCTCGAATTCCTTCAGCGGTTAGAGGAGTTCCATCATCAAGAACTTCGATGATGCCTCTAACTACCAAGTCCTGTAGGGAGGCCAGGAATTGAGCGCCGATAGGCTCGTTGATAGCAGTCTCGAAAACCGAAGGATTGATAAAGAGTTGAGATACCCCGATATCCAACCCGTAAGCCGGATCGAATTCTGCATTTGAGGGGACCCAATTGTTCCCTCGGATGATAGTCGATCCGCTTGTAGGTGAGATGTGGACAAAAACGTCCTGCATCTGCTCCTCGGTTCCTGCCTCTCCAGTCGCGCCAGCGGGAGAACCAACTAGAGCAGAGGGGAATGTACCGTCTTCACGAATATTGGTCCGATAAGTCCTGGGAGAAGCTGAAGCTATGACGTAGCGGCCAGATGGATTCGCCGTTGCGCCTTTGACTGGACCGGGAGCCCCCGTGTAGCCAGTCGTTCCAATAGGAAGAGGTACCTCTGGATATTGCAAGGGTTGTGCAAGAGGCGGATTTGCTCTGAGCTTGAAAGCCTCAAGAGGCTGGCCCGGCTCAAAAGCGTCAGGATCAATTCGGATTCCAATAGTCATTCTGTACTCCTACGGAAATATAATCTACTTATTTTGGTGCCCACAGATCACGATATCCAGTAACGTAGAATACCCAATCATTCATACCTGCGTTTGAACCAGCAGTGACAAAAGCGTAGTGAACATTCGGAGCTAGGCGGTTAACAATAGGGATACTTCCTGCGATACCAGAAGCGGCATTGTCGTTTGATCCCCTCGCCCTAGAAGCGAACAAGACTTCAAAATTACCTGTAGAGCTTAGATCAATACCTAGCCCACCGCCCACTGAGGCTCCATCGGCGAAGAAGGCAGCACAGTTGGTCGTCGGCATTGGACCAGCACCGTTAAAGTCCACGGCAATGGCTGTGAATGGGAGGAGAAGACTAAGGTTTCTCCACGTACCGTTTGCATTGGTGCTTGTGTTGGTTCTTGTTCCATCGAGATCGAAGTCATGATTGGTTTGATCTCTCGGAGAAAACATTATGCGGTTCCCGTCCGTATAGAACTTCGTGATATTAGAGGTAGAACCGTTCCATATAGAACCAACGCATCGTTCGGTGTCTCTGACAGGATGATACCCCGGCTTCGTTCCACCAATATCATCCGGCGGTGTACCAGAAATCTTGGGAGTTATAACGCCACCATTATTCCATACGTAGAGGTAGTAGGGAGTGCTTGCACTTTCTGGTGACGATCCTACAGTCAAATCAGTGGCCATATTGAATACCAGAGCCGTAGTCCTAGCAAGGATGGCTCCGTCTATGTCTATCGAAGTGATTGCTCCGACGCAGGGATTCAAGGTCACAGTGCTGTTACTGGTCCAAGTTAGGACCCCGATCAACGTACCCGGAGCACCCACAATCAGAGGATCTGCTCCGCCCAATTGATGGCGGGCAGCGTGCGCGTGGATATCCATCGCGTCTGTGTCTGCCTTGGTGAAAGTAGTGTCCAAGTCTGTTACGTTGCCGCTCTTGAACGTTATGATAGGAGTAGGATCTCCAACCTTCTGGATGAATAGTTCGTCAAGAAAATCTTTGCTGAACAGCCATTTATCTTGCCCCTTAGACGCAAATTTCAAATTGGAACTCTGCGCTGATGAGGCTCCACTGTCAATGGTTACCGTAGTGTTGGCGTCTGCGTTGTTGTCTACTCGAAAATCCTCGCCTTCAAAACGAGAATTACCAAGAACATGCAACTTCGTAGCCGGTGAAGCAGTTCCGATTCCTACATTACTGTTGGAGTCGGCCACGATGGTGGAAGCGTCAGCGGAACTACTTAGAATCATGACAGCGTTACCAGAACCCGCAGCGATAGCTGTCAAACTGCCAGATGTGTCTTTTCGAATGATCCAGACATTCACTCCCTGGTCCTGCAAAACAATCTGTGTGTTCTGTGACGAAGACGCTCCACTAGAGATCTCAAGGGAAGCGTCAGAGTCGGCTTCGTTGTCGAAACCTCGACTCAGATTCTTTGGAACGTAAATGGGATTGTGGTCGTCCTGATCCAGCCCAGTCAGACCGCTATGAACTGAGATTCCACCGCTGCCGGTGGGGCCGGTGGGTCCAGTGACTCCAGCTCCGGTTTCACCAATGGGACCGCCAGATGAGCCGGTGGCTCCAACCGGACCTTGGGGACCAGATAGCCCTTGATGCCCAGTTTCGCCCTGCTTTCCTTCTTGCCCCTGAGCACCGACTGGACCAGTTTGTCCTACAAGACCAGAGGGTCCGACATTACCAGTAGGACCAGTGTTTCCGGTTTCACCTGCTGTGGTGCCGGTGGGACCTGTTACTCCAGCGCCGGTAGGACCGGCGTTTCCTGTGACTCCAATCCCTCCGATGATACCAGCAACTCCCGTTTCTCCTTGCAAACCAGTAGCGCCAGTAGCACCAGTGTCTCCGGCTGTACCGGGAAGGCCAATACCTTGTTCTCCTACTGATCCTGTGGGTCCGAGGATAGAATCTCCTTGATCGCCCTTCAGACCCGGAGAACCTTGAATTCCGGGCAGACCGTCGGTACCAGTGTTTCCCTTCCCACCAGCGGCACCAGCGGTACCATCTACACCCGTGGAGCCAGTGATGGACAAGCCAGGAGCGCCGGTAGATCCAGTAGGTCCAGTGGAACCCGTCGTACCCGTATAACCGGTTTCTCCGAAGGGTGCGGTTGCGCCCTGGATTCCGGCACCTGTGAGTCCGGTTGCACCTGTTCCACCTGTTTCGCCCGTCAGTCCTGTAGGTCCAGTAATATCTGCCATAATCCTACTCTAAGGTTCCTCTCAGAAAATAACTACTTCCAAGCTCTTACGACCATATCCCAGTCGTCCCAATCTATGCTGCTGTTCGAATAAGCGGGGCCTTTTCGGTTCATATTTGGAGATGCGTTTACAACCCCGCCAATATAGGTATCGTTAACGAAGCAGGTTATCCCGTTTCCACCGTCACCGGCATCATAGGCAACGAGATCACCTACCTGCCAGTCCCTATCTATCGTATTGCACAGGAGAAAGACCCGGAACAGCCTGGGTGTTGTACCCGGCCACGGGTGAGCTATCTGGTTTAGCTCGTCGCCACTCCCCAGAGAAGCTAAACTACCAAGATTTGCTTCGAAGTAATCGGCACCGCCCCAGTTTAAGAAATCTGCTCCCTGGACTCCATCCAAAAGATCGGCGTCCAGCCCAGAACCCGGTCCCATGTTACCTTCGTGCCAAATCTGGACATCGGGGTCTGTTCCAATCTTCACCTTTAGACCAGAACTGGTGGGCACATGTATTAGAGTCTCCAGTGCCGCATCACCAAAGTTGGCAACGTCTGCACTGCTTACGTAGGCCAGATCTCTTTGAACAACACCAGTAGTTAGACCAATGATCTTGTTATCGTTATCCATAACCACGTTCGCGCCGCTCATGGAAAGAGTGTTAGTAACCGTTACGAAAGGAGCAGAGACAGTTCCAAAAGAAGTGATATTACCGGAGAAGGTACCGGTTCCCGTGGCAAAGCCGGTGCATGTAATGGTTCCTTGCACGTCCAGTTCCGTGGTAGGCACCTTTCCGATACCAACGAAACTGGAAGCGTCGATTCTAAGAGTATTCGTGGCAGCACCGGCTTCGACTCTAATAGGATCGGTACCTGTTGCGCTATCCCGAAGCAAAAAGTCGTTCGCAACCGTCTTCACCCACGCCCATTTCAGCGTTCCCCGGTCGGAAAGTTCGAAACTGGATTCCTTCGACGTAACTCCAAACCCACTGGACACAATGACAGCGTTGTTGGCAATAGCATTGTTGTCTGCGACGATCTCTCCTCTAGCCAAGATGTCGCCGTCTACGTCCAACTTCACACCGGGAAGGTTCGTTCCTACACCAACATCCCCGCTGCTATCTAGGTACAGTTGGTTTGATCTACTGCCTTCCTCGACAACAATTACTGATGCCCCGCCACCTTCCACGACTTCGAAAACGTTGGAAGCATTCTTTTGAATGATCCACGTAGTCGAAGGAACACCTGTCTGGCTATCTTCAAAAGCTAGCCGGGCAATTTGAGGAGCCGTTTTTCCTGAATCAATAGACAAGGTTATAGGAATATCTGCGTCGTTTCTAATCGTCTGGCTGTCAGAGATGACTGAGGAACCGTCTGTCTTGACGTACTGCGTATGGGCGTTCGGATCAGATAGGTTCGTGAGGTTCTGGTGATCCGAAATAGAGGCACCAGTGACTCCAGTCTCTCCAGTGCCGCCAGAAGCGCCAGTGTTTCCAAGATCACCTTGAGAACCAGTCTCACCGGTTACTCCGAATCCTCCGAGACCTCCTGTAGAACCGGAAGTTCCAGTTGCGCCTGTTGCGCCTGTGGCTCCGTCAGTTGCTCCAGAAGGTCCTGTAGGACCAGTGAGCCCTACTCCAGTCAGACCGGTGGACCCTGTGCCGCCTGTGGCACCAGTTACGCCGGTAGCTCCATCCGTTGCGCCAGCAGGTCCCTGTAAACCAGTGATACCAGTACCGCCTGTTAGGCCAGTAGCTCCGGTTCCACCAGAACCTCCGGTCTCTCCGGCACCTGTCTGTCCTTCTACTCCTGCCGCTCCCTGCGGACCGGCATTTCCCTGTTCACCTGTTTCACCTTGGAGGCCGGTCGCTCCGGTTACGCTCTCACCAGTGGGTCCAGTAGATCCGGCAGTACCCTGTAAACCGGGTGTTCCGCCTTCTCCTCTGATACCTGTAGAACCCGTCGAGCCGCTAGGGCCGGTAGGGCCGACAAAGCCAACCCCGATCGATCCGACGGGTCCAATAGAACCAGTTGGTCCTGTTTCACCAGTGGGTGCGCCCAGAGGACCGATAGGACCGGTGGGACCCTCCGTCCCAGTCGGTACCCAGTAACCTCCGTTCGATGAAGTAACGGACCCAGGAGGAGCCGAAACCAATGATGTGTCTAGGTAATACAGTGTACCATTATCACGGACAAGGATAACCTCGCCGTCGATACCGTCAGAAATGCTTTGAAGGTCGAGCGTAGTCTCTACTGAAGGACGATGAGGCTGTCCAACAGATTCCGATGCTACACTAGAGCCCGAAGGTGTACCAGCCGTTGCACCAAGTACATGCTCTTCTGTATCGTAGGGTGCGCCCGGATCATGAGGCATGATTATTCCTTCGCCTTCTTGACATCCCAAATAGTGACGTTCTGAATCACTTCAGTTTTGAAGTCGAACAGAGCCGCCACTGCATAAATGTGTGCCAGAAACCTCTTAGTGGTCAGCCAGTGTTGAGCAGGCACTATCAGAACCTCTCTAGAGTGGTTCAACATATTCTTAGAACCGCTAAGTATCACAGAGGGCCTAGTAGGATAAGCATCAGCAGTCCGCAAAGCAGCGCCAAGATCACCGCAAACTTCGCTGACCCTAGTTTCCTTCATGGGCAAATGCACGATTACTAGGTACCTATTTGACATCCTCGTATCCTTACGCAATTGGTCCAGTCTCTCCGGCGCGAACTGCGGCGGCGAGACGGTCGAACGCCTCAGAAATAGTTGTAGGATCAACGTCTTGCCAGTCATCCGGTTCACCCGGAGTGTAAGCCTCTGATCCAGTTACGCCAGTTTCTCCGGTGAGTCCTGTTAGGCCAGTGGCTCCAGTGTCACCAGTCGTTCCTGTCTCACCAGTAAGTCCAGTTAGCCCGGTCAGTCCAGTTAGGCCGGTTGCTCCAGTCTTACCTTGCAGCAGACCAGATCCCCCACCGCCGAGTCTCTCGGATGTGATAGTGAAGGCGAAATCTGTAGGATCTAGTGTTACACCCGTGACTACAACAGTTACCTTCTGGCCAGTAGAAGCGTTGTTACCGGAAACGGCCGAATACCCTGTGGGTTGTGTGTCGTATGTTGCCCCACTCAAACCAACTACGGGTATTCCGTCAATCTCAACGGTGGCTTCGACATCACCGGTTGGTCCAACTTCACCGAAACCTTCTGTGATATTGAAGGCAAATGCGGCAGATTGTGTTAGGACATACTCGTCACCAAGTTCTATCGAGCCCACACCTTGGATGGCGAACTGGTCGATAAGACCAATGTCGTCTAGGAGGAAGATTCCAGTCGTGCCGGTTTCTCCTGTGGCTCCTGTTTCTCCGGTTTCTCCTGTGGCTCCTGTTTCTCCGGTCATACCAGTAGGACCGGTGGCACCATCCGTAGCGCCTGTATTTCCGGTATTACCGGGGACACCTGCTGTGCCTGTTGGGCCGGTAGCACCGTCGGTGGCACCAGACGGACCAGTGCTTCCTGTAGAACCCGGGATACCAGTTCCGCCAACTACACCGGTTTCGCCCGTTGCGCCTGACATTCCTGTGGGACCGAGAAGACCGGCGTTACCTGTGTTGCCTGTGGGGCCTGTGAAGCCTGTCGGGCCGATAGGACCGGTTCCACCTGTGTTTCCGTCAGTAGCGCCAGTCTGGCCGACTTCTCCCGTCTCTCCAGTTACACCAAATCCTCCGGTTTCACCAGGGGGGCCGGTCACTCCTGTTTCGCCAGTAATTCCACCAGAGGCGCGCATTAGCGACAAATTGGCGTTGGAGTGAGTGAACGATGAAGCTGCGGCTCCGAGATCTGCCCGTCTAGATCTAACGTCAACTCTGTCATTTTCGCTTAGAGTGATAATTCCGACGGCTGTGATAGACCCTATTGTAGCAGTGATAGAGAAATCTCTATGAACGTTAATCTCCTGCTGCTGAACATCGTTGATGAAGACAGACCACTCAATATTATCGGTATCCGAAGATACAACTGTAGCTGTGAAGATGATCTTGTAAACACCGGCCTGCGTGGGTCGCACAGTTCCCGTCGCACCCGTAGTACCGACCACATTGTTTTGGTCTCCTACATTTGTGAAATCATCAATCTGAACGTATATTCCCGTGACTGACTGTGCTGTGACGTTTTCATGAACCCAAATAGAACCGTAACCCGGAACACCTTCTGGACCGGTGAATCCGATTATACCAGTGACTCCAGTTTCTCCGGTTGAACCAGTAGGACCAGTGAATGCTGTCTGACCCGTGACTCCAGTACCACCTGTGGGGCCTGTGAAGCCCGTGGGACCAGTGGCTCCGTCTGTCGCCCCCGTTGGTCCAACTTCTCCGGTTATTCCTGTCTCTCCAGTTGCTCCGGTAGGAGCGCCAAAGGGACCTACCGGTCCTGTGACTCCAGTTTCACCTGTCGAGCCAGCCGGTCCGGTAGCTCCGTCAGTTGCGCCGGATGCACCAGTTTCTCCTGTCTGGCCCGTGATAGAGTCACCCTGGGCACCTGTAACGCCTGTCTCTCCGGTTAGACCTGTGAGACCCGTAAGACCCGTGCCTCCGGTACCACCGCCGGTACCCTGGGTTCCTTGTACACCCTGGAGACCTTGAAGACCAGTCTCTCCAGTGTTACCTTTTGCTCCTGTAGGTCCAGTGCTACCGTCTGTAGCACCTGTGGGACCAGTCTCTCCTGTTGCTCCACTTACACCAGTTCCTCCAACCGGACCAACCGATCCTAGATCTCCTTGTGGTCCAGTCTCTCCAGTGCCGCCAGTGGGGCCTGCACCCGTAGGTCCAGTTGTACCGGCATCACCCGTTGAGCCAGTGTTTGCTGTTTGTCCAGTGGCACCAGTAGGACCAGAATCACCAGTTGTTCCAGTCTCTCCGGTGAGTCCACTCGCTCCAGTCGCTCCTGTTTCACCGACTGCGGCTGTGGCACCCGTGGGACCTGTGGAACCCAAAACGCCTTCAAGAAGTTCTGCGGACAGGTAAGTGAAGACACTCGCCAGCAGCAACAAAGCACCTGCCGTTGTCTGAGTATGAATCGCTGTGATCTCGTCACCAGCCGTTAGCTCTTGGTCAATGGTGATGGAAATATCAGTATTAGTGGAGGCATCAAGAGGGTTCCTAGTGTGCTCTGCTACAGGAGTTCCGTTGACAGCAATCTGAATTCGACGCTTGAAGGTACCGTCGTTATCCCACAGACCTCCAGCCTTGATGCTGTACACGCCATCTTGCGGGATGGTCAAAAGGGAGGGAGAACCAATATCAAAGAACCCACCGTCATCGTATTCTTCAGTATCGAATACCGCTACAGCGGGAGTGCTGGCCAGTAGGGACTGATTGAAAACTCTCTTAGTGACCTTGCAGCCACGGAACTCGGTACCAGCGGGTCCAGTCGCACCAAGGATACCTTGCGAACCTGTTTCACCAGTTGCTCCGGTAGCTCCGTCGGTAGCGCCGGTCGGTCCTGTTTCTCCGGTGTTACCAATAGGCCCGCCAGCGGGACCTGTCTCACCTTGCTCACCGGCTATTCCTGTTGAACCCGTCTCACCTGTGTTACCGACACCTGTCGATCCTGTCGATCCTGTGTTACCGTCCGTAGCACCGGTCGGACCCATGATTCCGGTTAGACCTGTAGCACCAGTTTGACCTGTGCCTCCTGTTATACTTGGACCTGCTGGACCCGGAGGACCGTAGACACCTTGTATACCTGACGCTCCAGTGGCACCTGTTTCACCCGGACGACCCTGGGATCCGACAGATCCGTCTGTACCGTCCGAACCTGTTTCACCAGTTGCTCCCGTCGGTGCGCCGAGGGGACCAGTCTCACCTGTTGCTCCGATAAGACCGCCAAGACTAACAGGTGACCAAACACCTCCGTTAGGAGCAGGAACTTCGTTCGGGGCGAGAGTTTGCTGCTGAGCATCGAAAACGTAAATCAGTCCAGTCTCTTCAACAAAGATGATGGTGCGGTCGTCAGCATTCTCAACCGCAGACAGCTCCGCCACCGTCGAAAGAGCTAGAAGGATACGCTTGTCAATTAGAGCGTCAGTAAAGTCTGTGAGGGGTCCTGTAGGTCCGACTACGGTAGACGTACCACTAGAAGAGCCTGTTTGGCCTATTACGTGCTCTTCTGTATCAAAGGGACCTGTGCTGCCGTGAGGTGCCATTATAGTCTCGTAGTCTTCAGTGTGAAGCCAACGTCCTGCGCCGCTGCAACGGCGTCAACACGTAGCTTGATCTGGGAACCGGTGGCTGCTGTAGCCGCCGGAACCGCAGAGTAAAATGTTGCCCCAGAAGTGAAGTTCATCTCTCCGGTCGGACCAGTCACGCCCGATATGCCGACTGGGGTCCCATCTAAAAGAATAGTAACATCGAGATTTCCACTCTCCGTTTGCCCATGTAGCTCGTCAATAGAAAGCAGGAATAGCACGCTCTGAAACAATACATACTCCTGACTGAATACCGGTGCCTCAATGAAAGTATCAGATCCTTCGACGAGACCAACTGTACCGCTAGCACCGGAGGGTCCAGCAGCTCCGGTAACGCCTGTTTCTCCAGTTTGACCTGTGCCTGTGGCACCTGTCTCACCTGTGGCACCTGTTCCCCCTGCTCCAGCAGGTCCCGCGCTTCCCGCAGCTCCAGCGGGTCCAGTTTCTCCGGTAGCTCCAGTTTCGCCTGCGCCTGTGGGTCCGACGGGTCCACCAGCGGGACCAGTAACTCCTGTCTCTCCTGTGTTTCCAATGGCACCCTCAGACGAGCTTACTGTAACGAAAGATTCCCTTCCAGAGGCAACTCTAACATCCACGGAGGAAGTTGCAGCAATCTCGATTGCGTCACCAGCGCTGGCTTCGACCTCGGTAGCAAGGACGATATCAGTCGGCTCGGGGGAAGTTAGGGCATCCCGGGTGGAAGCTGCTACGACTACGCCATTTTGTTTGATCTCGACAGTTCGAAGACCGGTGGAGTTTGCAGCGAAGCGAACTCCTGTTGTGATTCTGAACTTAGAGTTTAGAGCCGTCCCTGTAGGGACTTCAAGGGTAGCATTCGCCGGTGTGGTGTCTATCCAGCCTCCCTCGTCGTACCTCTCGGTATCCCACTTTACTCGCGTAGCGATACCGGCGAGAAGGGCAAAATCGGTAATGGTTCTCTCTACTCTGGCTCCAGAGAAATCAGCTACTCCGGGTCCGACGGGTCCGACGGGTCCTGTTACTCCGGTTTCTCCGATGGGTCCACCAGCGGGGCCAGTAGCTCCGGTCTCACCAGTCAATCCAGAAGAACCCGTAGGACCAGCTCCCGTTGCTCCGGTTTCGCCTGTTGCTCCGCTGGGGCCGCCAAAGGCTCCTGTTGCACCAGTCTCGCCAGTGCTACCAGAGAAGCCTTGGGAACCTGTTACTCCAGACTCTCCAGTTTCGCCTGGAGGGCCGCCGGAGGGACCAGTTGCCCCAGTCTCACCAGTAGAGCCTGTGAGTCCCGCACCAGTGGGTCCAGTAAACCCATCGGAACCGGTGGGGCCTGTCTCACCTGTCTCTCCTGTGGGGGCACCAGCGGGTCCAACGACTCCAGTAGGGCCGGTAGGTCCAACGGTGCCAGTCAGTATCCAAAAGCCGCCTGTGGGGGAAGGGATATCGCCGCTGGTCGCTGCATTATCGAAGACATAGATCTGCCCTGTATCCTGAACAGCTACAATTTGACCATTGTAGCTATCTTGGATAAGGGAGAGCTGACTTCGGGTCTCGACGAACTGATGGATTCTTTGACCGACTAAGGTCTCAGAACTTTCTGTTCCACCTGATGTTGATGTGTCGGGTCCACCTAAGGCATGCTCTTCTGTAGCGAACGGCCCTGTACTATGAGGCATGAGTTATCGGCCCTTTTTACCTCGGTTAAATTATGCAACTGGACCTGTCTCTCCGAATGCAGCAGCGAGGCGATCCAGTGCCTCAGTAATTGTAGTGGGGTCTGCGTCCTGCCAGTCTAGAGGGTTACCGGGTGTGTAAGCATCCGGTCCAGTAGCACCAGTAGCACCAGTATCGCCTGTCTCACCGGTAAGACCAGCAGAACCAGTATTACCAGATGCTCCAGTATCTCCAGTGGCACCAGATGCTCCCGTATTACCCTGTTCGCCTTGGACTCCTTGGACGCCCTGCTCTCCCTGGATACCAGTCTCGCCAGTATTACCTTGAGCACCCGTGGGGCCGGTATCCCCTTTCTCTCCGCCAGAGGGTCCAGTTTCACCTGTCTCGCCAGGAGGTCCGCCTGGGGCACCTGCTGCTCCAGCAGGGCCAGTCGAACCAGTTGTTCCTGTTCCACCAATGAGTCCGGGTCCTGTCTGACCAGTTCCGCCTGTGACACCAGCTCCGGTCGGACCTGTGTTGGCATTTAGACCAGTTACGCCGACGGGACCTGTTCCGCCCGTTTCGCCCTTGTCTCCGGTGACACCATCTTCACCCTGTAGACCCTGGGAACCTACGGATCCGGCGGGACCAGCACCAGTTTCTCCAGTCGCACCTGTAGGTGCTCCAAGAGGGCCAGTCTCTCCGGTTGCTCCCTGAATGCCGTCAAGGTTAACCAATTTCCAAACGCCGCCGTTCGGGGCCGCAACCTCGTTCGGTCCAGCAGAGACAGCCTGTTTGTCCATCGTGTAGAGTAACCGACTAGGCGACTCTACAAGGATAAGCTGCCGATCTACAGCATCTTGAATGATAGCGAGACGGGCGACAGTATCGACCGCTTGATATATGCGGTCGCCTACGTCGTTACCCGGTCCCTCGCCAAAGGTACCGCCGAATGAGCCTGTGGGGTCGGCCATTTAGAATCTCCCGTTTGAGGGCGGCCGATTACTGTGCGGCGCGAGCGACAGACTTGGCAACTTTGGGTAAGCCAGCCTGATGAATCTTCTTCGCTACCGCGAGCAGTTTCTCCACGCCCTCTTCTGTAAAGATACTACCATTGGTAGAACCTTCAGCCTTGCGTAGAATAGCTTCGGCATTCTGGACAGTTACAGCCGCTTCAGCGGTCTCGTCGTCATCATCATCATCTTTGTTGATCTTCTCAAACAAAGGTGCCGAATCCTGCTCGTCAAAAGCCAGAATTGCGATGCGAGAAGCAATTTCCTGCTCGCCACGCTGGTGCGCTTTATATGCGAGCGTTAGAAGTCTTCGTGCGCGAGTCATTGATGTCTCCTAGAGATTTTTCAGATCCGTTCGAAGTTTTCTAATCTTGTCCACTGTGGCGCTGAGGTCTGTCAGAACTTCGTCTAAAATGCTGCTGTTGGGGCCATTTATTCCTGCACTGGCCTCCTTTAACAACATAATAGCACCTGAAATTCCGTCCTCAGCCTCCTCAACTTGGATTCGATATCTACCGTGGTGTGAATCCGAAAAGTCAAAAGCTGTCACTGCCCAATCAAGTTTCTCCATGTGCAGCGACACCTTCTAGTATGGTGTATCAACAAAGGGCCGGGAACCTGAGGCTCCCGACCCTTAGATCCTTGGCGCGAGTCACTCAGTCCAGAAGCCCGGGGCTTGCGCCCCGGGTCTCTGACTCAGAGATTATACTCGGTTGCCTCGGGTGACGGCTCGGGAGTTCACGACCGACATTCCTTCGATCGTCTCCATGAACCAACCACGCTCAGGCTTGCCCTGGTTGTACTTGTTGATCGACTCAGTAGCGAGTTCCTTCCGCTGAGTAATACCACCAAGGGTCTGCGGGGCACCTACGAAGTAAACTTCGCCGGGCTCCAGAACCTTCAAGGTATCATGGCGGAAAGCGTCGGTGATAAGATTCACACCGAGGATGCTGCCGAGAGAACCTTCAAGAACGATCTCGTGCTTCGATACCGGATCAAACCATGTGCTGAACTCAGTATCAGCAATGATGTCGTCCCAGAGGTCGAACGCGATGATCGCACCAGTTACCGGGATGCCCCAACGAGCGATTTGTGTACGCATCGTCGAGAATACCGTGGGTGTGAAGGTGTTGAACAGGAACAGGTCGTTGGAGGCACCAGCAGCCGCATTGATTAGCGAGCGCCAAGTGTTGTCCTCTCGAACCATGATCTGCTCAAGTCCGTCTTGGTACTTGTC
>SDBU01006885.1_pt1 | contig 13273 bp, 10 predicted proteins | sample 2277071 | NCBI WGS metagenome assembly SDBU01 (sample SAMN10397929, study PRJNA504765) | marine sediment metagenome | isolation source: marine sediment core GS08_GC12, 126 cmbsf | place: Arctic Ocean: Gakkel Ridge, Loki's castle | collected 2008 | reverse complement strand
GCCCTCACCATCGCCAGGATGCCCTGCTTGACCGGCATCGGCAAGGTGTCCCAGGCGGCGACGACAGCCGCCAAGTCGGGCGATTCTTGGGCCAGAAACGCCAAGCAATCCGCCAAGACATTTTGAGAGTTGTCGGAAGTCTTGGTTTGGCAGTACTTTCGTGCAGGAGGACGGCGGTTTCCTAAACCGCAGGCCGCAGGTTCGAGTCCTGCCGGGCGTACCATAAACTCAGGCGCGTCAACACTGGTTTCGCCCAGTGGTTGCGCGCCTTTTCTTGTATTGGCCCCGTTCAAGTCAGTCGCCTTGGGGCGGATCTGCTCGTAATCCCATCCAGGGTCGGCGCAGACGTTGCGTACATGGCTGTCCGATGTCCGTTCCCGCCTGCTGCGTCGAGCGAGGACGTCCACGGCGACGTACCGCAGGACGCTTCGGCCTGTATTCACTACGGCATGGGGAGTGCCTGAGGGAATGTAGATAACGTGGCCGGGACGGATCCTGGTGCGCTCAAGTCCCGCCTTTCCCAGACAGAGAAAGCCCGTGCCCGCTACGACGTAGAAGACCTGCTCCATGTCCTTGTGCGCGTGGATCGGAGCGGTTTCACCCGGTTGCAGAACGATGAGAAACACCTCGCACCGCTGTGTTTCCGACCGGTCGAGAATCAGATCGTTCACGTGGGTCGGAAAACGATACCGTACGCCTCCTTGGATGGATCGCACATGCCTGGATGTCTTCACGGAATATCCCCTGTGATGCCTGGGACTTTCTGACCCGCCCATGCGAACCAGGGTCTGCTGTTTCCGAATCTCCTTCCCGCGGCTATGGCCTGACGTCTCTCGTGTGTGTTTCTTAGAGGTTGTGGGTCCGTCCTGCCAGCGCACGACACTTATCGGCGAGCTGCAGACTTGAGTCGGAACATGGTCATATGGTGACCGGGCAGCGAACCCTTTAAGGGGATGATGCCCTTCGCTCTGCTGAGCACCTGTCGGGAGGCGCCGTCCGGGGCGAAGGCGTCCAAATCAACGATCGTGTCAGCCGCCATGCCGTAGCGAGTGGGGTCCAGCTCGGCCTGGAATTTCAGATGCTTAGTGCTGGCGTTAACCACGAAAATGCCCAGGTCGCCGTCTTCGGAGCGGAACACACCGCTCATCAGCGCCGGAAACGGCGCACTGGATTTCATCCGGGGATCAAAAGAATTGTATGATAGCATCGGCATGGGCGACGGCTCACGAAACTCCAGAGGTCGCATGAGCTGTCCGTACACCAGGAACTTCTTGGCCTCCTCCTGCCTGTAATAGCCAACCATGCGCCCCAGGAAGTCGATCATCTCCCTGTGCTCGGGCTTCTGGAAGGAGAGGCTTCTGTTTCTAGGCCTCAGGCGAAGCCGCCCGACCTGCGCCCCCTCGACGAAAAGCGACGCGCACTCAATGAAGAAGTAGTCTTCCCTTCGGGTATCCGCGACGGAAAGTTCCCGCGCGTATCTTGGAGCATAATCCTGGTAGACCGTCGCGAACAGGGGCGCCTTGGTCTCGGACCTGAGCGTGCGCAAATAATGGACGCCATCGATCACGTCGATCATGTTCTCGGCGGCGTTCTCTCCGGTGGTGATCGCCTCTGAGTCTCTGGCCTTGACGGCGTCTCTGATATACTCCGCCAGTCCGTGCATGCCGTCCGTCATCGAGCTGCCACCTGCAGCCGAATGACCGTGAGGCGTCCAGTAGCAGGGCAGGCCGCAGCCGAGCATCACGTCCAGGTAGATACCGCCGGCGTTCTCTCGCTCCAGCAACTGGACGCAGGTCTCCTTCATCCTGTCTCGCCACCACTGGGTGTGTACACAGGGCAGCCAGGCATGGTAGCCCCCATACTTGAGTAGGCTCCCGTAAAGGTCCCGGGACATATGGGGCTTGGCTTCGTCGGCGTACGGCGAGTTCTCGCTGGGCCCTTGGTCGAACATCTGGAGGCAGACGTACGGAGACACCATGCCTCCCTCTTCGCGCAGACGTTTGCACTCGGCGGAGAAATTGGGGAGGGCAGGTATCTTCGGGTAGTTTCCGTCGTAGCAATTGTGGTTGTATAACCCGGCCCATCGCCCGCGGCTGCGCATTCGACGGTCGTTGAATGGAACATGAAGGTTGCTGAGCCCCGGGCTGTACTGCTCCCAGCTCCACCAACTGGCCGGCAGCCGCATGCCGGCCCACTTCAGAAATTCACGGAAGTGATCGGCGCCGATGCGCAGGTTCTCTTCAGCCGAATGCGTGCCCTCGGCGGAGTCCGCGGTCATGCTGTAGAAAAACAGCGGCGCTTCCTTGTACCACTTGGGGATATCCGGGCGCACGGAGAGCTTGCCCTTTCGGCACCAGGACTGTTCGACGGCCCATGCGCGGTAGATCTGGCAGGCGTCGAACCAGTCCCCTCGAAAAGGGCCGACCACGCAATCGTACGGGAGCGCGAAGTCTTCTTCGGCGAAGGTGATGTTGGGCGGAAAGTGGCCGGGACGCCACGCGATCTCGGAAGGCGTATTGATAATCTGGATGTTCATCAGGTTCGGGCCTGGATCGCGGGTCCCAAGGTAGATCCCCTTTTTGCTCTGCTTGTTGTACAGGGCCTGGAACTGCATATTGAAATAGTACGGATAGAAAGCGCCGGTTGTGTGGTAGTTTTCGCCGAGACCCGCAGGCTGGCTGAAAGGGTTCTCCGCCAGGCCGCCGCGCCACTTGGGATACACGAAAACGTTCTCTTCCGCTTTCCCGATAGGCGCCAAGCTCAGGATCGGAAACCGGACTCGCTCGATGCCGTACTTTCCGCTCCGGTTGCTTATGGCGATCCGCCAGTAGGAGAGGGGATCCCCGGCTCGCAAGGTCACTGTTACCTCCACGTCTATGGCACCCTCATCCTCGCGGACATCGATTCCCTTCCACTCCAGATGCAGCGCGGATTCGGAGTCGGTTACCTTCCGTCGCCAGGGGACAGTCTTGCCGGCTTGCGGGCCGATTGTGAAGGCATCCCCCGCCATCTTTTCCATTATTTCTATACGTCCCGGCTTGGTCTTTTCCCTTTCGTCCCTGCCGACCCGTTTGGGATCGAGGGTCATTCTTATCTCGAAGAGGTCGCGCAAATCCGTGGCCTTGGCTTCGGTCAGAAACTCCTGATCCTCATCAATGCCGTAAAGCCGGGTGAGTTCAAAACCAGCTTCAGACTGCCGGAACTCGAGACCCACTTGCCGGTTTGCGAAAAGGATGCTATCTCTCCGTTCCTCCAGGTCGATCACGTTCGGGTGAGTCTCAAAGAAACGCGTAGAATCCCCGGCGGGCGGACCGCCAATCTCGGCGATGCTCTCCGTATTCGACATCAGATCGCGGATCGTCTGGTCCCGGCCTTCGTCTGATTTCCTCTCGGCGATGCAGCCCGCACTCGCCATCAGACAGAGGCACATACTCGCGAACAGCAGCCTGGGCCTCAACACGCTGACGCCTCCTTTCCGCTCCCATTCAAGTCATATTTATTCATCTTTGTATACGTAATGGTAACCACGAAGTCCACGAAGGACGGAATTGAAATGCGCTGATATTCTTGGCTTTTCTTTGTGTCCTTTGTGTGCTTCGTGGTGACATCCGTTGTTGCTTTTGTTACGCAGATGTCAACACGTCGATCGGCCGCTGGATTTCATTTGCCGATTGTCTGAATCCAGTCCAACTCTCGCATACAGGACGGAAGCGACTCTCCCGCGAAGTGGTGCTTCATGCACTCGCAACAGATGCCGCGCCGCTCGCAGTCCTCCGCAGTGCAAACGCACGTCTCCATGTTCGATTCTCTCCTGCACTCCATTGCTCCTTGCCTCCGTGAAAAATGACTTCTTGGCCGTGGCCCACAACGTCATTCCATCGCAGCTGCGCCGGCAATGCCGAACGTCCGAGTACGCCCGGCGTACATCGTCAAGCAGCATGACAGGTTCATCAGACGAATTAGAGTGGACGCTTAGTCTCCTTTCATTGGCTCCCAGGGGATCGTACTTCCTGTCCTGCGTCGAGCGATGGTCTGCCAGTCGAACCTGGCCCGACGCATCAAGATCGACCCACACCGACCGCAGCACACAACACCGGGCGTCACATTGCCCGGCGCTTGATGATATCGCTTTGAGCTCTATCTGTCCATGCTGACGACGTTGTGGCTCTGCGGACCGTTCCCGGTACGGTAACAACGGAAACCGATACAGAGCTAAGCTTGTCGCCCCACGGGACTGGTCCGAGGGAGAGCCTTGAAGGAATGTCCAGCGACTTGTGCGCTGATCACACACGGGGCAAATACCACGCGATAGCTGTTCCTGCCACTATGCTGGTCTTACAAACATCGCCCCGCTGAGGTGATGGGCGTGGGAACTCATCGAGAGCGCCGACCTCAGAGCACAAACTCGTACACGGTCAGATCGCAGTATTCGCATACAACTCGCTGTAGTAGCCGTTGCGGTCGACAAGGTCGTCGTGGCATCCCTGCTCCACGATCTCGCCCTGGCGCAAGACGTAGATGTGGTCGGCGTCGCGGACCGTGGAGAGGCGGTGGGCGATGACGAGGGTTGACCGGTCACGGCAAAGCTCGTCCATCGCTCCCTTGATGAGCCGCTCGGACTCGCTATCGAGGGATGAAGTGGCTTCGTCGAAAATGAGGATGGGCGGGTTCTTCAGGAAGACACGGGCGATGGAGACACGCTGCTTCTGACCGCCGGAGAGCTTGACGCCGTGCTCGCCCACGAGCGAGTCGAAGCCGTCGGGCAGCGACTGGATGAAGTCGAGGATGTTGGCGCGGCGGGCGGCGTCGAGAAGCTCTTCCTCGCTCGCATCGGGCCGGCCGAACATGATGTTGTCCAGCACGGTCGAGTCAAAAAGGAAGACGTTCTGCTGCATGATGCCGATGTTCTCGCGCAGGACTCGCTGCTCGAGGTCCAGCACGTCGTGGCCGTCGATGGTCACTTGTCCCTTCTGGGCCTCATAGAAGCGCGGGATAAGCGATGCCAGCGTCGACTTCCCGGCGCCCGACTCGCCCACCAGGGCGATGGTCTTTCCGGGCGGGATGCGGACGTTTACGTCCCTCAGCACCCAGTCCTTGGACGTGGCGTACTTGAACCATACGTCGCGCAACACCAGTTCGCCGCGGATCTGCTTCGGCCGGATGGCATTCGGCCGGTCCACGATGTCCGGCTCCACGTCCATGATCTCGATGAAGCGTTCGAAGGCCGCCACGCCTTGCTGAAACTGCTCCACAAAATTCGTCAGCCGCCGGACCGGTCTCATCACCAACCGCGCGTAGAGCAGGAACACCAGGACGTCCGCAAGATCGACGCGGCCATAATGGGCGAGGACTACGCCGCCACCGATGATGGTGAGTGAGTAGGACTCGATGAAAAACATCATGCCGCCATGAAAGCCTGCCATGGCCTTATACATCCGTTCCTTGGCCCTGCGGAACTCGCGGTTAACCTCGTCGAAACGGTGGATTTCGTAGTCTTCGTTGGTGAAGGACTTGACCTCACGGATGCCCTGGATCGAGTTCTCCACGGTGCTGTTGATGTCGGCGATACGCTCGCGCACTTGCCGCCAGCCGCGCCGCATGCGCCCGCCAAAGAATAGGGCCCACCCTACCATCAGCGGCAGAGGGATCAAGGCCAGCATGGCCAGCGGCGGGCTGAACGATAGCATGATCACGAAGGAGCCGACGATCATGCACGTGGAGATGAGGGAATCCTCAGGACCGTGGTGCGCCAGCTCGGAGACATTGAAAAGATCGTTGGCTATGCGCGAGATCAGGTGGCCGGTCTTCGTGTTGTCGAAGTAGGTGTGCGATAGTTTCTGCAAGTGCCGGAAGATGTCCGAGCGCATGTCCGCCTCGATCCGCGCCCCGAGGAAATGACCCCAGCGGGTATTGACGTATCGGGTGGCACACATCAGGACGACGAGGACAAAGATCGCGCACAGACCGAAGATGATCCGGTCGAGGTCACCGGCGGGGAGGTCGTCCTTGAGCATGTTGCGGACCAAGTACGGGATGCACAACATGAACCCCGAGTGCAAGAGCGCAGTGGTCATGTCGAGGGCGAACAGGCCCTTGTAAGGTCTGTAGTAACTGAGGAAACGTCGAAGCATGAATCACCTCAGACGATCACTGCGCCCGTCGAGGACCTCGTGCGCCTTAGTATGTCGGGACTCACAGCGACTTTCAAGTATATGCTCTCCCGATCCGTACGGCCACAGTCCTGCCTTACACGTAACTCGAATGAAGAAGCCCCGCTCGCAGACTTGGCGAACGAAAGGCCACTGCGCGAGCCACCGCCGTACCAGGCTTTCCGGCCGGCCCTTCGCCCGCTCGAACCCGAACACATCGCCTCGGGAACTGCCCGTCGTGTGGGAGCGTCGTGGATGGGATGCAGTCGGAGGATGAGCGTTGATACTGGAGTGAAGACCCAAGCCCAAGGCTCAGACTGGGGTTTTGGGGAGCACGCCTTCCGGAAGTCAGCGCAGCGAATATCTCGGCATCAGTAACGCCAGGTCTTGAACCCGTTGAGACCGTTCTCGCCAAAGACGCGCCTCTGATCTTCACGATCGAAGAGCAACAGTCGCTTCGATAGCGGGCCAGTCCGGATCAATCCGCATGGACGCTCGCCAAACATCGCCAGTAACTGCTCGTCGGAGATGTTCTTTAAGCTGGTGCGGACATCGCGGGTCTCCACGATGTGAAGAGTCCCGTGTACACGGGCCTGGAGATCAACGGGGGCATGTGTGTCGTACCAGCGGGCTTGATGCGCGGTGCTAACGACCTGGGGGATTGTAGGTCTGACGAGATGACGTTGGCTCAACGGGCGCGAACGGATCACGTATCTGTTGGCCGGCTTTTCGACCTTACGCTGTGTGTGTGAGGGAAAGGTTGGAACAGGAGGCCGCAACAGGGACGGCAGTAAGAAAGCGATGAGTATGCCCGCCGCCGCGGCCACCACTGCCGCTACTCGGATGTTGCGGCGCCGGCGCTTGCGACCTCGGATTGCATCGAGAGAACGCCGGCGCGTGTTCTCCCGGAAGGCGCAATACGGTTCGTCCCGAAGGATGTCGTTCAAAAGCCGTTTGAGGCCCTTCTGTCGCTCATTCATGATTCAGCAGGTCCAGTATCCTGGCCCTCATTTTCTTCCGCACACGGGCAAGCCGCGATTCGATCGCCTTCGGCGTCGTGCCGCGCTCCTCAGCCAGGGCGTATTGCGGCTTGCCGTCTGCATAATGGCGCTCCAGAAGCTCTCGTTCGTCTCGCGGGAGTTCAGCCATGGCGGTCTGCAGCGCCCGCACAAGGCTCTGCTCGGCCTCGGTCTCATCCGGGCAGAGTTCGATGATCTCTTCTTCCCACGTGACGCTCTCAGCCCCCCTGATCCGCTTGCGGCGACGCAGCAAGTCGAAAAGGGCGGTTCTCGCCACTCTCGTCAGCCATCCCCAGAACACTCGTTCTTGCTGAAAGGGCTTGATATAACGCAGAACGCGCAACATGGTCTCCTGCAGTGCTTCTCTGATCTGGCCCTCGTCCCGCGGCGCAATGACGAGGAGATAGCGGAACAGACGGTCGGCGTAAAGGTCATAGAATCGGTTGAACGCCTGCTCGTTCCCGTCGCGGATACCTTCGGTCATGATCTGGACCGACCTGGAGCCCTGGGACGGCGGTGTTCCGATAATGTTGTCCGATTGTCTGCCCGCATCCTCCTGAGAGCACTCGTTCGACACCCGAGCCCTTGCCCTTTCTGCGGACAACAGATCGAAGGGTGGTACCACGCGCATGGGAGCTAGAAACGGTTCTTGCGCTTCATTATTCTACTTTGTTGCCGCTCCCCCAGCACCCTGTTCCGTGGCCTTGATCAGTTTGCGGATCTCCTCCATAAGATCACGCAAGTCTTTCGCAAGCGATTCGATGGCCTGGGCGTTGGTCGCTCCTGCGGACATATTGAGCTCCTCGACGGCCCGGGCGAGTTTCGAAATGCTTTCACTCGTGAGCTTCTGTTGCTCGATCAATGCGTCGCGGAGTTTGCGGTTCTCGCTCTCCAATTGCTGGAGCTTTTTCGCTTGAGTGACCGGCGCATCGTTCCCGCCAAGTTGTTCGACCACACGGTCCACGACGAGAAGTTGCTTCTCCGTGCCGGTGCAGATTAAGAGTTCTGTGTCTTCGTGGAACTTCAGACTGCTGGGATAGTTCTCCGACATCATCTTCCAGGCAGTCTCGATCGCCGTAGCTATGCCCTCGACCTTGTGATTCTCCAGGATCTTGCCTATACGATAGATGCGGAAGTCCTCGTCAACGGGTTCAAATACGTCGAGCAGCCTGGCCAGACCGATCACGAGAGTGGGTCGGCGGCGACGGATATCTTCCCAATTGTCGGGCTCCAACGCATCCAGGGGCAACTCGTCCTCGCCCACCATGAGTCGTACTTCCAGGTTATCCACCTCCTGGCTGAGGATGCTGAGAACATCAATCAGACGCGCGTTCTTTAGATTCAACGCAGGGAGCCCAATATCCTCGACACCCGGCTTCATTACCACACTCCAAGGCCACAGGCCGGCGCCATCCAGAAACTCGACGAAATCCCGAACTGTTGTGTGCCCGGCATCCGATACGAAGTTGACCGCGGCGGCCAGGGGGTTGTCCTGTCCCTCCTTCGGTCTCTCGCCGGCGAGCGCTGGAACTTGCAGGAGCAGAATGGCGGCGACAACGATCAGCGGTTTGCGTATCATCGCTTCCCCTTTCCTCATCTTTCCCTTGCTCCGGGTCACTGAGCGATCCTGTATCGCCCTCCCTACTGCTATACGAATAGCCCGCTCATATCCCTCACACAATCCATAAGGTTTCTTGAAGAATGTTGCAAGCCCTTCTTGTGTATCGAGTAATGATCCTGCTCCGTTCTGACCTGGGGGCGGCCTTGGCCCGTCTTTCCCGCCAGCGGCGTCTGCTACTGGCTGCGCTCACCGCCCCTTCTGCACGCGAAGCTTTCCCATCTAACCCGATAGGGATGTCCATCTCCGGAGTCAGATGGATGTCGGCGGGATGAGGTGTTCGAATAGGATAGCGATGAAGGCGCCCCTGGCCGTATCCCTCCGACGTCAGCAAATCACCCGTTCTCCTTCTGCCGCACAGTGTAGACAGTCAACCCAGACAGGTCCTTCCGCTTGGACGGCACGACCAGGCTCGCCAGATACCCTACGCCAACACAGACGGCGAGCCCAATGCCGGCATAGAGGAAGAAGTGGATCGTTGTGAACTTCCTGATAAGGTACAGCACGACGGCACTCAGCGCCGCGCCAATCAGCGCCCCGGCCCCGTTGGCCCGACGCGTGAATATCCCGAGTACAAAGAGGCCGGCCAGACTTCCACCGAACAACCCCAGGATTTCGAAGAAAAGGTCGAGAAGCGATTTGACCTCCAGGCGGGCTACCAGGAGGGCCACGACGGTCGCAACGGTGCCTGCCGCGAGGGTGACGATGCGCGCGATTCGCAGATAGTGCCCTTCAGTGGCGTCTGGCTTCACACGTCGGTAGAAGTCCGTGACGAATGCTGCGGCAACGGAATTCATCCCGCTGTCCACGGACGACATCGCGGCCGCAAAGATGCCCGCGATCACTACTCCGGACACGCCCGGCGGCATCTGTTGCATCACAAACAGGGGCAGAATTGCGATAGCCTCGATCCCGGGGACGACTTTCCCTGGATGGGCGTCGTAGAACACGAAGAGCGCCGTCCCCAGAAAAAAGAAAAGAAAAGCCGTCGGTATTCCCATCAGCGCGCTGGTCCAGGCCGCTCGCTTTGCCGCCCGCTCGTCCCGAGTGCTGAGATATCGCTGCACTACTGACTGATCTGCCGTGTTCGGCATGACTGCGCTGAGAAAACTTCCCAGCACGACGACCCAGACCGTTGCGGCCGTGTAGTCCCACCCCCAGTTGAACGTGTGGAACTTGTCGTGCCTCAGACCAGTCAGAACGATTCCGGCATATCCGCCATCCACGTTGACCGCGACCAGAATCAGACACAGAACCGCAGCGCCGAGAAGCACCACGACCTGCAGCACGTCCGTCCAAATGACTGCCTCGATCCCGCCAAGCACTGTGTAGAGCGTCGCGAGAACGCCCATGACGACTATGCAGGCATATACGTTCAGTCCCGTGACCGTGGAAAGCGCGACCGCCGGGAGATACAGCACGATGGCCATCCGGCCGAACTGAAACAGGACAAAGAATGTGCTCCCGAACAGCCTCGTCGCCAAATTGAATCGCTTCTCAAGATACTCATACGCCGTTGTCAGGCGCAGACGGCGGTAGAACGGAATATAGAAGGCGACGACAAAGGGAATGAACAGGATGGGTGCGAAGCTGCCGAGGATGAATACCCAGTTCGTGCTGTAGGCTTTGGCCGGGATGGCCATGAACGTGATCGCGCTCAGGCCGGTGCCGAAAATGCTCAGCCCCGCGGCCCACCATGGAATCCGGCGCCCGGCAAGAAAGAAATCTTCCGTGCCTTTCTCGCGACGCGAAAAGTAGACACCTATCACGACCAGCGTCAGCAAGTAGAGGATCAGGGCCACATAGTTGATCGCTCCAAATCCCGCCCGGCCGGGTGGCCCTGCATCGGATGCGGCAAACGCGGGAGTGGCCATCAATAGGAACGAGATGCCGGACAGAGGTGCAATTTTCACGAGGAACGGCCTTTCTCTCACTGTGGGGCGTCCTGTGCTGAAAAGGCTACCCGCTTCTTGTGCCGGAGGCAACTCCCCTGGCTTCACTCCTCGACATCGGTCCATGAAGCTTCGAGCCAGGAGGGCAGGTAAGCCACGGCCGGGCAAGGCCGGCCGTGCCACCCGCTTTTCATTTTGATGAAAAGCTACATAGGAGAGTCGAACCGACGCGTTTCCCGTTCAAGCGCGCAATTGCAAAAACGCGCTGCACGCGCTAGCATCCAACCTGATGGGGCTTCTTGTGCGCGCGTGTGGAGACCTCCGTGACAAGCGACATAACACGCCTCGCCGGGAAACCGACGTTGCGCGTAGCGGGGCTCATGTCCGGGACTTCCGCTGACGGCGTTGACGTCGCCATCGTTGACATCGACAGGCGGGGGGTCAAACTGCTGGCCTTCGATACGTTCGGGTATCCCCCCTCGGTCCGGCAGCGGATCTTCAGACTCTTTCAGCCACATACAGGCCGCGTGGACGAAGTCTGCCATCTCAATTTCGCCCTTGGAGAACTCTTCGCTTCCGCACTGACGATGCTTGCGAAGAAGAGTGGACTCGGCCTTGGTTCCATCGACCTGATTGGCTCTCACGGCCAGACCATCTATCACATCCCCCAGGGCAGAACGTTTCAGGGGCGAAGGCTGCGCTCGACGCTGCAAATTGGAGAACCATGCGTAATCGCTGAGCGTACGGGCATAACGACTGTGGCTGATTTTCGACCTCGCGACGTCGCCGCGGGGGGCGAGGGTGCGCCCCTGGTGCCGTACGCGGATCATTTCCTCTTCCGCCACAGCCGCAGGAGCAGAGCGATACAGAATATCGGCGGCATTGCCAACGTCACGTATCTGCCGCCTGCCTGCGAGGTCTCTGACATCATCGCTTTCGACACGGGGCCTGGCAATATGACGATTGACCGTGCAGCTTATCTGGCGAGCAAAGGCAGGAAACGTTGTGATGTCGGCGGGAGGCTGGCTGCCCGAGGGAGAGTCCATGAAGCCCTGCTGGCGGAGTTGATGAGGCACAGATTCCTGAGGAGACGACCGCCGAAGTCAACGGGAAGGGAGCAATTTGGGGAGCAGTTCACCGACCGGATCTATGGCGACGCTCGAAAGAAAGGTATTGCTGCTCGTGACATCCTTGCGACCCTCACGGCGTTCACGGCAAGCAGCATTTCCGATGCGTATCGCAGGCACCTTCCCGGGAGCGTGGATGAGGTGATTCTATGCGGAGGCGGAGCGCACAATCATACGCTGCGGCGGATGCTGCAGCACAAGCTGCAACCGGCGAAGGTCATGCTCATGGATTCGTTGGGGTTGAACGCGGATGCCAAGGAGGCCGTCTCCTTTGCCGTTCTCGCCTATGCGACAGTACGAGGCGTGGCCTCTAGTGTTCCCTCGGCTACGGGCGCGAAGCGCCCCGCTGTTCTCGGCAAAATAGTGGTGGGCAAATGTTGAGAGACAGATCGCGTCTCACTACGGAGAAGCGAAACGTCAGGAGCATGGCCATAGACCAGTGCTCCACGCTGCAGATTGTCGATATCATCAATTCCGAAGACAGAAAAGTCGCGCCGGCAGTTGCCATGGAACGAAAGCGAATCGCCGATGCCGTGGACGTGGTTGTGGAACGTTTCCGGCAGGGCGGCCGGCTCATCTACGTCGGGGCCGGAACGAGTGGGCGGTTGGGCGTGCTTGATGCGTCAGAGTGCCCGCCCACGTTCAGCACCAGACCTTCCATGGTGCAGGGAGTCATTGCTGGAGGCAGGCGCGCTCTCGTGCGGGCGGCTGAAGGAAGCGAAGATCGCGCTTCGGATGGCGCTGCCGCGCTGAAGAAAAAACGATTGTCGGCCTGCGACGTTGTGGTCGGCATCGCGGCCTGCGGGCTCACGCCCTTCGTGCGCGGCGCCATAGCGTACGCAAGGAAGGTGAAAGCGGCGACTGTTCTCATAACGTGTGCCCCGGAGGCCGGAGGGCACATCAGGGCGGATATCGTTATCAATCCCGTTGTCGGCCCGGAAGTTGTCACAGGCTCCACGCGGATGAAGGCCGGCACGGCCACCAAGCTTGTTCTCAACACCCTTACCACCGCCGCGATGATCAAGATGGGCAAGGTTTATGGCAATCTGATGGTTGACCTTAAGGTCTCGAGTCGCAAACTCCGCGACCGAGCGGAGCGAATCGTCATGGAGGTGGCAGGGGCCTCGCGGCCGCGCGCGAGAGATCTGCTTAAGCAGGCCGACGGGTCCACGAAGCTCGCCATCCTGATGCACTTCACGGGCATGTCCAGTGATGAAGCACGAATGTTGCTCCGAAGGTGCAAGGGGTCGCTGCGACGAGCGTTGGCGCAGAGCATGGGACGGCCGGAAGCGCGTTGAGATGTCAAGTTTTCTCGTTTGGCCTTATATGTGGCGCAGAATTCCGCAAAGTACGAGGTACAGGAGGGCAAACCAGTGAGGACAGGCGTCTCCTATATGGGCCATCACAACCCAAAGCACATCAAAGCGGACGTCGGCGAAATGGCCCGGCTGCGGCTTGACGATGTTCT
>SDBU01006884.1_pt1 | contig 13274 bp, 11 predicted proteins | sample 2277071 | NCBI WGS metagenome assembly SDBU01 (sample SAMN10397929, study PRJNA504765) | marine sediment metagenome | isolation source: marine sediment core GS08_GC12, 126 cmbsf | place: Arctic Ocean: Gakkel Ridge, Loki's castle | collected 2008 | reverse complement strand
GGGCTCCATCCCCCTCCGGGGATGTCGCCAGGGAGCGTGAGTGAGGGGCTCCATCCCCCTCCGGGGATGTCGCCAGGGAGCGTGAGTGAGGGGCTCCATTATGATATAATACTGGCTACGCCGGGCCTCCTGGCGGATGCCGCCTTTCAGGGGGTGCGGTTTGACCGCGTCTTTGTCCTGGACGCCGACCAGCCGCTGGCGATCGCGGACTTCCGCGCCGCCGAACGGACCTTCAACGAGTTCTGGCGGCTGCGGCTGCTCGCGAAAAAAGAGCTGTGCCTGCAGACGCGCTGGCCGGCACACTACGTCTTTGAATTCTTGGCATGCGGCGACCTTGCGGGCTTCCGGCACAGGGAGATCAAGGAGCGCGCCGAGCTCTTCTGGCCGCCGACGCGGCCGCTCGCGAGCCTCACGATCCGCAGCGTCTCGGTAAAACAGGCCCGGTCGCAGGCGATGCGGTCTTTTCGCGCCCTTCGAGACCACTTGGCCGCTGCCAAGGACGTCGAGATATGCGAGCCGGCCGAGGCCCGGCCGTTCAAGGTGCGCGGCAACTACCGCTTTCAGGTCTTCGTCAAGGCGGGGGATCTGGAGGCGGTGCGCGCGACCGCGCGCGGCCTCATGAAAAAGATACACGGCGGCGTCCACCTCATCTTTGATCCGAACGGGGGTTGATCCCATGGACATCGTCTTCTTCGGCAGCGGCGCCTTCGCGGTCCCGATCCTGCGGGCCCTGCGTTCGACGCGCCACAGGCTTCTGGCCGTCGTGACCCAGCCGGACCGCAAGAAAGGCCGGCACCTGCGCCTGGCCGCCACACCCGTGAAGGAGTGTGCCGGGAAGCTCGGCCTGCCGGTCCTGCAGCCCAAAGATATCCTCGACGAGAAGTTCCGCGCCTCCCTCAAGGCCTTCGACGCCGACGTCTTCGTCGTGGTAGCCTACGGCTGCATCCTGCCGGAGGTGATCCTCTCAGCCGCCAGGCTGATGTGCCTCAATGTCCACGCCTCGCTCCTGCCCAAGTACCGGGGCGCGGCACCCATCCGCCGGGCGCTCATGGCCGGCGAGCAGGAGACCGGCATCACCTTTATCCGCATGAACAAACATATGGACGGGGGGGACATCCTCTTTCGGAAAAAGGTGCGTATCAACCACAGGGACGACGCCCTGACCCTCGACGAGAAGCTCAGCCGCCTCGCCGGCCGCTGTGTCTCCGGAGTCTTGACGCGGATCCAAAGCAGCAAGATCCGTGCCGTCAGGCAGGATGAGCGCGAGGCAAGTTACGCTCCCAAGCTGAAGAAGGAAGACGGCCGGATCCGTTGGTCTGACACCGCCGAGAAAATTTTCAACCTATTCCGCGGGTGCGCAGGCTGGCCGGGGACGTTCACGACGTTCCGCGGAAGGCGCCTCAATATCGCGAAGTGCTCCCTGGGCAAGAGCGGCTTGAGCGGCCTGCCCGGTCAGATCGTCAGCGCCCTGCCGCACCAATTCGAGGTCGCCTGCGCAAAAGGCACCCTCCTCGTTGAAGAGGTGACCCCCGAATCCCTCCCCAAGACGTCCGCCCTTAGTTTTGTGGCCTCTTACAGCGTCCAGACGGGTGAATTTCTGGGCGCGCCGCCCGAAAACACTTGAAACCCAAATGAATTATGCTAAAATTTATCTTCGATGCCTGAATTAAGACGTGATCCTATCATCGGTCGCTGGGTGATTATCGCGGTGGAGCGGGCCCGCCGGCCCAAAGGGGGGCGTTTCACCCCTTTGGCCGCCGAAGAGAAGGAGTGCCCTTTTTGCGAAGGCAAAGAGGGGATGACCCCACGGGAGATATTCGCCATCCGCAAAGAGGGCACGGCGGCCAACACCCCCGGCTGGCAGACCCGGGTCGTGCCCAGCAAGACCCCCTTCCTGAAGATCGAGGGAGAGATCACGCACCGCGGCAAGGGGCTCTACGACGTGATCAACGGCATCGGCGCCCACGAGATCATCATCGAGACCCCGCAGCACATCGAGAACATCGCGGACCTCGACGAGGTCCAGATCGCCAGGGGGATCACCTGCTGGATCGACCGGTTCAAGGACCTGGCGCGCGACGAGCGCTTCAAATACGTCCAGGTGTATAAGAACTACGGCTTCTCGTCGGGCGGCGGCGCCATCCGGCACACGCGCAGCCAGCTGATCGCCACGCCCATCACCCCCAAGAGGATCAAAGAGGAGCTGCGGGGCGCCAAGAGATACTTCGATTACCACGAGCGCTGCGTCTTTTGCGATATCATCCGTCAGGAGCTCGAGTCCAAGACGCGCATCGTGGCCGACGCCGACGGCTTTGTGGCCCTGGCGCCGTTCGCCTCGCGCTTCCCCTTTGAGACGTGGATCCTGCCCAAAGAGCACGGTTGCGACTTCTCCGGCATGAGCGTCGAGAGCCGGCTGTACCTCGGCCGCATGATCAAGAAGGTCCTCGGCAAGCTGAAAGACGGCCTGGAAGACCCGCCGTATAACTTTGTCCTGCACACCGCACCCTTCCGTCACCCGAAGGCCAAGGCCGGATACTGGAAGACGATTGAAGACGACTACCACTGGCACCTGGAGATCATCCCGCGCCTGACCCATTCGGCCGGTTTTGAGTGGGGCACGGGTTTTTATATCTGCCCCATCGCGCCGGAAGAGGCCGCCAAGTACATGCGGGAGGTGGAGGGGCCATGACGCAACTCAGGCGCGACCCCATCGTCGGACGCTGGGTCATCGTGGAGGACGAGAAACCATGGAAGCCGGAGGACTTCGGCGTCGAGCCGCACACCTACGAGCCGATCACGCACTGCCCGTTCTGCGCCGGCAACGAACGCATGACGCCTCCTGAGATCACCGCGGTCCGGCCCGATAAGTCCGCGGCCAACACGCCGGGCTGGCAGGTCCGGGTCGTGCCCAACAAATTCCCGGCCCTGCAGATCGAAGGTCAGCTCGACCGCCGCGGGGACGGGCTCTACGACCGGACCAACGGCATCGGCGCCCACGAGGTCATCATAGAGACCCCGGAGCACGCCAAGGACCTGCCGGACTTGACCTACGACCAGGTGCGCCTGGCGCTCGAGACCTATGCCCAGCGCTCCGCCGACCTGCAAAAGGACAAGCGCTTCAAATATATGATGCTCTTCAGAAATTACGGCATCGCGGCCGGCGCGACGCTCGACCACAACCACGCCCAGCTCATCGCCCTGCCGATGATCCCGAAGAACGTCTTGGAGGAGCTCAGCGGCTCCGCGGCGTATTTTGAACACCGGGAGCGGTGCATCTTCTGCGACATCCTGCGCCAGGAGCAGGAAGAAAAGGAGCGCATCCTCGACGAAAACGACGCCTTCCTCGCCTTCTGCCCCTACGTCTCGCGCTTCCCCTTCGAGATATGGATCCTGCCCAAGGAGCACAAGGACTTTTTCTGTAAATCCTCGCCTCAAGAGCTGGACGCGCTCGCCCATATCCTGAAAGATACGCTCACACGCATGCGCCGCACGCTCAACGATCCGGCGTACAACTTCATCATCCACACGTCGCCTAACGACGGCCAGGAGCATCCAGGGTACCACTGGCACATCGAGATCATGCCGCGCATCAGCCGGATCGCGGGACTGGAGTGGGGGACGGGGCTTTACGTCGTGCCGACGCCGCCCGAGGTCGCGGCACGCTATTTAAAAGAGACCAAAACCACGTAATCGAAAGGAGACACCATGTCAGTGAAAGTGGGGATCAACGGTTTCGGAAGGATCGGACGCCTGGTCGCCCGGGCGATCATGGAGCGCAAGGGCTCGTCGTGCGTGCTCGTCGCCGTCAACGACCTGACGGACGCCAAGACCAACGCGCACCTCTTCAAGTATGACTCGGTGCACGGCCCCTTTCCGGGCGAGGTCAAGGCCGAAGGGGACAACATCCTGATCGACGGCAAAGAGGTCAAGGTCCTCAAGGAGAGGGACCCCGGCGCCCTGCCCTGGAAAGACCTGGGCGTCGATATCGTCGTGGAGTCCACGGGCCTCTTCACCCTGAAGAAAGACGGGGTGAACAAAAAGGGCAGAGAGGTCAAGGGCGCCGAGAACCACATCACCAAGGGCGGCGCCAAGAAGGTCGTCATCTCAGCACCCGCCCAGGGTGAAGACATCACCATCGTGCTCGGCGTCAATGAAGACAAGTATGACCCGAAGAACCACCACGTCCTCTCGAACGCCTCCTGCACGACCAACTGCCTGGGGCCGGTGGCCAAGGTCCTCCAGGACCGCTGGGGCATCGCCAAAGGGCTCATGACGACGATCCACGCCTACACCAATGATCAGCACGTGCAGGACATGGCCCACTCAGACCTGCGCCGCGCCCGCGCCGCCGCGCTCTCCATGATCCCGACAACCACGGGTGCCGCGAAGGCCATCGCCCTCGTCATCCCGGAGCTCAAGGGCAAGCTGGACGGCTTTGCCATCCGCGTGCCGGTGGCCAATGTCTCGGTCGTGGACCTGACCTGCGCCCTGGCCAAGAAGGCGACGGCAGAAGAAGTCAACGCAGCCATGAAGGAAGCCGCGGAAGGCAAGCTCAAGGGCATCCTCGGTTACTGCGAGGAGCCCCTCGTCTCCTCGGACTTCAACCACTGCGACCTCAGCTCCATCGTCGACGCCATGAGCACGAAGGCCATCGGCGGGGACTTCGTCAAGGTCCTCTCCTGGTACGACAACGAGTGGGGATACTCCTGCCGCGTCGTGGACCTGCTCGACTATATCATTAAAAAGGGCCTGTGATCCATCCGCGTCTCTGCAAGGAGGATGCGACATGTTTAACGGTATCGACGTCATCAACGAAAAGGTAAGGAACGAGAGCGCCTTCATCGAAAGCCTGATCCACGAGATCGAGAAGGTCATCGTCGGACAGCGCTATCTGATCGAGCGGCTGCTGATCGGCCTCTTCGCCAATGGCCACATGCTGGTCGAGGGCGTCCCGGGGCTGGCCAAGACGCTCTCCATCAAGACGCTCTCCCAGGCCATCAACGCGAAGTTCCAACGTCTCCAGTTCACCCCGGACCTCCTGCCCGCCGACCTCATCGGCACGCTCATCTTCAACCCCAAGGACGGGGCCTTCACGACGAGGAAGGGCCCCATCTTCGCCAACCTGATCCTGGCCGACGAGATCAACCGCGCGCCGGCCAAGGTGCAGAGCGCGCTCCTGGAGGCGATGCAGGAGCGCCAGGTCACCATCAGCGAGACGACCTATAAGCTCGACGACCCCTTCCTGGTGATGGCGACACAAAACCCCATCGAGCAGGAGGGGACGTATCCGCTGCCCGAGGCCCAGATCGACCGCTTCCTCTTCAAGATCGTCATCACCTACCCGTCACGCGAGGAGGAGCTCCGCATCCTCAGGCGCATGGCCAGGACCCAGGCGCCTGCCGGGATCGAGCCGATGACCCAGCTACAGGACATCATCCGGGTCCGGCGCATCGTGGACGAGATCTACATGGACGAGAAGATCGAACAGTACATCCTCGACATCGTCTTTGCCACGCGCCATCCCATGAACTACCACCTCGAGGAGCTCGTGCCGTTCATCCAGTACGGCGCCTCGCCGCGCGCCACGCTCGCCCTGACCGTCGCCTCCCGCGCCCACGCCTTCCTCCGGGGCCGCGGTTACGTCACGCCCCAGGACGTCAAGTCCATCGCCCCCGACGTCCTGCGCCACCGCATAATCGTCTCTTACGAGGCCGAGGCCGAAGGCAAGACGTCCGACGACCTCATCCGGCGCATCTTTGAAGAGATCGAAGTCCCGTAAGGCAACTCGAGACGCGGACAATGGTCAGGAGCGACTTCCTCAAGAAGATCCGGCGCATCCACATCACGACATCCCGCCTCGTGACGGACCTCTTTGCCGGCCAGTACCACAGCGCCTTCAAGGGCCGGGGCATGGCCTTCGACGAGGTGCGCGAGTACCAGCCCGGGGACGACATCCGCACCATCGACTGGAACGTCACCGCCCGCACCGGCAAGCCCCACGTCAAGAAGTTCATCGAAGAGCGCGAGTTGACCGTCATGATCGTTCAGGACGTCTCCTCGTCGGTCCACTTCGGAACATTCTCTCAGCTCAAGAGCCAGTTCGCCGCGGAGCTGAGCTCCATCTTCGCCTACTCCGCCATCCGCAACAACGACAAGGTCGGCTTTGCGGCCTACAGCGATAAGATCGAATGCCTGCTGCCGCCGCGCAAGGGCTCGCGTTACGTCCTGCGTATCATCCGCGAGGCGCTCTACTACGGCAGCGAGTGGCCGAAACACGGCCGCCCCGTGCGCACGGACCTCGCCTTCGCCCTCGATTACCTTAATAAGGCCCTGAAGCGTCGCGCCGTGGTCTTCCTCATCTCCGACTTCTACGACGCCTTCTCCCCGAAGACGCAGAACATCGACGCGCGCCTCAAAAAAAAGCTCATCACGACCAACAAGCACCATGACCTCATCGCCGTCACCCTGACGGACCGGCGCGAGCACGCCTGGCCGTCCCTGGATATCGTCCCCTTCACAGACGCCGAGACGGGCAAGAGATACTTTATCGATGCGGCCGACCGCCGGGTACGGGATGCCTTCCACCGCCGGGCCCGGGAGATGGAGGAGCGTCGCCGCCAGCTCTTCACGACGGCCGGCATCGACCACATCGACATCCGGACGGACGAACCCTACACACAGACGCTCGTACGTTTCTTTCGCAAAAGGGAGAAGCGCCTGCACCGCTGAAGACATGTTAAAGAATATTTGCGCCCTTCTGATCGTCGTCTTCCTCGCGTCGTGCGCCCCGGCCAAAGGAACGCCGCCCCGCATCAGGGAGGTCGTTAAAAAGAGCGCCTTTGACGTGGGCGAAGACATCCGCGTCCGGATCGAAGCGCGCGCATCCGCCGGCACGCTCTTTCGATGGATGCCGCCCGAGGAGGAGATAGAAGGGGTAAAGCTCGAAGACCAAAAACTGCGCACCTCTGACAGGCCGTGGGGCAGCCGCCTGACCGTCGATCTGCTCCTGCGTTCCTTTGAGCCGGGAGAACACGAGATCCCGGCGCTGCCGGTCTCGTATATGCTCAAAGGGGAGGTGGCGTGGAGAGAGGCATCGACCCAGCCGCTGAAGTTCACGGTGAAGAGCCGGGTCAGTGGCGACGTCCTCGAGCTTGAGATCAAAGACATCAAGGGGCCGCTGAGACGCCGTCCGGTCCTCGTCTTCGCGCTCGTCGCTCTTCTGGCCGCTGCGGCCGCGGCGCTCGGGATCTATTATTGGACAAGGAGACATCGCGCCCTTGCCGGCGTGCCTGTGCCGCCGCCGCCGGCGCACGAGATCGCGCTCCAAAAGATCAGGGAACTCATCGCCAAAGACTATATCAACCACGGATTGGAGCAGCAGTTTTACTACGAACTCTCTTTGATCGTCCGGGAGTACCTCGAGGCCCGCTTTGGGATCCGCGCGCCCGAGATGACGACCGAGGAGTTCCTGGAGCACCTGCGTCTGGGTGCCACGCTCGCGCCGGAGCACAAAGAGCTCCTCAGGGACTTTCTGACGCACTGCGACCTGGTCAAGTTCGCCCGCTATGACCCGGTCCAGCCGGAGATCGACGCGGCCGTCGCCTCGGCCCGCCGCCTCATCGAAGAGACGCGAGAGATTGGCTTACGGCCGGATGGGGGATCCTCTATCGGCAGACAATAAGGAAGTTTTTCGGCAAACGTCGGCAAGGATTTGCATTTTTGCCGTAGCGACCCGGTTTAATGGAGCGTAACGGCGAAAATGCAAACCGTAGCCGACGGCGAAAAACTTCGTCTGACGGTAGAGGGGACCCCAGCCGGCCGAACGCCTCGGACAGGACCCGCCGACTACGGAAAACGCTATGATACTGAGATACCATTGGATATTGGCGCTCATACCCGTGGCCTTGGGCCTTGTCATCTGGGCGGCGATGCGGCAGCGGCGGCGGCCGGGCATGGTTTTTCCGTCGGGGCTCTTGCTCACGGACCTGCCCCAGACCTTCAAGATCCGGCTGGCGCGGCAGCTCATCTGGCTGCGCGTCGTCATCTACGCGCTCATCATCGTCGCGCTCGCGCGGCCGCAGGGCCCGCTCCAGCAGGGGACCATGCGTCGGGAGGGGATCGACATCGTCCTCGCGCTCGATGCCTCGACCAGCATGCTCGCCGAGGACTTCCTCCTCAAGGGATGGCGCGTCAACCGCGTGGACGTAGTCAAGGACGTGGTCCGGGACTTTGTCAAGGAGCGTCCGGACGACCGCATCGGCCTCGTGGCGTTCGCGGGGATCGCCTACACCTTGTGCCCGCTGACGCTCGACCACGCCTGGCTCCTGACGCACCTGGACCGCATCAAACCCGGCATGTTCCAGGACGGCACGGCCATCGGGACGGCGCTCACCGTCGCGCTCAACCGCCTCAAGAACTCGCAGGCCAAAAGCAAGGTAGTCATTTTGTTGACCGACGGCATCAACAATGCCGGCAAGATCAACCCCATGACCGCCGCCGAGGCCGGCCGCGCCCTGGGCGTCAAGATCTACACGATCGGCGCCGGCAGCCGGGGGCCGGTCCCGTATCCGTTTCAGGACATCCGCGGGGCGACCGTCTACCGGCAGGTCCTGCTCGAGATCGACGAGAAGTCGCTGCAGGAGATCGCCCGCGCCACGCTCGGCGAATACTTCCGGGCCACGGACACCGCGTCCCTGCGCCGCATCTATGACGTCATCAACCGCATGGAGAAGATGCGCTTTGAGGAAAAGGGGTTTGAGGAACGCGAGGAGCGCTTTTCGTTCTTCCTCGCCGCCGCCCTCATCCTGATCCTGATAGAGACACTGCTGAAAAACACATGGTTGAGAATCACCCCTTAATGTCATGAGGTGGGCCGCCCCTGACTGGTTCGCAGCGGGCGTCGCGGTGCTCGCGGCCGTCGTCTGGATCCTGAGACACGGCTTGCGGATGCGCCGCAAGACCCTCAACGCCTTTGCCGATGAAGAGCTCCAGGCCGCGCTCGTCCCGGCCGGGCGCCTGAAGAACCGCCGGGCCGCTGCCGTCTGCTGCGCGGTGGGCGTCCTGTTTGCGGTGATCACCCTGATGCGGCCCCAATGGGGCAGCCGCTGGGAGAAGGTGCCGCGCCTCGGGATCGAGCTCGTCTTCGCCCTTGATGTCTCAAAGAGCATGCTCTCCGAGGATATCCTGCCCAACCGCCTTGAGCGCGCCAAGCTCGCCATCGGCGACCTGATCAAGAGGCTGGGAGGGGACCGCGTCGGCCTCATCGCCTTTGCGGGAGACGCGTACGTGGCCTGCCCGCTGACACCGGATTACGCAGGGTTCCTGCTGACCCTCAGGGATATCGGACCTGATACCGTCGGCCGCGGCGGAACGGACATCGCCGCTGCCTTCAAGAAGGCCCGGGAAGCCTTTGCCATCTCCGCGAGCCCGGACAAGATCCTCATCCTCATCACGGACGGCGAGGACCACGCGGGCCGGGCGATGGCGAAGGCTAAACATCTGCACGCGACCCTGGGCGCGCGCATCTACACTATCGGCGTGGGAACCCGGCAGGGAGAGATCATCCCCTTGCGCGACCCCTCCGGCAAGGTCCGGTTCCTGAAGGACGGCCTGGGCCAGACCGTGAAGTCCCGGCTGGACGAGGAGCTCCTGGAAAAGATCGCCCTCGCCACCGAGGGCGTGTATGTACGCTCGACCGTGAACGAATTCGGCCTTGACTTCCTTTACAAGAACTACTTCGCCGCGCTGGAAAAGACAAAGGGCGAGGAGCGCACCATCGAGATCTACACGGAGAGGTTCCCGATATTCCTCCTGCTGGCCCTGATCGCCTTTATCGCGCAGGGTGTCTTTGAGGAATTGTGATGAGGTTTCTGGCCGCAAAAAATTACGGACTTTTAATGATCCCGCTCCTCTTCATCGGTACGTCCGCCTGGGCCCTTGATGAAGACCGGACGGTGGATCAGGCGATGCGCGCGCTCAAAAAGAGCGACAGGGCTGCCGCCGCCGAGACGCTGGAGAAGGCGCTGACCGAACGGCCGGACTCCGCGTTCCTGAACTACCACGCAGGCCTCGTGTGCTACGACGACGGCGATTACGACAAGGCCAAGGAGCACTTTGCCAAGGCCCTGGCACTTCACGAGAGGAAGGACGAGGCCGGCGCGAACTACAACGCCGGCAACAGCCTCTTTCAAGGCGCCAAGGGGCTGCGCGCCACCGACCCCGAGCAGGCCGTCGAACTCCTGAAAGAGGCCTTGAATTATTACGGCCGCGCTATAGAATTAAATAATGCGGACAAGGACGCGTCGTATAACCATGAATTGACGAACAAGGTCATCAAGGTCATCAAAGAGATGATGCCGCCGCCGATGCCCAAGCCGCAGGGCGGCGGCTCCAAAGAGGAAGAAAAAGAAAAAGATCAAAAACAACAGCAGCAGCAACAGCAGCAACAGGAACAGCAGAAACAGGAGAAGCAAGAGGAGCAGGAGAAAAAGGAACAGGAAGAGCAGCGGCAAAAAGAGCCGTCCGGCGGACCGCCGAAGCCTGACGAGACTAAGGAAGAGCCCAAAGAAAAACAGGCCCAGGCCCCGCACAAAGAGGACCTCACGGAAGAGGAAGCCCGCATGCTCGTGGCGACCTACGGCCAAGAGGGCCCGCGCCTGGACATCAACAAAGACGAGCATGCCCGCGACCCCAAGGTCCTCAAAAACTGGTGAGACACATAGGCCAGGCCTTTTTGTCTCACGAAAATGAGACACATAGGCCAGGCCTTTTGGTCTCAAAATATGAGACACTTTAGAAACCATATTTTTTTAGCCGTGCTGCTCGTTGGGATGGCCGCGGCGCCGGCGCTGGCCCAGCCCAAGCAGTTGAAGACGTCGATGGACCGCAGCCAGATCGGCATCGGCGACGCCGCCCAACTCCATCTCACCTTCGAGGGCACGCAGGACGTCCCGGCGCCGTCCCTCAACATGCCGAGGGGCCTGACCGTCCGCTATGTCGGGCCGGCGTCGCGCATGTCCGTCGTCAACGGGAAGATGACCGCGTCCGTGACCCACCGCTACCTCATCATTCCGCAGGCGGCCGGCTCTTTCCGGCTGGGTCCGTTCAACTTTAACATCAAGGGCACGGCCTATACGGCGCCGGCCATCACCCTGGAGGTGCTGGCTGCCGGCACGCCGGCGTCGGCCGCGCCGACGGCCGAAGGAGCGCCGGCCGCCAGCCGGCTCGTCGACCGGATCTTCGTCACGCTGGAGACCAAAAAGAAGACGCTCTACCCCAATGAGAAGGCGCTCTTGACGGTCAAGCTCTTTGTAAACCAGATCGCCATCCGCGACGCGAACTTTCCGGTCTTCGAGACTTCCGGCTTCACCATGGAGCGCGTCGGCCAGCCGAAACAGTATCAGGTCAACCGGAACGGGCTAGTCTATAGCATCCTGGAGTTCAATCTTCTGATGTTTCCGACGCGTACGGGCGAGCTGTCCCTGGGTCCGGCGCTCGTGCAGTGCACGCAGCTCATCTCTCGCAAGCAAAAGGACTTTCCCGACGAGTTCTTCTCCAGCTTCTTCGGTTCCCATGAGGCACACACGCTGGATCTAGAATCCAACGTGCTCACCATCAACGTCCTGCCGTTCCCGGAAGAGAACAGGCCCGTTGATTTCAGCGGGGCGGTCGGAAAATTTTCCCTGAGCGCCCAGATCGCGCCCAGCCGCGTCGCCTTCGGAGACCCGGTCACGCTCACCGTGAAGGTGAGGGGGGACGGCAACCTCAAGACCGTCTCGACGCCGGTGCTCGCCGATACGCAGGGCTTCAAGACATATGACCCGCAGCGCCAGGAGACGGGCAGCGAGATCACCTTCGAACAGATCCTCATGCCCAAGGACGCGGACCTCACGCAGATCCCCGCCGCGCGGCTCGCCTATTTTGACCCGGACGCGCGCCAATACAAAACAGCCCAGGCCGGCCCCTTTCCTTTAGAGGTCGTGCCGGCTGAATCCGCAGGCAGCGCCAAGGTGGTCGTCTCCAAAGAGGCCGCGGCCCAACCGCGCGCCCCCGAGGAGCTCGGCTCGGACATCATCTATATCAAGGAAGACCCCGGCCGCTGGCAGAGCCCGCAGGCGCGTCTCTACCGTCACCCTGTCGCGGCCGTCCTCTTTGTCGTGCCACTCTTCATCCTCCTCGGGCTCTGGCGCTGGAGCGAGCACCGGTACCGGCTCTCGACGGACACCGCGTACGCGCGGCGTTTTCGCGCGCACCCGAAAGCCCGGAAGGGCTACGGGGAGGCGGCCGCAGACATGGCCGCGGGCCGGCACCAGGAATTCTACGCCGGCGTCTCGCGCACGCTCCGGGAGTTCCTGTCCGACAAGTGCCACGCGTCCGCCCAGACGATCGCCGCCGATTCCCTGACGTCGCTGGCCGGCAGCGACCGCCTCGGCGAGGACGGGATACAGGCCGTCATGGCCCTGTTGACCAAATGCGATAACATCCGTTACGCCTCCCTGACGGCGGCGCAGGACGAGATGAAAGAGGACCTGGCGCTGCTGCGCCGGGCCCTGGAACAGATAGGCAAGATCCATGTCTAAAAGACTCCTTACCTTATGTATCGTCGGCAGCGGCATCGCGGCCCTGATCCTCGGCCCGGTCCCGGAGGGACGCGCGCAGGACGCGACCTTTGCCAAGGCGAACAACCACTATAAAAACGGCGAGTTCAAGGAGGCGATCGCCGCCTACGAATCCATCCTCGAGGAGGGCCGGACCTCGGCGGCGCTCTACTTCAACCTGGGCAACGCCTACTTTCGAAGACATCAGCTCGGCCGCGCCCTGCTCAGTTACGAGCGCGCCCGGCGCCTGCAGCCGCGCGACCGCGAGATCGGGACCAACATGCGCATGGCCCGGTCGCAGCTGACCTACGTGCGACCTCCCCGCATGAAGCTCCTCAGGCGGGTCAGCCGCATGCCGTTCCAATGGGTCAATCTCGACGAATGGAGCGTCGGCGTCCTCCTGGTCTATCTGGCCCTGATGGCCGTGCTCTGTACCATGGCCCTCCAAAAGAGGGCGCGCAGCCGGCTCAAGGCCCCTGTCCAGATCCTGGCCGTCACTTTTGTCCTTGGATTGTCCCTGATGTATGTTAAGATAAGGGACCTCGGCCGCGAGGCCCTGGTGGTCCGTGCGCGCGTCGAGGCGCGCTTCGCGCCCTTCGAAAAGGCGACGACGCACTTTGAGCTCACCGAAGGGATGACCGTCACGGTCGTCGAAGAGAAACAGGGGTGGCTCAAGGC
>SDBU01006883.1_pt1 | contig 13274 bp, 17 predicted proteins | sample 2277071 | NCBI WGS metagenome assembly SDBU01 (sample SAMN10397929, study PRJNA504765) | marine sediment metagenome | isolation source: marine sediment core GS08_GC12, 126 cmbsf | place: Arctic Ocean: Gakkel Ridge, Loki's castle | collected 2008 | reverse complement strand
TACTATTCGTCTATTTATTGACGATGCTAGTGATGAGTATAGAAAGCTCACACCTATTATTGAGAAAGTGACAAAAGATTTAACGATACGTTGGGATGACATGAATTATGAACTTTATGATGATACCCGTATTTTTGTGGCTGATGCAACTGACGAATGGAAGAAAATTGTGCCAGTTGTGGACGAAATAGTTGATGAAGTAGTTAGTAAATTCGGTGAGGGGGTAGCAGACATAGTTGATGAATGGGAAAGACTGGGGCCTAGTATAGTAGTGGTTACTAAAAAAATTGCAGAAAAAACTACGACAACATGGGAAAAAATAAAGGAAGCTACAGGAGATTACTTCTCTAGTTTTGCTAATTGGGGTGCTGATGCTATGAATGCTCTGGCTGGCGTAATAGACGGAACAAAAACACTAGGGGAGGCAATCCAAGAACTTGCATATGGTATCCCAGTTTTAGGCGGAATCTTAGAAGGAATTGTAAATGTAGGAGTAGCTATTTGGGATTGGATAACAGGAGCTGCCGCTGCTAAGCAAGCAGTGACGGGTATGCTGGAGAGTATAGGGAAATCTACAAAGATACTAGAAGGATATTTTGAGGATGTAGGGGCTTCTATGGTAGGGAGTATTGAAGATGCAGAAAGGGCTATAAAGAGTCTTATACAAACGCAGGAAGACCTTGCACTCAGCACACGGGAAAAATTAGTAAAGGAACTGGATAATTACTACGATTATCGAGTTCTCAGGGAAATGGATTTGACTGAACTTCTGGCATTATCCGCTGAGACTAGAGAGAAATTGGAAAAGGGCACGCTTGAATCAATAGCCGAGAGTGCTGAAGAAACAGCAGAGAGGGAGAAGGACGCTAAGGTTGGCACGCTCCAGGCAATCGAGAATGCCTATGCTAAAGAATCTGCCTTGATAAACAAAAAGATTGGATTACTTGAAGTGGAAATAAAACTTCTCATAGCCTCAGCAGCGGCAGAGCAAGGCAATTTAGAAGAGGCGACAAAGCTCAGAAAAGAGGCAATGGATGACCTCAAAAATCTCCTATATACCGAAGAAGAATTGTTGGAAATGGAAAAAGAGAGAACGAAAGCAAGAAAGGAAGCAAAGGGGTCATGGGATGAATTTAAAAGTGCAACTGAAGATGCTACAGAAGCAGCCAAAGAATATGGAAGGGAAGGAAGAGATGCAGTAGATAATATAAGTGACGGGTTCGGATTAGCTAAAATAGAAATAGATAAGTTAGGAGACTCAACTAGTCGGTGGAGTGAGGAGATAAAAAAAATACCCGACCGTATAGATTTCGACATTGTGGGCGATCTTCATATGCCAAAAATCCCCAGGATAGGCGACCAAAGTTTTAAGATAAAGGGTATCTATGCCGAGCCTAACATCCCCAGCTATCAAGTAGGAATCCCTTATGTACCGAGAACTCAGGTAGCAGTTATTCACAAAAAAGAGGCAGTTTTGAACGCTTCCCAGGCGGAAAATTGGAGGGCAGGCAGAGGCGGAGCAGCAGGCGGTGGAACACAGGTCACTTATGAGCGAGGGGCTATCAGGATGACCGTATTAGGAAATCTAAATAATCAAATCGATTTGGAAGAAGCAATGGATTATCTCGCTAAAAAGCAGACTGAGAAAATGAGGAGACCATAATGGCCATTAAACTTAAAGATTCTAGTAATGTAGAGGTATACGAATTCCCGGCGGGGTGTAATATTGTGGCAGAACCCTGGAGCAAAAGGCAAGACTCTGAGTTGAAGGCATATCAACATGGCTCTACAAAAACGGGTGATGAAAAGGTGAATGAAAGGATAATCTCTCTGCATGGAGTCTTTAATGTTTCAGGAGTCAACGCCACTTATGGAGCTACATTGGCCGCTAATCTCAAGGAGATGAAACAACAATGCTATACTGAGGACTTGCGTTGTTTTCCGGGCTCACAATATACAGATGAATATTTTAATGTAGAGTGCCTCAATTTTGAGCACACCTTTCTACAGACGATTACCATTGTGGAGATATTTATAGACTTTATTTGCTCAGACCCTTTCCGCTATTATAAGGACGTAACTACTGACAATAACACGGTTGACGAATCCCCTGAAGCCTTCACGGTCAGCAATGGGGGAGATGTTGAAACTTTCCCGATAATTACCTGGACGGCAGGCGTAGCGGCTGATTTTTCAAAGGTTAGAATAGCCAATGCAGAGGACGGAGCGAAGTATTTCGACTATGAGCCAGCCGCTAATATCACAGTTGGCAAAGTAATAGAATTCGACTGCCAGGAAGGGACGGTTGAGCTTGACGGTTCTTCAGATATTTCTCACTTTTCGGGTTCATTTATCAAGCTGGCAAGTGGGACTAATAACCTGACGGTGACTTTGACGGGAACAAGTGGCACAAATGTCTGTGCTTTTGTGTTCAGGAAAAAATATCTATAAAACTAAATAAAAAAGGAAAAATAGGGAGGTAATTATTATGGCTTGGGATAAAACTTTGCCGCAAGGTAGTGACAAAATTAAGGATTCAGACGATGCAATCCGTGCCAACAATGCAGCAATCGAAACAGTATTAGGCACAAATATCACGGCTGGCCCGACCACTATCCAGGGTGCTATTCAGGGAGATGCCACAAAGGGCAGGATATTGAGAAAAGTATCTCTCGCAATATTAGATGGGACTAATGCTAATACTTTAAAATGCACAATGATTAACAGATGGAATGGGGATACTATAGCCGAAACCGACAATGTTGCCAAAAATGCTACAACTGGTCATTTCACTCTCAATGCTGGAGGAACGGCATTACAGGTTGAAAATGCAGGATTATCTGGAGCTGTATTAGAGGCAATGGGGGCATTGGGTTACTTGATAACCGCTACTAGCATATTTGTTGAGTGCCGTATGAATGCCAGTGATTTATACATGGAAATTAGGGCGAATGCCACCGGCGCAGCGCAGGATATAACAGCTCTCGTAGATGGCGGTGGGGGCACTGGTCATTATACGATAGAGATATTCTATATAACAGATGCATAAAGGACAAAAATGGCACTTGATATAATTGCTAATGAAACTTGGGATGATGTAGATAAAGCCTGGGATGCTTTTACTCTTGAGACCTGGGATGGCTGGATAGAGTTCAGCTATGCCTTGAAAATCTACGATACCAGCGCAGTTAAGGTAGCTGAGATTACAGGGGATTTAAAGAATCCTACCCTGACTAACCTTGAGTTTGAGACTCTCCAGCAGGGAGGCTGCGGAGCTTTCTCGTTCACTCTTGCCGAACCTTACACACAAGCAACGATAACCTACGATTACAAGGTAGAGATTTACATTTTCAATCCCGTGCAGGTTCTCTTCTACACTGGCAAGATAATCAACAAGCCTATAGAGGGCACGGACAAGCCGCAGACCTACTTAGGCTGGGGTTATTTTAATGAGCTAGAGAAGAAGATAATAGACACGGAAATAGCTCCAGGAAACGATATAGCGGTAGAAGTTACCAGCGTTCTGGACACCTACATCACGCCTTACACTAGCATACTCAAGGACGCAACCCTGATTACCACGGTTAGCCACGATTTGGTAGCCACGATTGATTTTGAGGATGAGTATGCCAATGAGATTTTTAAGAGGCTCACCGAGCTTGCGGTGGACTACAAATTCGGGGTCAATGAGGATGCAACGTTTTACTTTCAGGCCATTGATACTACTGTAAATTACTACTGGCACGTGGGCAAGCACCTGTCAGAATTTCATCCTGAGGAAGACCCCTCTAACATCGTTAAGAAGGTAATAGCAGTCTATCCAGAGGTGTTCACTGACGGATATAGGCTGAAAGTGACCAGCGAGGCGGCGGGTTATGCCGACCTTTACGATAAGAGATTTAGTTTACCTGAGATAGTCAATCCTTTCTCTACTACGGACAGGGCCCAAGGGACTCCCTCCACAAATCCAGCAGGCACAGGGGCAGCTAATCTTACAGATGGAGATTATTCTACTCTTTGGGAATCAGGCACTAATCAGGCCAGTGGACACTATATTGAGGTTGATTTGGGAGCGGATTATGAGAATATTGCTGCGGTAGAAATAGACTCAATCCACGCTAATGCACAGGAATATAACGCAAAATCGGTCAAGATAGAGGTAAAGCCTGACGGTGGAAGCTACGCTACTATGCTATCCTCAGATGATAATATTGGCTGGAAGCCTACTCTTACCTTTAGACCGACCACAGGCAGGTATGTCAAGATTTCTCTAACAGGTTCATCAAGTGAGGAGTGGAAGGTAGGAGAAGTAAAAATATACCAACTTGATTTGACTGACGCTCAGAGGTGGGCTGACTGGAAGCTGACTACCCTGGAGAATGTGAAGAAGAGGGCAACTGCCAGAATCAGCAATATTCAAAGTATGATAATGGATTCAGCTGGATTAGTCCCCATAAAGCCAGCGGGCAAGGCTAGGATATTTGACCGAAACGGGACTAAGATAGACGATTATCAGGTTATTGCCTGTAAATACAGGCTATCCTCTGGGGGATTTTCGCTTGATTTAGAGCTGGGAGCTGAAGAGATAACGACTGCTGACAGAGATAAGGAGTGGCAAAGGCGTATACGGGAGCTGGAAAACTCAGGAGTCAGAAGGGCGAAGAATCTCTCCTTATCCAAAGGATTCCAGCTTTCCAAGATAGAAGGAACTTATATCGGTGAGGACGCAATACAGACTAAACACTTGGCTGCTCAGTCAGTTGTAGCGGGGTCAATTGCAGTAGTCGGGATTGACGCTAACGGGCAACTTGTTCTTGGTGAGATAGGCTCGGGTGATTTTGATAACATTCCAGAGGGTACTACCTATCAAAGGGTAGTGGCTACTGCACTAACGGCTGGCGAGGTTAATTTATCTAATGCAGGCGTGATAAACAAGACTGCTGACAACATATCAGAGACAGGGGCTAAGAAGTGGGCGGCAGAAACGGGAGCAGATATAACTTCTGGGCATACCGCTGCCGATACAGCTCTTGTGAATACAGTGGCGGCTGCTACTGTTCAGGGAAACGCTGCTGATGGTAAAACAGGCTATGACGGTACGGTCAAATACCGAACAACTGGAGCACCGACCAATAATCCTACACCTACCGTTGTAAGTAAATTAGTAAGGGCAAACGGCTCAATGGATATAAAACTGGAATGGGATACCTATACCCAGGGAGCGAATCAGGCTGATTTGATATTGCTATTCTGGGAAAAGTCAACCGAGGTTGCCGATAAGATTTGGGATGAAATTGAGGAGACCTGGGATGATGCCACAGTAGGAGAGGAAGACTGGGATGGGACTAGCTTGGGAGCACCTACGGTCAATGATTCTTGCATTGCTTTCAATGTCAATACCGCTGCTGCTAGCTATTTTTTCCTGGAGGGATGTAATCCGAATAGCACCTGGAGCTTTGGGATTGCTGCTGCCAGGAGAACCGAGAACGGCTGGGAAATAGGCTCAATACAATCACCTACCGCTGCGCCTGATTGGCAGGACGTGACAGGTGATTCACCTAATTTTGTTGGCAATGTTCACGGTGTGCCAGCGGTGAATATTCAGGAGTGGGCTGATAATCCTGCGGGGCGAGTGAATACTCAAGCTACCCTCATACTGCCAGGCAAGCTCTATCTCAATTGGGCAACAGGGCAGATAGTAATTGGCCAGGATGCACTCGGAACAGACAAGCCTGGAATGGTTATCAAGGACGGGACTTACAACCGTGCGGAGTTCGGTAAATTAAACGGTGATTATGGGATAATAATAAGAGACGCTGCTGGCAATATAACTTGTGATTTGGGCAATATTATGGGAGCATCCGATTATCAATATGTTGCTGCTGAAAATGAAATATCAACGGATGCAACTGCTGTTACGGATATGACCGACATGTCAATTACTCACACCTTTCCTAAGTGTATAGCTTTATTAATGTCAGTTAATCGGCTGGACACCAGGCAGGATGATGCCTTAAATGCGGTAGTAAAATTCGAGGTAGATGAGGCGAATGTCGGCTTCTTCACAGGGGTTGAATCGACTGTTAAGCAGATTGCCACTAATATGCATATTGAGAGCCTGGCTGCGGGTGAACATGTTATCAAGCTCCAATGGTATACCAATGATATAACAGGAGATTTCATCTATTGCACGCAGAGAAGGTTAATGATACTTTATTGGGAGGTACAGTAAAATGCAGAAAATTTGCTCAACTTGCGGTGGGAAACTTGACGATTATGTCTATGTCTTCAGGCCAGGAAGGGCTCAGGAAATAGCGGAGGGAATTAGAGAAGAGTTCCCTAATGTTGAGTTTACTCTTTCAACAATAGAGGGCGAGAAGGTCAAGATTATCATGAGGCAATTTTTGACCGAGGTTCAGAAGACCAAAATGGACAATTATTTTGATGATAAGGGTTATATTGAAGACATTGAAGCTGAGAATATGGAGAAATAAAAAGGAGAAATTATGAAAGTAAAATTTGAGCCAAACGAGTTTGAGGTAGGGAAAGAATATCATGGTAAAATTGTGGAAATATCTGAGCAAGTTGTTGATAAGTTACCACAGGCTCAAGGTGAGCCAGAGGTGTTTTTGCTCAGAAATGGAGAGAAATGCTGGTTACAGAACCCTACAACTGCTGTCTATTATGCAGGAGCAGATTGGATAAAGAGGATTGATAGGAGTATGACTCTTGATGAGCTAAACGAGAAGTATCCTACTGGAGAAACCTTGAATGTGTTAGGTACGTCAAAAAGAGCTAGGGATATATATTATCCTTCTTCTGAACCGGTATGCAAGGCGTGGAGAAATGGTGACATGGGGATAATAGGAACTGCGACTGGCGAGGGCTCAATGCCTTCTGTAAATGACGCTGTAGAGTTATGCGACATGTGGCTTCCGTTCAAGACATATGTAGGCTTTATGGAGAAGATAGGGAAGCAGGGGGTAGAGGCAATTTTTATGCACAATGTTAGGGATGAAAGCCAATTCAATGTGGCTGGATACTTGGCAATAGAAGAGCCACTGAGCAAACCATCTGGGAAGCCCATTGGCAATCCCGATGATGGCAAAGTAACAGATTCAGATACTATTTGGGGTCGTATCAATACGTTGAGACGGAAGACAAATAAACCAATAGGTATTCTCGACAATGATGTCCATTTTCGAGTAGGTTCAACGGAATATCTTAGGCACATAGAGCTTTATTTGGCCTGTGATTTTCTACTGTCTGAAGTATATCCTTATCATACCCAGGTAGATGACCCTGTGCAGAGAATGAAAGACTCCTATAAATGGATAGCTGAATTCTCTGAAAAACACAATAAGCCCTTTGGCGTTATTGCACAGGCTACCTACGGAGAGGCCAACGGCAAGCTGAACTTTCCCGACTTAGAGGCACAATACAATTTTTGGGTTAGAGATAAAGGGTTATCTATTTTTTGGTGGAAATGGTCAGGTGGATCGGGTAAGTCTATAAGGGAAGAATTTATGGATGAGATAAAGCGGTTACGCAAATAACGGGTGAGAAAGGAGACCATATGAGCAAAGTATCACGTAAGGAATTACAAGGGCTAATTCAGGCTGATTTAAAGCCTGATGGCAAAATAGAGAGGAGATGATAGAAATGGTAGCACTGAAACTTTTAGCACTGTTTCTCCTGAAAAAGTATGGTTGGGTATTTGCAGCCAGGCTTATCGGGGAGGCTCTGCTGAGGGACGTGGTAAAGTTTAAGCTGGAAGCGACTAATGAGGCACAGAAGAACGTGTTTGACGTGGCGGCCAGGGTGATAGCAGATGGTCAAATAACGAGAGATGAGCTAGTAAGTTTTATGCGCTCATTCAAGCCTGTGATACCTGGCTGGGTGGACGATTTAGTAATTGAGGCTCTATGTATGTTCTTACTGGCTGGCGAGAATTTCAAGTGGGGAACAGACGACAAGCCAGAATTGTTTGCGGCTTTCTCAGCAGCACTTCAGGACAGAGTGTTTTGTAACCGTGAACTGGGAACAATACTGGTAGAAACTATATGATCTGGGAAAGGATCACTGTTCACCATAGCGCTAGTAGAGATGTAAGCGTTGAGACGATACGCCAGTGGCACTTGAACAGAGGATTTGCCGACATAGGCTACCATTGGATAGTAAGACAAAACGGGAAGCTGGAGCAGGGACGGCCTATGAACAAGCAGGGCGCACACGTGAAGCACAAAAACTACAGAAATATGGGAATCTGCGTTACGGGGAATTTTGAGAAGCACACACCAAGCAAGGCACAATATGAGAGCCTGGGAAGACTACTCAATTTCCTCTGCTTCGCATTCGAGATACCAAAAGATAGGATTCACTTGCACAGGGACTTGGCTAATACCTTATGTCCTGGCAGGTTTTTTGACGCAAGACAAATTTGACTTAACCAATTCAGGCAGGGTGGCTGATATAGGACTTTCTCCTTTCTCCTGTTATTGGCTACCCTGCCTGCTTTACCTACCTAAAAATTAACAAAAAATACAGATTTATCCATTTTACCCCTTGACAAAGTAAATTATTATGATATAATTATAATGATTATCAAATAAAGACTGTTCTTTGACAATTCACCTTGCCCCTGAGCGGTGGCAAGGAGAAGTAAAGTGCAAACAGTAAAGGAAAGAATTTTTGCAGGAGTAGAAAAAAGAGGAGAGGTCACCAAAAAACATAGTGAACTTCTCGTAGAAAAAAGTAGAGAGATAGAAAAAACTTTATTGAAAGTCCTTATATCTTCTGATGATAAGCTCGCTTTCAAAATAGAAGGACGGGATAACCAATGGGAATTGAGAAGGGGAAGCTACAAGAGAGGAAGTAAGGACGAAATTATAGTCTTCGTTCCGCCTGGAAATTACATTCTCTTTCCTCAGAGTATTAAAGACCTAGGAATGACAGGATACGATATAAGCGTGAACAAGACGGGAAGTATGTTTACACAATATGCCTGGTTAGGAGTTTTAGAAAGTTTGGTAAAAAGAGAAAAAGACATCTACCAAAAGGCAATAGAGTTTTTGGTAAAAAAAAGAACAAAAAGAAACAAACAAATTAGGGACTTACGCAAGTCCCGAAACGCTTAAAAAATAAGCCGCCGACTAATCGGCAGGCGACAAATCGCCATCGCTCAGGTGGTCATTCGTAGACCACCAATCTTGAAGGAGAGCGGTGGTTTTTTTATTAAAATATCAAAATAGGAGAATAATAAAATGGCAAAAGTAAAGATCAAGAAGCAACTGACCTGTGCCCGTTGCGGTCACTCCTGGAATCCGAGAAAAGAGATTGTTCGGACTTGCGCAGGTTGCAGGAGTCCTTACTGGGATGTGCCGAAAAAATTAAAGACAGGAGGGGAAGATGAGAGAGATAAAGTTTAGGCAACGGATAAAAGGTAGATATGGAACAAGGAACAGGTGACATTATTGGGGTTTTATTGATGAACAATTTATTGGGCCAACAGGTGAAGTAGAATGGGATGAAAGAATTAGTTATCAATACACTGGCCTTAAGGACAAAAATGGCAAGGAAATATACGAAGGGGATATAATAAGAACCTTTCGACGTGTTGGAAGAGGATATAAGGAAATGCAGTTAGAATCAGTTCATTATTCGGCTATTACTGCTAAATGGTATCCGATGTATATTTCAAATGTAGAAATGGCTGAAGTAATCGGTAATATCTACGAAAATCCTAAACTACTGGAGCAAAAATAGATGAACAAGCGAGCACTAAAGGACGAAATAGTTGACCTGCGAATGAAGCTAGCCAACGCAGAGAATCAGGCAAACAAGGTTATCGGATTATTGCCTACTAAATACGGCCTGCCCTGCAAGGTTAGCTGTAATATCCGCAAGGCAGATGATGAGCTATGCGAAATAGCTCAGAAAATGGGGCTGGATAAAATAGGCTTAGTCAAGCCAGGGAGGGCAAACTGATGAAACTATTATATAAGACTATAGGTGATAAAAAAATGGAAGTAGATGATGACGGTATAGTATTTGTTGAGAGGGGTAGAGTAAAAGGTATCTTCACTTGGGAAGAGATTGCTGAGGTATTATCAGAAAGGATAAGCAATGCAAAATGAATATTTATGGCACAAGCTAGAGGAAGATTACGGGGTGGAGAAAGAGTCAACAATAAGGGAATGGGCAGTTGGCCTGATTGCCGGCGCAATATATTTGATAGCGAGTGGCTGGCTGTATTTTGTCACAGTTATGGCCAGGTGAAAATAATAGAAAGGAGAAAATAGTATGAGTATAATAGGATTATCAGAAAAATTGAGGCTGCCAAGAAGGGGTAAAATAAGGCTAGGAGAAAAGAAGTTAAGCAAGTCAGGCAAGGAGTATCCGTCTGCACTTGACTATTTCGCTGTGCCGGAAGAGGTTCAAAAAATATATGGAGACAAGCCTCGCAAACTAGACATAATGATACCAATGGAAGAAAGAGAACAGTTTTTCCCACAGGCGTATAAACGATATGGAAGCTCGACAGGCTTGATTTGCAGAGGAGACGGTGAAGTAGCGACAGAAATAACAGAGGACGGAATGAAGGAAATAGAATGTCAGGGCAAGGATTGTCCTCACTATCAAAAAGGAGACTGCAAGCAAATAGGAAATCTCCAAGTGATCCTGCCTAAAGTGAAGGGATTGGGGGTGTATCAGATAGATACATCTAGTTATAACAGCATAATCAACCTAAATAGCGGGGTTGAGATGATAAGAGGGATGTTAGGGAAAGTTAGTTGGATTCCTCTGATACTGGAAGTCCAAATGCAGGAAGCTCATCCGCAGGTAAATGGGAAAAGAATCAAAACTATCATACCAGTAATGAGCATAACCTCCGATGTCAGTGTGTATGACCTTTTGAAGATGAGGCTACCAACTAAACAGGCAGTGATAGACAATAAAGGCGTGGACGACAAGCCTGTCCTATTATTCCCAAAGGAAGACGGTAGTATTGGCAACGATAAAACTACTGTAGCAGAGAAAAATGAAATAGAGAGAGTAGAAGCTATGAGTGAAAAAGAGGTCAAGGATGAGCCAGAGGTGCTTTCAGAAAAGGAAGCTCAGAAGAAGCAGGCTAGGATATTAAAGGAAGTAGAAGTAGAAAATAGGATACCAGACAAGCCAGGCCGCAACCAGTTGAACATTCGCTGGCACACTCTTGTCAAAAAACTCAAGGACATTAACTATTTTAGTGATGATGAGAGTTATCGGGTCTGGTTAAAGGAAATTTTTGGCATTGACTCAAGTAAAGAACTTACTGATAAGCAGATGTCCAACAATATAGGCAAACTGGCTGAACTGTATAATAAGTATTCTAAAGAAGGTAAGAAATGATAATTAGCCCGTCCTGTGGCACAGGTAGCCTGATGAGAGTCGGGGGCTGCAGGTTGACGAACCAAAGAAGGCGTGGTGGGACGACGCCCGGTATGAGGTTGCTCATTGCAGTTGCCAAACTGCCAGGGCGGGCTAAAAACTATATAATAAGTATAGCAGGAAGGAGAAGAATATGATAAAAGCAGAAAAAGGCAAGTTAAATACTTCAGGAATCACGGTGGGGGAAATAACAAATGAGAGTATTAGAAAAAATATTACAGCATGTTCAAAATGCGGAGTTGGTAGTTTTCAGTCACCAAGTGAAAAATGTATCTTTTGTGGTTGTAAATTGCCAAATCCCCCAAAACGGAAACTCTGATGAACAAAGGGCAAAATGAAAACTAACATAATCTACAATGAGAATTGCCTCCCAGGAATGAGTAAATTGCCTGATGAAAGTGTTGATTTAGTGATTACTTCTCCACCATATAATTTAGGCGGTGATTTTCATACAATGGTTAAAGGTCGAAGGGTTTCTTATGGAGATTATCGTGTATTTAGTGACAATATAAAGGAAAAAGATTATCAAAAGGGTCAGATAGCGGTAATCAATGAATGTATGCGAATCTTAAAAAAAGAAGGCAATATGTTCTATTTTCATAAGAATAGAATCAAGGATTTCAAAATAATTTCACCTTATGAGTGGTTATTAAAAATAAATTGGCTTGTTAGACAAGAAATAGTTTGGGATACAACTAACGAGATGAATCAAGATAGAAGACGATTTATTCCTTGTCACGAAAAGATATTTTGGCTTTCCAAGAATATAACTTATATTCAAAATGTTCAAGGACTTCAAGATTGTTGGAAATTTAGAAATAAGGTTAAAAGAAAGTTTACCAAACATCCTGCCACTTTTCCTGTTGAAGTAGTGATGGAATTAGTTGAATTATTACCCAGTGCTCGAATTATACTAAATTGCTATATGGGAACAGGAACAACCGCTATTGCTTGTAAAAGATTAGGCAGAAACTACATAGGCTTTGAAATAAGTAAGGAGTATTGTAACATAGCCAAAGCAAGACTAGAAGCAGAAAAAACATTATGGGATTAAGAAAGGAGCAAGCCAAATGAGCAGAAGCTACAGTTATAGCCAACTTAACCGTTGGATAAACTGTCCGCAAAGCTGGAAGTTTGCCAAGATTGACAAGCTCCCACAAATGGAGTCAGTTCTTCTGATGCAGGGGCGAATAGTGCATGATAAGGTAGATACGTATATCAAGCACCTAGTAGCAAGCAAGTTGACCTCCGACATCACCTGGCCAGAATTGACTGAGGGGCTGGACGGATTACCAGAGGGAGCAGACCTGATGGACAGGTTTGCTAGGTCATTTTTACTGGACCCTGAAACTCATTATGGTAGCGAAATTGAGATAGCTATTACTGAAAAAGGGAGGCTTTGTGACTGGTGGGCTAAGGATGTCTGGTTCAGGTTCAAGATTGACAAGGTGGATATAGAGGAAGATAGGTTAGTTATCACAGACTGGAAGTCAGGATGGAACACAGACATTGATAAATTTCAACTAGAAATATACGCCTGGGGACTAAGCTATGACGAAAATCTGGTAGGTGAAAAAGGGAAAGATTCTGTCCTGGTGAAGAATCATTTCATCAGGTATAAAATGGAAAAATCTATGGAATTTACCGCGACTGCTGTGCTTGCTATTGAGAAGAAGGTAAGGAAAATAGTTGCTCAAATGGAGAAGGCCAAAACATTCCCTGCCAAACCAGGCAGTTTTTGCTCACTCTGCGGATACTCTTCCCAATGTGCAAAACGAATGAGCCTGGTGGAGAAGGGTAATTTGCCAGTGATAGATACCCGAGAGAAGGCGATTGACTACGCA
>SDBU01006881.1_pt1 | contig 13276 bp, 22 predicted proteins | sample 2277071 | NCBI WGS metagenome assembly SDBU01 (sample SAMN10397929, study PRJNA504765) | marine sediment metagenome | isolation source: marine sediment core GS08_GC12, 126 cmbsf | place: Arctic Ocean: Gakkel Ridge, Loki's castle | collected 2008 | reverse complement strand
ACGCTGTTAAGATAAATATTGGTGATGTATGGAAAGTTGTCGAAGGGATGCAAGTTAATATCGGCGATGTTTGGAAGACAATATTCTAACCGATAAGTACTTAAAGAGTGTGTGCGTCTATATATTATGACAAAAGACAAAGCAGAAAAGGTATTAGGAATGTTGAATTATAAATATGGTTGTAACCAAGTTTCTATAATAAGAACGGCTAATCATTTTGGTATAGATAAAGTATTTGTGATAGGAGACAAGTTGGAACATAAAGAGAAATCATGTACTAATTGTCATAGGAAGATGAGCATAAGATACTTTGAGGAGTGGTCACTTCTAACATCAATATCTTCAAAGAGATACAAATTGGTTTTAATAGAAAAAACTGAAAACTCTGTCGATATTAAAAATTTTAAATTTCCTGAAAGATGCGTTATTATGAGTGGTCACGAAGCAGAAGGCTTCTCACAAGAACTACTAGATGCAGCAGACCATATCATTCACATACCAACATTAGGAGATAAAGTAAAATGTCTTAACACCGCTGTAGCATGCGGGATAGGACTATATGAAGCTACTAAGAACTGTAAGGAGGTAAAGAAAAATGAGTAAAATAACAATAATAAGTATTGAAGAAAAAGCAACAAAGACAGGGGTTCCCTTTTGGAGTTGCATAGATGCTCTTGGATTGAAGATGAGTATTTGGGATAGAGATATTGCACAGAGCGTATCTCTCAACCTAAACAAAGCATGCGAGGCATCAATAACGACAACGCCAGCAGGTTACACTAACCTTCGGGCATTCAATCCAGATGATTCAACAGGGAACATTGAAGTTAATCCAAGCGAGAGAATGGCTAAGACAGCTTATGTTGCTGCTAAAATACTACAAGGGAAGAATCAAAACTTAATGAGTGCGAAGGACATAAGCATTGTATCTCAGTGTATGGTTAAAGGGGCTGTTGAGTTGGCTAAAGGTAATCAAGAAACACTCCATAAGGCATTGACGGATCCCGAAGAATTAGGTAAGTTTCTTTGTATGGCTACGAATGAATTAGTAGGGGCATACAGGATTGCGGTTAAAACATTTGAGGAAGGCGGATGAGCGAAATATTCAAGGCTAGAGCTAGGGGAACAACAAAGGACCAAATAATAGTAACTATACCTAGAATACAGAGAGAATTGCTAGACTTAAAGGATAAAGATATTGTCGAAATAGAAATAAGAAAGATTTAAATTAATCATCCCCATTTTTTGAAGGGGATAGAGCTTGTTATAGAAACAGGCTCATCTATAGGCAAAAGTAACTAATGCTTATAGTTCATACTCATGAGGGAGTGCACGGTTGCGAAGCCGTTCCCTCATTGATAGCACACGTTGAGTACCATCTACCCGACTTAAGACGAGGCAGGCAGGTTTGATTCCTGCCGTGTGCATTGGGAATAAGTGGGTACTATCGGAGGGCATCTAGGGAAGCCACCTAGGTTCGATGCTGGTTAGACTCCAGCTGTTCCCATTGGGTATGACCTTCTAGGTTATGAAGCCCTGACGCAGACAAAGCGCTGGATATGGGCAATGGATTGCTAATACTATTGGCAAAATAATCTTTGCGAACCTAAGCCCATATTTTATAATCATGGAAATAGAAACAAAATGCAAACGATGCGGAAAGAAAATCAAAGAAGAAGATGGAGACATCTGCGACCACTGCGTAGACGTAGGACTAGCTAGATTTGGATATTTATAATCATGGAAGACATCACAGAAAAAATGAAAAGAATAGCAATGGCGGCGGCGAGAGCCTACGCAGAAGAGAAAGACGACGAAGTCTATAAAATATTAACTGAATAATAATGGAACTTAGTGAATACCTAGAGAAATTAAGAAAAGAAGCTAACGCAGGAGTGCCTTTAAATGACCCAAAAAGAATGGGAGCAATCAACACAATATTTAAAATAGAATATTTTTTATGCAAAAAAGGCCGTACCTAAATTAATTGAATAGCTACATTGTAATATTCTAGAAAGGTTCTTCGAGAGCAGCCCCATTCAAAGCAACAAACAGCTAAAAGTTTGTCTTTATCCACTTTTTTACCTTTGTCTTTAGCTTTAATCAAAGTTGCCTTTAATTTGTTGATTCTGAATTGCCTTGTTTCTTGTAGAGTCATATTAATCTATCTCCTGCGAGTTTGTCGATTTGTTCAGCCATCCATGGTCCCGCAACAGTAGGTGCTGATATTTCTTTCAAATCCTTAATGAATTGTTTGATGTCTTCTTCAAAATATCCTTTTTGATGTGAGTCGTATTCAACCATTTTATCGCTTAATGTCATAAATATATGAGTGTGTTTGTCTTTAAATAGTTATCTGTTAATCCATAGATAATGAAACTCTATCCCAATAATAATACCAAGTCCAGCGCCAAAAAGAAAAAGATTTATTGGGTCCATTTATACCTCAGCTTCACTTCTAATAATCTTATACACCCTATCGCTCACCTCTTGGATTAACCCAAACTCGAGCATTAAGTTAATTGTCTCTCTGATCACTAATTCAGAACTACCAATATCAATCATAACTCGATGTCTTAATTTATGTAAAGGAATCTCCACTCCCACAATTGGTTTTAATAATTTGACTATCTTATTGTAACGTATTCGTTCATCTGCCATAAATTTCTTTATGTTCTTATGTTTATATAGTTACCGATTATTTACACACACAGAGTCCCAGAGACGATGACCCCTACTACTACTTCTTGAGTAGAAGACCCTGTAGTAGTAGCCTTCTAACTAAGCTTCAGCTTTCTTTTGACTACACAGGCAGAAGACGGGGAATTTAGTAATGTCTTCGTGGTTCAACGCATTGTGTGTATATCTCAGGTGACCTTTATTTTATTAAAGGGGATGGGAGTCTATTCGATCCAATGTTTTCACTTGTTCTTAAATTAATAAGAATCAGAGGTACTCCTGCACATTGGTTTTAATTAATGTGTTATTGAGAGATGTCATTATTAATAAAAGTGGAACTTATATTTAAGCTATCCGTTAACACTGTTTACATTGGTAATACAGGGGCTGTACGCCCCAAATTCGCTTAATGCAGCACTCATTTAAAGAAGCATTTAAATAGTTCTGTCCCTTTTCGCTCGTAGCAGAGCGAACAACCAGCATACTTCTAGCCTCTTTAAATGAAGGGAATGTCCGCTCGCCTCTCGCAAGCTCGGGCTCGCTCCGGCTGTGGCGCTGGCTAGCTTCTGGCTAGCCTGGGGGCAATTTGCTAAGCTGTGCAACGGCTGTGCAACGCTCGCTGGGTTGCCTGCTCGCTACCTCAGCCTACCTCAGCTTAGATATCTACTCATTAGGGCTAGCTATCGCTAGCCAATCTATGCAGGCTCGCTTCGCTCGCCTGCCGGTGCGCTCGCCCCTGCTCGCGCACCTAGCATATGTATAGTGTATTGTTGTATTAGCGATTGTTGTTGTTGCGTGGGGTTTTGTGTGTAGGATCACTCACGTAATTTTTAGAATATTTTATATAGTCTTGTTGTATGTTTCTCTCATGGATATCAATGACGTTATAAATAAGTACACAGAAGAGATTAAACATTTACTACGACTATTCATAAACGACGCTTACCCAATCATGCAAGAACAAGTAACAGAGGAGATAAGGAAGAAGAATGAGTTTTGAACTTCAACAAAAGAAGGAGAATGATATGATTAAAGAAATGTCAAAAAACGGGAGATGTGCTTCTTGTGGTAAGAAATGGGACGACTTTGATAATTTTGAGGAATATATTTCAGAACTTATAAACAAAGGGATTTTTAATACAACTGCAAGAATACGTTGTTTAGAAGTTGTTGTACATGCTGCAAGAGAGGCTTGGTAATGGAACTTGATGATTGGCAGAAGCAAGTCCTAGAGACTAAAGGAAATATGGTTATCGTCTCCCCGAGACAAATGGGGAAATCCACAGTTATATCAGAAGATGCAGGCGAATATGCCCTAAATAACCCTAAAAAGTCTATAATGATCATAGCGTCCGTAGAGAGACAATCTCTTTTGTTATTCGAGAAAGTCCTAAGTTACATATATATTAAAGATAAAACCCAAATTAAGACTAAAAAAGACAAACCGACCAAACACGAACTTAAATTAAAAAATGGCTCTATTATAAGGTGTTTACCTACTGGAGACAGTGGTTATGGGATTAGAGGCTACACTATAGATAGACTTTATGCAGATGAGGCAGCCTTCATTAAAGAAGAGGTTTGGGCAGCAGTTACCCCAATGCTTGCGACAACTGGAGGAGATATAATCCTATTATCAACTCCCTTCGGAAAAGAGAATTACTTTTATAGAATGTTCAATAATGACAAATTTACTAAAATACACGTAGACCCCGAGAAAGTAATACAAAATAGACCAGAACCCCAAAGGACTAATATGATTAATTTTAGAAAAGACGAAGAAGACCGAATGACTAAACTTCAATTCCAACAAGAACATCTCGGATTGTTCGTAGGGGGAATAGACAGGTTTATTCCGGATTCCCTAATTGATGCAATATGTACAGGTAAGGACATAAAGCAACTAATAGAAGGAGATGCATTTCAAGGTATAGATATTGCTCGTATGGGCGGCGATGAGACAGTCTTAACCTCTTTCAATAGGATAAATAGAGACAATATAGTTCAATTTGACCTAACTATACCGGACCCGCAAACTATAACAGACACGGCTAGACTAATCATTCACAAAGATATTCACATAAATCATAAAAAAATCTACATGGACGATGGGGGTTTGGGAGTAGGAGTTTATGACATTCTCTACGAAGACGAGCAGACGAAAAGAAAGGTTATACCACTAAACAACGCTTCGAGGGAAATAGAAAAAACAAGAAAAGACGGAAAAACGAAAATTAGAAAGAAAACATTATTAGGAGAAGATATGTCAATATTCCTAAAGGCAATAATGGAACAAGGAAAAATTCAATTACTAGATGATCCTAGAATTAGACACTCTCTACGTTGCCTACAATGCGACTATTCGGAAGGAAAGTTAAAGATTTACGGGAATTACTCGCATATTTGGGAAAGTCTCAAGAGGGGCGCCCAATGCCTTAAAGACAAAAGTTTAAGTATATACATCTATTAACGAAAGTATGACAGACTTCGGAATTTATACAAAGAACGCAGACATCCAAGCGAGGGCGGGGATTAATGCAAACACTACATCGAAGGCAATAGCCGCAACTGATGTTTACGTCTTAGATATTGAAGCAAGTATTAATGCTATGAGCATGTTTAACTGGAGCGACGCGGTAACAGCAGGACTAAACGCGGACGTTCAAGGAATATTAACGGATGTCGGAGCGAGTATGTGCGCAAGCCTAGTTATTCAATCCGATATGTCGGGCTACACATCTTTAGACGAAGCAATAACAATGCTTAATTTTCTAAACAATGCAATTAATAGAGGACTATCAAACCTCAGAGTAATTGCGAAGAGGGACTTTATCAATGCCGCATGATTTCGCGAAGTTCCCTGAACTAACTAACTCCCAAATGCAATTTTACTATTTCGAATCACCTCATAAACAAATTACTGAAAGTTTTATGGCACAGGTAGAGAAAGTAACAGACGGCGACACTATAAGGGTAAGTTGGGACGAGAGAGATTTCGACTTTCCTATAAGATTTGCAAAGATTAACGCGCCAGAGATGTCTAACGGCGGAAGGGAAAGTAAGGCATGGTTAGAAGATAAAATAATGGGAGAGGAAGTATATATTAAAGTAGACCCACGTAACAGAGTTGGAAAGTGGGGGAGAATAATAGGCGAGGTTTTCCACATGGGAGTAAATATGAATTATGAAAGTTTAAGAGAAATGCAATCAGTCCCTTTCGGACAGGAGTTGGCATGGTAATACCAGACACATTCGGACGTAGAGGAGTAAGAGCAATAGCAACTTACAACTTTACAGACATAGCAGAAGGAACTGGAATAAATAAATTTTGGTTCTTCACAAGCGAAACAAATGGGGGAGCAGATGAACATATTTCTACAAACCAAAGTTATTCAATGGAAATAGAAACAGATTACGGTATAACATCAATAACTAATCTAGTCCTAAAGACTGACGAGGATTATGATTTGAGCGAATTTAATCTACCTAAAACTATAGAGGGGACAGCAATAGCAAATATCGGTTTTAGGGTAAATGCATCATCAGGAACTATTGGAGGAGCTGTTAAAGTTCTAATAAGAAAATGGGATGGATCATCAGAAACAGAGATAGCACAAGGATTCAGTCAAGAAATAACAACAACTGGAGAAGAAAAGGTTATTTTAGTTATTCCAATAACAATTCCAAAAACCCATTTCAAAAAAGGAGAAACTTTAAGAGTAACCTTACAAGGTTACGGGAGAATAGGAAGCATAGGGAATAGCGGAAATGGAACAATTGGACACGATCCCTTTAACTCGGATGGAGCAAATATAATCCCTTCAACAGATAGCCCAAGAACTATCACTTCATCAAATATAAATATACCTTTCAACTTAGACTTATAAAATGGGAGAATTAAATATTGCCAACGCAGTAGCAAGTAATATGACAAACACAGAGGACAACTTCGAAGTCCCAAGTAGTCAAACTGACGCAGCCACAGATCAAAAAGAAACAGAATCAGTAAACTCAAATTGGCCAATATGGCTAGGTTATTATAGAACTATACCAGAACTCTCGTCGGTGATTGACGCAAAAGCAACGTGGACAGTAGGGAAGGGATATAAAACAGACCCTCAAACAACTTTCATACTAGAAGGGATACGGGGATTTGGTAAAGATACTTTTAACACAATTTTAGAGAATATGATTAGAACTTATAATATAGGAGGTGATGCGTTTGTGGAAATAATCAGAGATGATGAAGGAAACCTAATTAATCTAAAATCACTAGACCCGGGTTCAATGAAAATCATAGCAAATAGGCAAGGTATAATAATAAGGTACGAACAATTATCAAAAACAAAAGAGCCACCAAAGAAATTCGAACCAGAGGAAATATTCCATCTACCTCGTAACAGGGTCGCTGATGAAATACACGGACAAAGCATAACAGAAAAGTTAGTAACTATTATTTTGATGAAGAATGAGGCAATGGACGATTATCAAAAAGTCCTTCATAGATTCGTAAAGCCTCGTTGGATCATAAAACTAGATACAGACGACACGACTAAGATAGCATCGTTTAAATCAAAGATGGATAAGGCGAACAATGATACGGAAAATATGTATATTCCCATGAACTCGGTAGAACTAGAACAAATGACAATAGCTCCAAACTCAACCCTAAACCCTTTGTCATGGATTGAGAGCCTAGACGCTAAATTCTACGAGGCGGCACAAGTCCCTAAGATTATTGTCGGGGGAAGTGGAGGCTTTACAGAAGCGGCGGTTAAGATTGCTTACCTTGCTTTCCAACAAACAATCGAAGAAGAGCAATTATTCATAGAGGAGCAAGTAGGACTTCAATTAGGGATGTCAATAAACCTAGAGTTCCCAGCAAGTTTAGAAAATGAATTATTATCAGATAAACAAAAAGACGGGCCAGAAAATATAGACCCATCAGAAACAACAGCGGGGGAAGGACAATAATGGTAGAAAGAAAAAAGAAAATATTTAAGAAAGGGAAGAGTAGTTTTATTCTTCCAGAGAAAGAGATAAAGCAATTAGCAAAGCAAGGGAAGTTTAGCGACCCCTTAGAAATTAGCAAAGAGGAAAAGGCAGAAAGAAGAAAGACAGAAATACAAAACATAGCTCAGAAATCTGTAGATATTGAAACGGCGAAGGAAGGAATTAGAGAAGGAGTTAAGGAAGGAGTTAAACCAGCAGAAGAAGAAATAAAAGCGGATGCATTGGAGAGAAGTGAAGAAATTAAACAAGGGAGAGAAGTTGTGCAAGGACTCATACCACCCAATATTGAAACTGAATTAATAACAATTACAGACGATGCAGGATTTACTAGACAAATTGAAATGCCGATAGGGACGAATGAAAAGATTAATGCAGCAAATGCAAGAAGAGAGGGAAGAATTCCTTTTAGAGAATTACCAACTTATCAACAATTTCTAGCGGGAGCGGCTGTAACAGCAGTGAGCCCAACTCTATTAACAGCTTCGGGAAAAACAATAAATACAATGTCTAAAGGAGTTACTAAATTTATGAATACAAAACTTTTAGGATATACTGGGAAAGAATGGACATTCGGGGCAGGGATTATGACGTGGTTAGCATCAGATAATATTATAGGAACAATGAGCATTTACACAAGAGACTTAGTGGATGATGTAACTTTCGGGAAACTAAGTAAGGAAGAAGCATTAGAGAAGATAGACGAAGGAGACCAATTTGTCAATACTGCAAGCAATTTTATTAAAGGGGCAACAATTATTCAACCTCTATTATGGCCATTTAGGAACATAGTTTTGACAAACATAGAAGTGGCAAAATTAGCAATAGAAGAAAACAAAGAAAGAATAAGAAGAGCATGAACAAAAGATTTATAAAGATACACACACTAATTACACTATGGAAACAACACCTGAAACAAAAGAAACTGAAGAAGAAGAAAAAGTAGAAGAACCTACAACTACTCCACTTATTGATATTGCTAACGCTGCGGCCGAGAGAATGGAAAAGGCAAATGTTGAAACAGCAAGGCTACAAAAGGCTCAAGCAGAGAGAGATGCAAAGGAAATATTAGGCGGAAGAGCAGCTGCAGGGAAAGAAGTCAAACCTAAAACTCAAGATAATATGGATCAAGACGAAGCTAATTTATTTTTAGAGGATGAAGAAATATGATTAAAATAGACAAGAAAGATTTAAAGGCGATCGTTGAACAATCCAAAGCGATTATAGAACAATCAGAAAGGAATAAAGAAGTAGCAAAGGAAGCGATAAGATTATGTAATATTGACATTGTCACAGCGAAAGCAATAATTAAAAATTTAAGTGTAAAGTAAAATGCACGTAGTATTCTATATTAGAGGAAAGTTATCTTGTGTTGAGTGGTTTAAGATAATGGCTCAGGCTATGTTCTTCAAGTGGCAGAGAACAAATATGAAAACTGGGAAGATTGAAGAAATATTAGTTCAAGGCGCGCTTCGTCCATCAGTCTTAGGAGCTTGGGAATACATTATCCCAGAGGAATGTTTAGCGGAATTTTTAGCAATGTTAGGGATTACAGATTCAAAACTAATAGGTGTAGCAAGAACAAAGAAAGCCTACGCTCAACTAGCAGGTTTAAGAAAAATATTAGGACTTAAAAAAATACCTCAAAAGATATTCGATGAAGCGGCAAAAATACCACCTTCAATAAGTCTAAAGGGTTCACGGAGAGGATTAAGTCACCTAATTGCCCCCGGCGTTTCAATTCATCTAATCGGGTTTAAGAAAGACAGAAGAGATATCGCGTTTGGATTTGAACAGGAAATGCTATGAACAAGTTTAAGATTATCCTACAAAAGAGTTACTTCGATAAAGGTTGGGGATTACTCACTTATTTCAAATACATATTCGCATTAGTAGGACTTGGCTCATTGATGGAAGGATATGATTTAAAGTTTGTAATCGGCGGTGCATTAATCTATGGGGTAGTTTGTTATTTCTTAGGAAGAATTTGGATGAGAAAAGGCTTCTATGAATGTGAACTAGAAGTAGCAAACAAATACAACCTCTTCGTAAAACAGATGCGAAAGGCAACCGTGAAGTCCTAATCTCTGCGGAGCCCGGACTTCAGCGGTATTTAGTAATACCCAATAAACAAAAGATTTAAATAGTTATTCGGTTAACCGAATATATGACTAACGAAATTACAAAGGTAGAATTATTTGGACAGAACAATGATGGTAATGGATTTAGAATGACTATCGCTTCTAGTGCAGTTATTGTTAAAGGAACTTTAATGGATTTATCAGACCCAAGAACCACAGCGGCAGCAACCACAATCGCAGAACCTATTTCTGGAGTAGCAGCTATGGGCAAGGATGCTGATAATTCAACAAGCATCACAGTTTGGCAGAACGGAGTATTTGAAGGTGTAGCAAGTGGAGCAGTTACAACGGGACAAGAAGTTTATAGTGCTAGTGACGCTAATTATCCAAACACTCTTGCAGATGTTGCAGCAGTAGCGGCAGCGAGTGGTGCGGCTATCGTAGGAATTGCATTAGAAACTGCAGCAGATACAGAGAACTTTACATTCAGGATGAATAAATAAGATGGCAATAGGAAACCCACACCGTATGAATGAGAAAGAATTAATCGCAGCGCAGAAAACAGACGGAAGTTATATTGAGCCAGTTAAACCAGTCGAAGAAACTAAAACCAAGGTAAAGAAAGAATGACGACAGGAAGCGCGGGAACAGGATTCACGGGAACACTACAAAACGGTAGTCCAGAGTTAAGGAAAGAGATGATTGACAAAGTTCTAAAAGGATTTGCACCAGCAAAATATAAGTTTAAACAAGCAGTTACAATCTCAAACACGAACGCATGGAAGAACACGTTTTTTAGAGGAGAACAAGACCCTCTATCAAAAGTTACAGGAAATGACAACGAAGGTATTCCAAGAGGAGGAAACTTTCCTCAACAGTCTGTTACATTCCAAGAAATAAGCGCATGGATAGTTAAGTATGGTGCAGAAGATACGATATTCTGGGAAGATATCTTAACAAATGATGTAGATGTTATGAAGAGAACAATTTTCAAATTAACAGAGAGAGTTATTAAATCTGTTGATGATAGGATTTACGCAGTATTATCAGAGAATGGAACACCAGCTCAAATTCAACAGGTAGCAATTACAGGCGACGCGTTCTGGAATGTAGCAAGTGCGGCTATTATAGATGATACAATGTTTGCAAAGCAGTTAATCGGAGAAAAGAACTACGACACAAGCGGACTTATGATGTTCATTAATGAAAAAACTCATAGAGCGATTATGAACTACCTTTATGAAAAAGGAGCGCAAGCGCCAAGCGTAGGAAATGATATTGCTAGAAATGGACGTATTGGCTCAGTAGGAGCTATTAAAACAACAATAGTATCTAACTCTGTACCAACAAGTCAAGCATTAATTGTTGTTCCAAAGATATGTGGAACATGGAAGGCAGCAGTAAGTTTGAGAAGTGATGTTAAGGTAGAGGCATTCAAGGGAAGTAGAGTGAGAATTGTAGAAATGGGAGCAACTCAGTTAACAGACCCGGACGCTGTTTGTTTAGTAACAGGTATCTTCTCTGCATAGTTATAAATAGTTAATATTTCTTAGAATTATATGTGGACTGGAATAGGTAAAGATACGATTTCTTGGAATGGGGAAATGCGTAGTAAGACATTAGCTACTACAAATGGAACAATACAAGATACTCCAACAAAAGAAAAAGACATTGTCAATAAAGAATATGTTGATTCTCTAGTTAGAGGAAATGTAGAATTATTTTTAACAGAAGATGCTTCTGATATTGGAACTTACTTTGATTTAACAATAGATGAAACTGGAAATGCAGAAGAAAATACAACTCAAGCAATAACAGGTAACTCTACAACTTTAATCGCGGCTTATGCTTCTATCTTAAATGAAACTGAAATTGACGCTATAACAGCTTTAGAGAGTGGGATTTATACAATTCATATTCACGCATCAGCAAATTTCCCAGTAGGAATGAAAATTTATTTTGAATTCTATAAAAGAACAGCTGGGGGAACTGAAACTTTACTCGGAACTTCACACGATAGCGATACTTTATCAGCAACAGAAAGTCAAGAAGAATTACACGCATCTATTACAGAAGATTTAAACTGGACTGCTGGGGATAGAATTGTTGTTAAAATATATGGAAGAAATGATAATGCAGCAACTAAAAATATTACAATATTTGTTGAGGGAGATACTTTAAGCAGAGTAGCATTCCCTGCATTTATCCCGCCTACTTTTGTCGGACCTCACACAATAGCCTCTCATAGTGATACAACAGCCACAGGAGCAGAACTTGAGACTTTAACAGATAACTCTATGGCTGATGCTTTGCATAGGCATTCAGAATTAAGTGCAAGTGATGGAACTCCTGATAAAATTGTTTATGTAGATGCTGATGGTGTTCTGTTTGCTGATGCTTCTCCTTTAGGTCTTGATGTACAATTCAAGTTACAAACAGGGAGTTTAGATGTATTAGGAAACATAATAGTCACAGGCACAGTTGATGGTATAGATATTGCCACAGATGTCGCAGCTAACACTTTAAAAGATACTAACGTTACTACTAATATTACAGTAGTTGAAGCACCAACAAATGTAGATATTCAATCAAGCGACGGGACTAATGATACGATTGCTGCTGCAGATGTAACCAATGCGGGAGTAATGACGACAACTATGTATGATGAACACGTAGTAAACACAGCCCACGCAATAGACAACACTCAAGCCCACACAGACTATTTACTAAATTCAGCAGCAGATGTTGGAGTAGGTTTAAGTTTGACTGGAGATAATGCCTCAGCAGATACAACCTATGTTCCAAACATTCTATACAATACTGATGCTACGCCACCAACTGCGTCCACAGTACCTATTGGAACTGTCTATATCCAATACACAGCATAATGGCATTAGTAGTAGGAACGAATGCGGGATTTGTAACAGTTGCGCCAACAGCTAACCCAAGCGTTACACAGGACAGTGTTATAGATTTTAGGGCTCTTGCCTTTAAAGTTACATCACCTGCAGGAGCAACAAAAGTTACTGAAATAGGATGGTGGTGTAATACTGCTACACAAGCAGCTAATTTTGAAGTTGGGATATATGATAATAACGCTGGAGAACCGGGGGATTTAATAGGGGTATTAGGAACAAATGCTAAAGGAACAACTACAGGATGGAAAGTAGCAACAGGTTTAGATATTACTATTTCTGCAGAAACTATTTACTGGTTAGCAGTACAATTAGACGATACTAGCACTAGTACTTGGATGGGTTCTAAATTTGATGCTGCAGAGGAATTCGATAGGAAATATAGTCAAACAACTTTAACTAACCCATGGGGAGAAACAGACGATAGTAGTACTCAAATATTGGGTATCTATGCCGTCTATGAAGAAGCAGCAACAGGAACAAACGCTCAAATTAATATAGGTGATGCTTGGAAATCTGTCGACGCTGTTAAGATAAATATTGGTGATGTATGGAAAGTTGTCGAAGGGATGCAAGTTAATATCGGCGATG
>SDBU01006880.1_pt1 | contig 13279 bp, 14 predicted proteins | sample 2277071 | NCBI WGS metagenome assembly SDBU01 (sample SAMN10397929, study PRJNA504765) | marine sediment metagenome | isolation source: marine sediment core GS08_GC12, 126 cmbsf | place: Arctic Ocean: Gakkel Ridge, Loki's castle | collected 2008 | reverse complement strand
AATAATATCTTCACCATTAGAAATCTTCATTACCGCTTGTTGGGACAAGTGGTACAGTCTATTTTCTACATCATTAGCTGACTCAATGAAAGTGTTTATAGTTTCGACAGTGCATCCACCATCTGTTTGAGATCTCGTTGGGGATACCTCAAACTCAGCTGTTGATGTACAGGAAGCCAGAAAGAGAATCAATACCAAGAAAGTTATAGTCTTCTTCATTTTTCCTCCCTTGAATAACATATGACAAATGATCCTATCGTATTTAGCTACCTAACGTATGAGCTCACCTGCAGCCGGATCTTGTTTTTCCGATCCTTTTTCCCAAAACGCCCACCTTAACCGGCTGTCGGGTGGAGCGGGGGTTAGCTGATTTTTCCTTAATCTATGTATGTTACAAACTTTCCATTCAATCTTTTCAATATTTCTTGAAAATAAATACTGCATGGTTTACCAACATCCTCAATATATAAATAATATTGTCCGTATCTTGCCCTATACCACCAAACATGATTAGAGATTTGAATTGAATCTTTGTCAGCCTCTTCGTTAACCCAACTCCAGGTTTCATTTTCTTGAGTTTCTTCGATGTCCATTATCTTGCCAAAATAATGTTCTTTGTATCTATGTGCTGGATCAAGCAGTGAGTAATTTATCCAGGCATTTATCGGTAACTTATAATCAACAATTACTAAGTGCATTACAGCTCCAAATTCATCATCTACCCATTGAAATGCAACAATTTCAACATTAGGGTTTCCTACATAATCCTCATACCGCCTATCATTTTCAACCCTTTCATAACTCAAATTCAATAATTCTGATTTTCCATTACATGTGTATCTAATACCATATAACTCATCCTGGAATTCAATCTCTGACAATTCAATTTCTTGTCTATAAAGCTGTACTTGTCTAATGACCAATAAGGATATGGTTATTATGATCGTATAAAAAAACATTCTCCATCTTTGTTTTCTATTTTTCATATTGAATGGACGTAATCAGCTAACCCGTTGTTATTGAGCAATAATGCCCGAATAACGGTAATAATCGGGCATTATTGCCTGATATCTGCTTATCTGTATTATATAATAATAATGTTACATATCTGATTAGACCTATTCGGGGGCGAGTGATGTCTAACCAACCAAAGCTGCTTGATCAAGTACGAAATTCCCTTCGTCAAAGAAACTATTCATATCGAACTGAGAAGACGTATATTGGATGGATTAAAAAATATATCCTATTCCATAAAAAACGGCATCCAAGCGAAATGGGTGAAAAGGAGATCGGAGAATATCTAACCTATCTTGCTGTTGAAAGAAAAGTGGCTCCAGCTACTCAGAATCAAGCATTAAATTCAATTCTTTATCTCTACAAATATATATTGAGGATTGATTTGGGAGATATTAAAGCCCTTCGCCCAAGATCGTCTAAGCATCTCCCGGTTGTACTGACTCCTTTGGAGGCAACCAGGATACTATCATTGCTCCAAGGTCAGAATCAACTAATGGCAAAGTTGCTATATGGGAGTGGTCTACGAATATCAGAAGCATTGAGACTGAGGGTGAAAGATCTTGATTTTGACCAATCACAAGTCTTAGTCCGGGACAGCAAAGGGAATAAGGACAGAGTTACAATGCTGCCCCAATCCCTCCAGGAACCTCTCAGAGAGCACTTAATCAATGTAAGATTAGTGTACGAGAATGACCAAAAGAATAATATTGAGGGTGTAGAGCTGCCTTATGCTTTATCAAGAAAATATCCAAACGCTGGAAAAGAATGAGTGTGGCAGTGGGTTTTTCCTTCGGGGAATCTATCCAAAGATCCTCGTTCAGGAATTGTTCGGAGACATCATCGCTTTGGGTCAAGTTTGAGAAGAAGCGTAAAAGCAGCAACGAAGAAGACTGGTATTCAGAAACATGTAACTCCACATACCTTCAGGCATAGTTTTGCTACTCATCTTCTGGAAAACAATTATGATATTCGAACTGTTCAGGAGCTGCTTGGGCATAAGAGCGTTAAGACAACTATGGTCTATACCCATGTATTAAACAAAGGCGCATCTGCTGTCAGAAGCCCCCTGGATATTGCCAGAGAGATCACTGACCAAGAGTTACCTGAATAATTGTTATCGACCTTTCGATTTAAGTCAGTGGGTTTGGCGATCTGAATCCCTGCCCCCCACAGCGTGCACTTGACTGGTGGGATTCTCACGGTTAAATGAAGTTATTCCTGGATTGAGTGAATACCACTATAATGAACATAATCCACACCCACGCACAAGCAAGTAACGCAGACCGTTGGACCGATCAACCAGAAATACGATAAATTCAAATTAGCGGTTCACCTATCATTTATCAGTGTCTTCAATTTGGGAGGCATATATGACGCAATCAACTATTGAAGATCTTTCGCAAGCCAAGGAATTATTGCGCGCTGGACAAAAACAAGAAGCTCGTAATTTGTTAGACAAATACTTAAAACAAAACCCCCAATCCGAACAAGGTTGGTGGGTTATGAGTTTTGCCGTCGATAATTCAGATCAGCAAATTCAATGTTTAAAAAAGATATTGCAGATCAATCCTGATCGCGAAAAGGTTAGGAAGAAGCTGGAAGAGTTGACAGGAGAAAAACAGTTTGCTAAGCAAGCTGTTGGCCAGGCGTCCAGCAAAGGCAATGCTCCTCATTCACCTAGTAAATCTAAAAAAACCTCATCTCGGCGCTGGATTGCTCCCTTATTGGTTTTTGGAATAATTATCATCAGCCTGGCCCTTTATTTCGGATATCGATATTATTCAGATTCTCGGGGTTATACTCAACCACAAGCAATATCCCCTCAGAGTTCGCCTACAGATCAATCCGCGGGATTACCTCCAACCTGGACAAAAGAAGCCCCGACTATAACGCAGACACCGTTACCTACCTCTACTGAGACTCCCACCCCAACCGGGACACCCACGCCAGATCCAAATGCCACTCGTACACCAGTACCTGAGTCATGGGTTGGCACAAGAGCAGGCGTGTATCCTCCTGATTTTATTCTGAAAGATGTAGTGACTGGGGAAGAGATCTCCATTAGGGATTACACAGGTCAACCTGTATTGATCGCATTTTTTGCATCCTGGTGTCCATATTGTAAATCTGATCTGCCGAAAGTTCAGGAAGTTTATGAGGAATATAAAAGCCAGGGATTTATTGTCTTGGGTGTCGGGGTTAGTGAAAGTGAGTCATCTGCCCGTAACTTTGGATCCGCGCAAGGACTTTCCTTTCCCATCATGGCTGATGCCAATCGAAAGGTGGCTGATGATTATCTAATCCCCGGTTATCCTTTTTACTACTATATTGGCAAAAACGGCAAGATCGGATTTGTAAATAGCGGTACTATTAAGATGGATAATTTGCTTTTCCAATTGAAAAAGCCCTGAATGTTCAAGACCGGGATGCGCCCGAGTGTAAGCAGCGCAAAAAATCAAGATTGGTTTTAAGCAAGACGTGTTGGGAGCCACAAACGCCTGGCTTGTGATGCTCCTGTTGTGACCTGACGAAAACGGAAACCTAACCCTTGCTCCATGGTTGCGATAACAATTCTTATCATAATCCAAAATTGGATCAAAAGATTAGTCTAAAACTTAAAAACGCGCCCTCAAAGTACAAAGGATGCTTGTTATTAGGATTTTCTTCATATGCCCGTTAGGATTCGAACCTGTAACCCATGTGATAAAAGCCCCTATCCTGTACGGTACTTAATTGGGTATATTTTTAGGGCGAAAAAGAGGAGAAATGGGCAGAAAGGTGGGCCCGGCAGGAATCGAACCTGCGACCTGGCGGATATGAGCCCATATCCAGTACGGTACCATTTTGATAAATTTTTTAGTGAAAAAAGTGAGGGATTAGTGGGCCCGGCAGGATTCGAACCTGCGACCTGGCGGAAAACGGCTTATAACCTGTACGGATATATAAATGTATTAAGTTTTATTCAACCAATGGCTTAAAAGACCACTGCTAATTGGTATATCCATCGAGTGAAAGTGATTTCAGAGGGGAATTATGGGGGAAATGGTGGCTATAGCTTATATTGAGTATATTGTTTCTATCCCATATGCACGGATTATGCACGGAAAAATGCGTTTGACAAAAAGTTAGTGGCAATTAGTATTTATGAATGGTTGTATACTCGGACAACTTACTCATATAGGTAGAGGTGTTCACTATATTGCAAAGGCCGGTAGGAGAAACTAAATTATATATTTGTCAGCCTTGAGTTAACCAAGGGCGAAGTTTGTTGCGTTTTTTAATAAGCGAGCGGTAAAAATCAAGCAGTTTAAGATCTTGGTTATCTCCCCAGACCATGGGTTCGCGGGATCCAACCAATCCATCTTCACGACCATCATCTAATTCCTGAGACATTCCAACTTCTGTTCCATAATAAATAATTGGGGGGCCCACTTGCTCAAATTGGACCTCAGCTGCTTGGCGCAACCTTTCTTTATCTCCACCTGTGATATAAAGAAAACGATCAACATCGTGATTGTCTAAAAAGGTGGGCATCACCAAATCCGATCCGCTAAAAAATTCCCGGTGGCGATTCATTACGGACTCAAATTTCTCACGAGAGTAGCTGTTGAAAGCGAAAGCACGACGAACAGAATCATTAAATGTAAAATCGAGTAGACCATCCAACAGCCCGGAGTATAGCAGGTAGTCGGGAGGAGGTTCCACCACTTCGCCAAAACAAAAACATTCATTATTTTCTTCCTTACAAGCAGCTTGGAACTCAGCCCAAAATTCTGGACCAGGTCCATTTGCATGATCCAAGCGAAAACCGTCTACCTTAAATTCCCTTAACCAAAATCGTGCAATATCGATCATCCATGCTCTGGCTTCTTGATCCTGTAGATTAACCTGAGGCAGACTGGGCACTCCAAAGAAAGTCCTGTAACCTATTTCGGATTCATCAAAGAGATAGTACCGGCGATATTTACTTTGGGGATCTTCAAGCGCTTCTAAAAAGTATGGGTGTTTGTTAGACGTGTGGTTGCAGACAAGGTCCAATATAATTTTAATACCACGAGAGTGGGCTTCCTTAATCAGGGCGTGCATTGCTTCTTCGCCCCCTAATCGCTGTGCAACCGTCCTGTAATCTGTTACATCGTAACCGTGATAACTATTGCTCGGCCATGTAGGACTCAACCAGATTGCTGTTGCTCCCAAGTCCTGCAAATAATCAAGTTTATCTTTTACGCCCCATAGTGTTCCACCGTAAATATCTTTAAGATCCTTGGCTTTATTCCATTCCCGGTTATTCCCTGGGAAAAAGCGGTCAATGAAAATATGATAAATAACTGCCTGCCGAGCCCAATCAGGGGCATTGAACCGATTCATACTGATAGAAAATGTTTTTCCTGATGTAGGATCATCGGGTATAAGAGTTGGTGAAGGAGTATCGTTAAAATGAGCATGCGTAGCGATTTCTTGGTGATATTTTGGATCTGGCCAGTCGGCAAATATCTCAGGTTTCCCATCTTTCCAGGCTCCGATCCTATAGCGCACAAGAGTTCCATCTGGTTGTTGAGGAATCTCTGTAGTCCAGATTTCTGCATACCCCCATGTCAAAGTCTCCCATTGCACACGAGAACGGAAAAACTTAACAACAAATCCGGACGAGTGCGTACCGTGATCGCCTCCAGGGAGACTGCCATCCAGAGTGTAATAGCAGTATACATGTTCCACATCAATATCAGCTCCTACCAGGACTGATAAAGTGACTGGCTTCCCTGGTATCGGTCTCCTTGGGTTGATAGCGTAATTATGCTGTAACCCTCTTCTGTGTGATCGATGATGAAGAAGTTTAAGATCATCGGTGATTAGTGTCCCAAAAATATAATCTTCCATAAATCCCTTTCGTAATAATATTGATATTTTTCGTGATCCATCTTAAATTCTTAGATCGATACAGATGAGGCTAACCCTTTACTGCCCCAGATGTTAGGCCGCTCACTATTTGATCCTGTAATATCAAATAAAGGGCCACAGTAGGAATTGCTCCAATAATCGCTCCCGCAGCAAATATACCCCATTGCTGGGCAAAGTTTTGAGTAACGAAAAGATACAGTCCAACCATCAAAGTAAATTGCTCTGTACTTCGAAGAAGAATACTGGCCAATACAAATTCATTAAATGTACCCACAAAAACTAAAACACCCACAACTGCCAGCACTGGGCGTACTAGTGGAAAAATCAACATCCAAAAAGACTGCCAATGGGTGGCGCCATCAACAGCAGCCGATTCGTCTATTTCGCGTGGGATGGAATCGAAGTAACCTTTCATTAACCAGATATTTATGCCCATCTGAGTTCCAAGGTAAACCAGTATTAACCCTCCATGACTGTCCAAGCCCATCAAAGGAAAATATTCTCCGATCTGCCTCAAAAATAAAAAAAGCGCAACCATAGTGAGGAGATTGGGGAAAATCTGGATTAACAGAATGGTTAGCAGTAAACTGCGGCGTCCCCGGAATCTGAAACGAGAAAAGGAATAGGCTGTAAAAGCTGTTACGAATACAGACAGGATGGCCGTAATTGAGGAGACTTTGATTGAATTCCACATCCAAAGAAAGAAAGGGTGCAGTGGATTATTAAGCAATTCTTGGTAATTGGCAATCGAGGCATTGGGGGGAATGAGCTGCTGATTTGCCATTGAACTTGTGGGATTCAAGGAAGCTGAAAATATCCAGATGATTGGGAAAAGTGCGAAGGTTACAAAAATCACTGTAACCACTAACTGAGCGCCCAATTTCAGCTGATTTCGCCGTTTGAGAGACCAGGATCCAATATCAAATAGTTTCTGTGAAATTATTTCTCTTTCAGACATTTTCGGATATCTCTTCCCAGGTGCCCATAGCGCGGTACTGCACTAATGTAATAGATGCAACTATCAAGAATATTACGATGGTTATAGCATTGGCATATCCGTAATCCGATCCTCGTCCAGATTCAAATGCGATTCTGTAGGTATAGGAAATTAGAATATCTGTATATCCAGCAGGCGTTATTGTTCCTGGGATCGGCGGCCTCCCCTCATTGTAGGCATAAATAACTGCAAAATTATTGAAATTCATGGTGAAGGAGGAGATTAAAAGCGGACCAACATTAACAAAAAGTAATGGCAGAGTAATATTGCGAAATCGTTGCCAAACACCTGCACCATCCACGGTCGCAGCCTCATAAATTTCAGACGGAATGGTTTGAAGTGCACCACTGCAAACCAACATCATATAGGGGAATCCAAGCCACAAATTTACGATCAGTACTCCGACTTTACTCCAGATTGGGTGAGTAAACCAACCCGGTGTCCATCCAACAATATTCACCAGGTTAGTGGTCAGCACCCCAAAGTGAGGATTTAGCATTCCTCTCCAGATTAATATTCCGATAATTCCAGGGACTGCGTAGGGCATAATAAGGAAGGCGCGAATCAACTTGCGGAAAGGGAAGGTGGGATCGTTATAGACAAGAGCCAGAAAGAGACCAAGGGCAAAGGTGGTGAACACTGAGAGGAAGGCGAAGACGATCGTCCAGATAAATATTTGAATAAAGGGACCACGCAAGGCTGGGCTATTAAATAAACGGTCGAAGTTTTTCCACCCAATTTCAACCTGATATCCGGGGTTCAACGAGACGCCTTCTGAGGAGGTAAAGAGTCCCTGGGATTCGTCTGCAAAGTAAACCGTGCCGGTGATATTTTCTATAAATAAATCTTGTTCATCGTCGTAATCAAAACGTGACCTTAGATGAGCTGCTTCCCGAATCGATTTAATTCTTATCGTAAGCGGTGGGCCCCCAAATTCTAAAGGGGCTAATTGACTGTCAAGTATTGGGATTACATCCAGCAATTCCATGCGGGTATAACCCTCAATATTCGAAGGGAAGCCCGCATCGTCTAACTGACCAATTCGGGAATCTTCGGGGGACGCCTGTTCCAAAGGTTGATCCGGCTGGGCGAGGAAAGCTTGACTATTTTCATCAATCAACCATAGCAAGAAATCACCTTCGGGGGAACGGTAGCCCATCCACTGGTAAACACTACCCTCTTCTGGTAAATAAGTATCCTGAGCGATACGACGGATGGTCTGGATTTTTGTCAGCAAGTGACCGTCGCCGTAATTAGTAAAGGCGGTGTAAACAGTAAATAAGATCGGATACAGCACCATCAACATGATGATGGCTATGGCAGGGGACATCCAACGTAAGGGAATAAGCCGATCCGAGAAATTAATGACATTAACAACCAGTGTTGTCAGAACCAGGATGGCGGCAAGCGGCCAAACCTCATCCCTAAGTAAGAGATACAGCAATATCATGGCAAATGCATCCACCACGGCGAGGCCGAGGATTCGCAGGGCCATATTGGAAAAATTTTTTCTTAGGAGAGCCAGGGAGAGTTTCCTCTCCCTGGCTTTTTGATTGTTATTTGACACAGATCACCCTATCGCTATTGTAATCTGAATTATTCTGCGATCAGGGTTCGCACCTGATTTGCAGCATCAGTTAATGCATCTGCGGCATCTAGTTGCTGTGTAATGATCAGGGAAGTAGCATTACCCCATGCTTCCCAAACAGAACCCATTGCCGGGATCGCTGGCATCGGATAACCCGTCACGCCCGCCGCAGCAAATGCTGCTAAATCGGCATCGTCCGTTGAATCACGAACCTCTAGGTAAGCCGATGGGCGTGGATCAACGTCATACATAGCCTGCATGAACTCTTCAGTAGCAAAGATTTCATTCAGCACAGTCTGGGCAAGCAATTGGTTCTCGCTGAATGCGCTGACCATAAACCCTTGTACGCCCAGGAAGGGACGTCCTGCACCCGTATCGCCTGCGGGGAAGGGACTGATAAAGTAGTTTACACCAGAATCGCGGATCATACTCAAAGCCCAGGGGCCGGTGCCAATACAGGCCGCCTTTCCGGTGGTGAATAAAGTATGCAGTACATCATAATCGACATCCGCAGGGAGGTGCCCTGCTTCAACCATGTCCTGTAACCATTCACCTGCGGCGATTGCGCCAGGACTATCAAGACCTACATCATTGGGATCATAGCCCTCATCCGTTAGTCCAAATACATAACCACCGAAGGAATTCGTGAGTGGGAAATGGTGATAAGGGTCAATAGTTTGGATTATCCAAGCAGTTACCTCGCCATCGGATGCTGCCTCAAGGTCAACAGCCAAGGTCGTCACTTCGTCCCATGTTGTCGGGGCGGTATCCACCAAGTCTCTGTTGCAGAAGAAAGCGATATTCTCTGTGGCGTAGGGCAAGCCGTATAGTTGCCCTTCGTAAACGAAGGCTGTAATTGCGGCGTCAAGAAATTCGCTTGTCTTCTCACCAAAATCAAGCGGAGAAACCAAGCCGTTGGAAACCAATTGTCCTAACCAGTCATGTGCACCAATTAAGATGTCAGGTCCTTCTCCAGCCGGTCCAGCAATTGCAAGTTGATCCCGAATATCACCAAAACCCATTTCTTGGATTATCAGTGATACGCCATATTCATTGGCGAACTGATTGCCTAAGTCATTAATGATCGGGGCGCGTAATTCATCCGCCCAGACTATCAGTTCGACAAGCTCCGGCTCCTCTTCCACTTCAGGCTCTTCTTCGACAACAACTTCTGTGGGTTCTGGAGGAGCTTCAACTACCTCTTCAGTTGGTGTCTCAACTTGTCCACCACAGGCAGCCAGCACAAGACTGAAGATAATCAACAAACTAGCAAACCAGAAATATTTCTTATTCATCTTTTTTCTCCTATGCCTTTATTGGGAAACATAAATTTCGTTCTTGTTCTTTCCTCTTGATTTTTTTATTTCGCCTCCTTTTCTATGGTCAATTACTCATGATCTAGGAATTTCTTCATACCCTGTTTCAGCTTGTCGAGCATATGAGTCAGATCGTGCTGCTCATTACTATCTAAAATACTAAAAAGTGCTTCCAGTGATTTCTGATGTTCTTGACTAATCCTATCTCGCAATGATTTTCCCGACTCGGTCAATACTACATGTTGGGCTCTCCGATCTATTGGGTCTATAGTTCTCCGGACAATGTTATTCTTCTCCAGTATGTCAACAACTCGGGTAATCTGACTTTTCGACCGTAATAAGCGGTCGCTTAAAGTAGTTAGACGCTGTCCTTTTGTTGAGTCAATTAGAGATAGGAGACGAAATTGTGTGGGAGTTAAATCGAATTTCTCGAGAATTAAACGATCACTATGATCGAGGTAGACATATACATCGTGAATGAGCCTAAACAGACTTTTTTCTTCATAGCCGTTGGGATTCAAAGACGACATAATCACCCTGTTATTAGTTGCACATGAAATAGTTGCATACACAACTACTTATCTGATTATAATTATATTTCACGGGATGTCAAGCTAGACTAATATTTTTTACCGAGACTGAAAGAATTGAGTATCTTGTTCGTCCTATAACCGACAATTTCTGCACCAACCAGGTGTATATGAAGGTTTATTAATTACCCTTTCTCCGAGCTTATTTATTGATTATTGAGTCGCCTTACCGAGATTTTAGTAAGAATTTTTGGTGCAGCTGTGGTGCAAATAGGGTGGGCAAGATGGAAACAATGGAAACATTGAATTCATTTTCCCCCACTATGTAGACACAATGGATAATATATCCCCCAGTGGACACAATAGACAACCCTCTGCCTGATTAAGAGTCAGTTGCTTCGAGGGTTGATATTTCTTGTCCTCATTCTATACCAGCGCCTTATTCGATATAATTACATGTAACTATCAAGTAATGAAAACGCGCAATGTCAAAAATTATTATATTTGAGGATTGTTGATGAGCAATCTCGACAAGCTGGCTGATCTGCTGGCGGAAATGAACTCTATCGGGGACAGGATCTCAGAGATCACGCAGCGGCCAGCAACCATTGGACACACAGGGGAATATATCGCCAGCAGAATCTTTGATATCGAGCTTGAAGAGTCAGCTTCTGCCAAAGCAATCGACGGTCATTTTAGAAACGGCACACTGGCCGGCAAAACAGTCAATATAAAATGGTACAGCAAGCAGGAATATTTGCTGGATATCACTCCCAATTCTCTCCCTGATTACTACCTGGTAATGACCGGCCCCAGGGACTTAGAAGAAACCTCAAAAGGCGGCATTCGTCCCTGGCTGATCAACTGTGTTTTTTTGTTTAATGCTGCCGAGCTAGTTATTGAACTTACAGCCCGTGGGGTAAATGTTGGAACCGCTTCAAGTGTTCGAAAACACGAGTGGCAGGCGGCCGAAATATACCCTAATAAAAGAAGCATGGTCTACCGCATGACAGATGAGCAAATGGCCCAGATCCTTGCTTTTGATTCTGATTGGGCCGAAAGCCGGTTCGAGGACAAGCGCTTAATCGACAATTGGGAACAAACCCCGGAATAGATGAAAAGAGACTTGTTGGTTATTGAAAGGAATACGCGAGACTCGCTGACAAGCCGCCTAACCGCAGAAGGGTATTCTGTTTGCCTGGCGGAGACAGCTGGTGCCGGTCTGGAGGCTCTGAAGCATCACAAAATAACCCATGTTGTAATTCTCAACACTATTTCCATGCGAACGAACGGAGCAAGGACCTGCGCCTCTCTGAAGAGCGCCGCGCCGCGCATCCCTGTGTTGATCTATTCTGATCAAGAGAAACCAGCCAAGGCCGATGAGCTGCTGCGACCAGGCACAACAATCAGGAAGCTGATCAATAGGGTAGAGCTGTATTCTCCATTGGATAAGAAAGCCTGTATCCAGTATGGAGATATCTACCTGGATGAAGAGAAACAACGGGTATTCACACCCAATGGAGTTTCCCATCTGCCCACTAAAGGAATTCAGATCCTGAAATACTTGATGAAGAAGAACGGCTCTGTGATATCCAAGGAAGAACTCTTCACCAAGATCTGGAAAACGTCTTATGTAGAGGATATGAATACCCTTTACACGAATATCAGCTTTTTAAGAGGTGCAATAGAGCAGGATCCGGCCGTTCCTCGTTATTTACTCACTGTCAGGGGAAAAGGATACTTCCTGAACGGAAAGTGAGGCACCTGGATGGCTGGAGAGCGATTTTCTAGGGGAAAGCCACCCCAATAACGCCCCGGAAAACAAGCCATAATATTGAATTGCGTATAGGCAATATCCTACTTTAATCATCCCAAAACACTCAGATAACAATAAATTCCTGACTTATTATTTAAACAGAAGGTTGAGCGGAGTGGGGGTTATAAAAAGGCTTTATCAAAGATTAAATTAATATCTCTTTTCATTAGTTCAATTTCTTCATCAAAGGATGAATACTCATTATAAGCAGATGAAAAATCATGAGATTGATTAAATGAATGTCTTATACCAAAAGATTTAATACCGGCATTTTGAGCAGCCCGCAACCCCACCTCTGTATCTTCAAAAACAACAGCGTGTTCTTTAGATAACGTCAATGTGTCTAACGCAAACAAGAAACAATCCGGATCGGGTTTCTTGTTTTTCACATCATCACCAGTGATTACTGCATCCATATATTTAGAAAGACCTGATGTCTTGATTATCCAATTTACTGCGCCTTTATAGGCACTGCTTACTACGGCGATTTTTAACCCAGCGGATCTAATGTCCTTTAAGAAACTGCCAATGCCTGGCCTAATTTCTAGTTTTGTCTTGAGAAGATCCTCGTAAATTGATTTAAACACTTCAAAGTATTCATCTGAATCTACTTGGATCTTTGATTCGGTAATAAATCGATTTCTTATTACAGGACCACTCATCCCCATGACTTTTTCATAGATTGTTGGACTAGATTTCCCCCCAAACTTTTCGACTGCTCTGGAGAATGCGGCAGCCTTAATATGTTCATTGTCAGCTAATGTGCCATCCAGGTCGAAGAGAATTCCAAATGTATTTGCCATTTTTATAACGGATGAGCTCACCCGCAGCCGGGCTTTGCCTTTTCCGGTCCTTTGTACTTGGGCCTCCGCCTTAACCGGCTGTCGGGTGGAGCGTGGGTTAGGCGCAGAACCTAAAAGTCAGGAACACCTAATAGACATATGGAATATAACGGATGAAATTCTCTTTAATTATGTTTCCGTCACCATCCGTTATTCTAAGGTAAAGAGGCTGCGAATAATTGTTTGTTTTTTTCAGCCATTCGATTGGTAAGTATACATAGGAAACACCTGCTACTGAAATAACTTCTCCTCTTAATTCCTTAGGGGTTTCCGA
>SDBU01006879.1_pt1 | contig 13281 bp, 10 predicted proteins | sample 2277071 | NCBI WGS metagenome assembly SDBU01 (sample SAMN10397929, study PRJNA504765) | marine sediment metagenome | isolation source: marine sediment core GS08_GC12, 126 cmbsf | place: Arctic Ocean: Gakkel Ridge, Loki's castle | collected 2008 | reverse complement strand
GAGAGCGGGGAGACCAGGAAGAGAACTGCGTCGGCCACGTCGGCCGGCTGGCCGAAGTGACCGGCCGGTATGCGGGCGAGCTTGGCGTCGGTCCTGGGCCCGGGCGTCCACACGCGGTCTGCCATGGGCGTCAGGATGACGGTGGGGGCGACGGCGTTCGCCTGGACGTTGTGGGGTCCGAACTCGATGGCCATCGTGCGGGTGAGGAGCAGGAGGGCGGCCTTGGAGGCGCAGTATGCGGCGTTGTCCGCCAGCGCGGAGAGCGCCGCCCTTGACGAGACGTTGACGATCTTGCCGTGCCCGCGCTCGATCATGCCGGGTGCAAAGGCCTGTGTCAGCAGGAGTGGGGCCAGCAAGTTCACGTTGAAGGTGGTGTGCCATTCGTCAAGGCCGATCTCAAGCACGCTCTGCGGGAGCGTCAGCCCGGCGTTGTTGACGAGGATGTCAATCCGGCCGAACTCCTCGAGGGCCGCCTTTCCCAGGGCTTTCACCTCATTGGCCTCTGCGAGCTCGGCGGTCCGGGTCCACACCTTCGCTCCCCTCTGCCGGGCGCGGCGGGCCGTTTCGTCCAGGCCCTCCGGGTCTCGGGCGGTGAGAGCGAGGTCCGCGCCGGCTTGCGCCAGGGCGTCCACGACGGCGACGCCGATGCCTTTCGAAGCCCCGGTGATGAAGGCGACCTTTCCGGCCAGCGAGATACCAGTTGCCGATTCCATGCTTCCAAACCCTCACTTTCCCAATGCTGTCCGGCCGGACCGGATCGCCGACGTTGACTCAGAGCGCGTTCCGGCTGTCGGCGCCGGGCGCGCTGCCCGAGACACCGGACTCTAATCGCACCATCTTCCGTTCCCTGCGCTGACAGGCGGGCGCGGCCCGCGTGGGCACACTGATTCCACAGGAGGCGACGATGAACGCGGCGGCAAAGAAACCGGTGGTCGCATATATGGACGCGCGAAGCAATTCACCGGATACGAGTCTTGTCGCGAAGATGCTGACTGTCTTCGATGCCGCCGGTCTGGACGAGATCATCTCCCCGGGGGACGTGGTTGCGATCAAGACCCACTGCGGCGAGTGGAACAACACGGCGTACCTGCGGCCGGTGTACGCGAGAGCACTTGCGGACCGGATCAAGGAGCTCGGCGGACGGCCCTTCGTGTGCGACACGACGACGCTCACCTATTCGCTCCACGGCAGCCGGGTGACGGAGCTTGACCTGCTGCTGACCGCCGAACGCAACGGCTTCACGTCGGCGACGCTGGGATGCCCGTTCATCTGCGCCGACGGGTTCGTGGGCACCAGCGACTACCGGGTGGATATCCCAGAGGGGTTCATCCTGAAGGAGGCGTACATCGCGCAGGCGATCGCCGCCGCGGACGCGATGATCGTGCTCACTCACTTCAAAGGCCACGCGCTGGGTGTCATCGGCGGTGCGATCAAGAACCTCGGCATCGGTGCGCAGTCCAAGCGCGGGAAGTTCAACGTCCACCTTGGCGGGCACCCGAAGTACGGCATCAACGCCATGGGGAAGTATGACCCTGACGCCTTCAAAGGCAAAGCCAACGACCCCGGGTGGCAGATCATTGAAGAGGCGTGCCCGTTCGGCCTGCTCAAGATCGATGAGAACGACAAGTTCGTCTGGGACAGGGAGCGGTGCACGCTGTGCCTGGCGTGTCCGGCGGGCGCTCTGGGGTCGCGGGCAATTTTGGAGATGTTGCCGGAGACGTTCGAGGCGACCGACGCGGCGATCGCCGACGGGGCACTCGGCGCCGTGAAGGCGGTTGGCGCCGACAAGGTCGGTTACGTCAACATGGCTCTGGATGTTGCGCCGGGATGCGATTGCGCCGGGTATTCTGACACGCCCGTGGTGCCGCACCTGGGTGTGTTTGCCAGCAAAGACCCGGTCGCAATAGACCAGGCGTGCGTTGACATGGCTACTGCAGCCTCGGGCATCGCCGGTTCGCGCGCGGAGGAGATGGGTGTGGACTCGCCGGGGGACGTGAAGTTCGACATGGTGAGCCCCGTGTTTGAGGGCCTGAGCGAGCAGACGACCATCAACACGGGCGAACTGATCGGCCTGGGGAGCCGGGACTACGAACTGGTTGAGGCGGAGCGCGCTGGCAACGAAAGGTTCGTGTTTCCGCCCGACCAGCGGCCTGCCGGCGTGCGGTTCCGGAAGCTGTTCGAGAAGATCCCGCCGTTCCCGTACGACCGGTACGACGGCCACGGCTTCAACCGCGAGCCCGAAGTGGACCTGGGGAAGGTTAGAGCGAAGGCTGCCCCGAAGTAGTAGGTTCCCCACGGGCCGGCCGGCGACGCACAGAATCCGGGCAGGGAGCGGATCAGGAGGGAGACTTGTCGAGAGCCGAAGACCTCCTCGAAGAGGTCATCGCCATCGTGAGAGCCCTTGCGAATGGCGAACGTGACGATGACGTGCCGGAACGCGCTGCGAAGTTGGCCGAGACACTGGAAGGTCAGCGCGGGAAGTTCTTCTACAAGACGCTCGCCGGCGTTCCGAATGCCAACAGGTGCAAGAAAGCAGCCGAGGCGGCCGCCGCGGCGGCCGAGTTCGGTGACGTGGGCGCGTTCGGGACGGCGATGTCGAAGCTGGAGGCGGAAGTCCAGGAGATGATCGGCAGGGCAGACGCGCCGAGTGTCGTGCTGACGTGAGCCGCACCGTCCTGGTGACCGGCGGCGCCGGCAGCATGGGCCGCCTCGTCGTGGAACGGCTGCTGACGGACGGCGCCGCGGTGCGTGTCCTGGACCTACCGTCGGTGGATTTCGGCGGGCTCGAAGGCCGGCCGGGCGTTGTTATCGTCCGGGGGGACCTGGCCGATCAGGCCATGCTTGAGGAGGCCGGGCGCGGCATCGACGCGGTCGTGCACCTGGCGGCGATACTCCCGCCTGCGGCCGAGCGCGATCCAGCGCTTACCCGGCGCGTGAACGTTGACGGCACGGCGACGCTGCTGCGCGTCATTGAGCACGCAGCGCCCAGTGCGCGTTTCGTGTTCAGTTCGTCGGTGAGCGTCTACGGAGACACGTCGGCTGGGGCCGAACCTATCGCGACGAGCCGTGCGCCTGCGCCGGACGACGCCTACGCCGGCAGCAAGGCGGCGGCAGAGGAACTCGTCGCGGGGTCTCCGCTGGACAGCGTCGTACTGCGCATATCCGGCGTGGTGGTGCCAGTCTTCCAGGAGCCGCCGGCCGAGTGGCCGTTCGTGCGGGACGGGCGCGTCGAATTCGTCCACCGCGACGATGCCGTGACCGCGCTGGCCGCTGCGGTGTCAGCCGATGTTGGGGAGAAGGTGCTCAACATTGCCGGCGGTCCGTCGTGGCGCGTGCTGGGCGGGACATACGTGCGGGACTACTTCGAGCGCCTGGGCGTCGACGCATCCGAGGCCGTCTACCAGGCCCGCCCCGGCCACTTCGACTGGTACGACACGGACGCGGGCCAGCGGGCGTTCCGGTACCAGAACAACTCGTACGAGGCCTTCTTCCAGCAGCTCGACGGCGAGATCGCGCGCCTGCTGGAGGAATAGGCTCCTGGCCAGGCTCCCAATTCTGAGATGTCTAGACTGGCCGGCTCCGGATTCGCGGCGTTCAAGTACCGTGAGTACCGCGTCTACTGGCTGGCCGCCGCGTTTTCCAACGTTGGGATGTGGGCGTTGGTCTACGGCCGGCTGTGGCTGATGCACGACATGACCGACTCCGCGCTTTGGGTCGGTCTCGTGACCACTGCGAACCTCGGGCCCGTGCTGCTGCTGTCGATGTGGGGCGGCGTGGTGGCCGACCGGGTCAACCGGCTGACGCTGGTCAGGTGGACGCGGGGCATGTTCGCGGTCCTTGCGATCGTCACGGGCGTTCTCATAGCGACCGGGGCGATGCAACCCTGGCATCTCATCGCGATCTCGGTCGGCACCGGTGCGCTGCTTTCTTTCGACATACCTTCCCGGTCGGCCATGCTGCCGGCGCTCGTTCCCCGGGACCATCTGGCGAGCGCGATCGCGCTGTACTCCTTCGTGTTCGGCGGTGCGGCGATCATCGGGCCGGCGATCTTCTCCCCGCTGGTCGCCCTCTGGGGGATCGAGGGAGTGTTCTTCCTCATCGGGGCGGCCTACGTCCTCACGGTCGCGGCGCTGGTATTCATGGATGCCTCCGGCCACCGACCCCAGTCCCGGCCGTCGACGATGGTCGAGGGGTTGCGAGACGGTTTCCGCTACGTGCATCGGCACCGCGTCATCGAAGCCCTGATAGCGATGGGCCTGGTCATGGGTGTCTTCGGAGCGTCCTACGAGACTCTGTTGCCGGTCTTCTCTGACCGGATCATCACCGGCGGTATCGATACCTACGGGCGGTTGCTGCTGTCTGCGGGCATCGGGGGGCTCATTGCCACGAGTTCAGTAGCGGTCCTGGGGGTTCACGTGCGTCCGGCCAGGTACCTGGTGGTGGCCGCAGTCGGCTACGGGCTCGCGCTCTTGATGCTTTCGCGAGTGGCGTCGTTCCCGGCCGCCATGCTCGCCGTCGGTCTGATCGGCGGATTCCGCGTGGTGTTCGGCACGATGAACGTCACTTTGATTCAGAGCCTGGCCGCGGACGAGTTCCGCGGGCGAGTGATGAGTATCCACCAGTTCTCGTGGGGTGCAGCAGCACTGGGCAGCCTTCTGATGGGGGCGCTGGGCGAGACCGTCGGCGCTCCCCTGGCGATGATGCTGGGCGGCATCGTGGTTGCAGGCGCTTCGTTGCTGGCCGCGGCGACGGCTCTGCGCCGACTGATCGCGCATGGAATCCGGGGGCCTGTCGCGCGATCGGGGGCCGGCCCGGTTTCCTGAGGCGCGAGGGGGCGCGCCGACGGTGCCCATGAACTGATGTTGCGGGTAACATACCGGGCAACATCCCGAGACCTGGCGGCGGCGCATTCGCGAACGACACCCATGGAAGGAGCGTTCCGTTGACGAGCACTGGAGAATCCGGCTCCGCCCTTGACGGTGTGAACACGGCTTCCCGTCCGTCCGATCTTCGGATCACGGACATGAGGGTGACAGTCATGGGTCACGACAACTGGCGCTGGCCCATCATCAGGCTGTACACGAACCAGGATGTGATCGGTATCGGGGAGGTGCGCGACGGAGCGAGTGCGCGGTATGCGTTGATGCTGAAGAGCCGGCTGCTGGGCGAGAACCCCTGCGACTTGGACCGCCTGTTCCGGAAGATCAAGCCGTTCGGGGGGCACGGACGTCTTGCCGGGGGTGTGTGCGGGGTGGAGATGGCGCTGATGGATCTTGCGGGCAAGGCCTACGGCGTGCCCGCGTACATGCTGGCCGGGGGGAAGTTCCGCGACCGTATACGTTGCTACGCGGACACTCCGTCCCTTGAAGATCCCTCCGAGATGGGTGAGGCGCTGAAGAAGCGCATGGCGATGGGGTTCACCTTCCTCAAGATGGACGTGGGCACCTGGATAGTGGATGGGCTGGAAGGTGGCCTCAGCTTCCCGGACGGGATGTTAGAGACCGTCGACGTGATGCATCCGTTTACCGGGATCCAGGTCACGGACCCGGGCATCGACGGAATCTGCGAGTACGTCGCACAGGTGCGAGAGGTCGCTGGATACGAGATCCCGATAGCGACCGATCATTTCGGCCACATCGGGGTGGAGAGCTGCATCAAGCTGGCCCAGGCGCTGGATGAGTTCAGTCTGGCCTGGTACGAGGACATGATTCCGTGGCAACTCACGGACCAGTGGGCACGTCTGAAGGGGTCTTGTTCGACCCCGGTATGCACGGGCGAGGACATCTTCCTGAAGGAGGGTTTCTACGATCTGTTCGAGGCACAGGCGGTTTCCATCATTCACCCGGACATGGCATCTTCCGGCGGCATTCTGGAGACGAAGAGGATAGGCGACCTGGCGCAGGACCACGGGATCTCCATGGCGATGCACGCAGCCGGGTCACCCGTCCTGGCGATGGCCAGCGTTCACTGCGCGGCGGCGACCGAGAACTTCATGGCTCTCGAGATGCACTCGGTCGATGTGGCGTGGTGGGACGACCTGGTGGACGGTGTCTCGAAGCCACTGGTCCAGGACGGCTATGTGCCGGTTCCCGACGGGCCGGGCCTTGGCATCACGCTGAACGAAGAGGCGATCCGCGAGCACCTGGCCACTTCAGCCCGGCATGGGGTGTACCCGACGGGGGTGTTCGAGCCTACTGACGAGTGGAACGAACTCGACGCACACGACCGCACGTGGAGCTGAGATAGTTACCCGCGCCGGACGGGATATGTAGCGGATAGGCCGGTGTCGGCACGGGCGGCGCTGGTGCGGCGGGAACCGGGTCCGGCGAGATGGAGGACCGCCTGTCTCCGGTGGCCGCCCGCCCGTCGAATGTGATATTCTCTTGATGTTGAGAACTGTTCACATGGACTTCAGGCGCTTGGCCGGAACCTTGGTGACCAGTCGAAAGAACGGATCACCGCGGCGATAGAGTCGCGGACGGAGGTCACCAAGATGGTGTTCCAGGATCGAGACGTAGCATGTGCGGAGTGCGGGCAGTCATTCAGTTTCACAGCTGATGACCAGCGCTATCATCTGGAGAAGGGTTACTCCGACCCCAAGCGTTGCCCGACGTGTCGGCGAGCGCGCCGATCAGAGTTGAACTCAGGCGATGGGTATGGCAGAGCTCCGCGGCAGATGTTCCCGGCAGTGTGCGGCCAGTGCGGGGTCGAGACGGAAGTCCCGTTCCAGCCCAGGGGCGACCGGCCGGTGTACTGCAGCGACTGCTACTCGAAGCAGCGGAGGGATTTCCGCTAGACATTCGGAAGCGGCAATGTTTCGGCCCCCGCCAGAATTGGCGGGGGCCGATTCTTTTACGGCCCCTGCCATCAACGACACCGGCCGGCAGTTGCGCGGCGGTTGCCGGAGCATCGGCTGCGGCCGCTGGAACGGGAGCGGCTACTAGCGGATGGCGATGTCACCGTTTCCGGCCCGGATGTGAAGGCTCGCGGTGCCATCTCCGACCGTGCCGGCCAGATGATCCTTTTCGGAGCGAGTGGTCGCGCTCAGTTCGAGTTCGTTCTTGACGCGGCCCGATCCCGACTCGGCGCTGAGCGCAACGCTCGGCGACCCGTCGAACTCAACCGTGACTGAGCCGTTGTCGCTGTTGAAGCTGCTTGCGGTGCCGGGACTCAGCACCCCCTTGAAGACGATGCCACCGTTGCCGGATGTGAGGTCGAACGATCCGACCCCGCCGTCGACGACGATCCTCCCGTTGCCCGTTGTCACGCCGAAGGATCCTTCAACGTCGGTAAGGCCGACGGGTCCGTTGCCGGCTGCTATCGTGCCGGAAGCGCGCAGGCCCTTGACGATGACCAGCCCGTTCCCGGAGCGGATCGTAACGGAGGTTTCCGGCGGCACTGTGATGGCTATGTCGGTTCTCGGGTTGCCGAGGAGCAGGTTCCGTGTTTCCGCTCTGACGGTTACGGTCTCTCCGCTCTGCAGCGCGCTGTACTCGACGTTGTCGGCGTGACTGATCGCCGCCACGACGTCGATCGAGCCAGGCTGGCCTGCCGCTACCCGGACTTCGCCGTCGCCGTTCTCGACGACCAGGACAGGTGTCACTCCGACCTGGAAGGTGTCTTCGTGGGTGGCCAACGATCCCGCGATGCAGCCGCCCGCGATCAGCAGCCAGGCGATTGCAAGGAACCCAAGCCGAGCGTCACGCACGGGCAGATTCAACATCGCGGCCTCCTTGCTCGGGTGGCGTCCTGCGCCGGCGACTGACGGCGGACATTGTGTCAGGGATTGGCCAGCCTGTCTGTCCCGTGCGCGACGGGCAGCCGACCGTGCCAGCCGGCGGCGGTCCTGGGCGCACGGGCCCGTTTGGACTTGGTCCGCGGCTCACGGAAAACGACGGGCCCCGGTACTTGCCGGGGCCCGTGCAGTTGCTGATTCGGTCCGGGGGCGTCTAGAGTTCCTTGACCTCCGCGATGAGTTCCGCCATGGCCTTCTTGGCGTCGGCGAAGAACATCATCGTGTTCTCCAGGTAGAACAGGTCGTTGTCTATTCCGGCGAAGCCGGGAGACAGGGACCGCTTGATGACGATGACACTCTTCGCCTTATCCACGTCGAGGATGGGCATACCGTAGATAGGGCTGGTCTCGTCGTTACGGGCTGCCGGGTTCGTGACGTCGTTCGCTCCAATTACGACTGCGACGTCGGTGCGCGGGAACTCGCTGTTGATCTCCAGGTCGTGGAGCTGGTCGTACGGCACGTTCGCCTCGGCCAGCAGCACGTTCATGTGGCCGGGCATACGTCCGGCGACCGGGTGTACTGCGTACTTGACGTCGGTGCCGCGCGCCTGGAGAAGGTCCGCCAGCTCCCTGACGTTGTGCTGTGCCTGGGCGACGGCGAGGCCGTATCCGGGGACGAAGACGACGCTGCGGGCATACCCCAGCACCATCGCCGCGTCTTCGGCTCCGACGGACCGGACCGGCCGTTGGCCGATCGTGCCGGCATCGCCCGAGTCGACTGCGCCAAAGCCGCCGAGTATCACGTTGGCTATCGACCGGTTCATCGCCTTGCACATGATGCGTGTAAGGATGATGCCGGACGCGCCGACCAGTGAACCAGCGATGATGAGGGCGTTGTTCTGCAACACGAAGCCGGTGGCCGCTGCTGCGATTCCCGAATAGGAGTTCAGGAGGGCTATGACCACGGGCATGTCCGCTCCGCCGATCGGGATGACCACCAGGACGCCCACGATGAGGGCGAGGCCGATCATTACGGCGAAGACGATGATGGTGTCGGGGACTCCGATGAGCCATCCTGCGAGGGCAAGCGTGCCCACCACCAGCAAAGCGTTGAGGATGTTGCGCCCGGGCAGGAGCACCGGCCGGGACGTGACGATGCCCTGGAGTTTGCCGAACGCGATCATGCTGCCGGTGAACGTGACCGCGCCGATGATGGCGCTGGCCATGATGGATACGGCGAGGATGGTGTCGAAGCCGGGGTCCCCGCCAGCTGCGACGGCGTCTCCGATCAGCCGGTTCTCCCGGAAGAGGGCCGCGGCTGCCACGACGGTTGAGGCCCCGCCCCCGAAGCCGTTGAATATGGCGACCATCTGCGGCATGGCGGTCATTTGGACGAACCGAGCCATGACCAGGCCGACGGCGCTGCCGGCAACTAGGCCGGCGATGATCCACGGCCACTCGACTATGTCCTTCACGACGAGCGTGATGACAATCGCCAGGAGCATGCCGGAGGCGCCCATCATGTTGCCGGAGCGCGCTGTGGCCGGCGAGCTCAGGCGCTTGAGACCGACGATGAACAGGACGGCGGCGACGATGTAGGCGGCGGTTTCGATGATCTCGCGGTTTTCGATACTCACGATGCGGCCCCCTCGTCAGGCCGACGCCGGAACATGGCGAGCATGCGGTCAGTCACTACGAAGCCACCGACGACGTTGATGGTGGCGAGAACTACGGCGACGACGCCGAGTATAGCCCCCAGGAGGGTCTCACCGAGTCCAGCAATTACGAGCGAGCCCAGGATCGTGATGCCGGAAATGGCATTGCTGCCCGACATCAGCGGAGTGTGCAGGGTAGGGGGCACCTTCGTGATGACCTCGTAGCCCACAAAGACAGCGAGCATGAAGACAGTCACCAACGCCAGCAAATCGAGGATACTGACGGTGGTCAGTTTGTCGAGTATTTCTGCCAGTTCCAAGGCTGTCCCTCACGTTTCCTGGGTCGGCTCCGTCACAGCGCTGGCCGACCCGGCTAGTGTTGTCGCCTAGCTGCCCTCGCCCAGCCCGAGTCTGACGGCGCCGTCGTGCACGACGCACATGGCGTCGAACACCTCGTCCTCGAAGTTCAGGTTCGGCTGTCCGTTGTCGTCCAGCAGCAAGTTCAGGAGAGACGCTATGTTGCGTGAGTAGAGCTGACTGGCATGGTGAGCCATGGTGCTCGGCACGTTGTTCGGGCCGTGGATGAGCACGCCGTTCACGTTCGCGATTTCGCCGGGTTTCGTGAGCACGCAATTCCCACCCGACTCCGCTGCCAGGTCCACGATGACGGCCCCGGGCCTCATGCCGTGCACCATGTCCTCCGTGACGATCTTCGGCGCGGGCCGGCCCGGGATGGCTGCAGTGGTGATCACGACGTCCGAGTCTTTGACGTGCTCGGCCAGGACCTCCTGTGCGGCCGCTCGTTCTTCATCCGTCTGCTCTCGCGCGTATCCCCCGGCCGCCTCGGCGTCGGATGCTCCCGCCACTTCGACGAATCGGGCACCCAGGCTTTCGACCTGGTCCTTGGCGGCGGCGCGGACATCGTACGCCTCGACGGCTGCGCCCAGGCGGCCGGCCGTGGCGATGGCCTGTAGGCCGGCCACGCCTGCGCCGATGATGAGCACCTTGGCGGGCGGGACGGTGCCCGCCGCGGTCATCATCATCGGGAAGTACTTGCCCTGCGCGTGCGCCGCGATCAGGACTGCCTTGTAGCCCGCGATCGACGCCTGGGAGGAGAGCACGTCCATGCTCTGCGCCCGCGCGATGCGGGGTACGAGCTCCATGCTGAGCCCGGTGACTTTCTGATTCGCGAGCGCCTGGACCGTTTCGGGATCGTTGCGCGCGAACAGCATTGCCAGGAGGATCGTGCCGGGTTTGAGGGCGGCGATCTCCTGGAGAGTCGGCTTCTGCACCTTGGCGATGAGTTCTGCTTCACCGAGCACGCCTGCGGCTTCCGGGGCTATCGTCGCTCCGGCTTGGATATATGCTTCGTCCGTGTAGCCTGCCCGGGTGCCCGCGCCCGCCTGGATGATGATTTCGTGGTCTCCCCGCCTGAGGCGGCCCACGGTTTCTGGAACAAGGGCCACGCGCTGCTCATTTTCCGCAGTTTCGCTGGGCGCGCCTATCTTCATTCAGAACTCCTCGGCCGGGATGGATGTCAAACGACGGCGACGGTCGCATGGTACACCGCCGCCTGCGCATGATAGCAAGCCGCAACAGTGAGCCGTACGATTGTGTGCGAAAAGACAATATAGAACATTGGCATGGTGATGATACCCCAGGATCGACTCCGTGTGGCGCGGTGCTAACGGGGAGGGGGAGCGGGTGCCTGGTGCCCGGAAGATAGGGTGAACGGCTCGCCGGCGGTGCTAGAGTAGGCTGCGGTCGCGATCAGGGGGTGGAGAGCGCCTTTGGCTGGAAGCAATCCCGGGCGCAGCGCCTACGAGGCGCCGTTCGTGCTGGTGATCGATACAGGCAGCTCGGCGGTCAAAGCCGGGTTGTACGACGCCCGCGCCAGGGCGGTGGAGGGCGCGGCGGCGCGCGCGGAGCACACGGTCAGGCTCCGCTCCGATGGGACGGCCGAGGAGCCCGCGGAGGAGTTGGTGCGGGCGGTGGGGGAGGCGGTTGACGCCGTTCTGGTGCGGGCCGGCGCGCTGGCAGACGAGATCGCCGCGGTTGGCGCCGACAGCATGGCGAGCACGATCCTGGCGCTCGACGCTGCTGGCCGGCCGATCACGCCCGTCTACACCTACGCCGACACGCGCTCGGGACCGGACGTGGAGGCCCTGCGCGACGAAGTGGACCTGCGCGCGGTGTACGACAGGACCGGCTGCCCCCAGCACACCTCGTACGTGCCGGGGCGGATTCGCTGGCTCCGCCGTACAGATCCGGCGAAGGCGGCGGCCGCAGCGCGATGGACGGACCTGTCGACCTTCCTGTACTCGCTGTGGTTCGGGCGCGATGGCATCCCATCGAGCTACTCGATCGCTTCGTGGAGCGGCATGCTCGACCGCCACCGGCTGGTCTGGGATGAAGAGCTCCTGGCCCGGGTTGACCTGGGGCCGGATGCCCTGCCGCCGTTGTCGCCGTACAGTGAGCCGGTGTCCGGCCTCAGCGACGGCTACGCTCGCAGATGGCCTGCGCTGAGAGAGGTGCCGTTCTTCCTGGCGGTGGGTGACGGCGTGTCTGCGAACGTCGGCACCGGGTGCGTGTCACCAGAGCGGATGGCGCTCACCGTGGGCACCACGGCGGCTATGCGTGTGCTGGTCGCCGGGCCGAGCCCTGCGGTGCCTCCCGGTCTGTGGGCGTACCGGCTCGGCTCGGACGCGACGCTCCTTGGCGGGGCGTTCAGCGAGGGCGGCAGCGTGTTCACGTGGGCATCGGACGCGCTCCGTCTGCCGCCGGCATCGGGCCTGGATGAGGCGCTGTCGGCGCTGACGCCGGACGGTCACGGGCTCACGGTGCTGCCGTTCATCACGGGCGAGCGCAGCACGGGATGGTCGACGGAGGCAACGGGGACGATTCGGGGCCTGCGCGCCTCTACGACGCCACTGGAGATGCTCCAGGCGTTGATGGAAGCGGTGGCGTATCGGTTCGGCCTGGTGGCGGAGCTGCTCGCGCCGTGCCTCGAGGGTGACACGCAGATAGTGGCGAGCGGCGGTGCGATCCAGAGCTCGTCGTACTGGCTCCAGACGATGGCCGATGTGCTCCAGAAGCCGGTGCATATCTCCGGCGAGGCGGAGGACACCAGCCGAGGCACGGCGGCGCTCGCGCTTCACGCGCTCGGCGAATGGCCCGCGCTGGATACCTGTCCGGCGGAGATCGTGCACACCCGCGAGCCGGACCCTGCTCGCGCCGAGGTGTACCGGGAGGCCATGGAGCGCCAGCGCTCCTTCTACGCGACGGTTCTTGGCAGGCCCAGGCTTACCTGACCTTCTCGACCCATGTCGCCGTCCACCGGGCGGGCCTCATTGCGATTGATGATCGGGATCGGGTCTTCGGGCGCGCAAGCGAGCGCGTCCGCGCCGCGCGCCCGCGCGTTCACATTTCCTTCACACATTCCCGGTATCTTGCTCGCCAGCAGCGGAACTTCGTTCCCGGCCGCTCCAGGCAGGCGATGGGAGGCCGGGAACGCGCCGGGCCTCGTGGCACGTGCGTGCCAGGGGCGTCAGAGAGTTCGCTGCTCCGGGACCATGAGGTGCGGGGAAGGCCACATGAACGATTCCTTGACCGAAGCGGTGGCTTCCGTTCGATTGAAGAGCAGGGCGGCGGCCGGGCTTGGTCTGCTGGCCTTGGCGGCGCTGGCGCTGGCCGCGTGCGCGGACGCCGCGGAGCCGCCCCTCGCGAGCGCCGGTGCGGACGTAGATGCCTTCCCGCTGTACCCGATCACACTGGACGGGAGCGGCAGCACCGGCGTTGAAGGCGAGGAGTCCAGGTACGCGTGGGCCATGGTGTCACGCCCGGAAACAAGCAGCGCAGAGCTTCTGGGCGCCGATACAGCCTCACCCGTGCT
>SDBU01006878.1_pt1 | contig 13282 bp, 5 predicted proteins | sample 2277071 | NCBI WGS metagenome assembly SDBU01 (sample SAMN10397929, study PRJNA504765) | marine sediment metagenome | isolation source: marine sediment core GS08_GC12, 126 cmbsf | place: Arctic Ocean: Gakkel Ridge, Loki's castle | collected 2008 | reverse complement strand
TATCCTCTTCTATAGCATCTAGTGCATCTCTGCCTTGTTTGTCTTTATAGGATAATGCCTCGCCTTCGCTATTAAACGGAAGTCCGCAATGAGTGAATAAAGTATTGTTATCTACCCAGTATAATCTTCCTTTACGCCGCATATTATGGGCTAATTTTCTCAACCGCTTGATTGCTCTTATAGACTCCCATGCTTTCCTTAGTGAGCCCGAATTTTGAATATCAACTTCGATATTCAAAAACTGCAAGATTTTTTTACCATCTCCGCCAATTAGCCATCTTCTAAATAGGTCGCTGTCATAATGGTCACTTAACATAACATAAAGAAATTCTATATCATGGTTACCTAAAATTGCTTCTGCTTCGCCTAAATCGATAAGACCCTTTAATTCTGTAGCGCCGAATATCCCTTCTGCTATAGTTAAAGAACTTCTTCCTAATTCTCTTGTTGATGCGTCTTCTTCCTCAAAAAGTTTTTCTGTACCTTCTAAACCCTCCCTACCTAAGCCAAAGTAATCTCCTAAAAATACGACTTTGCCCTTAGGGTAGGCGTGGTGATATGCATGGATTAGAGTTGCGAGTTTCTCGAAATGACCGTGTATATCTGTCACTACAGCCATCTCATCCAAGTCTTCTGTCTCAACAAACTTCGGCTCAAGTATCTCCGGCTTCTCCTCAGCCATTCCTTTAACAATTTCAACTAATTCCTCAGGATAATCCTCTGGTGCCTCAAGTATCGCTTTGGCTGTAGTAGGTGGCGTGGCGTCTCTGCTAGAAACACCCTGAGGTCCCAGCACCATTGTGGCAAATAGGCCTCCTTTTTGCCAAATATATCTGTTATAGAGACGGTGAAACCATCCTGTTAGTGGATAGGCTAGTGCAAGCATACTCAAGCCCAATCCTGGAACAAGGAAGAAAATTCCCAATCTGAAGGTTTTTGTATGTTCAAACAATCCTCTTTTATCTATTTCTATATCTCCAAGGCGGGGGCTACGTGCATAAACCTTGGTATGGCCTATCAAAAAAGATATAAATGTCACAACAGTTGACGCAATCATAGATAACCCTAAAGACATTAACGAAGGTTGATGAAATATATGTAATATATATAAAGAGACGACTAATACTACAGAGTAAATGAAGAATCTGATGAGTTCTTCTAACCATGGCGCTATATAAAGTGAATATCTTTTAAGTTCTTCTATTTTTTCCTTCGACATACTTACTAAAGGTTCGCGAGGCGCCCATTCCAACCCTAGAATCTCTGCCAGCAGAGGTGACGTTGCCGGCGGCGAAATCATCCCTGCGCCTGCTGACGCTTTCTCTGATGTAATCTTGTATATCCCGTATGTGCCTTTACTATCTTTTTGTATGCGGTTAATGTCTAAACCATAGTCTTCGGCAATCTTCATCAGGTCAGCTTCTCTCACAGCAGGGTTCCAGTCATCAACGCTGGCCCGGAATTCGATAGGCCAGGCAACTATGGCTTCTCCGCCATCTTTTAGATGGTTGGTAAGTTCGCTTAAGAAACGCCTTGTTACGTCTTCCCGTCTGGGCCAACCAGGCAGATTAAAGATAATTAAGTCAAATCTTCTGCCTGCTAAATTTTCAAAGAGATCTCCCTGTTGAACTTCGATCTTTTCGGAAAGTCCAAACCTCTCCACATTATATTTTGTGTCTTCAATCGCAGCTTCATTATTGTCAACGGCTGTAACAGTGCTGGCGCCCATTTGTGCTGCAAGAATACCAAGTACTCCTGGGCCGCAGCCCATATCTAAGAAATCAACTCTAGATGGGTCATGCTCCTCAAAGTATTCCTTAAGCGTCTTTAGTGAAAGTCTAGATGTAGGATGAGTAGGTGAATGTACAGCTTCGGATACACGAATTTCTCTTTTTAACTCATCAACAAAATAGAAATCAGCTCTTCTTGGGGCATCCTGCTTAGGTTCGTCTGCTGATTCGGTGGCGGGTTTAGAAAATGTCTCTTCTATTCTATTAATTACTTTTTCCTGCATGCCAAGCAGGGGGATGGCTTTTTGTCTTTCGAGATAGAATCTCCTGGACCATTCATAAAAATCGCCTTTCTTTAATTTTGATGAGAGCACGACTTCGAGAATAAGCAAGATGAGATTTGAATAGTAAGGTACTAATACTGCGAGCTTAAGATAAGTAGGTAGGTCTAAGTGTAAGAAGGAGTATATTCCTAATAATATAAGGGCGGTTATGAAATTATATCCAATGCCCCATAATGTAGGAGGTCCTCTTTTACCGAGGCTGCCACTAAAGAAGTCTCTTAATCTTATTCCTTTTGTGTCTATACCTAAGTACTTTAATTTGGCCAAGTGGCCTAATTCATGGATAGGTATGGCTGAGGTTATTCCGAATAAAAACCTTAATGGTAAGTTCTTAAGCCAAGCATACTTGCCCCCGAATAGATTGGCGACCAGAGACTGCTGGGGTGATTGAGGGCCTCTTCTTGACCCCACCTTTGCCTGCCTGGCTAAATTATCATAAATATTTCCTAATTGCATATAAATATTGCGATTATTCGGGTTGGTTTTCATAAGTCTCTTTAAGGCTTCTATGGCTTCCGGATAGTTTTTGGAAGCGATTTTCCTCATAATCTGTTCCGGTAAACCCTCGCGTGCATCTGGTCTTACTATTCTTATTAAGGGTTTTCTATATATAAACCTGAGGAAAGAGTAAGCCGCTGCTATTTTTTCTAGATCATCTGTCTTTAAAATGGCGCTTTCAATCTCATTTATTACGCTCATCATTTTTTCTCTATCAGTAACTCTTTGTAAACCCGCCACAATGGCCCTTGTGTCTATTCTCTCCTGTTGAAATACTTCTTCTATACTTAAAGGAATCTCCTTTTTTGCAATGAACCCAGTCGAACCATCTATACTTAAGGGCATTCCTTCGGGAATCGGCGTTCTCTTAATATACCAAGTCTTTTCTTCTTCATTGTAATCTAAATCAGAAATACCCACTATTGCTGTCTTATTAAAATCCCTTGCGATACTTGAAGCATGTGATGCTATGCCGCCTGTTAAAGTAATAATAGCCCCTATAACATCAACCTCTCCATCATCATCTAACTCTTTAAACCACATCTTTTTAGTTATTAGAGGTATATCTTCTGGGTTGGCGTCATCCATCACTAAAATTAGTCCATCTAAACCCTCTTTTCTTGCACGTATATATAACTCTCTTAATTTCTCATCATTCTCTTTCAATTCTTCTGTGAAATATACAGTCAAGCCTCTATATGCCCCGCCGGACGAAGGTCTACCTTTTGTTAATATATCGCTCTTAGGGAAGGCATATAAAAATTCGGGCGCCTCTTCTGGTAAATAGGCTTCTCTGACTTGTAAAGTTGAAATCTCTCCACTTTCTATTGTAAACTCTATCTCTACAATTGTCCCTCCAAAGTGTAAATCCATTGTTTTAGCTATCCTATCTAATCCTTCAAACCATGGTTGATCCCTGAGTTCTTGTATTGCTAAGGCTTCGGTAGTATGATCAGCAATATCAGTTCCTTGGGCAAACCATTTAAAGTCGCCATACATTCCATGCTCTCCTGTATTGGGGTCTTTTGTATAAATAGCTCCCGTGCCTGAGTTATCCCTGATATTCCCGTATACCATGGCCTGAATGATAAGCACGCTTCCTTCTCCCCAGTCTCCGTTTATACCTCTGCTTAATCGATATGCAAGCGAGTCGTCCCATGATCCTTTTATTTCACTTATAACATTGCCAAGCTGCTCTTTTGGATTACTTGGTATTGCATTTTTTCCCTTTCGATTCTCGACTTCTTCTTTATATTTACGCGCGGTTTCCTCCATTTCGTCGGCTGTAAACTCTTCCTTCAATCCCTTTTTGAATTTTGGTTTTAGCTCTCCTTCTATAATATGGTCAAAAATAGTATGGGGTATCCCTAACACTGTATCTGCATACTCCTCTATGAACCTTCCATAACTATCCCAAGCTGTCCAACGGGCTTCTTCTTCGGCTTCTTCGCGGGCGATACCTCTACAAACAAATCTCTCAGTTAGCCTATTAACTAGCCCGTTAACGATTTCCTCATTTATACCTACATTTGTTACTGTAGGTAGCTGTCCTGGCATTGTGAAATAGCCTCCAGACCTTACAGACACAAGCAGTGGATTCTCAGCATCGCCGAACCTCGCGCCATATCGTTCTTCCCCATTACTTTCAGCAATATAGTGTTCAAGCTCTTCCAAGGCATCTGGTGTATAAATTCCGATATTTCCTTCTTCCATTTCAATAGGAAATAATATAAGAGGTGGTGAATCTATTCCGAGATAGAGAGCCCTTAACATACCAATGCCTTTGGCACTTAAAAGCCCTCTCCCTAACTCATCTATAATTTCTCTAATCCTATCCTGTTCTATATCTGTACCGACGAGATAATAGTGGAGCCTTTCATCTGGTTTTCGGGGGTCATAATCTTCATAAACATAATACTCTTCTGGTTTGGTCTGTGGGTCTGTCTGCAAAGTTTGTATCTTGCCATCCACAAAGTTTCTCACCTTATCTACTAAAGTCAAGAATACCTCATTAGTATAGTCATGGCGTAATAACACATTAGATATATTTACTGCTGCAACTCTCCTCTTTGTTGATTCAGTCACAGTCTCATCTTCCAATATCCTCGTATCTATATAACCTGTTAAGTCTCCAAACTCAATTGAATCGGCAACATCCTGACCTGCCTCCTGAAGTGCCCTGCCTAAGAATCTCTCTGTGTCCCTGTAATTTCTTACTATCTCATCTAATAAGTTTCTCAATCTTGTCAGATTTGAATCTTTAGCCCTTAAGAATAAAGCATTATCCATCTGTGATATCGATGCCAATCTCTTTTCTCTATTAATAAGTATTAAGAGCGAAATCAATTCTAAGGCGGCATCTAAATTATCTTCGTTTATCTCAGCAAAATCAGTTGCTAACAAATTTGGTATTATATTCTCTTCTAAACTGGCTAAATATTTATCAAGCATATAGAGACCGAGCCTCTTATTCTTTATATAAGCCCCACCGGTTGCATTGCCGAAATCGTCTCTGCCTTCCTCTTCATAATACCGCTCCATCATTCCGTCTCTATCATACTCGATATCGCTGAATATAATCTCTCTTAATCTCGCTCTAACTTTTGCTATCTCCCTCAATGCCGCAATGTAATCTTGTGTAGTTGCAACCAATTCATATAAATCTGTATCACTAAAGCGATATGCGCCCATGAGCTCAGTAAAGTATAAATCTAACCTCTTTATTTTCTCAATGTTAGATAAAATCGTCTCAATGCCCCCTCCTATATTATATCTTTTTACTATTTCTCTATAAGCCCATATGTAGTCTTCTAATCTTGCTATGCCCGGTTTTATCGATAGATCTGTGCCTAATTCATCGTTTATCTCTTCATATATCTCGCCCAACTCCTCTTCGCTTACATTTCTTAATCTCTCATAATCTGTCTCTCCTTCAATACCCTTTTCTAATAACTTGCTAAATAATAATTCCATTATATTCATTGTTTCTTCGCTAACAACGCTACCCACCAGATCAGCTTTAACTACTCTGCCCGGGAAGGGGACATTGGGGATAGCAATTTTTACATTACTAAATGCATCTACTTTATAATCTGGATCGATAAGTACATCTTTATCTCCTGTTCTCCAATATTGAAGGGTCCTTTCTAAATGTCCTATGCAGTATGCCCCTAACTGATTATGTATATCCTCCCTTAGCGTACCCAATAAACCTATACCATGCATCTGGCTGCAGCGTGTACGGTCCCTTAAAGCCTCATTAGTCCCTGCTCTTACTTGGCCAGAAACACCTTCAGTTAGACTCAAGAAAAGTAATCTAACTAGATTATAATATGGCTCTATATCTCTATCATTTATTAAATCTACCAAAGTAAACGTAATATTAGCCTGATCCTCTGATACATTATATCCGCATAACTTTACCGCAATTAATATATAAGGAACGATGACTGGGATTGTATCTATATTCTCCTTCATAATTTCGAGAGGGATTCCAAAAATATGTTTGTGGGGATATAATTCAATTTGCAAACCAGCTACTATTAAATCTCTAATAAATTCTTCTATGAGTCTATTATCTCTTATCTCTATTAAATCTTTGGTTAATCTCCGTGATATTTCGTCAATATTATCCCTTATTCCAATTTCGAGTTCCGAACCATGCTCTGCTATACCATGGAGAACTATTAATCTCCGCTTTATCTCTTCCAGAGGTTCGAGGTCTGTACCGGAGTAATCTCTTTCAAATAATTCTCTTAATGATACATATCTTTCTTCTATAGCGTCGTTTAACATATTTTCAATACCGCTATTTGGTATTGAGAACGAATCTTGATATAACCAAGTGCCTATGAATATTTTTAACTCGGCTAACACATTATCTGTTTTTTCATTCAGAGAATCTACAACTTTTACTAACACGTCCCTCTCGTGTTCATATTTACTCTTAACATATTTGTGCTCCTCCGCCATTCTTCTGGCATCGTCAAAAAGCTCTCGCCATCGAACCCTTAATACTTCTTTTTGCCGTTCAGTTTTCCTATCTTGTCCGACGGTAGCAAATACAAATGGTAAAGCTAATGCAATCAGTAAAATGCCAAGACCCAAAGCTGATAATAAATTATTGCCGGTAGTCATTCCTACCGCCATAACTGCAAGTGCTGTCGATAATGGAGGGCACTGTAATCCCGGCCGAAAAGATGGTCTTAAGGGCTTGGAACTTTGTTGAGTTTCTGTCTCGATTGGTTCAATTGGGTTTGCCTCAGAAATGGAGGGTGGTTCTGTTGCTTGCGATTCGTCACCTGCCACATCCGTAGTCTCTGAGATTAGATCTTCACGAAGTTCCTGCACAAGAGCAATTTCTTCTTTGTTTTCTTCAACCCCTTCCTCTCTAACCCATATAAACTTGTCGTTAGCGCATCTAAGTTTCTTTGCTTTATAAGGGGGCTTTTCTTTAGAAAATACGAATTTTTTCTCTATGTCTCTGCAGGGCAGGACGAATTCACCGCTATCTAAAGTTAAGTTTTTCCACTCAAATTGATTGAGAACAGGTGTATCTCCATCAACAAATCTTTTTACTATTGCCTCTCTTATTAAATTCTTTGTTTGCGCTGCGTCAAGGCCTTCACTTAGGGCTGAGGCAATTACATACCATAAAAATGCCCCCGGAGAGCTTTCGAGAAGGCCCATCCTTGAGTTATTTTCATCTATGACAGGAATGCCGTTTTGGAATACGATCGAACAGGGGGGCTTAAAGGCGTTGGGTACGGCAAGGGCAGAGCGCATCTCATCTGAGGCAAAGGAAATGTTATTCCATATTAACGCTATGATAAGCGCTATACATATCGCTTTGAATATTATATGTCTCTTATTTAGAGGAGGTGCTACTGTGTCCATATGTGATAATAATATATCATATATTGTTTACGTAGTTGCCACAGTAGTGTAATAGTAATGTAAGAGTTGTGTAACGTTCAGGGGGGCTTAATGTTACATTCAGTCAATGACTGTTTTGTAACATTAGAGCATAAAAGGGGTCAGACCCCTTTTTAAGAAAGGAATGGTAACTTTTCCTATCACAGGGGCTAATTTGCCTTTTACGAGGACCTGCGCTTTATTTGAGAGAATCCTTCCGTAACCATCTGCATAACCTATAGGCAAGGTCGCTATTTTTGTCGGTTTTTGCGTAATATAAGTTCTACCGTAACTAATGGATCGGCCCGGAGGCGTATTTTTAAGAAAAGATGTCCTTGTTTTTAATGAAAAGGCTGGCCTTAACTTAATTAGCCTTGGAAAATTTCTTTTTGGATATATCCCATATATAATAAGGCCCGGCCTAATCAGGTTTAAATGCGACGCCTTCCAGTCAACCGCTGCTATAGAATTTGCAGCATGTTTTAGTGGTATATCTATAAAGTTACTGAATTTAACTCTTTTTATGAAATCCGGCGCGTCTTCATGCCAGACGCCGATCCTCCCCATGCCGGTATCTATTTTTATATGCACCCGTACTTTTAACTTATTTTTATTCAGGGCGTTCAGAAGTTCTTTATTGCAAAGGGTTAAAGTTACGTTAAATTTCTGCGCTGCCCTTGCCTCATGCGGAAAGATTGAACCAAGAATCAAAATCGGTGCTTTGATATTTGCTTTTCTTAAGACTATCGCTTCATCAAGCGTGGCAACGCCAAAATAAGTGATGCGTCCGGCCTCAAGCACTTTAGAAACCCGAATACTGCCGTGCCCGTAAGCGTTTGCTTTCACAACGGCCATAATTTTGACGAGCGGGGAAACACTTTTCTTAATAACGCTGTAGTTCTGTTTAATTGCGTCTAAATCAATTTCAGCCCACGTGGAGCGGTATAGCTTCATGATCCTTAATTCTTAACCCTAATATTGCATTCTTTCGGATGCAGATACATCGGCACTAGCTTATCTATATCCTCTCTATAGCCTTCTTTAATTTTTTCCAAGCCCAATTTTGCTACAATTTCTGCTCTCGGATACCAATCGGTGTTCTTTGCAATCTTAACTAAAGGGTTTTTCTCAATCATATATTTACCATATAACGATAAACCATCGCCGAAAAAAAGAGTCGGTCCCTTCAATCTTTCAAGCAGGCTATCAACATCAAGCAAAAGATAATCGGATATTCTTCTAACATATCCTAAATTAGATTCGTATATGGCAGAATAAACCTTATTCTTTTTAGCGTCTAAAATAGGGGCAATGTAGCGCATGTTGAGATTGCGCAGCCTGTCCCGAGCCTGTCTTTGAGATTGCTTCGTCGCCCCGACTTTGTCGTGGCTCCTCGCAATGACAGGCGAGGGATCGCTTCGCTCCTCGCAATGACAACTGTGATATCTTTATCTTCCTCTTTGTCTTACCTGCATGACTGAATCGCACATCTATTCTTTTCTCCAGCGGTAGTAGGTTTGTTCTGAAACGCCGAGATTACGGCATGCCTGGGCTACGTCTAGCCCCTTTGACATCTGGATTTCAGCTTCACGCAACATGACAACGATCTGTTCTGCCTTGAACCTTTTCCTCTTCATTTTTACCCCTTTCTGTTACCTGTATTCTAACACAACTGCTGGTACAGTTTAAGGGGGTCAGGTCAAGCCGACACGGGACCAAAAATGCCAAAGTTTAGTTATGATCAGAAATCAACCTGTCCTCTTATGCCATATACAACTATTAAATCATTATCGCCTTCTGACGATTTGTTAACACCGTTAGGATACCATATAAGCTGTATATCAGGGCTTATGGAAAGATGTTCATTTACTTTATAATTATAATATGCTTCAACATGCCCTTCTCCGCTCCCAGGATTGCCCGCGTCTTCATATTCTTTGCTTGGAAATACCTGACCAACTGCAAAAGCAAGGACATCATCTTCTCTATTCCAGTATTTACCTCTGGCCTGGGCACCTAATGACCATAAACACTCGATTGTTGAGCTTTCGTCAACAGGAATAATGTCAGGTCTCTGCCATCCAAAACGGGTGAATACGCCGAATACATCTGTTATTATCTGGTCGAAACTAAAGCCAAATCCATAATTCATCTCTTTAGTGTCGTCGGTTGCCGGATCTCCTTCATCAACAAGCTTTTCGTGAAATCTGTCGTTTATCCACGCATAGAACCTGTAGTTACCGTCCCGCTGCTCGGTATCCATGCCTAAGAGTCCGGCTGGTTTGAGATTCACCTGGGCCATGTAAAACATGTGGTCAAAAATATCGTCCCAATCGTCATCCCCCTCAAAGATGCCTACGTCGAATTCAAGAAAACTAATAGGCTCGCAACATATATACGCGTGAACTCCGATGCAGCATTTACGGCGTCACCCGTTGCATCTTTGTTAACATTGCTGAACACTGATAACTCACCTTCCACTGTATCTCCCTGGCCTGCTTCAAGATGAAGAAACGCAAGTCCCCAATCTAATTACACCGCTATATTTAACATGAAACGCAAGAGCGTTCCCACTAACACTGCGACCGTTACCATTATCGCCGTAGACTTAAGCATACCTTTGAAACCCAGTTCCCTGAGGAGGATTACAAATGTAGCAATACACGGAAAGAACATTGCCAGAACCGTACTGCTTACGACCAGTTGTTGAGCAGTTAAGTTAAGAGGCCCTAGCATACCTATAGCTACATCCTTACGCAGAAACCCAATAAGTATGGCGACAACCGCCTCCTTGGGTAATCCAAGTAAACCTGTAATGACAGGCGCAGTTAGATTGGCGATAAAATCGAACACCTTTAAGGTGTAAAGAATATTGACAAGGAGAACACCTAAAAGGACAATCGGCACTGCTTCCTTAAGAAAGTAGCATAATCTCATCCAGAACTTCTTCAGAAATGCTTGCAATGAAGGCAATCTATAAGGGGGTACCTCTATTAAAAGTGGTGGACTAAAACCTTTAATAGTTACATTCAGGATAAACCCGAGAACTAACCATACTACAAACAAAGTTCCGTATACCATGGCTACATATTGCCCACCGCGTTCACCAACCAATCCGAATATCATTGCCTGAAGGGCTACACAGGGAACACCTATACACATTATGGTAGCGGCGATAAACTTTTCCCTTTTGCTTTCCAGGATACGGGTAGCCATAATGCCGGGAACATTACAACCTAAACCGAGTATCATGGGAATAATAGCATACCCATGTAATCCCAGACGATGCATTAGATTATCTAAAAGAATAGCTAACCGAGGTAGATAACCGATGTCTTCCAGAAAACAAAGTACAAGGAAAAACGAAAATACATAAGGTAAGACCATGCCTATAGGAACAAAAAGTCCCGTGGTAAGCAATCCAAACGATTGGACAAAATCTATTTGACCTTCTATCAGTTTACCAATTATGATATCGTGGAAAAATCCGCCAGAGCCCAAGGCCGCGCTTAGTTTCATAATCAAGGGGGCATAGATATTTTCAAAGAGCGGTTCAAAGATATAACCGATTAGGCTCTCGCCAATAAAGCGGATTATCTTAAATGTAAAGAACATGACGCCCAGCGCGATAGGAATACCTGTGCGGGGTTGGATGCTGAGGCCCTCCAATACCTCAAGGAAGGTGTGGTGACGGTGTTCTAACTTTTGCGCTTGCTCAACAATCTTACCTATATCTTCCCATCTTTCACCCCGGGTATGCTCACGAATACTGGGAGAGGTGGCTTTTGGTATCTTGGAAACTAACTCATCCACCCCTTCGCCTGTAACTGCTACTATAGGCACAACAGGCACCTTTAAAAACTCTTCAAGCTTTTTTACATCTATATTTATCCCTTTATGTTTAGTTTCATCCCACATATTAAGGGCAACTATTACAGGGATTTTCCGCTCCCTAAGCTCTAAGGTCAAATAAAGATTCCTCTCCAGATTAGTGGCATCTACTATATTTATCACCACATCTGCATCTTTTAACATGTCCACAGCAACCTTTTCTGCCTTACAGGTAGGCTCCAAAGTATAAGTTCCTGGCGCATCCACAACCATGACCTTTCCTGTAGGTAACATTGCAAAGCCCTGGGTAAATTCTACTGTTGTGCCTGGATAATTAGAGGCAATCACATGGGTACCGGTAAGTCTAGAAAAGACCACACTCTTTCCTACGTTGGGATTACCCATAAGTACAATTCTCTTCACATCTTGGACCTCCACAATTATCTTGGCTGCCATACCATAGCCTAAGGATAGCTGTGTGGTATCAATATTAACAGTTATAGGGCCACGGAGAAATAAATCGCTTACCTTAACAATCCTTTTACCTACCCGAATACCCATAGATTCCAGCCGCCTCGTAACTTCCCTTCCGCCCTGTATCTCAACTACCCTGCCGCCTTGGCGCCGCTCCATCTGAATTAAATTCAGGCGTTCCATAAAAAATTCCCCCTTTCACAAAAATAGGGACAGACACTATTTATTTCTACTCTTAGGCCTTCCTTTTGGTTTAGATATTAGACTTCACAAAAATAGGGACAGACACTATTTATTTCTACTCTTAGGCCTTCCTTTTGGTTTAGATATTAGACTTTTACCTATTTTTTTTGATAATTTCTTTATAAATTCAAGGTTTCCCCAGGGTCGACCAAGCATAGTGCATTTTCTTATTTCTTTTATTTCGCGCAAATCTTCATCAGTAGTTATGTAATCCTTCCATGTCTTATTGTTTAAATCTAATATTTTTTTAACATCCGCTAATTCAATTTGATCTTTTATTTTTCTAGCAATATGATATTCTGCGCTAGACCACTCCCATTCCCATGGTTTTTCCACGAATTTCGCCCTTACTGGATTTTTCTCTACATATCTGATTGCAGCAAATAAATGTTGCTCACCTAATATACATGAATAAAACCTTCCTTGCCAAAGATGACCTTTTGTCTTCATTTTTTTGTTATAATACTGTGAATATCGCATATGCGCTATGCTAAATACCTTTGCCAGACTATCTTCTTTGCCAGGATTACAAATAAAATGAACGTGATTATTCATTAAACAATAGGCGTATATCGAAAGTTTATATTTTTTACGATATTCTTCAATCCAAGATAGATAGACTTCTCTATCCCTATCATCCTTAAATATATTCTGGCGATAGTTTCCCCTTTGAGTCACATGGTATGGGTATCCGGGGATTACTATTCTTGCAGTTCTAGGCATGCATTTATTTTACACGAAAGTCTTTTTTTGTCAATAAATAGTGTCTGTCCCTATTAAATACCGCTATATACACGCGGGACGCGGGAGGTGATGCCCGTTAGGATTTCGTAAGGGATGGTGCCGGATAGGCGGGCTAATTTTTCTATTCTTATTTCTTCCTTCTTTTGTCTTCCGATTAATACTACCTCGTCTCCGAGTCTCACATTCTTAATATGGCCTACGTCAATCATTGATTGGTCCATGGTAACCTTCCCTACTACAGGGGCTGATTTGCCTTTTACGAGGACCTGCGCTTTATTTGAAAGAATCCTTCCGTAGCCGTCTGCATAACCTATGGGCAAGGTCGCTATTTTTGTAGGTTTTTGCGTAATATAAGTTCTACCGTAACTTATAGAGCGGCCGGGTGGGGTATTTTTAAGAAACGCTATCTTTGTTTTTAATGAGAAGGCGGGTTTTAGTTTAATCAACTTCGGGAAATTTCTTTTGGGATATATGCCATATATTATAAGGCCGGGCCTGACGAGG
>SDBU01006877.1_pt1 | contig 13283 bp, 22 predicted proteins | sample 2277071 | NCBI WGS metagenome assembly SDBU01 (sample SAMN10397929, study PRJNA504765) | marine sediment metagenome | isolation source: marine sediment core GS08_GC12, 126 cmbsf | place: Arctic Ocean: Gakkel Ridge, Loki's castle | collected 2008 | reverse complement strand
GGCCCATACACAGGAGGAAACATGAAAGACTTCGCTCAGAAGGTCGTCAACTGCCTTCAACTGAAAGGCGCGTCGTATGGCGACGTTCGGATCGTCGACACGCTCGTCGAGACGATAGCGACGCGCAACGGCACCGCCGAAGAACTCCGCGTGCGTGAAAGTCTCGGCTTCGGCGTCCGGGCAATAGTAAATGGTGCCTGGGGATTCGCATCGAGCTCGCGCGTCGAGCCCGACGAGATCGAGGTCGTCGTCAGCCGTGCCGTGGCCATCGCCGAGGCCAGCTCGAGCGTGCCAGGCGATCCGGTCGTGCTGTCGGAGCTCGAGCCCGTCCAGGCAAGCTACGCTACGCCCGTGGAGAAGGACCCGTTCGCCGTTTCGCTTGATGATAAGCTCGATATGTTGTATCGCGCCGACGAGGGTATCAGGCAGGTGAAGGGCGTCAGCCTCGCGCAGGCGTTCATGACCTGCTATCGGGTCGACCAGATCTTCGCGAGCAGCGAGGGTGCGCTGATCGATCAGCGGATAGTCCACAGCGGGGCCGGAATGGCCGCGACCGCCGTCGAAGGCGGCGAGATGCAGGTGCGGTCGTATCCCAACTCGTTCCGAGGCAATTTCGCGGCGGCCGGCTACGAATACATCGAGACCCGGTCCACGTTCCGGTGGTCCGTCTTCCTCAGGCTCCTGCTCCCGGCGTTCTTCGATGCCTTGCGCGCGGACCTTGGGATTGAGGCGGCGTGAGCCACACGAACAAGAAGGTAGAACCATGAACGCAAAACACACCGTAGCCCTCTCCATAGTCCTCGTCGCCGCGATCTTCCTGTCTTCGTGCACCGCTGGCGACCCCATGTATGCCGCGGACTCCCCGGCCGGGTTCTGGTCCGGCGTCTGGCACGGGATGATCTCGTGGTTCACGCTGGTCCTTCGCCTCTTCGGTGCCGACGTGGCCGTCTACGAGGTCGCCAACAACGGAGGGTGGTACGACTGGGGCTTCCTCCTCGGCGCGGGAGGATCGTCATGCAGCTGCGCAGGCGGGGCCTCACGCCGTCGCCGGCGTTCGGAGATCAGCAGTGAATAAGGACACCCGCACTCTCAAGCGGTTTTTCCGTCGTCACGCTCAGCAGCCCCGCGCCTGCTTCCGCGCGTGGGTCCGGTCTGTGGCCTCCGCGGGGAAAGTCGTCGTCGGGCCCGTGGCGCTTCGCGGTTGCGCCCGTGGGTGGCTCCGGCGCAAGGGGTTGTCACAATGACGCGGGAAGAAGCGGACGAACTCCAAGAGAGGCTCGACGAATACGTCGAGTTCCGAGACGGCAAGAAGGCCCTGCGCAAGGATTACGTTGCCCTGGCTCGGATGGGCTTCGCGCAAAACATCGAGCCACTCCTACCCAAGGTCAAGGTCGGAGAGGTCGACATCATGGGGGTTGCTCGGCTCCGTCATGGGCGCGCTCGGAGTCAGGCTCGACAAGCTGCGCTCGCCGGCCTCCATCTCGGTTGTGGACGGCCACGAGTCCGTCGATCCGGACGCCATCGGCTGGGAGAAGTTCGAAGCCATGTACTGCGTGAGAGTCCCCGCCGATATCATGCACGAGGCCCTCCGCCTTCGGTCGGCCGCGTCGATGTTCGAACTAGCGACCAAGAAGATGGATGGCGAATGACCTCGATCGAGTGGACTGACGAGACCTGGAACCCCTTCAAGGGTTGTTCGCGCGTGTCGCCTGGCTGTGACAACTGCTACGCGATGCTCATGGCGCACCGGTTCCCCTGGGGAGAGGGTCTCACGCGCATCCGGAAGAAAGACCGACAGGTCGACTGGTCCGGGACGGTTCGGTTCTACGAAGAGGAACTCGCGCGCCCGCTTCGTTGGCGCAAGGCCCGTCGCGTGTTCGTGTGCTCGGGGTCGGACATCTTCCACGAGTCCAACGCCTTCGAGCAGATTGCCGCCGTGTTCGGGGTCATGGCGTCTTGTCCCCGGCACACGTTCCAGGTTCTGACGAAGCGCCCCATCCGAGCGGCCGCTTTCTTCACCTGGGTGGCTGCTCGCGGCGAGTCCGACATGGCGCAGCACTCTGTCTGCCTCATCGAGGCCGTCGCGCACGGATTGGGCCACAAACTCGCCGAGGATGCGCACGTCCGCGTCGAGACCGCCCCCGTCGCCGCCTGGCCCCTCCCCAACGTCTGGGTGGGCGTCTCCGCCGAGGACCAACAGCGTTGGGACGAGCGCGTGCCAATCCTCTTGGAAGACGTCCCCGCCGCGGTGCGGTTCGTTTCGGCCGAGCCGTTGTTGGGGCCGATCGGCTTCGCCGACGTCGACCGAACCGCCATCGACTGGATCATCGTTGGCGGTGAGTCCGGGCGCGGGGCGCGGCCTCTGGATCTCCGGTGGGTCGAGGACATCATCCACATGTCCGCCTACAAGGGGATCGCCTGCTTCGTGAAGCAGCTGGGACACCATCCCAGAATAGGGCCCGACGCCCGGTTCTCACCGCCGCTCACCGGCAAGGGCGGCGACCCCCGCGAATGGCCGCCCCATCTGCGGGTGAGGCAGTGGCCCGCGGATCCTCCCGCTCAGGAGTTCGCCTGATGGATCCGCTTCTCACGGTCGCTATCTGGGCGCTCGGCGTGTTCGGGATGGTGATGGGCACCTGGCTTCAAGACAAGCGCGAGCAACGGCGCATCGAGAACCTCGAGACGACACTCGTCGAGAAGATCAACGTGATCCGCGACACGGTCTACCGCGACTTCACCACAATCGAACAGCGCCTCGACAAGCTGGAAAGGAACGACAATGCCTGAGCAAAAGACCCTCGAGCCCGTGCGCGGGTGGACCGCTGAGACAGGCACTGACGGGGGAGAGCTCGTCGCGCATCTAGCGAAGCGCGAGCCCGGGTTGACCCTGCGGATTCGCCTGGTAGCGCCCTGGTTTTGGTTTTCCTCCCCCCGGGCCGTCTATTTCTGGGAGGTAATCCGCAGCGACATCCTTCACGCCTCCGGCACCGTCTTCGAGCAAGCCGACGCCGTCTTCGCCGCCAACCTCATGGCGAGCGTCTACGCCGACGCCGAGGAGCCGCAGGACCCCGATGCCTGAAGCGGGCTACGAGATCTCGGGCGCGCGGGTGTTCAAGATGCTCGAGCAGATGGGGCCGAGCACCCGCCTCGAGTGCGGCACCCGCCCCAACAAGAGCGTTTTTTGGGCCTGCTACGGACCCGGCAAGCGCGACCGCATCATCACGATCCGGGACACGCCCCACGACGCGATCCGTGCGTGCTACGAGCTTTGGAGCACGCAGTAAATGTCAACCCGACTCGGAATGAAGAACGGAATCACCCTCACGCAACTAAGCGCCGGTCAGGGCCGGGGTCTCCGGGTGGAAATCGACTACGGCGCGGGGCCGCTGCGCCTCACGCCCGCGGAGGCCGAATGGCTCAGCAAAAAACTCGCCTTCTGGGCGAAGGAGCAAGAACAATGAGCAGATCAGGATACAGCGACGAATTTTCTGGCGAAGGCAACGAGATCTTCCTTTACCGCGCCGCGGTGGACCGCGCGATCGGTGGCAAGCGCGGCCAGAAGATGTTTCGGGAGATGCTCGCCGCCCTCGATGCGATGCCCGAAAAGCGTCTCATCAGTTCGGCCCTCGTCAATCCCGATGGCGTCTGTGCGCTCGGGTGCTTGGGGCAGGCTCGGGGGATCGACATGCGCGGCCTCGAGGTGCCCGTCGGCGACGACGAGTACGCGAACGCGGACGACTGGCGCCCCCTGGCCGGCGCATTCGACATCGCGGTTTCCCTCGCGCGCGAGGTCGCGTTCATGAACGACGAGTCGTGGTTCATGGGCGATCTGACGCCGGAGGCCCGATGGACCCGCATGCGCGCCTGGGTGGCCAATCAGATCGTCGCCCCAAAAGAGGCCGTCGCCTGACGCGTCTTTTTCTTGCGCGCCCCCGCGGTCGTGCTGTAGGTTCCCTCGTATGGCACACACGAACATGCGCGGCTACGCGCTTCTCCCCCACACCCAGCCTCGTCGCGTCGAGGCGTACAGGCTCGAAACCTTCCGCCTCACCTGCGACCCACGCAGCCCGCGCTTTCGAGACGATCCCCCGTGGCCGACGCGCGAGCAGTCGCTCATGTCCGACGCCCAACTCGACGGCGCCGACGTCACTTACGAGACGCTGTGCAGGGACTACATGCACGTGGCCCACGTCCGCGAGCTCCTCGAACACATCGACTGCCTCCAGGCCCAGCTCGACACGATCGACCAAGGCGCACGCGCGCTGGTCGACCCGCTAGGAGACGACTGATGACGCCCGAGGCGTACCCGCTGCATTGGCCCGTGGGGTGGCCGCGCACCAAGCACTACGCGCGCCACGACAGCAGGTTTGGTCGCAACATCACGTTCGCCCGCAGTCTCGACGACCTCAATCTCGAACTGGATCGCTTCAGTGCCCGCAATGTCGTCCTGAGCACGGACGTCCCCGTCCGCATCGATGGGCTCCCCTTTACGCGGCACGCCCAGCCGAACGACCCCGGGGCCGCCGTGTACTTCATCCGGCGCGACGAGCCGCTGGTCATCGCATGCGATAGCTACCTGCGCACGTGGGAAAACGTGCGGGCGATCGCCAAGACCGTCGAGGCCATGCGAGCGATCTCCCGGCACGGGGCGTCGCAGCTGCTCGAGCGAGCGGTGAGCGGGTTCAAGCAGCTGGGTGAGGGGGAGGTGGCCGACGACACGCCACCGCCTGAGCCCTGGTGGGAAGTCTTCGCCATCGGGGACGCGGGCATCGGCGTGGACCAACTCAAGACGATCATCGCACGCCCCGATCACATGATGCGCGGGCCCCTGCTCAAGATGATCGAGGCCATCTTTCGCGAGAAGATCCGCGACGCGCACCCGGACACTGGCGGCACCGCAGAGGAGACCGCCCGCCTGGCCGGGGCCATCGAGCGCGCGCGCACCGATCTTGGCAGGGTGAGCGACAAGCACCCCCCCAAAACAAAGGACGCACCATGACACTCAAAATACACCCGGCGCTCGGGACCTCGATCACCTATGCCTGCCGCGCCGCCGCCTACGTCTCTCTCTGGGCGGAGGCCTACCCATCCACGGTCGCCCAGCACTCCGGCAAGTGGGTTCGCCTCGTACCGATGTTCAAGACGCAGGAGCAGGGCGACCCGCGACCCGCCGACGAGCAGCCAGCCCACTATCTTTTCCTCACTGCTCGCGCGGTCGAACTTAAGGAGGAGGACTACGACGGCCACGCGGGGCATCTTTTTTGGCAGGCACTCAAAGATGAGTACGGCCCGGCTGGCATGCCCCCCGAGTTTGTGATCGTTCGCTCGAGCCACGGCCGGCCGCTCCGCACGCCCTATATCGACGTGTGGATCGATGGGACGGGCCTCGGCGTAGAGTTCAGTTTCAACGACGCCATCGTAAAACTGGATTCCCGCTCTGGGTATCCGAAAGTCGTGGACGGCGAGGACAACCTCGCTATCGTCGCTCAGATTGCCGGCGACCTGCACTCGCAATGGGAGGCCTCGATGAAGGCGGCCAGCGACGCCTACTGGACCCCGGAACGCAAGGCCGCGCGTGATCGTCGGCAAAAAGAGAGGGAGGAGAGGGACGCGGCGCGCAGAGCCAATACCGAGGCTGCACGCGCCGCCCACCCCTTCGAGCCCAAGGCGGGGCTGGCAACTGAGTACGACGAAGCGTTGGCGAAAAACGAGGACCCCTACGGAGGCCGCTGCTACACCTATGCTTCGGACTGGGCTTCGCTCATGGAACAGGCCGTAGCGCAGGGCGCGTCCGTTGAGGCATGTGCCAAAGAGACGAGCCAAGTGGCGGACTACGACGGGATCACCGGCTTCATGTATGGAATGGCCGTCTCCATCCTCGCCCACTTTTGGGAGCGCGGCGAGGAACTTCGCCGCTGGCACAACAGCGCCACGCAGGTAGGCGACGAGGGCGACAGAGCCAACGAAACCGGTGGAGTCCTCAACCCCGCGCTCTTGTCGATCGCGGATCCGGGGTAGGGTGAGCCATGAGTAGAACCAATCCCCCGATCCCCGTGGCGCCCGGGTTCACCATCCGCGAGGTCGTGACAGCGGGCTACAAGATCCGCTATCGCGCCGAGGCCCCAGACCACACCGCCGAGCCCCTGCGCAAATCCGAGAACTCGGCCGCGGCGGACTCTGCCCGCTTCTACAAGCGGCGGTGAGTGCCTTTGCCGTCGCCCCCAAAAAAAAAACGCTGCATGGTGAGCCTTTTTCGCCTCGACAAAGGAGGACACAAGTGTGGAAACGAAAAAGCAGAGAGAAGAGCGGCACGCACTCGGGGTTCTGGAGCCACACGTCCTGTGTGAGTGCAAAGCCTGCGGCGCCCGGGTCACGTCTCAGGTGAACCGCTACGGATGGGGTGACGCCTGTCCTTGCGGGCAGGGCGATCTCCTCCAGGTTGGGCGGCGGGGTTGAGGCTACCCCTTGCGCCGTGCCAGCACGTAGCCGACGACGACGACCAACCCGAGCAGGGCGAGCCCGCCACTGACGACGCCTCGGTCCTCCTCGGGGTCGGGTCCGCCCTCGGGACCGGGGCCCGGATCCTGACTCGGATCCTGTCCAGGCGGAACCGGGCGCTCGCCAGCCGGCCGAGTACCGCCCTCCTTCGGCGGGACGAAGGTGGCGGGGTCGGGCGTCGTCTCCACGGTCATGCCGCGGGGAAGTCCTGTGCGTGGTGTGTGGGCCATGGTGATTACTCCTCGTCCTCGTCCTCGAGTTCCAGCTCGTCGAGCTCGACATCTTGCGCCCGCGCGAACCGCCCGTGAAGGTACGGATCAACGATCAAGGCGCCGATGGCACCCGCCGCGAGCAGCAGCCGCGCCGCGGGACTGAGCTTGGTGGTCCGGGTGGCCGCGTACAGCAAAAAGGGTGCGAACAGCGCGTAGCTGAGCACCTCGGTCGGCACGTGGACCTCTTGCACCTGGTGCTCGCTTACCCGATACGAGCCGTCGGGCAGCCGCTGGGGTGGGAAGTCCTTCGCCATGGCTCACGCGTTGCACGCGCGCCAGCGCGCGTAGTTCTCGTCAGCCGGGCACTCGGGGATCGCTTTTTCGACCCGATCGGCGACGGCCCGGGTGATGACGTCCGCAAGCGCCTCGCGGTGGGCCGTCAGCCACGCCAGAGCGCGCGCCCAGTTGTGGCGTCGCCATGTCAGCCAGGACCGGCGACGCCCCAGGCGGCGGCGTGACCTCTCTGCGGTGGCGCGCTCGTAGCGCTTGGTGACGCGTCGAAAGCGCTTCTTGAGCTTGGTCTGGACCCTGCGCACCACGCGGATCGCCACGTCGATGCCCCAGCGGACGAGTCGCCGTAGCAGCGGCCGCCCGATGCGCAGGAGCACCTCGATGAGCCCCGGGACCAGGACGGCCGCAGCCGTGCTCATTTGCGCCTCGCTAGTACCTGCTTGCCGTCATGAAGTACGCACAGAAGCCCTGGCGGCGGTTCGGTGAGCGGGTCGCACTCGAGGCCAACAAAAGACTCGATGCGGATCCAGTTGCCGAGGACCAGGTAGACCAAGAACCGCGGATCACCGGGCTTGGGGATCGGCGTCCACCGGCACTCGGGGATCAGGTGCGCGAGCACGAACCCGATCATGGTCTTTCCCCAGACGGTTTGGTTGGGGAAGGTCGAGGGCGGAAACAGGCGCTTGCCCTCCTCGATGATCGGCCCGAAGTAGTACTTGCGCGCCTGACGGAGCTTGCGATCGATCTGCTTGGCAGACGAACCCTCGCTCAGCGTCTTGAGCCGGATGAACGAGCAGTCGGGCCCGATCTCGATGAGCTCGTCGCGCGCTCGCTTGACCTGCGCCTTGACAGAGCTTTTGAACCCAGCCCCGAGAGCGAGCGCACCCGCCCCCAGGACCCCTAGGATGAGTAGCGGGTTCATGGCTCAGCCCGCGAGCGCAGCCCGGATGCGCTTTTGCTGTTCGCGCATCGAGACGCCGGTGCGCTTGGTGGACTTCTTGCGCCGCTTCGTCGCCTTCTTGCGACGCGTGGTCTTCTTCTTGGCCTTGCGCTTCGTCGCCTTCTTCTTGCGACGCGTGGCCTTCTTCTTGGCCTTGCGCTTGGTCGCCTTCTTCTTGCGACGCGTCGTCTTCTTGGCACGGCGCTTCGTGGACTTCTTCTTGGCTCTCTTCTTCTTTGGCATCGTCGTTCCTTTCTCGCACGCGGCGAGTACCTTGTTGGCTTTGGTCACGATCCTGGCGTACTGCGCGACCGTGATCCTTCCCTTGTGGAGTTCTTGCATGGCGCGCCCCTTGGCATTGGACGCGTGCGACGGGTTGGGCACGAGGCGGCCCGCCGCCATCGTGTAGAGCGGATATTTGCGCTGGGCCGGCAGTCCGAAGGCGCGATCGGGGAGCCGACCGCGGCGCGCGCTGGACAGCGGGCCGGGAGCAGCACAGGCGCGAGTCCGGTGGCTCACGTGACCCTCCGTAGCGCGGCCCTGAGGGCTGAGGTCTGTTCCTTCATGGACGTGTCGCGCTTGCGCTTGCGCGCAGCGGCTCCCCGTTTGCCCAGCATGCTCGCGCACGAGGACAACGACGATCGCGTCTTCTTTGTCGCCGTCTTCCTGACGGTGCGCTTCTTGGTCGCTGGCTTCTTCTTTGCAGCGGGCTTGCGCCGCTTTCGCCGCGCGGGTCCCTTGGCCACCTTGGCGCGCCGCTTCGTGCTGCGCTTCTTGAATGCGGCGCGTCGCAGGCACTCGTCCCATTCTTTGAAGATGCGCGTGCGCTCGACGGCCCCGTCGTCGACATCTTTGTCGTAGATAAGCCAAACCACGTCTGCGTTGAAGGGCTTGAGCACTTCAGTGCGGAAGTAGCGATCGAACTCCCCTGACTTGCGCAGCGCCTTCTCCTTCTTGCCGAGGCCCCGGTAGATCTTGACGAACTGCGCGAACTGGAAGGCTATCTCCCGTCGGATCATCTGGTCGTCGGAGAGCTTGCGGATCTGCGCTTTCTTGGCGGCGCTGAACGAGTTTGTGGGGTCTAGGTACTCCTCCCGAAGCCGGGTGGCGAACTCCGACCGGTGGGTCTTGGAGATCGGGAGGGCGTAGATCTTGGACGGACAGCGGGGGCCCGCCGGGGGCGGCGCGAGCCGAAACACGGGCGCCTTGGTGCGCTTGGCCGGGGGGGCCGCGGCGGGTCGCTTCGCCCGTCGCCATCCTCCGCTGACGGTTTTGACGATCAGGCCCTTCTTGGCCAGGCTCTTGATCGCCCGGTCGGCGGCGGCGCCGGTGAGTCCCGCGGCCGCGGCGAGTTCCGCTTCGCGCAGGCCGATGTCACCGCCCAGGCGGATGATCGCCTTGAACGCGTGCTCGTCTCTGACCTTCGCGCGTGGGTCGACCCCACGCGCGTCCGCCTCGAGGTGCGGTACCACGGCCCTTTTCTCACTGTCGAGGTCGTACTTGTAACGCCACTCGCGGCCGCGCCCGTCTTTGAAGTAGATGTTTTCCTCGCCGGCCGAGATCACCGTGTACGGGCCTTTGACAGCGCGTAGTTCCGTCATGGTCTCAACGAGGCCCCTCTCGGCTCTCTTTTTCGGTGCCTCAGCCTGCCTCTTCTTGGGGATCCTCACCTTGATGTCCTCGGTCGGGGGTACGTTCCGGCCGCCGATCGTTGCTGCGACGGCCCGCTTCGCGGTGTCGAGCTTCTTATAGGTGCCGATCTTCCGGTGGACCGCGGTCCCTCCCTCCCACGTTTTCTCGACCTCCCAGAAGTTGAGTCCTTTGTCGATCGAGTAGGAGGTCCCCAAGTCGACCGAGAACGTGTAGTAGGTCCGCGTTCCGCCGTATCGATCCGGCGCCCGGTTGCGCTGCCATTCCCCGTGCTTCGCGCGCTTTCCCTTCTTCGGTTTCGTGGGGGCAGCGGGTTTGCGGACGGCCGGTGCCTTTTTGCGCTCTCGCTTCATGCGCTCCAGGGCCCCGAGCTCGGACTCGAGCTTTGCGAGTCGTTCCTTGGCAGCGCGCCATCGTTTTTCGGCCTTCTCGAGTGCGGCGCCCGCGTGACGGCCCGTCGCTTCGTCGGCCTGCTGACGGGTCCGGTCCGCCTTCCTAATCTTCTCGTGGAGGTCGGCGATGCGTGCGTCCAGGGCTGCACCGCCCGCTCGCTTCTTCGCGCCCTTGGCCCAGCTTGTCCGCCCCGCCTTGTTGATGTAGTCGACCAGGCCTGGCACCCGCGTGATCACGCGGCCCACCTCGCTGTTCTTGCGCTTGTTCAGATTGAACGCCAACGCGTCGAGCGGCGCAAACGTCCCTGCTAGTTTCTTCACGCGCCGGTCGATCTCGAGGCCGACGTCGCGCGCCGCCTTCTTGGTGCGGTAGGTGCCGATCGCCACGCCCGTGGGCCGGTGCGTCAGCGCGACCGCCTCGTACTTGACGCCGGCCAGCCAGTGGACCCCCTCGTTGATGCCGAAGTACTCGCCGACGAGCTCGCCCTCAACTTCCTTGCGGCCCTCTCCCGTGACGATCGTGTACTTGGCTTTAGCCATGGGTGTTCCTAGACGAGGCGCAGCGCAGCGCGTAGTGCCGCTTGTTGTTCTTTGATGGCGCGGTCGAGCGTCGGCGTCGCCCGCTTGCCGGCCTTTTTCTTGAGTGACTTGAACTTGGCGAGGCGCTTTTTGCCGTTTCCGTTATTCTTCTTGGGCGCCCCATTGCCCCCGCGGGCTACTACGGCGCCGCGTGTGCCGTTGTGCTCGATGATGCGCCACGGCGTCAGGAACCTCTGCGCGCGGGTCCGGGCGGCGTCGAGGCTCCCGTAGGCCCCGGTGCGCTTCTTTTGCGCCCACAGTCCGCGGACCTTGGCCTCGATCGTGTAGGTCTTGCCCGTCTTCTTCTTGGCCTTCTTCTTGGCCTTCTTCTTGGCCTTGGGCGCGGCCACTAACTGCATTAGATCCTGGTGTGCCTCCGCCATGGCCGCCTTCTTTTGGCCTGGCGTCGCGCGCTCCTCCTCGGGCACGTAACCGTACGAGCCGCCGTAAAAGTCGATGATCCCGTCGTCGAGCAAGCTCTTGAGGAGGGAGCGGATCCGGTAGTCGCGCGTGTGCAGGGCCGACGCGAGCGCAAGGGTGTTGTAGCGGCCGTGCTCGCGCAGCGTGAACAGGAGCCGGTCGCGTAGGGTCCGCTTTTTGCGCGGCGCTTCGGGCTTCTTCTTGATCGGCTTTTGCGCGAGCACCTTCTCGAGGATGTCGGGCGACGGCGCGATCAGGTAGCTGTACTTGTTTCCAAACCAGTGCAGGTTGTACTCGGAAAACCCGGGGCGGTTCTTGACCGGCCCCCAGTGGCTCATGCTCGCCTTTCCCTGCGTCTCGGCGGCGTCGCGGTACACGCCCTCGAGATACGGGCGCCCGGGGTCATTGACCGTGGGCAGCGTCACGGGGCCGTCGGTCATGCCGTCGAACACAGTCGGGCGCACCTGCACTGCCGACATGATCACCTTCTTGAAGAGCTTGGAGTTGCGCGGGATGGTCGCGTGCGTTTCGGAGTAGTCCCGCTTTTTGACGGTCGCCTTGGACGCCTTGACCATCGTCCCGCGGCTGAGGCCCGTCACGACGAGTTGATCGCGCCCGCGGTGGAAGGTCACGCGGGGACCGAAGCGAGTCTTGGTGTCAACCACTATCTGCGGCGGGAAGGTCCCGCCGGCCCGGCTACGCACCTGCACGCTGGTCAAAAAGAGGGTAGTGCGGTCCCCGGTCGTCCCGGCCTCGGCCACCTCGTACTTGCTGATCCGGCCCTTGCCGCGATCACTCTCGTAGTGCTTCCAGCGGATCTGGATCGGGTCGCCCGGCTTGAGGCTCTTGGCGAGCTTTCGCATCGCCGCAAACGTATCCGCGCAGCCCTCGAAGGCTGCGGTCTTCTTGACGTCCTTTTTGCTCTTCGCCCGCTTGCCCATGCGAGTGGCGATCGCGCGTAGCCTCTTGGCACTGAAACTGCGCCAGCCGTGATCGCCAGAGCTCAGCTTGCCAGAGGGCAACACCTTGCGTGCGTAGATCTGGCCCGTCTTGCGGTCCGCTGCGCGGGACGACACGTGCTCGACCTCGAACACACCGGTGTCGATCTTCGACTGCCCCGCCGATGCGGGGATCTCGAAGCGGTCGGTCATGGCCCACCCGTCCACCGGAGCCTGCTCCCGGAACGCCCAGCGCTGCGCCTGTTCCACGGCCTCACGCCAGTCCTCGGTGCGCGGCTCGGCGTAGGGCTCAGGCGGCCCCTTGATGGCCGGGCGATCCCCGCCGATCGCAAACCCCTTGGGGCTAAAGAACCGGACCGCCCAGCCCCGGGGGGCGGTCGACTCGAACTCGATCTTCGCGGTCCCGGACCCCGCGGGTCCGAAGTCGATGTCGGCGGTGCGTTTGGATCGCATGGCGTCCCCGTCCCTAGGCCGCAAACCCCTCGTAGTTGAGGCCGATGTGCTCGAGCACGTTGTTGCGCGCGGCCTTCTTGGTATCCCCAAACGCCACGGGGTCGCCGAAGTTTTCGCCGTCCTCGGAGATCTGCGCCATGAAGGGCGTCGTCGGGCTCTTGGTAAACTTCACGCGCCAGTGCATGCGGTTGATCTTGTTTTGGTGCAGGAGCGAGCCGGAGTCGACGACGTCGCCCGACTTGGGCTTTACTTTTGAGCCCGCAAACGAAACCGCGGCGAGCAGACCGCCGCCGAGAAGAAGTGGAATGAGTGGAAATGCCATGACGTCCTTTACTCCGCGGTGATGTTCCATTCGGCGATGAAGGCCGAGTCAAACGTGTCGCCCTCCATCATCTGGATGTGGTAGCGGCCCGGCGCGATGACGTCGATCACGTACTCGCGGTGCGGCTCGCTGACTGAAAACCCTTCGCCGGTGATCTCGTCGCTTTGGGACTCGACGAAGTCTCCGCCCGCGTCCCTGGTGGTCAAGAAGATGCCGGCCTCGCCGGGGTTGACGACCTTGAACGGGGTGAGCAGGTGGTAGCGCTTGCCTGCGGTGACTACCGTGGACTTGCCCGAGTTGATGATGCCGACCTTTTCGTCCGGGCCGGCGGGCGGTTGCGGCTTGGTGCCGCCTTTGCCCGAAGGCTCCGGTGCGTCGGGCTCGTCGTCGTCTTTCTTGCCGTATCCGAAGATGAGGGCAGCGAGGCCGCCAGCGATTGCGAGTGGGATGATTGGAAATGCCATGATTCGTCCTTTGTGGTCTGTTACTTGCCCCGCAGCAGGAGCGTGCCGAGTAGAATCGCGCCTGCCGCGACGACGGCGACGGCGAAGCCGCCGCCGGTACCAG
>SDBU01006876.1_pt1 | contig 13284 bp, 3 predicted proteins | sample 2277071 | NCBI WGS metagenome assembly SDBU01 (sample SAMN10397929, study PRJNA504765) | marine sediment metagenome | isolation source: marine sediment core GS08_GC12, 126 cmbsf | place: Arctic Ocean: Gakkel Ridge, Loki's castle | collected 2008 | reverse complement strand
TACAAAGTTCATCGAACTTTCTATCCTTTCCTTGACCTATCGCGGCAATTCGTTCAAAATGCACAGCAACAAGTACAAGATACGAGATTATTCGGAGGAATATGGAGTTGCATTCTCTTTCAGCAAATCCGATATTAACGGTGAGACATTCATCAAAGCGATGAAGTGTCTTATGTCAGAGGAATTCACGATAGCTAGATATTCTTACTATCTTAGGACAACGAGGATTACTCCAGTAGAGCATAGAGGATACACGGTCAAACTACATCCTTCTATTCCTTCACCATTAACAACACCAACACCCCACATAGAGTGTAATAACCAACAAAAAAAACTCGTTGGTCGGAAAATTTTTGAATCTCTTTTGCCTATAATTGCCATCTTTCGATTGGTACGTTCCTTCAAAAAGAAACATGGGTCCGCTTTTTGTAAAGAAATTTTCCGAGACCTTCGATATTATATGAAATGTTAACTTGACTTTGGTAAATTAGAACGCCATAACCCGTAGCCTAGCCCTTTATGGGCGTCGTTTGCCCTACTATGGACGTTCGTAAACCGGCGGACGGGCATAAAGCCCTAGTGCTTTGTTACTTTTAATCTGGCATGTAGAGCGCTCTGTTAGAGCGCTTTGCGTCCTCGCGCCTTAGCGACTTTGCGTTAAAAGAACAAATCTCGTTTTCTCCTCCCCTCCTGCCTTTTTCCCCTCTCCCCTCTTGGGAGGGGCCGGGGGTGGGTTCCCGTTTTCTATCTTTTTATATCGCCATTTTTCCCAAGTCCAGCGTCCGTCGGAAGCTATTAATGCGGGCGATGTCCCATACTTCGATATTCCTTTCCGAAGCTGCGGTCAAGGCGTTGGGATAAATGGTACCCAGCACAAACAGAATGCCCATTGCCTCCTGCTTCACCTGCTCCAGTTTGTTGGCAAAGGTCAAAACCTCCGCTAAGGTGATGTCTCCTGTTTTGACTTCTCCGAGAACCAGTTTGTTGTCTTTATAGGTGATTAGGTCAAATTCCTCGTTCGCCAACATCCCGCCGCGTGTGTCAGTGTATTCATCTGACAGGAAAAACATCTCTCGGATTTGGGCTTCCCGAGCTTTGCCCAACTGGGAGCGTAGTGCGCTCAACAAATCCTCCGTGGCGCTACGGAAGGCTGAAAGTTTCTCCTTCGCCGAAAGCGACGATGATTCCTGCACCCTCAAACACGCTCGAAGCCAAAATTCCAGAAATGGGTCAGTTAGCTGGTATCCTTCATCCGTTTTGCGGATTAACTCCGTCAGTTGCAGGAAATCCAGATATACAGGCAGCGATGTTGCGCGGCTCACCGTGGCGGAAGCAATTTCGCTTACCGTATGATTTCCCAGGGCAATTGCTTTTAGGATAGACAAATACCTTCCCATGTTCCTTTTTCTGAAGGTTTTTTCCAGTGTATCCTTAAAGTGGATGTAGAGGATGCCGTCAGTGTGGAAGCTGACTTCCTCGATTGCTTCGATAATCACATCGCTGGGGACGCGCTTGTATGTGCGTTCTGTGCATTTTGAGATAACTGGTTCAATAAGGGCATTGATGAAGAAGGGGAAGCCACCTGTCAACGTCACAAGAAATGAAAGCCCCATTTCCCCGATAACGAGGTTGTGCTTCTTTAGGACTTGCAAAATATAGGCTCTGGATTGGTCGATAGTAAAAGCCGCCACCCTGTGGAGGGAAAAATGCCCAAAGAGTGGGGCGGCGCTAGACTCAAGGATGTCTCGCATCATCCCGACTTCGGACCCCGATATCAGATAATTCACCTTCGTCGGGGTCATTATTTCCCTCCGCAACAGGTCGATGACTGGCAGCGAAAACGCTGTGACGTTTTGAAACTCGTCCAACATCACCATAAATCGCGCATCTTCATCAGAAACTAACGCCGCCGGCAGTTTTAGCACCATCTCCAGCGTTCCGATGTCGGGGGGCGTGAGAAGCGCATCGCGCAGTGAAAGCAGATGTCTTGCCAATTGGGGTTTCAGCTCTATGGTTTGTGTAATCTGTTCGCTTAGAGAATCCAAGCTGTCCTCGAAAATCATATCGCCTTGTCCATTTTTACGGAGAAAATGCAAGAGGCAAACGTTCACATAACGCACCAAAAAGGAACTGTCCGTATCCTCAAACAACACGTAGATATAGGGACAGAGGATTCCTTTCTGTTCAAGTTTGGGTCTGACTTCCCACATCAAGGATGTCTTGCCGGATTTTCTCGGTCCGATGAGCGCGAAATTTTTCGGACTTTCCGTCAGGGTTTCTATCAATGCTTCTCGATTAAACAATTGTTCCCCAGTAACGGGGCGTTGAAGTATCTCCACAGTTCTTTTTCTCCTTCCACCTTATTATTTGTCTGCGAATATATTTACACCTAAATATATTCACCAGCAAATAATATTGTACCCATTCTTTTCGGAGAAGTCAAGTGTTTGCATTTCGAAATTAATTCATGTCCCGTTTTCTCGTTTTCTGGTTTCGATACGCAAGCTACTCAACCTAAAGGTTTTACTTTGCGATGGCGAGTTTCCTTACTGCTTTAAAATCTCCAGCTTTGATGCTGTAGAAATAGATACCGCTTGAAACCGGCTCTCCAGCATCGTTTCTGCCATCCCAATAGGCCGCTTTTCCTCTATCCACATAAAATCCAGCAGCTTTTTGACCGAGGAATAACTGCCGCACGATGTGTCCACGCACATCATAGATGGTCAGCGAGACCTGCGCTGAATCTGCAAGCTGATATGGTATCCACGTCTCGGGGTTGAAGGGATTCGGATAATTTTGCAACAAGGCGGTGGATTTAGGGAGTTGCTGTTTTGTTTTTTGCTTGAGTAAAAAAACAATATCCCGTTTTCCTTTGGGCAGTAAGTATGTAGATAGTTGCGCCATATCAATCTGACTCGTCTGGTCAATCAACGAAAGCGACCAGTCATCAGGGATTTGTGTAGCATTCCAGGAGAGCACGGTGTCGCCTTTGTTATTTGCCACTTGCAATAAAAATTCCGCCGCGCCTGTTTGTGGAACTGGCAGGACCTTCTTTGACAAACGTAGCGGCAAATCACCATCCAAAAGCAACGCAACGTTTGGTAGCTCTCCATCGGGCGCTGGTGGTGGAAGTGCTATATCGAATTTGCGATCAAATACTGACTTGGCATCGGGATGGATGGCGATGACGAGTCGCGCCTGTGGACGGTTGGGAAAGTCCACCCTGAGAGGCAGGTGAAATAGAGGTGCTGCGTCGGGTGTGAATGCAGGAGCAGTGTTTTCTCTGGGTGGTTCAACTACGACAGTTATCTCAGAGTCCTGATTTGCCAGCGCCCAGTAGCCTTTCGACGGTTCAATCAAGGTAGCTTCTTCATATTGCTCCTGTTTGGCATTCCAGGAATAAAGTTCGATAACGTCAGTTGGAATAGGCGCTTTGCCATAGACACTGCCAATCAGATTCCAGACCCGTTTCATAGAACGGGTGTATCTCTCTTTCGGAAGGAGTTTCACTTCTCTGTTGGTGTCTTGAATTGCTAATACCCAATACCCTTCGCCAAGTTCAAAGGTGTCAGGGGTTTCGTGATTCGCATTCAGAATGTCAGTAATATCAGTACCAAAGAAACCATCAGGAGTTAGATCAATAACATCACCGGGGAATGAGATAAGATTCCACCCTCTGGCAATAGGGAATGTATAAAGCAGATAATACTGAAAGATTTTTTCTAGTGTATCAGATTGCCCGTCGGAGTTGGTAATTGTAACATCTCTTAGCTCGCTATCGTCCAGCAATTCTCTTATGCTTATCCCCGGGGCTTTGGCAACTATCTCTGTCCCTTGTTTTCTCACTTGAATATCTGTTGCTTCTTTTCCACCAATAGTAACAGTTGCTCCACTGGCAAAACCTTTACCAGTGATAGTAACCTCCGTCCCACCTTCTATTGAGGCGCTGGTTGGGAAAATATCGTCAATTTCCGGAACTATGGTAACTTTCTGCGTAGAATCTGTTAGTGAGTTAGCAGCAGAATCCGTCAGCGTCACTGTCACAATAGCATCTATGACATTTATACCCTCTTCTGCAACATATTCGCCAGTATAAACGCCAGGCGGGTTTTCTACCATCGGCGAGTCCGTGATGACCCCTTCTATTGAGAACTTAGCCACACCTTCAGTTTCACCCTCCAAAGTTACAGTGATTGTTTCACCTGTCTTTGCCGGACTTCCCGCTACACTCACAGATGTAACTTGCGGACCTGAATACATGAAAGTTTTGTTTTCAGCTTGTTGTCCTGACGTGACACCTGCAGCCTTTATCGTCACAGCGCCATTAGGTTGTGCAGCGGTTATGGGGAAGGTTACGCTGAAGGAGCCGTTTGCGTCAGTAGTTGCTGTAGCAATAGCGACTGCTGTGCCAAAGTCAATAGTAACTTGCTCATTTGCGCCGAAGTTTATGCCTTCTACCGTTATCTCCGTATCTTTACTGCCAGTGGAAGGTTCAATCGTGATATTCACTGGTGTCGTTATGGTAATTTTCGTTGCGCTCTCTGCTACACTTTCATTTCCCAACTTATCTCTCAAGGTGACTCGCACAGGAAGCGCCCTGACTTCATCTCCTGCCTTGACGGTATATTCGCCCACCCATTTGGTATCATTTGCTTCCCCATCACCATCATCATTAAAAAGTTGCCCCTCAATTGTCGACCCAATACTGAAACTACCACTCTCAGCGATATCCAAGGGGGCTTCGACAGTTATCCGAATAATATCCCCAACGGTTTGGGGAGTGCCTTCTGTGTTCTCGGAAACAATGATGTCGTAAATATCAACTGTGCAGCGCGGTTTCAGTTCGTTACGAGCATTCTGGAAGGTTGACTGAGAAGAATTCTTCGCTCCAACCGACGCTTGTCCCCATACGATAATCTCTTTTGTCCCTACCTCCTGAGTATCCAAGGAGAGTTCGCCTGAAAATAGCCCGTTGGGATATGTAGTTCCTAGCTGGAAATCTTGAAGCTTTTCGTTCACCTCCATCGTGGCGATGAGTTCTTCTTGAGCTGCAAAGCCTTTGCCTGTAATTAAAACTTTTTGTCCTACCTGCCCTACTATGAGAACAGCCGGCTGAACTTCTATAGAGGGGTAAAGACTAAATTTCCCTGATGCTGAATTCCCATCCTCATCAGTTGCTTTAATTTCATAGCCTTGCGATAGATAGGGGAATTTTTCAACGCGAAAAGAATAGATGAAGCTGCCCAGGAAATCTCCCACATCTTTCGCTGGAGCAATTGTTCCAAATTGGATGGCGACTTCGCTCGAGGCTTTAAACCCATAACCCAGAATTTCTACCTGGGTGCCAACATGCCCTTGGGGCGGTTTTAATTCCAAGGTCGGTTGCATCTGAAAACTTCCGTCTCCTTCCACTCCCGAAATTCCAAGGGCGCTAATAGTTGTCGAGCCAAAAGGCTGTGCATCCGCTAAAAATTGCACGGTAAAATTCCCATGCTCGTCCGCAATGGTTGAGGCTATCGCAGAGGTTGCCCCAAAAGAAACGATAATTTTTTCATTTGGGGGAGCTCCACTTCCAGTCACTGTAATCGTGGTATCTGTTGAACCGGTTGTGGAAGTAATCTTCAGCGTCAACATGACTTGAAACGTCCCTGTTATGGTAACGTCTTCAGAAGTTACAGTGATTGTCTTTTGTCCCGCCGGAACATCTGGAATCTTAAAAGAACCAGAAATTTTCCCGAGTTCGTCTGTGCTGGTAGATAGGACGTCAGTGTTTTCAAAACGAACAGTCACATCTTTCTTTGGATGGAACCATGAGCCGGTAATCTTCACATTCGAAAGGGCTGGTGCTTCAGGTGGCTCCAAAGAAATTTCTGGTATAATGACTAGCACACGACCATGCGAGAGTTGCTCGGATGGGATTCCGTTAAATTGAACGCGCTCTAAGGTAAGTGGGCTACTCGCCCCAGCTTCTGCATTTTCGTCTACCGTAAAGTGGATTTCTGCGAGAACACCCGAGCCTTCTAAAGTGGTAGAAGAACCAGCGATGGCAATTTTAATTTGCCCCTGTTCGATGTTGTCTACGAATTTGATGTTGGGTACGAATAGATACCCGGAGGGTATGAACGGTGTTTTGGATACTTCATGAGCGGTTAACAACTTGGGGTCATAACTAAAAATAATACCCGCGCCCTGAATCCTCAAGCCTGTGGTATCATCACTTACTTCAATGGGAACCTTCAGCGAATCGCCTGGAAACACACGGAATTCAGGAACCCGGACACTTAAATCTGCTATACCTGCTATTGCCTCTTTGACCGTATAGACAAAGAACAGCGCAAGTATGAACCCAATTAGACAAAGCACCTTACGTTTTTCCATTTTTACACTCCATAAAGACAATAGGACTATGAGACGGTGATTCTTCCTGAATTAAAGTCCTTCAGTCCCATAGTCCTTTTATTAAAAAGAAAGCTTACGCATAAAGGTTAAAATGGCGTTTCTTTGACTCCTAAAGAAAACGAGCAAGCTGCATGCTCTACTCTTTACTTTAATAGGAGCATTTTTTTCGTGGCACTAAATTGAGGTGTTTCTATGGAGTAGAAATACACTCCGCTGCCTACTGATTCCCCGAGCTGATTTGTTCCATCCCAATGAAGTGCCTGCTCTCTTGTCAGATAGTAACCCTCTTCCTTATGCCCGAGCGAAAACTGTCGGACAAGCTGTCCCGTCAAGGTATAAATTTTAATCGTCACCCGCCCAGCTTCAGCCAACTGATAAGGAATCCAGGTTTCAGGGTTGAAAGGATTCGGGAAGTTAGCTAACAGTTCCGAACGGCTGGGAAGCTGCCGAACCTTCTGGAGAACAGCTCGAAGGTTTCCATCGTTCAATTTCGCTTCAGATAAAACGATGGAATCTATTCCTCTCTGAGAATCGGAAGAGATTTTTTTGAAGTTTAAATGCAGGAGTACTCCATCTTGGTCGAGTTGCGTCGCTCCTGCAAATGTTAGGGTTAACTGACCCGAGGCTGCTTTGTGTGCGAATAAATAGTTTTTGGTGAGAAGCGTAGGTTCAACTTCTACAAAGGCGATTTCTTGTGGATTATAGCTTAACACCAGTTTTCCCGAAAGGAGTCCATCAAGCTCCTTTATGAGAACCGGGACAGTGAAAGTGGACTCGAATCGCTCCTGATACGCTCCAAGCCATATTTCCCCCGCTTGGACAGAAGGTTGTGGTGGTGGTGCTAATGGGATTTCCACCGGAAATATCGAAATTATATCTATCCAGTATCGGAGAATCAAAGAGGCATCATATGCGCTAACATTGAGGTTACCATCGACATCAGCCGCTTTGTCTTGACAGTCGCTAAGTTCTACCAATTTCACTGTTGACTTTAATACGACGACGGCATCATACTCGTTAACCTCTCCGTCTCCACCCAAAACGCTATCTTCAGGTATACCCTCTTCGAATCTACTCACATCTCCGTAACGCAATGTAACAGTTACTTCAGCTTCTGCTGCGTCTCGGCCTGTATCATCTGTCACAGTAACTGTTCCTTTCAGGAAATAAGTGTCATAGTTCTCCATCCAGCCCCCCAGCGCGGTGAATTCGCCGTTATCATCAATCTCCCCAAAAGAATCATCGCTGACTTGCCAAATATAAGGTTCCCTACCATCTATCACATTAAACTTATGCGTCTCACCAACACGCAAAGTTATTTTTTTTGCCGTCACACCTAAATAGGGCACTCGGAAATTTTCCTCCGGAACAGTCGGAACAATTTCCACAGAAATTGCCCCATCATTCAATTTAGCTTGAGAAAGGGACAACGTGGCGGTTTCGCCCCCTGAAGTACCAGACTTCACATCCAAAAGCACTCCAACTAAAGTGCCACTGTCTGTCATAGGAGTGCTGGAAGTCAAAGAAATCCATACTCCATTGCCATTTTCAAGAGGATTTTGCGCAAGCAACCAACCATCGGTAATCGTGCCGCTCGTGTTGGCCACTGGATTGGTGAGTAGTCCAGGCGTGTCAGAGGTATACTCGAAGGTAAGTTCAACACTGAAGATTAAAAGATGCTCGGGGTTTTGTAGCTCTATGGAAACAGTTATAGCATCACCGGAAAGTCCCTTGCTGTCATGGATCTCGATGGTGACTGCGGCTTCTGGACTGATTTCAAAAGTGTCATCACTTTCATCCTCTGCTAACTTCTTGTTCTCCGAATCATACGCAATAATTTTAATCTTCACCTGGTCGGATTCGATGTCATCAGGGATTGTCCACACATAGGCATTAATTGGATTTTCGGGGTCATGGGGAGCATTTTCCATAATGAGGTTGGGATAGGTTCCCCCTCCGTCAGTGGAATATGAGATTTTGACATGGTCAATCTCTTCTCCAATGCTTTCGCTTCTCCAGATAATGTTATATAGGGACCCTGTCTTCAAAATTTCCCCGCCATTGGGGTGGTCTACTTTAATGATGGTTCGCTGAATAGTTATTTCCGCAAGGGGGTCTGGCACCACCGGTGGCAAACTTTGGATGCCCATACCGGTAACTTGGGTTTCTCTTTCTTTATCAAGATCAAAATCAATCTTGATGGAACTGTCAGATGACAGGGAGATAGCTTTAAAGGTAAGGCTAGCTATTGTTCCAGAACCTTGCTTAGCAGGGGAGATTTTAATCTTATAGTTGAGCCGAGGACCGTCCTGTTGATTGAGGATTTCAGTCCCACCCTCAAAAAATTCTCCCACAGTAAAAGGCTTTTCTCCTTGTACCTCTAAGTCGTTAGGATCAAAAGTCAAATATACCTCTAGCCCTACCACCTCAATCCCCCCAGTATCAATCTGAAGTTGAAGGGTAAACGTTTTCTCCAGCAGTATTGTTGGAGTACTATTTCCGCTGTTCAGTTCTACTGCTGTGATGGTAACTTCAGCTTCCACTAAACGGAGGGGCATCAAGACAACCGCTAATATAAGCATTGTAACGAATAAATATTTTTGTGAGTTTATGTTCAACTTTTGTGACTTCATGATGTTCGACTCCTTTTTTGACAGGAAGGTAGCGGGCAAACACATGGGGAACAAGAAAAGTCTAGTACACGTCGGCCATTCAACAGCAGATATTATGTTGTTTCCCTTCAGCGTTCTACCCACTAACAACCCGTTACTTAAAAAAATAGGTTAGTTGATGTTATTTTTTACCGTAAAAAGTCGTGCTAAGTCAAGAAGACTTTTTGTGAATTCCACAGCGTCAATCGACGCTGAATGATTAAAAACGACCCGGATGCTCAACAGAGCGCACCTATTTCAGTATGACCATTTTGCGCATAGCGTTGAACTTTCCTGCCCCGATGCTCGGGATGGCGGAGTTTGTCCCGACGGAGACGGGGCCGACTTTCAAACGGTAAAAGTAGATGCCGCTTGATACTCTCTCTCCAAGGTTATTTCTGCCGTCCCAATGGGCGGCTTTCTCTCTATCGACATAAAATCCAGCGGCTTTTTGACCTATATTAAACTTCCGAACTATCCGTCCACGCACATCATAGATGATAAGCAAGATTTGTGCCGAATCTGCAAGTTGATATGGTATCCATGTCTCAGGGTTGAAGGGATTAGGATAGTTTTGCAAAAGGGCATCTGATTTAGGGAGTGGTTGTTTCGATCTTTGCTTGAGTACAAGAACAATCTCCCGTTTCCCTTTGGGCAGTGAGTACTTTGATTGTTGCCTCATGTCAATCTGCCTCGTCTGGTCAATCAACGAAAGCGACCAGTCATCGTGTATTTTTTTTGCATCCCAGGAGAGCACCGCGTCGCCTTCGGGATTTTCCACCTGCAATAAGAATTCCGCCCCGCCCGATTTGGGAATTGGCAAGATCTTTCTGGACAACCGTAGCGGAACATCACCATCCAAAAGCAACGCTGCGCGTGGTAATTTTCCGCCGGGCGACAGCGGTGGGAGCGCCACATCGAATCTGCTATCCCATCCTGATTTTGCATCCGGATGGACGCCGATGGTCAAGCGCGTTGTTGTCTTGTGACCACCGCTTACCAAAAGTGGTAGTTGAAAAGAAGGCAATATATCAGATGGTGTTGTGGGTGCAGGTGGTGGTGGCACTTCAGTTTTGACTGTAATCTCGGTATCTCCAAAAGGCACCAGCGCCCAGTAGCCTTTAGACGGTTCAAGCAAGGTCGCTACGTCATACTGCTTTTGTTTGGCATTCCAGGAATAAAGCTGGGTAACACCGGTAGGAATGGGCGCTCCACCGTAGACACTGCCTATCAGATTCCAGCTATGCGCAACAACCCCTCGGGTGTATTGCTCTTTAGGAATGATTTTCACTTCTCTCTGTGTATCTTGAATTGCCCAAACCCAATACCCTTCGCCAAATTCAAAGGAGTCAGGTTTTTTTTCACTCGCATCTTGAATTTGAGTAATATCAGCACCAAAGAAACCATCAGGAGATAGCTCAATTACATCACCTGGGAATGCAATAAGATTCCAGTCTCTGGCAAGAGAGAGTAGATAAAGCAGATAATAATTAAAAACTTCTTTTAGTGTATCAGATTGCCCGTCGGGGTTGGTAACTGTAACATCTTTTGGCTCGCTTAAGTCTAGCAGTTCTCTGATGGATATCACTGGGGTATCGGCGGCTATCTCTGTCCCTTGTTGGTTTACATAAAGAACTTTGGCTTCTTTTCCACCAACTGTCACAGTTGCTCCACTGACAAAGCCTTTACCAGTGATAGTAACTTCCGTCCCACCTTCTATCGAGGCGCTGGCTGGGGAAATTGTCAGAATGTGAATTTTAGAAAATTCAAAGAGAGCTTTGGCATCGTAGTCGGAAAACACTCCACGGGCTACTACATCAAGCGTCGAAGGAGTTTGCTGGTCTGCTTCAAACTGAATTTGTAAATTACCATCTCCATCAGCGTCTCCAGTCGCTATATTTTCGGTGGCGCCGAAATTAATATTCACCTTCTCCCCCGCGACAAAGCCATTCCCCTCTAAACTTATCTTTGTACCCGCAGCCCCTTCCTCTGGTGAAATGCTAATCTTTGGTTTTATTGTGAAATATACGCTGGCGGTATCTACTTCAACCAGTATCAGTCCACCTTCCCCTTCGGGAATCGACACGTCGACGGTAAAACTGCCGGTTTTTGAAGTATTTATCTCATCATTTGGCCGAATCACTTCGCCGTCTCCTACTGGGTTCACGGCAACAGCAGGGGCGCCATCCAATTTAAGTTGTCCGACGTTGGCACTTTTTGGATAGTTTTCACCATGGACTTCAATATCATCCCCAATGTGTCCTTCAGAAGGATTCAAAGTCAAATTGGGGACATAAAAACTTCCTTCCAAAATGGCAGGCTCCCAATAGGGGTTAGTGACTACCACGTCTTTTACACCTGTATCATCTTTAGGGGTTTTGGCTGTAATCTTTGATTGTGATACAATCTCTACGTCGGTTACCTCTTTTCCCCCAACTGTGACTGTTGCTTTACTGCTGAATCTCTCTCCGGTGAGTGTAATCTCCGTTCCGCCTTCTTTTGAGCCACTGATTGGAAAAACTCTGAAAATCTCTGGACCGCCTATGTATTCAAAAAATATATTCTCTTCTGACGAGTTGCCATCGGGATTGGTGACAGTCACCTTTTTCCTTCCAGCCGTGTTTGCCTGAGTTATAACGGTGATTTCTTTTTCGGAGACAGATGTCACTTTTGCATCTTTTCCACCAATCGTGACGGTTGCGCCATCTAAAAATCCCTGTCCAGTGAGCGTAATATTTGTTCCGCCTTTTGTACTGCCGTCGTCTGGATCAATGTTGAAAACACGAATGGGAATTATATATTCAAAGGATATCTCTTCTTCTGACGTTTTTCCGTCAGGATTAGTGACAATCACAGGTTTTTTGCCAAGCGTGTGAGGTGGTGTTTTGGCAGTGATTACTGTCTCGTAGACATCGAAAACGGTTGCGTTTTCTTCACCAATTCTGACCGTTGCACCACTGACAAAGTTCTCCCCAGTGAGCGTGATTTCAGTCCCACCTTCCGTCGAACCGATTGCTGGAATAATTGCACTAAGTATTGGACTGATACCCTTGTAGTATTCAAAAGCCTTTTTTAGGGTGCCTGATTTGCCACTGGGATTGGTGACAGTCACATCTTTCTTTCCAGCCGTGTTTGCCGGAGTTATAGCGATGATTTCTTTTTCAGAGACAAATGTCACTAACTCAGGTTTTACTTCTTTTCCACCAATCGTAACGGTTGCGCCATCTACAAATCCTTGTCCAGTGAGTGTGATTTCAGTTTCACCTTCTGTTGGGCCGCTGGTGGGGAATATTTTGTCAGGTTTCGGATCAGGTGGCGTCAATTCAAAATAGTCATCGGCAGTTCCTTCCAATCCCGTCGTCACTATTCTCTTCTCTCCGATTTCCTGCGCGTCTGCTTCAAAGGTCGCTTCAAACGAGCCGTCAAGTGTCGTTTTGCCCTCTACAATCTTTTTTGTATCACCAAAATCCACCTGGATATCTTCTTCGCTTCCGAAGCCATCGCCTGTTACTGTTACGGGTGTCCCAACTGGACCCTCTTTGGGATTGACGGTTATTTTAGCAACAATCATCAATCGTGTCTCCGCATCGCCTACGGCTATTATCGTACCGCCACCGGGTTGCCTGGGAATTGAAAATCGGACGGCAAAAGTTCCCTCGTCATTCGTCCAAATGTCCCTGTCTATCACGACCGTTTCTCCCACTGCGGTGACAGGAGTTTCTTTTTTGTTTACCATCAATTTACCAATGTTTTCACTTTTTCCAAAACCGTTTCCCGTAAGAGTGATGGCCGTTCCAACGCTGCCACTTTCTGGCGAAACGCTAATTGTTTTAATTATCAGCACAGTTATTCCGTCAGAGACGCCGACCTCCGACGATAGTCCTGCACCATTTTGGGCTTTAACAGCAAAGTAATAAGTTGGTCCAACGGTTAAACTCAGACCAGTTTTGGTCACCTCGGTTGAAGCGCCCACCGAAGTCCAAGGCACTACATCGGTTCCTCCCGGTGTTGTGCCGATAGCATACTGGTACTCATGGATACCCGATTCATCATCAGACGATGCCCACGAAGCATGCAGTTGGTCACCGATAGGTGTAAAATCCCCATCGTCGATTACAACAGGAGTTTCTGGTGCTGTCTTATCTATTTTGATTTCGATAGCTTTTTCTGCTTCAATATTCCCAACCTTGTCTTCCGATTTGTAGTAAACTGTTGTTGTGACTGAGACGGTAAA
>SDBU01006875.1_pt1 | contig 13285 bp, 7 predicted proteins | sample 2277071 | NCBI WGS metagenome assembly SDBU01 (sample SAMN10397929, study PRJNA504765) | marine sediment metagenome | isolation source: marine sediment core GS08_GC12, 126 cmbsf | place: Arctic Ocean: Gakkel Ridge, Loki's castle | collected 2008 | reverse complement strand
AAGAACTCTAAGAATCAGAATAGCAGAGCTGGCTGCCGTCGCTGCTGTGATTCTTGTGGTTTTTGCTTTGTTCTTTGGCACACCAGCCACGGAAGCTGTCGCTCTCGGTGAGATTTATGAGGCCCTGGGAAAAGTTGAGAATATCTGTATTGCAGACTTTCAACCACCTGCGAACGAACCAACACAGACCGAGTGGATCTCGCAAACCATGAATATCGACGTGGTCAGGTTTTCAGAGCGGTTTGTTTTGTGGGATATTCCAAATAAAGTCCAAATGATAAAGTATTTATCTTCAGGTTCTATTACGACAACTGCGATTACAGATGAGATGCTTAATAAAGTTGAAGAAGCGGCGTCACGGAGGTTCGGATTGGTTCCCTTTTCAGATATGAGCAATATTTCCGGTGCTCAATGGATTCGCGTTGAGGATTCAGAAATAGAGACCACTATGTATGGCACTAAGGTCTATGATTTAACCTGGACAGAAAGAAATACCACTTTTTTTCAAACGATTAGGTTAAGGAAGTGGCGGGTTTTTGTAGATGCCGGTACTAAATTACCTGAAAGGGCGGAGTGGTATAGCAAATTCGAACCGGAAGGGGAATATAAACTTGAAACCTTTAGTGTGGTTACCTATCCCAATGAAAGCCAAATCAAGGTTCTCATCCGTAACACATTCGGTCCGTCTGCAACCCAGCCGCGTCAGCCGGAATATATAGGCACACCGCAGCCCAATTAAGGACTGGTAAAGAAATTAGGTTTCGTTTTGGCTCCAGCGAGGACAAGGCTGACACAGCATCCTAATGTATTGGGACTTGGATGTTCAACAAATTAGTGCTGGATTCCGAAAATAGCGAAAGGCCCAGTCGGGATTGACCAGATATACGATAATCAAATTGGTGCTGGATGATAATTGAAAACAATCGCTGATTGTGGTAAAAAATAGAGACACATAAAAGGTAATAGTGGAAATTGGTCAGAGACCTCAGCTTGCGAATGGTTTACTAATCAATGCAAATAACCATTTGATTGCATCCTGTGGCCATCTAACTGCACGAGAGTTATAGACTATTTTTATCAGATTGAATTCATAGTGTTTATTCCCATTAATATTGGGAGGGTTGGGTTTGTTTAATAATTTTCTCATTTTAGCGCAGTCCCTTCTTTCTGGGGTGGAAGCCGGGAGGGTAAACGCTTAATTCATCCGGTCCTGGCAACACCTGAATGTTAATGATAGTTACACTAATGTTTAATTTCGTGCTACTTTACGCTTATAAAGTCAATAAAGTTCAATTTTTATATTATTTTTTAACTAGTTTTAATTTTCCTACGAACAAATAAACGATATAGGCACTAGATATATTGCTTAATTTATTCGGTTCTGGCGTCAGCTTTCGGAGTTGGCGCCTTTTTTATGCTTAAAAAGTTTTTTTTTACTTAGTTGAGCAGAAAGCTCGTATCTACACGAAGAAGTTTTTTAACTTCCTTGAAATGTGGAAGTTACGAAGAAGTTCTTCCAATCGAATTAACACTTGACCTCAAACATTTCTAACTAATAGTCAAAAAATTCTTCATTATCTTCAAAATTATCCTTGACGTGTAATAAAACTCGCAGATAATGTGCGCAATCTGGCGTTGGTTGCTCCAAACGTCACAACCCTGGAATTTAGGGTTGTTGCCCTTGTCTCGTTGTTCGACAAGGGCCTGAGAGGTGGCTAATTGCCGCCTAGATGTCTTTGGGAGCGCACAGTGATGTGTGGCTCTGTGCATCTTCTATCACTGTTTTTGTGATACATGGAGTGGCCTGCATTGTGTAGGCCCCAAAAATAGTTCCATTTATGTAAGGAGCAACAAGATGTTTAATAAATCCAAATGTAAGAAAGGAGACTTCAAATGGACCAACGCCAGATCCAATTGGTCTTGGAGATCTGCCATAGTGTGGATCTCTTGGTTAGTCAAGACCAAGGAACTACGGATTTGGAAGTTCTCGAAAGGGCTAGGCTAAAAATGAATGATTTCCTATGGAATGAAAGGTATCGGGAAGCCGAGAACCTTGCTTATGCCATCCTTTTGGTCCACTCTGGTTGCCAAGCGAGGGATTATTTGCTTGAAATGATTCGGGGCTAAGAGAACTTCCAAAACTCCAACAACAATCGGGAAATAGTCCGTGTATATATGTGAATAATTGAGAGGTAGCTTGTGAATATAGGGAAAGGTATAAAATTTGTTCGTTTAGCTTCCGACATCCGGCAAGGAGAAATGGCGAAACGTCTGAATATCAGCCAAAACTATCTTTCTCTTTTAGAGAACAACAAGGCTGAGCCAAGCATTGCTTTATTAAAAAAGATTTCAGGTACTTTTGGCGTTCCTGCAAGTTTCTTATTCTGGGAAGATGTGATGCCGTCAGAAGGTGAAACACCAGAAGTCACTGAAAAATACAAGCGTATCAGGAGCCTTGTATATGAACTCCAAGAATTGCGTATCTCTCGCCGATTCCAGGAAGCAACTGAGTAAGGAGGCAGACTCAAGTAGAACTCTTCGTATCAGATCAGTTAAACACCTTGCGTCAACTCTTGGTATTTCAAATGAATTCCTTTTAAAACTGAAAGAGAATATACCACAATACTATCACACATTCGACCGTGAAGTAAAAGGCAAAGATCGAACTTTGGTTGAAGCGAAAAGACCTTTGAAAATTCTGCAACGGAGGATTCTCGACAATTTACTAGTAAGGCTACCTCGGTCTGCAAGTTCATTCGGACAAGCAAAGGGCAGGACAATAAAAGACAATGCTAAAGTGCATGCACGATCTAGTTACATTATAAAACTAGATATAAAAGATTTCTATCCAAGCATCCATAGCACAAAAGTTTATAAATTCTTTACTACAAAACAAGAATGTAGTCCAGATGTAGCACATATACTAACTGCATTGACCACTTACAATTACTCTCTTCCGTTGGGTACTTCTACGAGTCCAATGCTTGCCGATATAATAGTAAAACCTATTGATTTTAGAATAAATGGTATGGCTAATAAAGTCGGTCTAAAATATACTCGTTACGTTGATGATCTCACAATGTCTGGCAATTTCCCTCTGGAACGGATAACGAGAATGGTTATGAAAGTACTAAAACAATATGGATTTAAGCCAAAGAAGGAAAAGCTGATATATTACAGACCCATTCAGGTTGGTGAGGAAAGAGTAATCACTGGAGTAAGAATTGAAAAGGGGCATATTTCAGTTCCATTAGATTATGTAAGTGCCTTAGAAACTGAACTGAAGTCCGCTATTTATCAGAGCAGGAGAAAAGAAGTAAATGGGGAGTTTCAGAACCGTGAGCATTATCGTGGTAAAATAACTTATGTAAAATGGTTGGATCCTAAATTAGGCGAGAAATTGCTTAAACTATATCGCAAAGTAAAATGGCAGCATCTTGAGTGGGCAACGAAGAAAGCGTAAGAGATAAATTTTGGAAAAGTCCTTATGGCGGTTCAGTTTATTCTTGGCAGAAGCGGTACCGGCAAGACTAACTATTGCATAAAGGCTATTGTCAATGAATTGCTGGAGACGAGCGAGCAGCAGTTGATTCTGCTGGTTCCCGAGCAGGCCACCTATCAGGCTGAGCGTGCCATCCTGGCTGACGAGAGAATAGCCGGCTACAATAGATTAAATGTGCTTTCGTTCGACCGTCTTCAATTTTTGTTGTTAGGTAAAAACACAGCCAGGCCGGCCCTTTCACGCATCGGCCGACAAATGGTAGTCCACAGACTCTTACGAGACAACAAGAGTAAATTAAAAATCTTCGACTCATCGGCATCCTCGTCCGGACTGGCCCGGCAAATGGCACAAACTATCGCCGAGCTGCACCAGTACGCAAAGACCCCGGATGATATTGACCAATTGATGAGCGAGCTGGCTAAAGACGAGCGTAATAGTTTAGCAATCCTGAAGTTTACCGATATCGGGCTGATTTTTGGAGAATACGTAAAGTTTATTGAGGGCGATTTTCTTGACCCCGATGTTCAGCTGACTCGTGCCTGTGCGGCAGTCTCGGCGTCAACTTTGGCCGGAGGTGCGAAATTATGGATTGATGGTTTTGCCGGCTTTACTGAAGCCGAGTTTGCAATCCTCACCGAATTGCTGAAAGTGGTCGCAGATGCCCAAATTGCCTTTTGCCTGGACCCCTCGGAGATTGATTTAACGAATCCTGCGGTCGAGAACGTTGACCCGGTCGGTTTGTTTAATCCGACACAGCGAACATACGCCGAGCTTGTCGATAGAGTAAAAAAATGTAAACTTCAATTGACCAGGCCAATAATTCTTGAACGGGCGGTTAGATTCTCTGCCTGTGCCCGGCTTGCTCATATCGAGCGTAATATATTTGAACTTAAACCGCCTAAACTTGACTCGGCGGATAATATTCGGATTGTATCGGCGCCGAACGCCCGTGCCGAAGTCCGGTTCGTCGCAAGGCAGATACTCGAATTTGTCAGGGACAAAGACTATCGATATCGTGACATTGCGGTTATCGCATCGGACATCGATAGTTATCAACACTATATAAGGGCGTATTTTGACGACTATAACATCCCGTTTTTCATTGATAAGCGAAAACCATTAAACCAGCATCCGGTTGTTCAGCTTATATGCTCGGCCCTTCAGGCGGTTACCGGCGGCTTTGCCCACGGTGATATTTTCGCCTATCTTAAAACCGACCTTGTGCCGATACAGCGGTGCGATATCGACCTGCTGGAAAATTACTGTCTTGCCTTTGGCGTAACGGCCAATGACTGGCAGAGCGACAGTCGGTGGAATTTTGCCGGCCGGGATAACGAAGACTTTGATGAGCAGAGGATAAACCAAATTCGGCTAAAAGCTATCGGCTCTGTACTTGAGCTTCGAGACAGGCTTTGTCCGGTTGACAAATCCGCAAAAACGCTCAGTGCCGAGGAGTTTACGCAAGCCATTTTCAATTTTCTTGATGACCTTAAGGTTAAGGAGACAATTGGCAGCTGGATTGAAGAAGCCTACAAGAACGAAGATAGTGCTGCTGCTAATGAACATCAGCAATTTTATAATAAGCTTGTGGATATATTCGACGAGCTTGTCGAGGTCTTTGTTGGCCGGACTATGACTGCTGAGGATTTCTTTGCGATTATCAATTCCGCTTTTTCACAGTTGACTCTGGCTTTTATTCCGCCGACTTTAGACCAGGTCCTTGTCGGCTCTATTGAGCGCAGCCGGCATCCTGATTTGAAGGCGGTTTTTTTAATTGGTGCCACGCAAAGACAGTTTCCCGTGCCGATTAGCTCCTCTGGGCTATTAACAGACGACGACCGCGGCGCTGCTGAGTCAGCGGATTTCCAGTTGGCCCCGCCGGTAACTCAGATGCTCACCGAGCGCCAGTATTTGGCCTACATTGCATTTACGCGTCCGTCCGAGTTCTTGTGTGTTACGTATCCTTCGGTTGACGATAAGGGTAGTGCCGTGCCTCGCTCGCAGTTTATAGACAATCTCGAATCGCTGTTTGAAAATCTCAATGAAGAATCAATCGCAGGCGAGCAAATCAACATCGAGAAAGTTCACAGCGAAACTGAGCTTGCAGATTTACTCTGCACTTGTCTCGGAAAAGATACTTTCCTGACAAATGCCGATGATAATAGCCGGCTTGATGGTTTATTAAATGATATTTGCTCAGATGAGCAGCTCGCAGAATTAGGCTCGAACGTTCTTTCCGCGATAAATTATGACAATTGTGCACGGTTGGCCGGCGACGTTGTCGGGGAGCTTTTTGGCCGGCGGATACAGACCTCAGCGACCAGGCTGAGCACTTTCGCCGCCTGTCCGTATCGGTATTTCGCCCGATACATATTGGAGCTGGAGGAACGAAAGGAATTTAAATTTGAACCATTGGACCTGGGTGTCTTTTATCATAATGTTCTGGATGTTTTGTTAAAGAAGCTTAACGAACAAAAGAAGGATTTCGCAACAATTGAAAATGAAGAGCTGTTGAAGATTCTCAACGAGCAAATAGAGCAGGTTATTCAGACCAGCTCCTTTATATCAAACTTCAGGCGCCATTCACCTCACAATGCCTATATTATAAGTTCTGCTGCTGAGGTTCTTGAGGATTGTGTTTTGGCGATTGGGCAAATGGTACGGGCGGGAAGTTTCAGGCCGAGCTTCTCGGAAGTTACATTTGGTCAGCTCCGTCATTCCGAATGCCGCGAGGAACCACCTGATACACTCGGCAAATATGAGCTTGCACTTGGCGATAACCGCGTGCTGTCTTTGGACGGCAAAATCGACCGGCTTGATATCGCAGAGGTTGATGGTGAAAAGATTGCGATTGTTTTCGATTATAAGCGTAGAGATATGTCGTTCAACTGGTCAAAATTTTACTACGGCCTGGATATGCAACTGCCACTCTATATGTTGGCTATTCGTAATGCGGCCGGCCCAAAGATTAAAAACGTGGCAGGCGCATTTTATATGCCGGTCGAAGTGGGTCCTCAAAGAGCAACTCTCGATGAAATATCGAAGAAAACGGATACTTTCAATTATAAAGCAAAGGGAATATTCAACGGCCGGTTTGCTCAGCAGCTTGACGGCAAAGCATCAAAGGATAGTGAATTTTATAATCTTTACGTTACTAAAGACGGCCAGCCGTACGGTCTTTATCATAACAGGGGCGCATTAAAACCTGCTGACTTTGAAAAGGTGCTTAAATTTACCGAGAGAAAGATACTCCGATTGGCAGAAGAAATTCTCTCCGGTGGAATTGACGTCAGGCCGTATCGTTTGAGTAACAAATCACCCTGCAGCTATTGCGAATATAACTCTGTCTGCCGATTTGATTGGCAAATAAACGACTACAACTCTTTGGTATCACTTGGCAAGGCCGAGGTTATTGAAAAGATGGGGGTGGTTGATGGCTGAAAAAAAGATTAAATGGACCGAACAGCAACAACGGGCTATTAAGGCCCGCGGCAGTAACGTTCTTGTAACCGCCTCAGCCGGCACGGGAAAAACCGCTGTCCTCTCAGGCCGATGTGTCAATATCATCTCCGACAAATCTGATGTCCGGAACATACTCGTATTGACCTTTACCGAAGCCGCTGCCGAACAGATGCGCTCGCGAATCGCCGAGCAATTAAGGGATGCGTTCCTGGAAAAGCCGGACAGCCATCTTCGCTACCAGCTTATGCTGCTCCAGGGCGCCGATATCAGCACGATACATTCGTTTTGCAAACGGCTTATCACGGAGTATTTTTACAAACTCGGCCTTGACCCGACCTTCAGTGTGATTGACAGCGACGAGCAGAAGCTGCTCAAAGCAGAGGTCCTCGAAAAAACCATCGACTGGGCCTGGCAGCAGAGCAACCTGCAAGCGGCCCTCGAACAGCTTTTGTATCGGCGGGACCTTCGCACAAATGACGGTTTTCTTGCAAAGATAATACACCTTAGTGATTTTCTGGACGGCGTGGTTTCACGACAAAACTGGTACGAAAGGGCGGCTCGCCTTGCGGAAGTCACCAATCCATTTGCCTCCGGACTTGGCGAAAAGCAGAAACAAATCGTTGCCGATAAGCTGCAGGCCATTCTTAATCAGCTTCGCCACGCCCAGCAGCTTGCCGAAAGCGAGGCTGCCGCCGACCAGACCAAATGGCTCCGGAATACTCATATTAAGCCGGTTGCACAATGTATCGAATTTATAAAGTCAGGCCACTGGGACAAATGCACCGAGGCGATAAGGAATTTCGATAAGCCCAAAACATATAAACCCAAAGGCCTGTCCGAAACGATTGCAGGATTGCTGCAGAAGACGGCCAAAAAGGCTGTGGAGGACTTCAAAGGGCTTTCACAACTTGCAATGATAAATCCTGATTACCTCGACAGGCTCGGCGGCTCGGTTGGTTTGCAGACGATGGTGCTTGTTGAGCTGGTTAAGAAATTTGACCGGTTGTACAGCCACGCCAAGCGGACACTCAACTGTCTGGATTTTGCCGACCTTGAGCATTACGCATTGAGACTATTAACAGATGAAGATTCCACAGAGGACGGGCCGTTACCTTCAGAGACCGCTTTGTTACTTCGGCAAAGATACAAATACATATTTGTTGATGAATATCAGGACATCAATTCCGTCCAGCAGCGGATACTCCGGATGCTCAGTCCCGGCGGAAATATCCTCGAAGTCGGCGATGTCAAGCAAAGTATTTACGCTTTTCGAGGAGCGCAGCCGGATATTTTCCTCGAACAGTTAAAGCTGGCATCGGCTGAGCCTGAAAATGCGCCGAATGGTTTACGTGTTGACCTCAACGTTAATTTCCGCTCAGTCAAAGGAATCCTCGATTTTGTCAACAGGATATTTTCGCGCATAATGACGCCCTCTTTTACAAAGATTGACTATGACGAGTCGGCCCAATTAAAACCGGCACAGGACACGGCACACGGGGCGCGGGACACGGGGCACGTAATTGAGTTCCACATACTTGACGAAGACGAGGGACGAGAGACGCCAGACGAAGGACGGGTCGTAACTTCCCGCCAATGTCAGGCTGCGATGATTGCCCGGCGTATCAAACAAATGGTCGGGGCCGATACTGGAAAACCCGAGTTTCAAATATACGACAAACAGCAGGACACCTTCCGGGATGTCCAATATAGTGACATTGTCGTACTGATGCGTTCGTTGGCTAAAAAGGCCAATGATTACGTCGAAGTGTTCCGGTTGGCCGGCGTGCCCGTTAGCTGCCAGGCCACAGCGGGGTATTTCCAGGCAACTGAAATCAGCGATGTATTGTGCCTGCTGAAGGTCCTGGACAATCCGCAGCGCGACATCGAATTCGCCGCCGTATTGCGCAGCCCATTTTTCAAAGTCAGTGACACCGAGCTGGCAAAGATAAAAATACACAACAGAGCAGCACAGCAACACGGAAATTATTATGACTGCGTGCTCCAATACTGTAGCTCTGGTTCAGATGCAAAACTTGCGGCCAAGCTCAAAGGAATAATCGCTCAAATTGAGCAGTGGCGGACAATTGCCCGGCGGGGTAATCTCGCTGATTTGGTCTGGCAGGTCTATCGCGAAACCGGCTTTTTGTCGTATGTTTCGGCTCTGCCCAACGGCCAGGCACGCAGGGCCAATCTTCTCAAACTCCACGACAGGGCAATCCAGTTTGAGGGCTTTGTTAGCAGTGCCGGCATACCTTCATTAACTCGCTTTGTTGAATTTATCGAAAAGCTTCAGGAGGCAGGCCAGGATTGGTCCCCTGCCGAGCCGCAGGCCTCTGCGGGTAATGCCGTTCGCATTTTAAGTGTCCATAAAAGCAAGGGACTTGAATTTCCGGTCGTCTTTTTGGCTGAGCTGGATAGTACATTCAACAAAAAAGACGTCCAGGCGGATATTCTTACCGATGCCGACGATACATTAGGCCTGCAAATCATCGACCGCCAATCGAACAGCAAACTAAGCTCACTTGCGCACGAGGTCATCGCAGAGCAAAAACTATCGACAGCGTTGGCAGAAGAAATGCGTATCCTTTACGTTGCGACAACGCGGGCCAGAGAACGGCTTATTTTAACTGCTTCACAAAAACAGAAGATATGCAGCCAGATTATCTCAAGTGGCTTTTTCTTCGGCGCAGAATCCATTCCCGACTGGCAGCTTCGCTCCTGCAGCAGTTCTTTAGAGTGGGTCCTCTATGCGCTTTCCGACCAGAAAAGTTTACACAGCGCTTTTGGAACCGGCCTTGATGAACGTGCCCTTAATGACGATTTATTCAGCCTAAAACTTTATGACCAGCCGCAATTAAAACAACTCTCCGAGTTTGTCATCAAATTAAAGGCCGACAGAAGTTTAGCCCCGCCACCTGTGGGCGGAGTTCGTTTAGCCCCCACCCCTGCGGTGGGGGTCGGAAGACTTGCCCAGATAAAAAAATCATTGGCCTGGCGATACCGTTTTGGCGATGCATACATCTTACCTGCCAAAACTTCCGTAACGCAATTAACTCATCGTAGCGATGAATACATAAAATTCGATTACACCCGGGCATTAGACCGTCAACCGGGTGCTCTTATATCCGCCGGGCCTGCTTTGCCCGAAACCATTGAGCCGCGACTGCTCGGCATAGCCGCACACCTTCTAATTTCCCAGCTTGATTTAACCGTACCTTTAACCGAAGAAGCTATCGAAAAAACAAAAGATAAACTGCTGACCGACAACGCCATAAGCACTTGCGTCGTTGGCCAAATCGACACAGAAGCGATACTAACATTTTTCCAAAGTGAGCTGGGCCGAATGGCTCTTGATAATGAAAATAAAGTTTGCCGTGAATGGCCATTCACCTTTGCCCTGCCTGCCTCATTCGTCACTTCAGCAAAATCTGTGAAATCTGTGGTTAAAAAACGGGAAGATGAAACTGTAATTGTTCAGGGCATAATTGATATGCTGATTCGAACACCGCAGGGCCTGGTTATTATAGATTTCAAAACCGATAAGATAACCGCCGGAGAGGTTCGCGAGCGAGCCGAACTATATCACCGCCAGTTGGACCTTTACAGCCGCGCCGCCTCGGCAATCCTCAAATCCGAATCCATCGCCAAATGGCTCTATTTCCTGACACCAACTTGCGCAATCAAAATCAACTAAATTCACACTTGTTCATTGATGTTTTGTTTGTATAATGACCTCCTCGTGGAAGTAACGTAACAGTTTTAATGGAGATTTCCCAAAATGACAGATGCACCGAGGGCCAATGCGGTAGTCGGACAATCGGGCGGGCCGACCGGGGTTATAAATGCCTCTCTGGTCGGCGTTATCGAAGAAGCTAACAAACATCCTGAAATCCAGAACCTCTACGGAGCTATTCACGCCGTGGTCGGTATGGTCAAAGACGACTTCATCGATTTGACGAAGCTGTCAGCCGATACGCTTGAATTAGTAGCGGCTTCGCCGTCTTCAGCTATCGCCACCAGCAGGGACAAGCCCGATGAAGAATGTTGTGCGAAGATTCTTGAGGTCTTTAAAAAGCGCAATATCAGATACTTTTTCTACATCGGCGGCAACGACTCAGCCAATACCGCTCATATTCTCAACACGGTGGCCGACGAGGTGAACTTTGACATTCGGGCCTTTCACATCCCCAAAACCGTGGATAACGACTTGCTGGTTACCGACCATTGTCCCGGCTATGGGACCGCTGCAAAGTTCGAGGCCTGTGCCCTGATGGGAGATGATTTGGACAACCGTGCCTTGCCCGGCGTGAAAATCGATGTGATTATGGGCAGACACGCCGGCTTTTTGACCGCTGCCACCGTCTTAGGCAAGCAAAGAGATGACGATGGTCCTCATCTGGTATATGTTCCCGAAAGGCCCGTTTCGATGGACAAGTTCCTTGCTGATGTAGAGGCCGTCTATAAGAAACTCGGCCGATGTGTCGTTACGGCCAGCGAGGGAATCTGCGATGCAGACGGTGTTACCTGGGCCAAGAAACTTGCCGAGCAGGCGGAAACCGATGCCCACGGAAATATACAATTGTCCGGTACGGGCGCTTTAGCTGACTTTTTAGCAGGGCAGGTAAAAGCCAATCTTGGTGTTAAGCGCGTCCGTGCCGATACCTTCGGCTACCTGCAAAGAAGCTTCCCCGGCTTACAGTCTGTTGTCGATGTTAATGAGGCCCGCTGGTGCGGCCGTCACGCGGTCCAGTATGCTATGAAAGAAGATAGCGGCTCAGTGGCAATAAGACGCCTCGGCAACGGTGCCGATTATAAAATCGAATTATTCCGCACCGAACTTAGCAACGTGGCCGAAAAAACGAAACCGATGCCCGACGAATTCATTAACGCCGAAGGCAATGGCGTGACCGATGCCTTTATCGAATATGCGATGCCTTTGATAGGCGGCCTGCCAAAGACCGAATATCTGGGCGGTTATCCCAGGGTATAGCTTTTGTAAATCGTATCTTGCAAGGCAAGGCCGGGTCTTAAAATAAGTGAATCCTTTTTTGTTAAAGAAAGTGTTGAAAGAAACCATTACTCAGGCCTTTCTTTATATGAAGCAGTTACTTTGGCTTTGCCGGCGATGTTTTTGTTGCTTTTAATAAGGTTTTTGTGTTGTTGCTCATTTTGTTTTTTTCGTATTCCCGGTACATCTTTGGGTTCAGCAGCTTGACCTCCTGGAGAACCAGGCCGTAGCGGCTTCCTGTAGGTTTGGCTTTGAATCTGACATTGTTCCAGCCCTGACTGAAGTTAGCTGAGTAACACAGCCACAGCGTGTGCCCGTCTTCACTGATGAATTTTGATGGGAAATTAAGAAAATAGCCCTGTTCGCCGAACGTTTTCATTTTTCACTCCTCCAATCAAACAAGGAATAAGAGAAGAAAAATTAATAATAGCTCAGTTGTTTTGCAGCAACTTTTTTCACACCAGACAATTTCTTTTGTTTGCTTAATCAAATAGTGCTTCGACAAACATGTTGGGGTCGAATTCTGCGATGTCTTCCGGCTTTTCACCCAGGCCGACGAATTTCACCGGTATATCGAGCTGGTCTTTAATGGCGATAACGATTCCGCCCCGTGCGGTGCCGTCAAGCTTGGCTAAGAATATTCCTGTAACGTTAATCGCTTCGGTGAACATCTTTGCCTGGACAATTGCATTCTGGCCGGTAGTGGCATCGAGAACCAGCAGCACTTCGTTCGGAGCGCCGGGGATTTTGCGGGCAACGACGTCCCGAATTTTTGTCAGTTGCTTCATCAGGTCTTTTTTCGTGTGCAATCGCCCGGCTGTGTCGAGAATCAGAATATCTGCTCCTCTTGCAGTAGCAGCTTCGCAGGCATCGAATGCTACCGCCGCCGGGTCGCCCCCGGTTTGGTGCTTTACGATTTGCACGCCGATGCGCTCAGCCCAGATGGTCAATTGCTCCACGGCAGCGGCGCGGAACGTATCGCACGCGGCGACAATGACCTTTTTGTTGTTTTGGCTCAATATATACCCGAGTTTGGCGATGCTTGTGGTTTTGCCGGTGCCGTTGACGCCGGCGATTAGGATAACGGTCGGGCCGGACTGGGCCATATGTAATTGTCTGTCGCGGTCCGGCCAATAGCTTTTAATGTGCTCTTTGAGAAATGGCACGATATCGTCGGTCTTTGCGATTTGCCTGCTGCGATAGGCTTCGCGCAGCTCTGATACGAGCATATCCGTCGTTTCGAGACCGATATCGTCGCTTATCAGCGTTTCTTCCAGCTCGTCGAGCAGGCTTTCATCGATATTTCTGCCCAG
>SDBU01006874.1_pt1 | contig 13290 bp, 20 predicted proteins | sample 2277071 | NCBI WGS metagenome assembly SDBU01 (sample SAMN10397929, study PRJNA504765) | marine sediment metagenome | isolation source: marine sediment core GS08_GC12, 126 cmbsf | place: Arctic Ocean: Gakkel Ridge, Loki's castle | collected 2008 | reverse complement strand
ACTCCACGTAATTGCAGCCGCTATTCTTACAAAGCCACCGCCGTTATCGCCAAACGCAAGTGTCGTGTCTTCATGCAACACACCACCTGTCGCTGTCATATAATCCGTGAGCGTCCCCGTGAAAGTGTCTATCGTACAACCACCGCCAGCGTCCAAGTCGCCTACCCAAGCAACAACAGAAACATTATCAATGGAACCAGTGAACGTCGCATCAGACTGAATATCCAAATCAGCGCTCATACCAATTGCTGGCAAATATCCTGTAAACACCCCGGTCGAAGACTTGTCGCCTATCTCTACGCCGTCGAATACAGCCGTTACATTGCCATCAGTATAGGCCGTAACCTCGAATTGTATGCGATATACTCTGCCGTCAGTCAAAGTAGAAAGAGTCTGGGTTAAGTCAGACGCATTGTTATCTTGCGATGCAACGCCAGCCCCAACAGTCCAACCAGTACCCTCAGTCCAATTATCGAAACTCGGAAAAGCACCGTCCGTTACAAGCTCAACACCAACAGTAAACGCTGAAGCCTGTCCGACAAAGTGCACAGTGTCTTCGTTGATAGTGCTTTGGGCAAAGGCAAACGAGCACAGTATGAAGAATATCATTACAAAGTATCGCATCAGTCATATCTCCAACTTATCCTTCGTATTCGTGAACACCGACAAGGCAATCAACCTCTGAGTTGTCCGTTGCGTTCCAGACTTCTATCCAAACCATATCCGTGCCGGAAGTTAATCGCGGCATCTGAAGTTCGATAGCACTGCCCGCAGAAACAGTCGGGTTCGCAGCATCGAATAAAACTGTTATCTCGGAGTATAGCCCTGCCGAAACAGAAGTTGCCCTATCCACTGAACCATAGACAATCCTCAGTTTATAGACGGTGCTATGATCAACATCGAGGATGAGTATCCGGTGAACGTCATACTTGACCATGCCGGATATCGCAGGCATATCATCCGTGCCAATTACAAAGGCTTCATCAACCGCCCCAGCTCCGCCCGCATGGTCTGTTCCATACTCGTTTGCCCCGCTTATCGCAACGAACGGAGTCAGTGTGTTAAGTGCCCAGTCATTGCCGCTCTGGTCCGCACTTATGCCAAACCACCGCTCACGGGAATGGATGTGTCGCTCGATTTCATTGACCTCATAGGCAAGAGAGCCCTCGACGCCTAAAAGACCGGCCACAGGCTCCTGGTCGATCTTCGGACTGTTTGGGATGTACCGCGGACGAAAACCAAGAGCACTAATCCACAAAAAGCAGAACAGAATAGCAATGATTGTCTTTTTCATGTTACACCTCAATAGTATTTGCCAAGTAATTTTGAGTTGTCGTCCAACGTAGTTGGTACAATTACAAGCGTATCGTCGCCCTGCATATCAATGAACGCCTCGGCGACCAACTCAGTACCATCGCCTGGATTCGCAACCGTCCAGGATGCGGAGCTTGCCGATGTATTCGTTACCGTCAACAGGTCGGCAAACTCAAACCCGGTGACAGTCGATGCCTGAGAGCCTGTCTTGAAAGTCAGCGTACCCCGTTTAACGAACGCACTATCAGCCGCCCCGAATTTCGCAGAACTGTAGAGCTGATAGACATGATCGCCAGCCGCAGCTAATCCGATATTCCGAAACCTCACAGCGTTCGCACCGTACGGTAAATCGAATACCACTATCTGCCCATCATTACCAGCGTCTGCGGCAATCGCAGCGATAATAGTCGCGTAGGTCCGTTCGCCGACTGCAAGGTCTGTCGCTGCCCCGCCAGAGGAAGCAAATTCGGCAATCGTAAACCATCCGGAGTCATTTGTCGTAAGTTCGGACCCTACAGCGGGTCTTGCAATAGCCCTGATCGTTGCGTTAGTAGCGGCGACTCCACCGGCGAAAACGCCGATCATTGCAATCCCTAAGATTAGACCAATGCCAACCCCATCAAACCATCTCCATTCTTTGAATAACCATCTTACGTTTTCCTTAAACATACTACGCTCCTTACTGTGGGGTTTCTCTGATTATTAATGTTACGAATATACCCTTCGCAAGCGCTCCGCCGCCTACCGTACCGTTAATGCCAACTTCCAGAATATCACCGTCAGCAAATGATGCTGTCGAAACAGTACCGGCAAGCATTTCATACGCCGTATGTGAACTCGTCAACTGCGGAACGGTCGTAAATACGGAGGTCCCATTTTTCAGTAAGTCAACGTCAACGACAGCATTTCCAGTATTAGCGACAACCGACCCGACCTCAAAGGAAACGATTGAACCGGTCGCCCCAAACGCACCATGCAAAACACGGGCTTCATCCGCCGCGCTTGTTGCTGATTCCTGTGCATAGCCTAACGAGTATTGCTGCTGGACTTTCGTTGCGGCAATAGCAGCACTTGCCCCTACCGCAGCATTGACTACCGTGCCATCAGGAATACCCATTGTCTTTGCCGAAAGATTGCCGTTGATATAAGTATCGCCTTCTTGTCTACTTACTGGCATGAGATGCCTCCTTTTTCTTTTTCTTGCCCACTACAATCACAGCGATCTGACGCCCCACGAGTATATCTGCTATCGGCTTCGCAACAGCAGGCAGTATTGTCCCTGGCGGACTTATACCGTATGGCTTGAGTAATTTCAGAATCATAGTTCAATCTCCGGGATACAGTGGGCCGGTATTTTGCCATCCTCGATATCGTTCATATAACAATGGACAGGCGCCCAATTATTCTCTTTTGTGCCTGCGAAAGTACACATCATTTGCAAATGCCCGATTGTTACCTTGTTGGCCATGAACGCTTTTAGGCCGACCGTTGCAAAGTTGTTCCAGAAAGTGATATCATCGTCTTGCCGACCTTCGCCCCAATCACCTTGCGGACTCGGGACCGAATGGAACCACGGCTTCGCAAGTTTCTCGAATACCGATGCCCTGAAAAGAGACAACCCGAAATGACCACTTGCAATCTGAGTCAAGTCGCCACTCATTTGCTTCACGGATAGCTCTTTTACAACATGCCCGCCAGTATCCCTAACGCCGACAAGCGGCGTATCCTGTTCCCTCATAATCTGAACCGGGATAATCGCGTCAGCCTCCGGGAACTCAAGCATCAACTTCACGAGGGCCATTAAATGCTCTCGCCTGAACCATGTATCATAGTCAAGAGTCAGAATATATTCGGCCCCTTTACTTAATGCCTCCTGTATGATCCGCGTAAGCACCTGACCCCAAAAGACCCCGGCCCCCCGCGTCAACTCAATACCATACGGAAGTAAAGCCCGCATCGCACTGAACATATTGTCAGTAAACGCGATTCGCGGCATACTCATAACCGCTTTGATCTTCGAGCAGTCGAACTTGACTGACTTCGTATTTTCTACGCTGCCCTTGACACCTTGTAAATTCAGGCTGATATCCAACGAGGCACAGTCTTTAATGTCATCAGACCAAGGCTCAATATCAATCAGCCCGGCAGCTTTCATCAACTGCCGAAGTGCGGCTTCATCGTAAATGCTCTTATGGAAATCATTTTCGTCAATCTGGCCGCCCATCAGATAGCCGGATGTCGGGAACTGTTGCCCGGCCTGTCGGTTCAAATACCCTTCAAAGATTTTTCGGCAATCGGGTACGGCAATCTTAATCAGTCCGCCCGGTTTGAGTTTCGATACCCAGTGCTTGACAACCTTGTATGCCTCTGCCGATGCGAAGTGTTCGAGGATATGAGACGCCCGCATCTCATCGACAGAACCGTCGCCTGTACCATCGCCAACCATATCCGATGAACGCATTAATGGATACACCTCTGCACCCAGTTTCCGGTCGATATTCTCGAATCCCTCTATGACAGTATCGCCGCCGCCCAAATTCAACTTCACCATTTCGTTTCCCTTCGCAACTATTTAACATTTCTTTCCGCCGTGCTTCCAACCCCGGCCCTTGTTGAACTCCATTTTTTTCTGCAACGCTTCGGCGATCTTCAACCCATATCCCGCCTGCATATCCAACAAGATGCCAAGTACGTCCGCAAGCTGAACCTCCAACCCGCTCATGTCGGTGATGTTCTTGTCGGGCGGGTTGCCGTTTCGATGACATTCCAACGCTTCCGACAGTTCCGAATGTGCCCATGCGATAACTTTCCAGATATCACGATTCGAGCCGTCCTCCCACAACCCCTGAGATACCGATATCTTATGGACATCTTGAGCAACCCTGTCGAACGCTTCAACGAAATCGCTGTCGTGAAATACCTGCGGAGCAATCTGCGGGGCCGTGTCATTGCGGATGTTTGTCGCGGTTATCGCCTCGGTTTTCGCGTCAAGGTAAATCCGCCTCGGTCGCCAGCCTACGTTACGGCCCCAACAGATCTCGGCAACCGGCGGAATGATGCCGATAGTAACCTTGTCGCCGAACGCATCGGCAAACATCTTTTTGCGTTCTTCGATAGTGTATGGGTTGTTGTCATCAATTATAGTATCCATCAAGGCAACCGATACTGGCTTTCCCTCGTCAATCACCGTTTGAATCAGCCGAATATGCCCTTTGTGAAGTGGCTGGAATCGACCTATGAAAAGTGAATCACGCATAGCCCAACTCCCGCATCGCAAAGCCGTGGCAACGCCAGAATAACCGATTCTCGTCCGGTGTGATCTTACTATCAGAGCATCCCTCGCGGTCGTTAAACAGCTTCGGGAACCGATCTTTTGCTTCCTCGAACTTGTTTTCAAAGAGCTTTTGCGGTTTGCGTACCAGGAACTTGCCCAAACGTATCGCAACTTCGTTTGCGTCGGCTTCCAATTCCTCGTACTTAACAATTAGCGTGTATGGCCTGACTATCGGCTCCCACGCATAATAGAATCCCGACCATGACCCGAAACGACCATGCCCTGAAATAACATTCTTGACGGGTATCTCCCAAAAATGCGATAACGCGACAGACGCTTCAAGCCCGTCTCTGACAACGAATATGGTCGGATTACAGTCTATCGGCATATCGTGCGTTTTTATGATATGCAGGTCGTCGGAATCATTCAATTCGTTGCACTTTTCCGAATCCCACTCTTTAGCAAACGTCGCCGCTTGCTCGCCGAATAGAAAGACCAGTTCCTCCTCCGTATATAGCGAATGGCTGTTAATACCAAATACGTCCCTCAAAACCATCCGTGCATACGTACTTCCACAATGCGGATATCCCGCAAGCCATACAATACTCATAATTCACCTTTCGCATATATCCTCCGCATCGCCGACCCATCGCCGGGTCGACGATTGCGAAGGGTGATAATTTACGCCGTTACAACCGCACCGACGCTGGTAGCCAGAGTATACGAAATGTGGTTCGTACCAGCTACCGACTTCTCAGTTGCAGTATCCGCACTCTCTTTGCTGCGGGTCAGCCTTGCGATTGCCCCAACATGGACAGTCGTGGCCCCGGGCGTGATCTGGAGGCCGATATAGCGTTTGCGTTTCCGCAGGTCGATCTGGAACTCAATGATCGTCCCCTCTCCGGCAGCAGCCACAAGGGGCAGGACGAATCCTACGCTCGAACTGGTCGACGTTCCGCCGGTCAACGCCACAATCGCGCTCTGCGAGCTAATCAGAGTAGCAGTGTCGCTCTCTGTTACCTTGCAGGTCGCAATCGTAGTCCCGTTGGTTGCGTGCGTGCCCAGGTTGACCATGATATTACATTGGTCATACCCCTTGCCGTCAATCACCAACGACTGCGTAGCGGTCGTGGCAGCGGAGGCCGCAGGCAGGTTAATAAGTTTGCCTTCATTTGCGTGTATCATTTCGATACTCCTAATTGAATTCGTTACTGTGAAACTTCCGCTCGCTTACGATGCCGCAGAGATGAGACCAACAACGGGACCGGCAACCGTAGCAGTGCCGAGATCGTGGTTGTTGATATCCCACCGCTCAGTCCACCGTATTGCCAACTGATCCCGCTCGAACACGCTCTGGCCCCCAACGGACGCCGATGTGCTCTGGGCGATAGTCGTTGCTTGACGGTCGCCAAAGTCGGAAGACAGGTCAACGTCGCCCAATATACAAAGTATCTGGCTGGTCGTATCCGACTTCGGGAATACCTCGCTGAACTGAACCGGGAAACCAAGGAACCGTCTACCAGATGCACCATCCTCGACGATAGGAATGGTATTGCCGCCGAGTGCAACCAGTAAACGCTCCATAACGGCATGGAAGAAGAACTTTGAGCAGTACCATTTCGCGTTAAGTCCGGGGAAGTCAGGCAAGATAGATACGACCTTGTTGAGATCAGCGATAGTGATACCACTCATCACATCGTCCGTTCCTAAGATAAGACCGCCGCCCTCGTCTACGCCATTGATTCTAATCAACGCAGTGTTGATCCCTTCAATGCCGTGGTCTGTACTGATGCCCGTGCCCGTAAAGCCAGTCTCGTCTTTCTTTTTGGCAGAAGCCCTTGCAACGTCCTGAGCGAGTTCGTCCATGATAGGAATGATCGTATCTGCCGAAAGCTCGTTTGTGATACGAGTAAGCACCATCCACTTGCGGGCAATCAACTGGAACTGATCCCATGACATAGTGGATTCTGTCCCTGCTTCCGACTCGCCAACGGCGGTCATGGTAAGTCCGCCTGTCTTGCGGTCGCGCAGGGTCTGGTCGCTTCCCATCGTAACATTTCTGGCGTTCGGCTCAAATACGCCGTACTGGAGTTCAAGCTTCACGACATTCGCGTCGAACTCTGGCAGTACAAGATACCCACCCTGTACATTGACGCCCTCGTTGTGAACCATCTTCGGAGTCAATCCATGGTCGTGACACCACTGAACAGAGTTAGTGTCGCCCAGAATTGCCATAAGCATACGACCCTGTTTGTATGCCGCCTCATGCCCAGCCGCATCCGTAAAGCATTTCAGCTTGTGAGCGTACCTGCTCATCGACGGAAACTCGATCTTCGGCTTTGCATCGGGCCTCATGTAGTCCGCGACCGCAGCCTCGACCTTTTCGGGCTCGACCTTGCTTTTGATCGCGGCGCTTACCTTGAGGTCAAGCAGTTTTTCCTCACGGGCAATCCTGCCGTCGAGAGACGTGCACTCGGCCTCGATCACGTCGAACTCTTCTTGCTGCTCTTCGGTGAAATCGTGGTCGCCTGCCGAACTAATCAGGGTTTCCATCTTGACCACGTTGTCCTCTTTACTCTTGATTAGTGCTGCTATTTTAGGTGTCATAGCATCACTCCTTAAATAAACAATGTTGTTTTTCGTTACGATATTTGGCTGTCGCCTGCCCGGTGCTGTCGCCTCCGGTCATGTTTTGTGTTTTGCATATTGCATTCTCGCTTTGTTCTTTCGATTGAAACTGCCCGGACCCCTCAGTCTGGCAACAACCGATTCGAGCGTACCTATCCGGTCAACCATCCCAGCGGTGAGAGCATCTTTCGATGTGAGCAACCGCCCCTGCCCGAAGTCTGATTTCACTACAGATTTCGACACGTTGCGATTTGCGGCAACCGCAGAGACGAACATGTCGTAATACTGATCGACCGTTTCCTGCAATGCCGCCGCATCGCTATCGCTTAACGGCTCGAAGGGATTGGCTTCACCCTTGTTTGCCGGGGCTTTGATGATTGTCCTTTTGACTCCGAATAGTTCGTCTGCTTTCGAGATCTCGACGTGAACCAAAATAGTCCCGATACTACCAACCTGGCCCCCCGGCGTAGCAACAATCTCGTCGGCCGCACTTGCGATGTAATATGCCGCCGACGCCATGAGACTATTTGCGATAGCGATAATCGGACGGCCCGGTTTTCTGGCCTGACGTATTTTAGTTGACAATTCCTCAAGGCCAAATGCAGAACCGCCCGGAGAATCTACATCCATCACAATCGCTTTGATCTTCGGGTCATTTGCAAGTTCGTCGAATTTCGCCCCGAAAGCCTCCGTTGACGTTCCGCCGCTCGCGGCGTCCATGATTCCCATTCGTTGCGATATCGTCCCGGTCAATTCCATCAGGGCGATGTCGCCCCGCACATTCTTGAACTTCGTCGCTGCCCTCGACTCGACTTCCGGTATGTCGGCGTTGTTTATCCGAGCCTCCATGAACGCCAGAAGTATGTCCATCTTTTCCGGCAGTATATACCAGACATTCGAGTTTATTGCGTTGAGTATGTTTTCATATCTCATTGCGTTGGTCTTTCAAGATTTGGAAAATTTCTTCTGTCGTTTTGTATTCACCAAGCATTTCATCGGAGTACTTCAACCCAAACGACTCAAGCGTTTTATTGGCATACTCAGATATCTTTCCCTTGTCGTAATTGCCGCGTTTCAATGCTCGCCTGTTTGCCGACCGTATTCGGCTTGCCGCGTCAAACAATAAACTATCGAATAGCTGTGCATTCGTCGCCTGCCTGCCCGGAAGTGCTGGCGGCACTGGTTCGGCAGGTTCAACTTCCTCGGCGCCGACCTCAGACAGATTCATCGGTCTGTAAAATTTCTCACCCTCACCATCTGGCAACGGGTCTCGGTTCTCCATCGCCCGCCACTCGTCCTGGTTCAAGGCTCCATTCATAAACTGAATCTGATTCGCTTTCGACCTGCCTTCAATATCCCCCCGAAGCAAACCGTCAACAAGGAACTCGATAAATATCGAACCGTCGCCATCGATTATCAGGCTCTTTGTGAGTCGCTGCTCCCACATAACAAACCATGAAACCATCGTATATTTTACAAACTCAAGTGCCTGGTCCTCGATGTTTGAGAATGTCGCCTTTTCGAGATCGCCGATCATGTGTGGCGGCACTCTAAATATCCTGGCGATATCGTTTACCTGAAACTTTCTCGTTTCAAGAAACTGCGATTCGTCCGAAGTCATGGTCATGGTTTCCCATTTCAAACCCTCTTCAAGAGTCAAGGGCTTGTTTGCATTGTCGCCGCCAGTCCTCTCTACTAATTGATTCCTTAGCCTGTCCTGGGCCTCCTTGCTCAATGTGCCCGGATGCGTTAATGTGCCCGACGGCACTGCCGAGTTTCCAAAGAACGTAGCCCCAAACTTGTCAGCGGCAAGCGTGATACCGATACTTTGCGCCGCAGCCTGTATCGGATTTATACCGACTATCCCATCGGTACTCAGTCCGGTAAGATGCAGCATATTGTCCGGCCTGATTATTCTTTCCCTGCCAGAATCGTCCCGGTAGAGATATCTGATTATCTCGCCGTCCTCATCTTCGATCCGCACCCTGTCGGGATTCAGTGGGTTTAGTTCACCCGGAAACCTGCCGTCCCATTTTATCTCCGAATACCCGTTTCCCCGATAAGCCGTATGGCCCTGAATCAATCGTCGCCACTCAAACGATGTTTGCATTTCGTTTGGATTCGTGTGGAGTAAATCATAAAGAGGATGATCTGTCGCCCGCTTTTTATTCTCACCGATCCTGCGATACACAATTAAGGGCACTTGTGCAAGCGTCTCAGCTAATACCCGAACACAAGCAATCACCGCACTTGCCCGCATTGCAGTCGTGGTGTTTACGGGTACGCCAGAATTATTAAACCCGCCGGTATTAGAAAACATCTGCCATGTACTCGGCGGCTCGCTTCCTGCTTGCACTTGTGGGATGCCAAGGTAATTTTGTATTTTGGTTTTTAGACTCATATATCCAGAAAACCTCGTTCTTCATATACGCTTACCTCTTCGGGCGGCTGTGTTATCGCCCTGCCCAAAGCCATTATCGTCATTACAATCCCGTCGATCTTCTCCGGGCTCTTTTCTTTGTTCGGTTTGATATTGCCCGCCGCGTCCTGCTGCACAACTGTATTCGACGCCATCCACCTCAATACCGGATTTTGGTTGTGGATGATATTCTCGGCAAGTATGAGTTTTTCAAGCTCACTCGTCGGAGCACTCATCGAAGCGTATCCCTGGCCGAACGCAACAAACATGTCCTCCGGGGCTCCGTCGGCAAGGAACTGCTGCCGTAACGCTTCAAAGCCCCACCGGTCAAAAGCACATTCCCGAATCTTGAACTTTGAGCAATCGTCCCAAAACGACTTCTGGATATACGAGTAGTCGATGACGTTACCCGGCGTCATTGTCAAGTAACCGTCCCGTGCCCACGTCGTATAGGGTACGCGGTCCTGCCGCTCACGCCTGTAAGCGTTGTCCTTTGGGATAAACAATCGCGGCAAGACCACGTATTTGTCATCCCACGGGAATAGCAAGACGTATCCGGCGACATCTTTGTTTGCCGCCAAATCAAACCCGGCGAAACATTCTTTGCCGGCAAGCATCGACTCATCTACCCGCTCATCGCAAGCATCCCATCGCTGCATATCGAAGAACTTGACATCCGTTTCGGTCTGGATGTTCAGGTAGAGCCGCTTGAAAGTATTCTCGAACTGTGGTGAATCCTGGGCCTTCTGAAATTCGCTCCGCAGAAAATCGGGCTTGACGCTTACCCCATAATTGGGGTTTGTTTTTTTCCAGACTTCCTCATCGGTCCAGTCGTCTTTTTCCGTCGCCTCATAAATGATAGGCAGGAACGCGGGATTCTCAATCACACCATCCCTGATCTTGCAAGCATACTCGTAAGTCTCGTTACAGATTGACTTTCGTTTGTAATCCGCCGTTGTCAGGTACATCATCAACGGTTGCCGCCGAGTACCCATCGACGTTTTCAGGACATCGACAAGCTCCCTGTTGGGCTGTACGTGCAACTCGTCAACCACAACGACCGATGCGTTGTACCCGTGCTTTGTCCCGGCGTCGGCTGATATCGCGGTGTAATATGAGATATTATCGTTAAGCAGAATCCGCTTCGTTGCCGTATAAACCTTGCATTGCTCCGATAGCCTCGGTTCCTTTGCGATCATCTCCCGGACAGGGATATAAACAAGCGTCGCCTGGTCCCTGTCCCCAGCAGCAGAATAAATCTCCGCCCCCGGTTCGCCATCACAGAACAACGACATGACGACTATCCCCGCCGCCATCGTGGTCTTGCTGTTCTTTCGCGGGACATACAGGAATACCTCACGATACCGCCGCGTGCCGTCCGGCCGCTTCCAACCGAACGTATTGCCGATCACCGCTTTTTGCCAATCCTCAAGGATTATCGGGGTCCCGGCCCACTCCCCTTTGACGTGATGGAGCATTTCGGGAAAGAAATCGCAGGCTAACTGAGCCGCCTCCTCGTCGAAAATACAGTCCGCAGCGGTCTCGTAGGGGTCATAACCGGGGATACAGCGCAGAACACGTCCCCAGTTTTCAGCCATGATTTTACCCTTCGTGTGTGATAACTACGCTTTAATCTTGAGCCCACACAATAGCTAACATCATGTAGACTGCTACTATGCACGCTGCACCAAAGATAATGCAAAGCGGAAGAATGCCCATTTCTAAGACTATGAACACAACCGTCAATACCAATGGGATGCCAAGCATTAACAGCCCGATTACATTTTTGATGCCCATTATCGATCCTTCGCTAAAATGTCCAGCCGCAACCGGCCGCGTCATCAGGGCAGTACGCCCCGAATATCTCGCCGTCCTCAACACCCAACTCAAAACCGCCAAACCGATCTAAACCGCACCGGGGACAGCACTTATCGAGCTTCGCCTGTACGATCTGGGCCGGTTCGCCCCATGTAATCTTACGATTTCCAGCCGTATCAGTGTCGGGCATGTGTGCCCCTCTATACTCTTAGGGTGAATTATAAGTAGTTTTTAAGGATTTCGTCAGATTTATTTGCATTTTCTTAACATTTTTCCACGTTTCACCGCCCTATCCTTGCCAGAACGTAGCCTCTGGGCCACGGCAGGCTGCGAAATCCCCAACCTCCCGGCAATCTCTCGCTGCTTTTTACCCGCAAGGAGTAGCTCCCACGCCCGGCGTTGCTTTGTAGACATTAAGTTTAGGGCTTTATCAGTGTTGCTCATCGGCGAGTCCTCCGTCATTTCGCTATCTTCGGCTTAAAGAATCTATCCTTCGGATCTGATTTCGCTTTCGGCTTATCGGCTTTGATCTTCGTACGGCTCGACGGGTCGAGGCCCAGGGACGCTCCCAGCTTTGCCATATGGTCTATTGATTTATTGTAAATACTCACGGCCGGGTTTTGGTAGGCGCCGCCCTCCGCACCTGTCAACATCCTGCCATTCTCCGCAATGTCCGCTTTCGATACCAACCAGTCGGCATAACACTCACAATACAACTGCAATATCACACTGTCAAGCTGCGTAATTATGCCAGCCGCCGATAGTCGCTTGCAGATTCGCCGCCATTCTTTCCGGGCTTCTTTGCTCAGGTGTTGCGGACAACGCGGAATCTCAGACGGGACCTGCGGCTCACCCTTCCGATTGTGCCGATCCTCCCGGTACTGACCTGACGCTTTTAGCTTTGACGTTGGTTGTGATTTTCTGCCTCTTGTCATCCGTCCAATTCCTCAATCGTTTTTTGTATAGCGGCCTTAGACATCTCAACGCTACGAACATAATCCGTACAAAATACTATTAGTTGCTTCCACGACATCCTCGACAACCGCCCATCCCCCATGTGGTATATATTCCTGAGCATCGCCTCTAAAGATAACACAAGGCCCGCCCGGAGCCATACTCCTCATATGCTTCCTGAGTAATCCTATTCTCGGTCTCTTTTATAAACTGCGACGTTTGTTTATATATTTCTGTAGACTCTGCCCCGGGTTCAAACGGATTTGACTGTAGCCATACCAATCTGCCATCTCTCGATAACTTACCCATAATACTTACCCTTCACAAAAAATACTATTATCAACCGGACACGCTGCCCAGTTTATCGCATTTCGTCGCCCGACCAAAAAACCACGTCATGGCTGTCCGCAAAGGCCCATGCTTGCCGACTGAACCACTTGGATTTTTTACACACAAATATGACCGGAATAGCCCACCACTTAACCGTGAACTTTACCACGACCTCCGGCTTGTCATCTTCGACACAGTAGCTTCGCATCCACCACGGTTTTCTGTTTCGACATTTCCATATCATTTTACTGCCCCCGACAATCTCTCGTACACCAGACGCACCTGTTTCTCATGCCCGGCCTGACGGATTGCCGCCCACAGGATAGGCAACTCAGTTCCATTGTGAAGTAGCCGTTCGATCTGTTTGTTGGCTGCATCGCGGTCGGCTGTCAATTCTCGAACGTCCGCTTTCAATGCTACAATATCCCCGACAAGCGGAACCTGGCCCGAAAGTATCTTAGCTAACACCCTCTTGCTTGTCGTTATCTCGAGCCCCAATACTCTCATAATCAATCCCTTTCTATTCTATACCCCCCCTGTACTCTATTAGTGC
>SDBU01006873.1_pt1 | contig 13290 bp, 13 predicted proteins | sample 2277071 | NCBI WGS metagenome assembly SDBU01 (sample SAMN10397929, study PRJNA504765) | marine sediment metagenome | isolation source: marine sediment core GS08_GC12, 126 cmbsf | place: Arctic Ocean: Gakkel Ridge, Loki's castle | collected 2008 | reverse complement strand
CAAATTTTTTTGCCCCCTCTCATAGAGGGGTCAGGAATTCTCGGACCCGGAAAACTACTGGCTTTTTCATAGAGCAAATGGGGTATCTGAACTGTTACATAAAATCTTGCATTCAGATGATGAGGATGAGCCAACGGGATTTTGGGAATAGTTGCAAAGATAGCCGATGAGATCACTTCTCATCCCAGGCTTTATTTTGCGACTTCAGCGATTGGCTATGTGGGCCTAAAGGCGCTTCGATTCTGAAAAATCTTCTTATGCGGTGAGTAGATGGCAATCACGGATATAAATATTCATTGAATAAAAATAATGTTTCCTATATAATCATTGTTATATCTACGAATTTTGTAAATAAAACGCGTAATATTAAAAAATTAAATATAATATTGAGGTAAAAATATATGTTATCCAGTCTAGGCAGTCAGATGGTATCTTCCGTCAATAGGACTCAATTAAATTTTATAGCTTTTGGGTCAATGGCTGCCCTAGGTTATTTCAGACCGATTGCAGGTAGTGCAATACTTGGGGGATATGCTCTGTCGTATTTGATTGCTTCTCAAGCACTTGCAGAGCCGGAACTCGGTTATGTACCTGTCACGTTTAGAGTTATGGATAAAGTTGCAAATGTGATTTGTTCAAATCCTAAGTTCTATTTTGCAATTGCATCGCTTGGCTATGTGGCGATGGCTTTAAGATCATAGAATATTTGTCGCTATCAGGGTTATACGGATTATACATCAGCTATTGATTCTTGAGTCTGTGTTTTTTCAAATTCACGACTGATAGAGCGGGCTGCGGGGAGAGAGAGAAGGGCAAAACTGGTGGCGATGATTCCTGCAAAAATGGCACTTTCTCCAGGACCTCCAACAAGGAGGAATAGTGTAATGCTTAAGAGAGATGAAGTGCCTCGTCCCAGTCTCGAGCCAATACCATCAATCACCAATTTCCCCTTCACTTGCGCTTCTTGACTAAGGGGAATAAATGCCAATTCTTTCGTTGTATCAAAAACGGTGTATTTGATGGAACGTCCAATACAAAAATGCAGGCTTCCTAAAAATACGATAAAGGGGAGCGGCGAGCTGCCAAATACATTTATTTTCCCTAAATAAATCGCAGTGAAAAAAGCAAAAGTCATCAGAACCATTAAGACGGGGGTGAGCATGGCTGAATAGCTCCAACGGAATTTTTGTAGGAGGAAAGGGGTGAGAATCACAGCGCAAAAAGCAGTGAGAATTCCTGTCCAAAGCGTAAGGCGTCCCAAATACCCACAAAAATCTTCAGGCGCTGGAAATCTCTCTTTAAGCGTTTCTAAGAAAATGAGTTCTCCTAATGCATAAGAAACGTATTCTGCAATGACGATGAATAAAAGACTTAGCAGATAGGGAGATTTGAGTAAGTACTGAAAGCTTGAGGAGAGAGATAAAAGACGTAGCTTAAATGGGGTTTTTTCTTTTGCTTCTTCTTCAAAAGAAACCTCTTGGATCTTCAATTTTTTATAGAGTGCGTTGAAGGCAAAAAGAGTTGCGAGTCCAAAAAGAACGAGATAAAAGGTGAGGAAATACAGAGAATGTTGCCATCTTTCTGGAGAAAGAGAAAAAAGCTTCCAGCATCTTTCTGAGGTACAAAATACAGTGATCGGACCTGCTAAGATCGCCCCTATGCTACTTCCGAGCATCAAAGGGGGATAGAAACGTTTTGCCATCTCTAAGGAAAGGCGCTGATTGATAAACCCCCAAAAGAGGACAGAAAGAAGGGCGACTTTCCAAAGTTCCGCCATAATATAGAAAATCAGGTCGGGCCAATGGTTCAAGGCTGCCTTGAGACGTGAAAAATCAAAGAAGAGGCCAAACGGTTTTTCCAAGAGAGTATGAATGACTTCTCGATGGGGAAGGATCCAAATGGGAAAAATGATAAAAAAGGAGAGAAAAAAAATCATTGTCAGCGAAAAAATCGATCGAAAAGAGAAAACCCGCATCAGACGGGAAATTCCCCATGTCAACAGAATGGAAGCAGGGAATGTCCCAAATAGTTCGAAATAGGGGATAAAAGCGGCACTGCCGCCTTCACTTGCGACTACAAGGGCATTGCGAGCACTGCGAAGGACATTGAAGTTGATATTGATCAGAGAAACGATCAAAAACATCAGACCAAAAAGCGACCATTCACTTTTCTTCACAGTGAAAATGAGTTTTTTTATCATTCGTGCAAAATGGATTCATTCGAAGAAACAAAGTCTTCTGTTTGGGGGAGCTCCTTTTCATTCACACGGACGGAACCATCGCGATTTTTCAAAAGAATTTCGATTTTTTGTTCAGCTTCACTCAATTTTTTTTGACAGGTGCCAATCAAGATATCGGCTTCTTCATAAAGGGCAAGAGCTTCATCAAGGGATACTTGCTCTGCATTCATTTTCTCTAAGATTTGCTCGAGCCTTTCGTAGGCTGATTCAAACGTTTTTCTTTCTTTCATCCTGTACCTTCACTTTGAGCTGACCATCTGAGAGCTGTACCCGTAAAATTTCATCTTGTGCAGCCTCTTGAGTGGAGAGAATAACCGAATCGGATTTTTCTCGAAAGACAATGCTGTACCCTTTGCTGAGGAGATTGCGGGGATCTATCGCCTTAAGGTGGGCAGAAAGCTGCTCGAGACGAATCTTTCTTTGAGAAATATGTTGTTGCATGACCCAAGAAAGCCCCCGTGCTTTTTTGGTAAAATTTTCCTTGAGCTGGGCAATTTGCGTTTGGGGCCGGAGCATCTCCTTTTGCTTTACTACGGCTTCAAGGCGTATCTTCACTGTGGCGAGCTTTTGCTCCATCCCCATTTGTAAATCGTCTCGCATGAGATCAAGTTTTTGTAAAAATGGGCCCAAAAGGGTGTAGGGGGAGGAAAGGGGAGGGCGCCTTGCAAGAGCTTCCAACATGCGGCGATGATTGCGCAAAAGAGACGCTAGTGTTTGCAAAACACGCGTTTGTGCATTGGAGAGGTCGAGAAGCATTTGTTTCTTTTCTGCAGAGACAATTTCAGCAGCAGCCGATGGAGTGGGGGCGCGCACATCTGCCACAAAATCGGAAATGGTAAAGTCGGTTTCATGCCCTACTGCAGAAATAATGGGAATATTTGAATCTACGATTGCTTGGGCTACGATTTCTTCATTGAAGGGCCACAAATCCTCTAAACTCCCTCCACCGCGACCGACAATCAAGACATCAACCATTTCATACCGATTGAAATCAGCAATGGCTCTTGCAATTTCACTTGCTGCTCCCATTCCTTGGACCCGTACAGGATTTAGGATGAGATGAAAACCCGAAAAACGTCTCTGAAGGACATGGATGATGTCTTTAATGACCGAGCCAGTAGGGCTGGTAATCACCCCAATTGTTTTTGGCAGTTTGGGCAGAGGTTTTTTCCGGTGGGTATCAAACCACCCTAATTTCTCTAGTTTATTTTTTAAAAATTGGAGCCTTTTGAGGAGCTCACCTTCTCCAGAAAATTCGACCTCTCGGACAATGATTTGGTAACCTCCTCGAGGAGGGTAGACGCTGAGTTCACCCTTAAGAAGAATTTGATCCCCATCTTTTGGAAGTTTTTTTTGATGCATTGCGTTGCCACGAAAGAGGACGGCAGAGATTTGGGCTTCTTGGTCTTTCAGAGTAAAATAAATGTGTCCAGAAGCTGTTTTACGTAAATTGCTCACTTCTCCTCGTACAGAAACGAACGTGAAGCAAGTTTCAAGTTTTTTCTTAATAGCAGCGGTGAGACTGGAGACCGAAAAAATCTCTTGATTCAACAACTTAAAGTCCTTGATTTTCTTGAAAAAAACGAATAAGATCTTATTCTTTATGAAGCGCAAAAGCAAGAAATAAGGTTAAGGATTATGGCAAGACCCATTATCATTGCGGGCAATTGGAAGATGTACAAGACAATTGGCGAAGCAGTGCAATTTATTCAGGATCTGATTCCCAAAGTAAAAGAAGCTTCCTGCAAGATCTTGATTGCTCCATCCTTTACAGTTATTGCCAGTTCAGCAACTGCTGCTAAGGGGAGTAATGTATTGATTGGTGGGCAAAACATGAGCGATGTGGATGAAGGGGCTTTTACAGGTGAAGTTTCTGCCCGGATGCTCAAAGATGCTGGTGGACAATTTGTGATTTTGGGCCATTCGGAGCGTCGGAGCCATTTTAAGGAGACAGACGAACATATCCATCACAAAATCAAGCGTGCTATTGTGGAAAACATCCCGCCGATTTTGTGCGTTGGAGAAAGTGAAAAAGAGCGTTCAATGGGACAATCGGATCAAGTCCTCAAAAAGCAGTTAGACGGGGCGTTAAATGGTCTAAAAAGCGAAGAGTTCAAAGATCTCGTCATTGCTTATGAACCCGTTTGGGCAATAGGAACGGGAAAAACTGCTACCCCTGAGATTGCACAAGAGACACATCGAATGATCCGCCAACATATCGCAGAGCATTTTTCAGATTCAATCGCCGAAAATCTTCCTATCCTCTATGGAGGATCGGTTAAACCGGCCAATATCACCAGTATCCTTTTGCAACCTGACATTGATGGAGCCCTCATAGGAGGCGCCTCTCTCGATGTTGAATCCTTTACCCAAATGGTTTTGCGATGACAGTCATTTTTTATCTTGGAATTTTTATCTTTATTAGCGTTTGTATTCTCCTCACACTTGTGATTCTCGTACAAGAAAGCAAGAGCATGGGTCTTGGCGCTTCCTTTGGAGGAGATCCTGGAGAATCTCTTTTCGGAACCTCAACTGCTGACGTTTTGAAAAAGTTCACCGCCTATTTAGCCATCATCTTTATGGTGTCTTGTATTCTCCTTTCTATTTGGACAGGTACGATCGGGAAAACAACAAGTCGTCCTGCTGTTCCAGTTGAGGAGATAGAGCAATAGATGAAGTGGTCCTTGCGCTACTTTGGTGATCCCGTTTTGCGTGAGCATAGTAAGCCTATCGAGGAAATCACAGACGAGATCAAAGAACTGGCCCATTTCATGATTGACTATGCTGACAACAATAATGGAATTGGTCTTTCTGCCGTACAAGTAGGAGTTCCGATTCGACTCTTTACTCTGCGTGATTATGTCATCTTGCCCGACGGGAAATGGACCCTTTCAGCCCCCAAGGTCTTCATCAATCCCAAGATCATTTGGAAGAGCAAAGAGACCGAAATGGATACTGAGGGGTGTTTGTCCTTCCCAAATCTCCAGCTAGGACCCATAGAAAGACCTCTGAAAATCCAAATCGAAGCCACCGATTTAGAGGGAAATCGCTTTACAGAAGAGCGGGAAGGGCTGAATGCTCGCGTCACTTTTCATGAAAATGATCACCTCAATGGTGTCCTCTATATCGATCGATTGCCCCCTCGTGTGCGCAAAGATATTGAGCCTAAGCTCCAAGAAATCAAAAAACAATATAGTAAATAATTTTTTTGCATTCGCTATTGTAAAAAATACTGTTTAATTATTTTTGGAAGTTTGATATAATATGATAAATAAAATGGTATTATTATGAAAACAGCGTCGTATTCTCATTCCCTACATAACCTTACGGCTTTTAGCCTGATTCAAGAAGGCGATAGCTATTGGGGCTATTCCTGGAAATTACCTGCTGGGCGCGTTTTAAGCGCTACGGTGACACTTGCTGCAGTTGCAGAAAGTCTTCTTGCCTCCTTGGCTACAATTCTTTTTTCTCCCCTTTATTTCATTCGTAGAGATAGCTTTCATACAATAAAGGGAGAAGCTGTTGACGCAGCTATGCTAGTGGGACTTTCTGTAAAACGTTTTTTTGGATTTGAAACAATCGAAAAACCAACAGCAACCCAGCCTCCTATGTCAGCGAATCTCCCTGCGAAGCCTGCGAGTCTCCCTGCGAAGCTTGCGAGTCTCCCAGCGAGGCCATCAAGTTTACATACGAAGCTAGTGACTCTCCCTGCGAAGCCAGAGACATCATGGCAAAAAGCTCTTCAGTGTTTGAAAGCTCGGGCATCAGATGTTGCCCATTTTGCACATGAACGGCCCAAGACAACTTTTTTTGCCATTACGTTTGGAGCTGCTGTTGTTGGGGCTTATTACTTTGGACTTTTTGAACATTTCCCTAGTCTTTTCCCTCATTCCTTGCCTCACGATCCTAGATTGAAGATTAGTTCTGATATTCTGGATCAATCATTCGTTTCTCCCATTAGTCCTAGAAACTGGTCTAGTTCATCCAGCATGCAAACATTCCAACCCACATGTCCACCGAGGCTAATGCTTTCCGATAAACCATTCTGGTCTAGTCCACCCAGAATACCAACATTTCAACCCACATGTCCACCGAGGCTAATGCTTTCCGATAAACCATTCTGGCCTAGTCCACCCAGAATACCAACATTTCAGCCCCTCGTCCTTCCAAAGCCAACCCGTCCCCTTCGTGAAGTTCTCATGCTTCCACCTCCCCCTGTCTCTCCTTCTGTCTCTGTACCTCCAAATTGTTCCATGATCTCGAATCTAACTGTGAATCATTCTTCAACGTTTCCAAGTGCGAAAGCATTTGAAGTCCCAAATCCCATGCTTTCATCTGAAAATCCTGGTTTGTCTACATGGGCAAGGATGGTAGAAAATGCCAAAAAGGTGAGAGATATCTATAGAGCAGCAGATGCTCGATATCAACCAGTGCGAGAGGTTATTGCAAAAATGCATATAGTGACACAACCGATTGCGCAATGGGCTTTTAATTTATACGTGCCAATTTTGATAGTTGATTTAGCGCGAGGGCTTCTGTAAAATCTTTATTTGATCAGCTTAAAGCTGTATGAAAATCGATAGGGATCATTGGGCATGTACTCATAGGTGAGTTTCATCTGCCAGCTTCCTGTGAGCATCGTATAGAAATCGACCTTTGCCCCATGATAGGTGGGTTCATTTTCGCGCCCCCAACCATGAAAAGTTTGGAGTTGCATATTCCAACGGGGGGAGAAGCGAAAATGGGCTTTGGTGAGAAAGGTATTGCGCCGATCTGAAAGGGGAGAGACGAGCAATTCATCTAGGGGGCGAGCGAAGTCCACAACGAAGTTATCTTGGATCGATTTTCTCCACCAAAATTTGCTTCTATGTCGGAATTCAACCCCGAAAGCTAGGGCTGAACTGACTGTCCAAAGAAATTCCGCATTTCCGTAGTCAAGGACTCTTTCTTGAAGGTTCCATCCGAGTCCACCGAGGATAGCATAGCTTTGTCGATTGAATTCGAGATCGGCAAAGAGTTTGGGGATCCTTTGGTCGAAGGACTTTGCTCCCCAGAAACTATAACCATAGAGATCGAGAACAACTCCTGGAAGGAAAATCGCATTTTCTTTTGTAAAGAATAGCTGTTTTAGACCAAAACGGACCTGATCCAATCGATCATATCCATCGTGAATATCAAACACAAAGTAGTTGTTGACGCGAGCCCTTGGTTTTGAATAGCCCAAATATTCCGCGTAAGGGATGACTGTGTGCTTAAACTGGGGAAAAACTTTTGAAAACCGGATATTGGCATCGCCGCCATAAGTATAGAGAAATTGCCCAACTGCATTGCGATCGGGACCATTGCTATAATAGATACCAACGAGTCCAGCTTTGGGAGTGACGCTCAATCCTCCAAGAGAAAAAGGACGATAAATGGAATTGAGCGTTTCGAGCCGCCCGGCTTTGCGGTCTTTTAGCTCCTTGTCGAGTGTGTTGGCAAAAGTATAGTCGAGATACGAGCCACTCGCATAATTTTCCATAATGATTCCCGTCTTCAAAATTTCTATCGGACGGACTCCGAAAACTCCATAAGGAAGCTCCTGTGCCAAACTCTGAAAGGGATTGATGCGAGGGCGCACACTTAAGTTTGTGAAATTCCAATCTCGGTAATGCGAAAATTCCAGATATGTTGTTTTTTGGGTGTTGATTTCGAAATCGGGATCTTTGAAATCGCTGATCATCCGATTATCGCTGAGGCGATCCCATTGGACATGGAAGCGAGTATACTCATCTTCACTTTTCGTTTTATAGATTCCCTGGAATCGATAGCGCGTACTTCCATTCTCATCGGGGAAAATTTTGTCCAGAGCACCATAATTTTTGGTCTGGAAAACAGTCCGTTTATCTTTAGAAAGATAATCGGCTTCAAGTGCTCCACCAGGACCCCTTTTGAGACGATAATCAAAGCGGGCAAAAGCTCCAAACGTTTCCGTGGAAAAGAAGCGGTAGCGCATTGAAAGTCTTGGCCCTAGACCCTTATCCCACAAAAGGCGATATCGGATCGGGGAGTCTTTAAATTCCGTTAAGTTTGTTTTGTATGCGGGAAGCCATAGCAGAGGAAAATCCATCACTTTGAATTGAACATCTTTTGCTGAAAGAAGATGCCCATCTGTGATTTTTGCTGTATTGGCTCGAATCTCCCACGTGCTTTGGCGGCTCACACTGGTTGTGAGATAGGCGCCATAAATAATGAAATTCCCATCGGGGAGGAGTTCCATCCGATCGCCTCCAGTGTACCACCCCCCTTCTTTTGTCCGACCCTTGGTGAGATATCCCGTTTTTGAAAGGAGATCGAACTGAAGTTTTTCTCCCACAAAGATACGACCTTGATATTCCATCATGAGATCACCTTCTGCTGTGATCTCTTGCTCTTTCTTTGTGTTGATATAGGTGATTGCTTGCGCCTGGATGCGAAGACATGGAGCGGTAATGACCCCGCCATTTTCTGTTTTGACAATCCCATCCGCATATTCGGGGTCTTTTAGGTTGATGACAAATTCATCTGCTTTTTCAGCAAAAATCGGAGTAGAGAGGGCAAGAGAAGCAGCTATGGTAAGGAGTCGGAATTTCATCTATATGACGGCATGGATACCCAGTCCTTTAGGGCTGGGAGGAAATGCCGCTCCTGTTTTATAGTGTTTAAAGTCTGCTTAGCCCACGACATGACATTAAACACATCGGGGCATGCGTAGTTTTTTATTTGCGCATCCGGCGCTAGACGTAAAGTCGATGTAAGCCGTCGGGATGTTCGCCCTTTACAGGTAGAATAAATGGATGCCATTAATGGTTGTTCCTCAAAAAGCTTTCGCCTTCAGGCGAGAGTTGTTTACAAGAGATTGAGTATAGCGGAAGGGGAGAAATTATTGAAGCGTTCTCAGCAAAAGACCTGCTAAGACGTAGCGATTTTTGGGATTTCCATCGCGCATAGCTTCCAAAAGGATTTCGATACTATATCCTTGCTGCTTTTCTGCAAGAGTTTGATAAGTTTCAATCAAAAGACGAGAGCTATCTTCTGGGGTGAGCTCATGAGGGGAATCACCGAGTCTTTTATCCATGGGTACCATGGGGCGGAAACGGATCATTTCACTATTTTTATTGCGATCGATCCATTCCTTGAGATAGGCCCCATAAGGCCCTTCTTTTCCCATTCGATATAAAGCAAGGTTGCAATAAGCCCTTATGAGGGGCATCCCCGCTTGACTGCTTTTGCGCATGAGGAGATTTGTGGCTTCGGGTGTTTGTAAATTTTCGAGGAGAATCACAAGTGATGGGATGAGGTCTGTCTGACCACTTTCAAAAATCACTTCAGCAAGTGATAAAAATGTCTCTTCAGAGAGATGCAATGCGTCAAGAAGAACTTGCTGACGGATCGAAAGTGTTGCCCCTCGTACATCGAAAAACGTAGTGTCTTGTTGTGCTGTGGAAAAGACAGGTTTGAAAGCGAGTAGTGTTTTTCCAAGAGAAATCTGTGGCATAAAACCCATATCTCTTATGTCCCGCACTAAAATTTCGACAAGAGCCCTCTTGCAGCGAGGATCACGATGCTTGAGAAGAGAAAGAGCCGCATTGAGTCGAATTGCAAGGTCAGGATGTTGGCAGAGAAGCGCGAGTGTATCCTTGCCTTCAGGAATGTCTGCAAGTGCCACGATGGCAAAAGGATCTCCAGCACTTGCTTTTCGAATAATAAAATTCTTTCCGTCGCCTTCTCCCAATTGATAGAGCGATCGGGCCGCAGCAATTTGTACGTTGATGGGGGCTGAGTCAAAGAGTCGCTTTAATTTTTTAACCGATTTGGAATCTTTCAACATTCCCACTGCATGGGCGGCGGCTTCTTGCTCGGCAACATTGAGATGGGTGATATTCATCCGAATAGTGGGTAAAAGATCATCTCTTCCAAAACGGGCAGCACTGAGCAGCGCTTCGACACGCACCGCGGGTACTTTATCTTCCATCAACGTGAGCAAAATGGCGATCGCATCAGAAGTGCCAATGAGAGCAAAAAATTGAGGAAAAAAGAAGCGCGCTGGAGGTGGTACTCTATACATGAGCGATTCGATCTGCCCCACAGATGTTTTGTGTTTTCGGCTCGCAAGATGAAGGGCTGCTTCCATCCGCGCAAAAAAGAATTCTGAAGACATAGCTTTGACGAGCAATTCATCACTACGATCGTCTTGCATGCCTCCTAAAAATTGGATCGAGGCCACCTGGGTTTCTGCATGAGAACTTTTAATTCCCGCTTCCAAAATATCGAGAGAGTAAGAGGCGCCTGCAATCCCAGATCCATAGATGGAAAGAAGTTGTGTCTGTTGGTCCTGACTTCGCGCACCTTGCTCGAGAAGGATAAAAGCCATTTGTTGCAAAATTTCGAAATCATGTTTTCCTAGTTCATTCTTATAGCGAAAATACAGAGAAGTCGATTTTTCTACTTCTCCAGCTTGCATTAAATAAGTGATCTGATTTTTATTGATGGCCCCACTTAAAGAGATGGGAATGATCAGAAAAGCAATTAGACAAATTCGCAATCTCAAGAGTTGTCTCATATGAGCTATGCGTCGGGATCTTTTTTTCAAAATTTTTCTCTTAAATATGCCTCCTAGAAGGCTGCAGAATTTTTTGTATGGGAAAAGATGATTCCTTTTGCCGGAGGAATGCATGGATCGACAAACACTCATGCTATCTTGATAACAATCTCTTGGATAGATCTCCAGAAAAAATGAAAAAGAGCTGGTAAGTAGGGTTTTTTCCTTTTAAAAATTTCGCTTATAGGCTAGAGTATTTCGCATGATTGATCCAGTATCAGGCCCCTCTGGGGCAAGAGAACAGGCATTTGTTGTGTTTTCGGTCGCTAAGGCTGTACCCAAATATGATCTCACTCATGACACCATGAGTTTTGGAAAAAATGATTCTTCAAAATTTTTTGAATCTCTAAAAAATATCTTTCAGACTGTTTGGTCATGGATCAAAAACAATATTTTCTTTTGTTTTTTTGACGAGAAAGAAGAGGATCAGAAACAATTCACAGAAGAAATCAAAGGATATATTAGGGTGTTTTATGACAGGGCCTCTGTCCCTACTAAAAAAAAGCAACGTGAAATGGTAGAGCGTTATCAAGAACTCCCTTCCCAGATAAAAAAGGCAGTTGAGGAATCGATTGCGGAAATTCTCAGGGAAACGAAGCCCAAGATTTCAAAACAAAAAGTCAATGAGTATATGAAAATTTTTCTTGCGCAGCCCTTTAGGCAATTGGTAGATAAAACAAAACCCGAACAAGACCAAAAAATCTTTATATTTGGATTTGCCCTCTGCCGTGCAGAAGATAAATTTAAAGGTTTTTCCTTAAGGAGTTAATCAATGGTTCTTATAAATCGAGTCAATGAAGCGGCAGTTTCTTTTCATTCTACTGAGGGTCGCCCTCCTTCTGTACAAGTGGCTGATTCTTCCTATTTCCATTCTTCGATTACCTCAGGAAATGAAGATGGGGCAAAAAGCAAAATTTCTCGTGCGATTACTGCTCTATTTCGACTTGTCATTTGGATCTTTTCTAAAATTGGACTGTTTCTGCAAAACCATCTTTTTTGCTGTTGTAAATTTTATGAAAGTGATTCCCTTGACTGGCAAGAAACAAAAGATACCTTTGAAGAAATGTATACTGCTGTTTTTCCTGAAGATGGTGCAAATTTTCCAACCGATCGTCAGAAGGGTTTTGGAAATGGCTTTCGAGAACTCTCACCAGCAGCTCAAGAGAGATTTCGGGAGCATATTGGTTTTGTCCTTGCTGAGAGAGAAGGTATTACGGAAAGAGCTCAGCAAATTCAGTGGCATAAAGAGAATCGGACAAAGATCAAATTCCACGACGACTATTTCGGCAATATGGACAGTCGAGTTCTTAAGGATGCCGTTGAAGCCTATTATCAAGAACTGGAAGAGAAGACTAAGTAATATCCGTGATTGCCATCTAATCTCCGCATAAGAAGTTCTTTTAAGGAGGCAGTTTTGGAGTTGCATTCGCTTATCTCCAAGTCTACAAAGACCTTACTATTCCCATAAGGTAACAGTTACGGGTAAAACAAGGTTTGGAGCGAGATCTTTCTTCATTCAGATGATTCTCCAAAATAAATTCGAAATGCTGTCAAATTCCTCTTTCTTTAATTTTTCTTTATGCTATACTACCTCCAGTCTATAAATCAGAGCATTGCCTTATAAGACATTGCGATAAACTTTAAAGGAGTAACATATGCGAATCAGTAGTGATGTACAGTCCGTTGATCCAGGTCGATTATTTTCAGACCAAACAGCTTGTCAGAGAAGAGAACTGGGCAAGAAAGACAAAGATACAATCGCCCCACCTGATCAACAAAAAGAAAGCTGGGGAGAATGTGGAATTCGATATCTATTGCTTGTTCCCAATCTGATGTGGATGTGTGTGAAAGCAGTCTTATGTGTGCTATCATGTGGATTGTATTGTGCCGACAAGCCAGCTCCGGAACCTGTAGTCGTAGACATGAAAAAAGAATTAGAGAGCTATCAAACTCTTTGCGAAAGCCCCGAGGCTACCAAACAAGATAAAGAAAAAGCATGGACAGAATTCTGTGAAAAATGTCCTGATGCTAAACATAAAATGGTAGAAGAATATGTCACCGTGCAACAACTTGCTTGTGTTGGCCCTAAAGGTACAAAGAATGATAAGGCAACATGGGATGAAAGAAATAGAGAAAGCACTCATAAACTCGCTGAAAACCTTTTTGATGAAGGAAACTCCAGTCTTGTTGGAAGTTTTTTGAGTACTTTGCCTGAAGATCAGCCAGCTGCAAAATAAAACTTCTGCTTTTTTCGAACCAAGGAAAGTGCCTCGTGCACTTTCCTTTTTTTTTTCACAGCCTCGGTAGTTGATGTAACACATTCCTAAGAGTCTGTCTGCGAATTCATTTCACCAGGATTGGAAACAATCTTTTTCCCTTGGAAGCCTTTCTTCAACCTACACGAGCTTATCAAAGCTCGCTCCGGTTTCCA
>SDBU01006872.1_pt1 | contig 13290 bp, 29 predicted proteins | sample 2277071 | NCBI WGS metagenome assembly SDBU01 (sample SAMN10397929, study PRJNA504765) | marine sediment metagenome | isolation source: marine sediment core GS08_GC12, 126 cmbsf | place: Arctic Ocean: Gakkel Ridge, Loki's castle | collected 2008 | reverse complement strand
GATTTGATTAATCAAATCAACTTCTTGTACTAAGTCCGTCAAGTCCAGGAAGAAGAGGAACAATTACTCGCTACGCTCAGTATTACGTGATGTTATGGGTCTTCTACTATATCATACGTCACAAACGTTACGTTATAATGTATTGTGCGACTCTTGTGCTTTTTTTCTTTTTTACATACTCAGGAACTCATACAAAATTTTAAAAACCTTAAAATTATAATATATCATGGACATAACATTAGACCAATGGCAAAAGGATGTGTTAGACAGAAAGGGAAACCTCTGCCTACGATCTGGAAGACAAGTCGGGAAGTCCACAATCATCTCAATCAAGGCAGGAGAATATGCTATGAACAATCCAGGCAAAAGCATAATGGTTGTTGCAAAAGTCGAGCGACAGGCTCTCCTGCTCTTTGAGAAAATCCTATCCTACATATATCAGAAAAACAAACTCCTAATCAAGAAAGGAAAGGATAGACCTACAAAGCACAAACTAATGCTGAAGAACAAATCTGTTATTCATTGTCTGCCAGTTGGAGAGAGTGGATATGGAGTGAGGGGTTTCACAATAGATCTATTGATAGCAGATGAAGCAGCTTTCATACCTGCAGAGGTTTGGGCAGCAATCACTCCAATGTTAGCAACAACAGGAGGGGACATCTGGCTATTATCTACTCCCTTTGGCAGACAGGGATACTTCTATGATTGCTTTTCTGACGAAAATTATAAAAAATTTCATGTTTCAACTCCAGAAGTAGCAGAGGGCAGACCAGAAGCTATGAAAGAAAGAATGTTAGAGAACCTAGAGAGAGAACAGAAGAGAATGACTAAATTGCAGTTCGCACAGGAGTATTTGGGTGAGTTTGTTGATGAATTAAGACAACTATTCCCTGATAATCTCATCAGAGAGAGGATGAAAATCAAAGAATATAAGCCCACAAAATCATGCTTTTTGGGTGTTGATGTGGCTAGAATGGGAGGAGATGACACAGTTCTAGCATCTGTTGAGAGAAGGCAAAATAAACTGATAAACTACGACATTCAGGTTTTCACAGAAAACAGGATAACAGACACAGTTAGAGAAATCATAGCAAAAAACAAAACTGAAAACTACAAGAGAATATATATTGATGATGGAGGAATGGGAGTTGGAGTATTTGATCCATTATTAGAACATCCTGAAACCAAGAGAAAAGTTGTTGGAATTAATAATGCAAAGAGGAGTATAGATAGAGATGAGAGAAGAAAGAAACTAATGAAAGAAGATTTATATAATAATCTTTTACATCTAATGGAAAATAAATTAATAGAACTGTTAGACAAAGAAGAAGTTTTCCAATCCCTCAAATCTGTTCAATATGAATATGTCGAGGGTAAAACATTTAAAATATTTGGAAATGATACACACATTGCAGAGGCCCTAATCAGAGCAGCATGGTGCACAAAAGACAAACATTTAAAAATATGGGTATCATTCAGTTGAGATGACTGACGACTTACTCTACACAACATCTGGAGCTTGTATTTTTAAAGCAGGCATTGACCATGAACCTATTTCAGAAGTAACTATGAATGCACTAGGAATCATGGCAGAGGGAGATATACATTCTCAAATGAGAATAGATTTATCTGGAGCTAATCTGACAGAATCAACTAGGGGAATATTAACAGAGATTGAGAGCAGTTTAATAGCAATTCCAATGATAAAAGCAGCTATGAGAAACTATACCAGCAGAGCAGAAGCAGAATCTATGATTACAGTAGAAAGAGATACTGCATTAAGAAATATGCAACTAATTAAAGATAAAAAGGTAACTGATTTTATCCAAAATGACACATGATTTTGATAAGTTCCCAGAACTAACTAACTCACAATTCGATTTCTATTATTCTGAATCCCCAATAAAACAAATCACAGAAGATTTCAGGGGTAGAGTTACAAAGGTCACAGATGGAGATACAATTCATGTCAAATGGGAAGAAAGAGAAAAACCAGTCAGAATCAGAATGGCAAGAATAGCAGCACCAGAATTAGATGAAACAGGTGGAAAGGAATCACAGAGTTGGCTGGAAGATCAATTATTAAATGAAGAAGTAGAAGTTCAAATCAATCCAAAAGCAAGAGTAGAGAAGTGGGGAAGATTACTAGGAGAAGTAATGCTGGGTGGATTGAGTCTGAATCAGATGTCATTAGACACTGGACATTCAGTTCTATTTGAGTTCAGGGAGTTCGAATAATGGCACTTCCTTTTGGTGGAAACCTTTTCCCTCCTGGAAGCAGACCAATAGTCAGTTATGATTATTTTGATATTTCTAATGGAGCTGGCTATGATGTTTATTATGGAGCAAATATTAGTGGAGGATATATAACAACAACAGTCCCTATAATTGGCTCATCAAATATAAAAACAGTTTCAGGTGGGACAAATTTAGGTAATACTGACTACAGAGCTATATTTCAAGATTTAGATTTTGATATTCAATTTAATCTTCCAAGAAATATAAAAGGAGCTATATTGGTTAATGTCCCTCTGGGAGCATTCGGAGCAAACGAAGCACAACACGTTTTCATGTTTGCAGAAGTAGAAGTATTCCATGTAGTAAATGGTGCAGAAGTTTCTCTAGGTTCTAATAAATCTCCAGCACTAGCAGGTGCAGATAATATAGGTCAGCAAACAGAGGATTTAGTTTCTCATGATGTATTATGCAAAATAAATGTAGCAAAGTTGGAACATTTTAAAAAGGGAGATATACTTAGATTTAGAGTCAATGGATGGTTTCAAACATCCAATGGTGGTTTAGATGGGATGATGTGCCTTGCACACGATCCAGCAGGTAGACCAGATAGACCAGAAGTATATTCAAATGAAGATGGAGATTTAGTAATGGGAAATAAAATGATTTCAGATACAGATTCAACTCAATTATCTTTTCATGTTCCTTTCGTAATAGACGTTTAAAATGCCAGAAACAAAAATAGGTTCAACAGACATAAGCAACATGAGCAATGTAGTGACAGACTTCTCTGTTAAAAGACAATCAACTGATGGGATTTTTGACCAGCCAGAAACAACCTGGATGAATGCAAACTGGACTCAATATTTCGGCTACTATAGAACAATCCCAGAACTAAAAGCTGTCATAGATGCAAAGGCAACATGGACTGTAGGAAAGGGATTCATAGCTGACGAAATCACAACTATGTTATTAGATTCAGTAATAGGATGGGGAAAAGACACATTCAACACAATAATAGAAAACATGATTAGAACCTATAATATAGGAGGAGATGCTTTCTGTGAGATTGTCAGAGATGAGGATGATGTCCTAATAAATCTGAAAGCTTTAGATCCAGAGGTGATGGTTATTATAGTCAATTCAAAGGGAATGGTCAAAAGATATGAACAGAATTCTAAAGTCAATGGAGTCCCACCAAAGAAATTCAGACCAGACCAAATATTCCATCTAGCAAGAAACAGAGTAGCAGATGAGATTCATGGGCAATCAATGATTAAAGCATTAGAATGGATAATCCTTGCAAGAAATGAAGCAATGGGAGATATGAAACTATTAATGCACAGAAATGTTGTTCCTAGAATCTTATGGAAATTAGACACAGATGAAACTGCAGAAATCAATGCATTCAAAAACAAAATAGATAAGGCAGTAAACAAATCAGAGAATATCTTTATACCAAAGGATGTTGCAGAATTCGAGATAATGGCAGTTCCTGCAAATTCAACATTAAACCCTTTGCCATGGATTGAATCATTAAACAATTCTTTCTTCCAGGCGACAGGAGTTCCACAGATTATAGTTGGAAGTTCATCAGAGTTCACAGAAGCTACAGCAAAGATTGCATATTTAGCTTTCCAGCAAACAATAGAAGAAGAGCAGTTATTCATAGAAGAAGAAATATTATTACAATTAAATCTAGTAATTAATCTAGAGTTCCCTGCAAGTCTTGAGAATGAATTATTATCAGACCAAAAGAAAGATGTAGAACAGGGAGCAGCAAAACCATCTGACACAACAGCAGGAAGTGGAGAATAATGAAAAATAAAATAGATTGGAAAATAGTATGCACAGGTTTAATCTGCATAGCAGGTTTGGAAGCATATGCTATGACACTGGGTTTTAATGGAACAATATTAAAAGCTGTGTTAGTGATATTTGCATTGGCAATAGGTGTTACAATTCCTAAAGAAATATTTATGAGGAAATAAAATGGTAGTAAAAAAGAAGAAGAAAAAAGAAGAATCTCCAGGAGAAAGTTTAGAAACCGCAAAACCAAGAAATACTGAAGCTGTTAGGAGAGAAGGAAGAATCCTTAATGTAGATCCAAGAGCTTTTGGAACATCAGAAGGTGTGTCTAAAGCAGATTTAGAAGCAAGTTTAGCAGATATTAGCAAAAAAAGAACATTTGATGCATTAGTAAAAGGTGGAAATATAAAAACAGCTTTAGAATTTCAACAAGGAAAATTCAGGAGGGTAGAGGGAAATGTATTTGAAAGAATAGCACAAGAAGAAAGACAAACTATAGGTGAGGAAAGACCTCAACAACAACAAAAGAAGAAAGGATTTTTTAGTAGGTTATTTTCAGGAGAGTTTACAGATATATCAAAGATAACAGGGGAAAAGGTTGTAGGAACTCCAGTAGCAATAGGAGCAGGTTCAGCAGCAAGAGGATTAACAGCAGCATTTGAGGCAGGTAGAGCTGGACAAACAGGACAAGCAAGTGTAGCTGTAACAACATTTGGACATAAAATAATAACAACTAAACAAGGAGCAGTTAAATTAGTGGGAGTAGGAGCATCAACAACTCAAAGAGGATTTGTTGGAACAACAACACAGAATACTGCACTGGCAAACAAATTATTTAGAATAGATCCACTTAGGGGAGCAGTTGCAGGAAGATATGCAACCAATGCAAAATCAACTGATGCGACTATTAGAATATTAGCAATAGCTGGATTTTCATTAGGAGCTGCATCAATCCTAAAAGACCTTATAGGAACATATCCTTTTGCTGGTTTCATTAAAGAGGAAGCAATCCAATCATCAGACTTTGCATTTAGAACAGCTCAACAAAATAATGATAGAGAGGGGATGCAGGCATCAATAGCAATCAGGGAAGAGATATTAGATATAGATGCGGAGAGTAATCTATTAAGTAAAATCCCATATGCGAATGTTCAAAAGAATCTACAAGATTATTTCGAAGCTGCAAGAGTTAAATTAGAAACTGACAAGAGATTTCTACAAGGTCAATAAACATGGTTGAAAGGAGGTTAGAACAAATGGATGATAAAAAAGAAACAACACAAGAAGAATCAAAGGATACAAAGGGAGATTCTGGAACAGGGGATAAACCTGAAACTCCTAAAGTCACTGTCGATGCAAACGAAGCTGCTGAAAGGTTGGAACGAGCTAATGCAGAAGCAAAAGAAATCGAAGCCAGAAGAGAGGAAAACATGGCGCGACAAGCTCTTGGAGGACAATCAGAAGCAGGAGCAATCCCAGTAAAACCAGAACCTATTAGTGATGTAGAATATTCTAAAAAACTCGAAAGAGGTGAAGTTAATCCTCTTGAGGAAGATGGCATTATCTAAGAAGGATGTTGAAGGTGAAATAACTGCAGCAAAAGCTACAATAAAAAGTCTGACATATCAAGCAGAAATTACTAAGCTAGTCTTGAAATTACTCCAAGAAGATTTAAAGACATGGAAAGCGTAGAGCATTTAATACCAAAGCTAAGTAAGAAATGGACTGCAGGAATATCAGTAATGCTAGGAATGGCTATTGGTTATACAATAGGTTTTGTGATGGGTATTGACTGGGTAGTTGGCAAGGGAATGAGTTATCTTAAGGTAGAAATTCCAAGAACAATTCTTATGGAATGCATTCGTCGTGTTGGATTAGTATAATGCACCTCTATTTATTAACAAGAGGAATCAAGCCAGATGTAGATAGATTCATAACAGAGCTACAAGGAAAATATCTGCCTTATGTATTTGAAGGAGTAAATAAACATACACAAGTTCAGGTTAGACCAGTTCAGTTCTGGGAGATAGTTTTCCCAGAACCACAAAAGGATCTAGTATTGAGGTCAATCCTTGAGAACAATCAGGGAAAGATGGCAACTCCAAGACTGCAAAAATATCTATTCCCTTTAAGAAAACTATTGGGATGCAAACCAATTCCACCTTATGACTATTGGAAAGATGAGAAGCTGAAAACAAGAATGCCATTCTTGCCAATGTATCTGAACAATGTGGAGAAGATAGGTATTGGAATCAAAGAAGATTACTATAGAGAAGATGGAACAGAAGCGCTTTAAGATTATTGATTTTATTGCAGAGGCGAAGATAAGACTAGGAAGGGGACAAAACCTTTTCTATGATTTAAGGAATGCTGTTCTTATCTCCGCTTCTCTGAAGGTTATCTTTAGTTTAACAACCCAAACTGCAGCAATTCTGTCAGTAATAGTATTGATAGCATTCTATTGCACAGGCTATATAGACCTGAGATGGTTTGGATTGATGCAGAGAGAACAGGAGCTAGTGTCTGGGAAATACAATCCCCACTTGAACCAAATAACCAAAATAACCAAAAGGCTTAAATAGATTAAAATCTGATAATCATTATGGTATTATCTGGAGCTGTTTTGGTTGAAGAACCAGTGGGTGGATTAAACATAGTAGATCATACAGTCAGCGACGGTACACAGATTTCTGGTGGAAACTTAATGATTCTTTCTGATCTAAGAACTGCAACAAGTTCTAGTGCATCAGACCCTGGAGCTTCAGGTATAGATTCAGTTATGTCAGCAGGTGTTGCAACATCAGAAAAGAAAGCAGATGATGGTCAAATTAATTTAGGATGTGCTCAAGATGGAATTTATGATATTAAAACAACTTCGGCGTGTATAGTGGGATCTGCTATGATGATTAGTGGAGCAAATACAGTTGCACCAGTTCCAATAGGATTAGAAAATATTTCAGGTGGAGCAATCTTCGGATATGCAAAAGAAGCTGGAGCAGCAAATGAAGTTATTGAAGTCGAGGTAGGTAGATAATGGTAAATATGGGTGATCAAGAATTAAGGGCAGAGAAGGTTTCTAAAGCTGTAAAAGGATTTGCAACACAAACTTTTAAGATGATGCAAGTTCTACAAATTGATTCTAGTAATGCTCAAACAGAAACATTCTTTAGAGAAAGCCCAGATGCTTTATTTGCAAAAGGAACTAGAGATGTTAGAGACTTATCAAGAGGTGCAAACTTCCCAAATGTTTCTCCTGAATGGACAAGACATGAAGGCAGAAATGAGAAATATGGAGCTCAAGGTTTTGTATTTGAGGAAGATAAACTTATGGGAATAATTAATGTTCAAGCTAGAGTTATGTTCAGAGTTGCTGAGGCTATAACAAAAGATATAGATGATGGAATATATGAAGGTTTATCAGGAGCAACTGGAATCCAAACAGGCTCAGCTATTGTTGCATGGGATAGCACAGATATAAACAAACAAAACCCTATAAAGGATATCCTTGCAGGTATTCAAGCAATGGATGAGAAATTCTATGATACATCAAATGTTAGATTATTATTATCTCCTAAAGATCATACAAACCTTATTCAGAACTCAAAGGTTATTAACAATCCTAGCTTTAAAACTGCTGATGTTGTAACTAATGGAAGGGTAGGTCAGATTGCAGGTGCAACTATTATCAAAACAACTGCTGTAACACCTGATGAATTTATGTTGATTATCCCACAAAGGGCAGCAACTTGGAAATCAGTTAAAGCATTAACAACTGTTGTTATTAATGATCCAGGTAAAAAAGTCACAATCAGGTCATGGCAATATGGACATCTTCAAGTCACAGACCCAAAGGCTATCTATGTTGGAACTGATACACAATTACCAGAGGCATAAATATGAGTCATACAGGAAAACTATTAAGAGGAGAGAAGTGGTATAATCACAGAGATAGAGATAATGTTCTGCCAGCAGAAATATCTGAAGACCCTGCAAAGATGAAGGATGTGAATTATTTTCTAGAGAATAAAAAAGGCTTAGAAGCTGCAAAGGTTACTGAGGATAAAACTAAATCCAAGAAGGTGAAATAAGATGGCAATGACAGCTGTTAATTATGGAATTCATTCTATCAGTGGTGCTGAAATGATAGCTGCAATAAATGGTGTAGAGATTAGCAATATCAGTGGTGGAGGTTTATACATAATCCCTGTAGGTGGTTCTAATGCCTGCGTCATAGGAGTTAGTGGAGATTAAGATGGTAGAAGTAATAGGAGATCCAGTTTACCCAAGTGAATTAATAATTCCAACAATAGAAAACGGAGCAGCGCCTCCTACAATGTCAGGGGCCTTAATAATCTCTGGTGGTTTGTTAGTTTATATTGATGCAACTGGAACATCAAAAGAATTGACAGGCACATAAAATTTAAATACTTTCTAGTTCTATAATATCATGTCAAAAAATAGAGTCTCAACAAGAAATCCATATATGAAAATATATCGGGGGAGTCCAGTCAAGGGAATGCACAGACCTGAGGGTGCTGTGAATTGTGATAATATGGACGCTGTTAACTTTGTAGATGAAACTAATACAATAAGAGTTAGAGCTACTGAATTTATTTCTGGTGGCAGAATAATGTCAGACACATCTATTTCTGGAGGGAATGTAACCTCAGGAGATGAGCCAGGACATACTCACACTACACTAATAGGTTCAGACCATCCACATCAGGATGTTAAGACAACAGCTACTCCTGTATTTGATGGATTGACAAGCACAGACCAAATTAATTTAAGTGTGGATGGTCATAATATTATTACAGCCAGTCGTGTAGCTGGAGAGTTAAGACTAGGTGCTGGTGGTATGACAGCAGATTTAATCATTGATACTGGTGGGAATGTAATTATTGGTGAAAATTTAACTGTGAATGGAACAATAATCAATACAGATTTCACAACTCTAACAGATAACTCAATAGCCAATGCTTTGCATAGACACAGTGAATTAGTTGCTTCTGACGGAAGTCCTGACCCTGCTTTTAGTGTAGATGCTAGTGGGAATATGACAACTAATGGGGATATAAATATGGCAACAAATGATATTAGTTTCAATGCAAACCAAGGAATAATTCTTAGAACTTTTGATGGTACTTCAAGAGAAAGAAAAATAGAGGGAAGTTCAGGAGTTGATAGAATAGACTGGAATACTCCAATATTAAGATTTAGTGCAGCAGGGTTTACCCTACAAACAACCGCAAGTGCAAGTATAAATCTTTTTAATTTTAATGCTACTTCAAATTTAACAATAGAAAATACTGGGGGAAGTGGTGTTGCAAACCTAATTGTTGAAAATAATATAACTGCTGGGGGAGATTTAATTGTAACTGGCAGGTCGATAGGCTCAACAGATGATACAGATTTAATAGAAATGACCCCTAATCTTGTCGCAGTTCAGGGAGAAGTTCAAGCTAATGCTAAATCAAAGATGACTTTAATCGGAGGCTATGCTATTAAGCTGGAAAATAGAACTGATGAGGCTACTGTGGCAGGGCAATTAGTAAAAGTATTTACTACAACAGCCATTAATGATGCTTTCGATACTCAAGACGCAAATGGAGATAATACAATTGGGGTTGTTCTAGATGCTGGTGTTGGTGGCGATGGAGAAGAAGCTTGGGTTGTTGTTGCAGGAATAGCAGATGTTCTTATAGATGCTGGAGGATGTGCAAGAGGAGACAGAATGATATCTTCTGCTACTGCTGGAAGTGCTGATGTTTGGAATGTTGGGGGAGCTGTTGCAACTCACTTCTTAGAAATAGGACATTGTATTGAAACAAGAACAGGAGCAGGATTAGCCAGATGTGTTTTACACTTTAATTAAAATGAACTTAGCAAGAAAACTATCAAGAAGAAGGTCTAAATTGTTAGATTTAGCAGAGGATAATAGAGCCTATTGTATGCAATATCATAAAAGACTTTCTGAAGAAGATGTTAGGAAACATCAATGTTACCGTCGAGAGAAAAATCTTTATAGATGCCAGCATATTGTAATTCTTGAAGAACGAAAGGTTTAAATAGTAGTTGTTGTTGTTGTTAGTATGAAAGATAAAACATTTGCAGGGACAAACACTTCTCAAGACCATGTCGAAGATTTGAAGAAAGAGTTTAATTTGAGTGAGAAGATAGTTTATGATGAATGGGGAGATATGCCTGGATGTTCTAAAGCAATAATAGCAGGACATAAAGAAAGCATAGATTTAGAATTTGTCAAAGAATTTATCAAGGTAAGTATTGAAGATTTAAAAGAAGAAGGAAACGAGGGTGTTGAGGATTTTGATGAAGATACATTAGCTTTTTCTTTAGCAGATATTAAAAAAGTTTTAAACAAAAGAGCAGGAGACAAATTATATGAAAATTAGATGTCCAGATTGTAAGCACAGATGGGAATACAAAGGAAAGCTAAAGTCTGTAGTCTGTGCTAGTTGCGGTAAAAGAATAAAGTTGAAAGAAAGTATTCAAACAATCCCATTAATGGAATTGAAAGGAGGTGTGAAAGATGGAAGCACAAAAAATAATTGATGAATGTGAACAAAGATTTTTTCAATCAGTTAGAGAACAAGAAGCGTTTGAAAGAGAAAGTACAGTGGATAGATATCAAGACTGGCTAGGCGATCGATTTAACTTCTACGATGGACTTTAAGATGGAAACTAGACAAGGACAATTACAAGAAAAGACAGAAGCTCTAAAGAAAGATGGTTCAGGTAAATATCTAAAGCTAGTTGTTGATGGGAAGAAGTATAATTACTGGAAAGATGTAAGACCAGAAATAGGAGATTGGCTAAAGATGACAGGAAGCTCTAATGAAAAGGATGGTAGAACTTTCTGGAATGTTGATGAGATTGAAGTTATTGATAAACCAGAAAGCGTCCCAGAAGAGGGTGTGGGGACGGCAAAAGCTCCTCAGAATGGCTCTAAATACGATAAAGACCCTGTTGGCTTAGCAGTTGAGGTGTTCATGGCAATGGTTCAAGGAAGAACAGAAGTAATCCATAGTGAAGCTATGGAACAATCTATCAAACTAGTAAAACAAGCCCAATCAGCATTTAATTAAGATGGAAATAACAATAGAAGAACTCAAAGAACTAGCTATATTTCAAAATAGAATGCAGAGTATAGAGATAACACTTGAAAGAATGGAAAATATAGTTCAAGAAATAAGAGAAAAAGTCTTATAAATTTATTATTAATTTATATTCTGGGGGTTGTGTTAATGCTGGCTCGGAACAACATTATCACTCTCGAAGCCCCCAGTCATAATCATGGAGATTGGTTAATTGGGTAATGCAGGTTCGAATCCTGCCATCTCCAATCAGCGTTGATGAAGTGAAAGCACTGGCTAGATTCTCGCTAGCCCAACTCATAATCAAAATGGAAAGAACAATAGAAGAAATAGAGAAAGACATCGAAAGAAATAAAGATTTGGGATTTCATGCTATTGGAAATGATAAGATATTTGATGATTACTTAGAAAGAAACTCAGAACTATTACAAGAATTAAGGGAAAGACGGGCATCATAATCATGGAAAATCACAGTTTTATAATGCTACCACAAACAATGGAGTTAAAGGTGGATAGGAAGAAAAACTCAATTTGGAAAAGAATATCAGAGATAATCAAATTTATAATAATAGGAAAAATGGAGTTTAATTTATAATCATGGAAAAGAAAAGAAAGAAAAGAAAGAAAATAGTAATAATTGCAGAGATGTTCTGTTTGTTATTTGGAATAAAATGGAAAAAGAACAATTAGAACAATTAGAACAATTAGAACAATTAGAACAATTGATGGGCTAATCAATTACTAAATAATAATCATGGAAAAAGAAATATTAAATAAAGAAGAACAATGTCCTAATTGTAAATGTTATGATACTGGAAGAATACCTTGGAGAGATTTTCCAACATATAAATGTTTTCAATGCAAATGCAAATGGAAAAAGAAGAACTAGAGAATATTTGTGCAAAGGATGATAGATTTTGTACCATCTTAGATGAAATCAAGCGAAAGGAAATACACATGGATTTTGTCTATCAGCAATTAAAGAAACTGAAGAAACAATTAGATGTGAGAGTTGATGAGCTACAGAGATGATGGAATATCAACTGAATGAAATGGAAATCAAAAAAGAAGAGGAATCTAGTAAGTCTCAAATCGGTGAATCTAATGATGTTTTAGAGGTTAAGGCCGGCGGAAGCGAGGTGCATCCCACCCCTAAATCTTAAAAGCTCTAACTAGAATTACTCTATCATTGTTAAGCTTTAAAGGAACCATAACCTGCTTTGTTTCTTGATCATAATAAGCACCATGTCCAATCATGTGCTTAGCTACATATTTTCTAGCATCTTTTTGTTTGATTTTAATTTGTTTCATCTTATTTCATTGGGCCCAGCAAAGGAACCCTATTCTTTAAACATAAAGGACAAATCCATCTCTCATCAGGCCATAACCAAGTGATGCCGTCCATATCTTGAGCAGTTGCTTTTCTCATCTTTTCAAAACAATAATCACATGTTTCTATTATTTCTATTAGATCCATTTTAATCAGTAAGTTTATATGTCAAAGGGTCCCAAAGAACTCCATTTGATTGTTGTAAATTCATTGCAAATACACAATGTTGAATATATTCTTTAGCTGTTGGTATTCGAACGTTAAAGTCTGAACAAGTAGTTTGTATCAGTTTAGGTATAGAAACAGTCTGTCCAGTCTCAAAGGCCATCCTAAGCCTTGCATTCATCCTGCCTACATTTGATTGTTTTCTTTGTATTAAATCCATTTTATTGACCACTAGAGATAACCGCATTTTTCCAATCATACCTTTTACAACGAGGACAGCATTTAGGGTTTTCTAAATGACTTTCCCATTCATGGCCACATTTATTACATTTGTGTTTCATAGTAATAATAAGAAGAATAAGTATATAAAGATATATGTCATGAAAGAGAGTGTTTTATTCCCCTACATTACTTCTTACCGTATACGTATATCGTATGTAACTAACAGAATTACGTCTGAGCGGAGCTCTAGTTCATGTGCCGTTACTTGCTTTTGTTCAATCCAGAGACATACTGGTATAAGCACATTATTACTCTCTCTCTTAAAGACAAACTAATCAATACTTCCTATATTGATTGATTATATAAGACATCACCTCTATTTAAAACCTTCCAAGATATTGGTTTCTTGGGGGG
>SDBU01006871.1_pt1 | contig 13291 bp, 10 predicted proteins | sample 2277071 | NCBI WGS metagenome assembly SDBU01 (sample SAMN10397929, study PRJNA504765) | marine sediment metagenome | isolation source: marine sediment core GS08_GC12, 126 cmbsf | place: Arctic Ocean: Gakkel Ridge, Loki's castle | collected 2008 | reverse complement strand
ACCACGCCAGTCCTCGCTGGACTGCATCAGGTCGAATCCCCCATCAGTGAAAAACCACTCACTGAACTGGTCAACCCCGGTATTGCCCCAGGTGATAAGCCCGTAGCTATGGGCAAGGTCAGTGAGTTCTTTCAGGTAAGCCCTAGAACTGGCGTTGGGGTACTGGCTGCACTCGTCAATGAAAACACCGTCCACGCCATCTAGTTCGGCCATGTTCTGAATGAGCATCTTGTTCAGCTCCAGGCTGTACCAGTACGAGCTATAACCATCATCGCCACCTGCTCCCTCATATCCGCCGGTAATATAGCCGATAACCTTTATCCCGGCAGCCTGATAATCAGCGATGTTCTGGAGAAGATAATCCATATCTTCGTACGCGTATCCATTGAGCTGGTGGTCCATCTCGCCGTAGAGACCGTGAGGCGGATTATCAAGAACATACTCTGGGCGGATGGCCAGGATACGAGCGTCATATGTCGGGTTATGGTTGCCATATGATTTCATGTTGAGCCGCACCAAGTCTCCAGGTGCAGCCATAGTTGGAGCCACAGATACCATCTGAGAACATACTATCACTATGACAATAGCAATTAAAGGCAAACCCCTGCGAATTGATCTAACAAGAGATATAGACTTCTTTGGGTAGCTAGTTCTTCTCACGTGGAATCACCCCTGTTTTTAACCTAGTTTCTATACTCCCATTAGTAACAGAATTACGCTGACATTTGAATCCCACAATAGTACTGAAAAGGATAGTGAAATATGGTTAGTACTTTTGTAAGTGCAGTGTCATACTAAAGTGAATGGAGTGAATCCCTAAAACTGGGCACATTAGGTTAGGAAGATGAGGAGGGTTTAGCCGGGTGGAATAGCTTGTAATGGAGGAGAGAAAGGACCCTGTCATGAGGAATCAAAGGAGTGCGGCCTGGAATGTAAAAGCATGCTTGTCTAGGCATTGTTTAATGGAGGGCACCAGCCTACCAAGCTCTGTAGAAGATTCAACATCTTATCGAGAGCATTTTACTATTTGAAAAGATGATATAACTGAGGCAGGCTAGGAAATGAACCCACCAATCAAGATGCGCTGCACAATAGATCAAGAAACTGGAGCACGCGGTAGGCAGGTCTAGGCTGGTTAAAGTGTTCCCTAAAAAGAGCACAGAACAGTGCCAGCCTAATCATCAGATATATCCGGAGAGGATGCAGAACGGTGAGAATTTCGAGGAGTATTCTCTGCTACAACTCCAGAGCCGATCAATAGACTTGACTGGATAGAGGCGGGGACGGGCTTGTTGGATTATATTAAGTCCATCTGTCTGCACTTGCCATGTTACGCATAGTCACAGGACTACCACCCGGTAGGGGGTAAGTCTAAAATTACCGAAAAGGGTGAAATAAAATTCGCCACCTCCAAGGAAAACGTTGTCTCCTATGATAGAAGTCTCATCATAGGAGGTCGAAAGGAGGATGGTAACATTGGACGAATATCTTGAGATTCAAGAGCTGGCTAAGCAGGGATTGTCAAAGACAGAGATTGCCCGGCGTCTGGGACGAGACCGGCACACCGTGGCCAAATACTTGAAAGCGGTAACCGGGCCACCTGTAGGCCAGATTCGTCGTGTCCGGCGCAGAGTGCTTGAGCAGTTGGCGGATTACCTAAGGAGGCGGTTAGCTCAGGGCTGTACCAATGGGAAGGTACTACTTCGGGAGATTCAGGGGCAGGGTTACGAGGGAAGCTACTGCACTCTCAAGCAATTCTTGAAGTCGCTTCGAGATGCAGAGCGCTGGCGCGCCGAGATTAGGTGGGAAGCACCGCCGGGGCTTTATGTCCAAGTCGATTGGGGATACTTTACCGCCGAGCTTCCTGACCACTCCCTGATCAGGCTGTATGCCTTCGTCTTCACCCTGGTCTACTCTCGTGTGATGTATGTGGAGTGGACAACCAGGACGGATATGGCTACGCTGGAGCGCTGCCATGAGCATGCCTTCACTTACATAGGCGGGGTACCCAGTTACATTGTCTACGATCGGATGAAAACGGTAATGCTGGGAGAGGACGAGCGAGGCCAGGTACGCTTCCATTCCGCATTTTTGGACTTTGCCCAATACTGTGGCTTTACCCCCAAGGCTACTCCACCCAATTGGCCTAGAGGTAAAGGGAAAGTAGAGTCCGGGGTGAAATATGTGCGGCGTAATTTCTGGCAGGGACTGGTGACCATCGGTGGGGTTGATGACCTTAATCACCGCTGCCGCGAGTGGCTAGACAATATAGCTAAGCCGCGGGTACATGGTACTACAGGGAGAGTTACCTTCGAGATGCTTAAAGAGGAGGGACCCCAGCCCGTGGCAGGCATCCATCCATATCCGGCATTTCCCGCAGTGCTGAAACCGGTGAGCCGGGATTGCCTGATAAGTTACGGTGGCTGGCGCTACTCCGTGCCGGCTGAATGGGCGGGAAAGAGCGTGTGGGTAAGATCGGTCAGCGGCGATAGGATAGTAGTGAGCGCCAAGGGACAGATAATCTCCGAGCAGCCTCCGGAGCCAGTTTTGAAGCGGACAGTAATCACCGATTCTCACTATGTCTCCCTGCGTGGTCGGCCCAGGCTCAAGCCGGTAAGGGTAATGCCCCGGATAGAGCCGCCAACCCTGGAGGTGGAGCGTCGCCCCCTTTCGGAGTACGAAGCTTTGCTGGAGGTGACGCGATGACAAGCCGAGCATTTCAAAGGGTGCAGGAAAACCTACAGCGGCTCAAGTTAAACCAGGCCCTCGCTGCCCTGGACAGGCTAGCTGAGGAGGCGGCCCAAGAGCAGTGGAGTTACACCGAGTTTCTGGGCAAGCTGCTGCGGGAAGAGATGACTGCTCGTCAGGAACGGCGCCTAACAGTCAAGCAGCGCCTGGCTCATTTTCCCTGGGTCAAGACATTGGACCAATTTGAGTTTGCTTTTTAGCCCACTGTGGATCAGAAGAAGATCAGGGAATTAGCTACCATGCGCTTCGTAGAAGAAGCAGAGGTGGTCCTTTTCACCGGGCCACCTGGGGTGGGTAAGCCCCACCTTGCCATCGGGCTCGGATTGGAAGCAATTAGGGCTGGTTACTTGGTCTACTTAAACACCCTTTCTGAGCTGGCTGATCAAGTGCCCAGGGATAGAGCTGACCCGAAGTGGGCAGAGTGGCTGAGGGTGTTGAGTCATCCCCGGTTGCTTATTCGTCGACGAGGTGGGGTACGTGCCTTTAGATCCAGTGGTCTCCTACTTCGTTTTCTCTCTGGTATGCCGTAGGTACGAAAAGGCAGCCATGATCTGGACATCCAATAAGAGTTTCAGCGAATGGGCCAGCGTTTTTGCCGGTGATGAAGTACTTACCGCTGCCAATCTTGACAGACTGCTTCATCATGGCACTGTCATTAACATTGGGGGCAGCAACTGTCTTCATCATACCTCCCGCAGAAACACGCCGGACCATGATCTCCGGTTGCCAAGCGGTCATCGTGCGCATCATAGCATTGAGAATTGTCAGCAACTTACGCATATAGGCAACCAAGGCCACTTTCTTAGCCTTACCAGCATCCACAAGGCGCTGGTAGAAAGCAGCGATGATGGGATTGCGCCGCGACGCTACCAATGCTGCCATATACAGGTGGCTAACACACTCTATTCCGTACCTTACCAGTATGTGGGCAAGATGGTGGACGTCAAACTGGGGAGCATAGTGGTAGAGATTTATCTTGACTATGAACTTATCAAAACTCACTCCAAAGGCGACAAGGGGCGCAGGGTTACGGACTGGAATGACTATCCTCCGGAAAAAGCGGCTTTCTTTCAGCGTACCCCGGAATGGTACCGGCACAAAGCCAGCCTCATCGGCACATCTACCAGAGAGACGGTGGAAAGTCTTCTTAAAGAGCATGCTTTCCATCATTTGCGCCAGTGCCAGGGAATTCTGAGGCTGAGGGAGGCATATGGAGAGGAGAGGCTTGAGCAGGCCTGCGCCCGAGCAAATGCCTTCGGCGATCCCTGCTACCGGACAGTGAAAACCATCCTGGAGCGGGGACTGGATAAACAACCGCTACTCTTTGAACCGGTGAGGGTAGCTGGTGCTTTTCTCCGCGGTCCTGAGTCCTTCCCTTGAAGAATGCGGCTCCATGGAAAGTTAAGGGAGGTAATTAATGGCTGATATGCATCAACTGGAAAATAAAATGAGAATGCTCAAGTTAAATGGCATGGTAGATACTCTCGACATGAGGCTTAACCAGGCGCAAAAGGACGGGATAGGTTTCAGGGAGTTCCTGGAACTGCTGCTGGAAGACGAGGTACAGCACCGGGCGAATAAGAGGCTGGCCACCCGGATTATGCGGGCCCATTTTGAAGAAGAGAAGAGCCTGGAAGGGTTTGATTTCAACTTTAATCCCAAACTACCCGCCCAGTATATCCGCAACCTGGCCACCTGCCAGTTTATCGAGCGCAAGGAGTCGGTTATCCTCTGCGGCCCTGTAGGCGTGGGCAAGACTCACCTGGCCGAGGCTCTGGGGCACCAGGCCTGCCGTGCTGGCTACAATGTCCTGTTCGTCAAGTCCAGCCGTCTCCTGTCCGACCTGGGAGGTGGCCGAGCCGATGATACCTGGGAGAAGAGACTGCAGCATTATTTGAAGCCTAATCTGCTGGTACTGGATGATTTTGCCATGAAAGAATTCACCAAGACTCAGGCGGAAGACCTCTACGAGCTCATCGACCGGCGCCACAACTCGAGCTCTATGGTAGTGACCGCCAACCGGGCGCCCAAAGACTGGTACCCTCTATTCCCTAACCCGGTCATCGCCGAAAGCGCTCTTGACCGCTTGGTCAGCTGTGCTCATGTTATTATCCTAACTGGTAAGAGTTACCGGGCATTACTTCGTCCGGATAAAGACCTTGATAAGGAGGTGGCAACCGTGTGATACTATGCTTTAGGTGCACCCGGGGTGGCACATTAACTTGAGAAACAGGGTGGAACATTTACTTGAGAAGGGGTGGTCATATAACCTGAGAAACGACAGCTGGAGAATAATCTGTTGTATTATGTGAGACAGAAGTGAGTAAATACGAAAGATAGAAACTGCTGCTTCTTGGTATACCATAATCGTTTCAGAGAGATGGCTACATGTGAGTAACACAACAGAATGAGACAACCAAGAATAGACCTGTCTTATGAAAGACTAATACTCTCCAGGCTGTCACCCAGTCTAGCCCGAGACTTTCCTTGAGCCGATAGGTCTATTCCTGTTGATTCGACCTTGGATTGTGGTTTGCTAAATGTCTTTAAGGAGATGCCTGTACTTCGAGAGCATAGTATGCTATCTTGTTGAACTCGCGAAAACACCGCTATCCAGTGGTGTTGATGTGCCTAAACTCTCTGTGAAGCCAATAACAACATATTGCTCGTGAGATAGACGTAGTTTTTCATGCAATCTCTCTCCTGGCCGTCTACCGACAATTTTTACCGTTGTCTTGTTATCTCCGTATAATTTAGTAGCCTCTTCTACCAGTTCTCTAAGGCTTTTTGCCGGTCCGTGCGATGTGAGATATACTTTACCGCTCTCTCCTTGTTCAACCACACTGATGATCAGGTCGACTATACTCTCAGCAGAGGTGAAGAATCGAGTCATGTTGGGGTCAGTTACTGTTATTTCGTTAGTTTGCTCTATCTGCTGCTTCCAGATCTCCAATACACTGCCGGTAGACCAAGCAACATTTCCTGACCTGACAATCATGAATCTTGTTCCTCTATTCTGCTTATTCGCCTGCTCCAAGACCAGTTTCTCACACAATAATTTTGAGGCCCCGTAGCAGCCAGCCGGTTCTACTGCCTTATCCGTTGACATCAAGACAAAGGTGCTGCCCTCGAATGCGTCCAGAATATTCATCATTCCGATGACATTGATAGTAATGGCTTCACGGCTGTGCTCCTCACACAGTTCCACGCGTTTCATTGCCGCCAAGTGAATTACGGTATCCATATCTGTCAGGAGGAATTTCATTGCCTGAATATCTCTGACATCAGCCAACGCAATCTTCAGTCTTTCGCTGGGGCAGCTAACTAACAATTGTGTCAGCAAAGCTTCACTTCTACTTATTGAAGTGACCTCAATATCAGGATACCTACTTAGAAGTTCATTAATGAGATGGCGACCGACAAAGCCTGCTCCCCCTGTTACTGCGACTCTTTTCATTTGATAGTCTCCTTTCTAAATTTTTTGTTCTGTCTAAGCGGCGACACTGAGAGGACGGAAGAGATTGTACTCGAATTCAGAGAATAGCTGTCTCGTAGCAAAACTGCTAATTAAAAAACCAACGAAGCTACCCACTAAGAACCCGGCAGCGGCATACCAGATATCGTGTACTACGAATAAAACCGCCAAAGCTTCAACTGCACATACAATAAACATTGAAATCGCCGAGATGTTAGTCTTTCGGAATAAAGGAAGTACAACTGAGTTGTAAACTATCACTATGAAGAATAAGGCCCCCAGTGATATGGTTATTGATATCCTTAAGACGAGGAGATCGTTTATCAGGTAAAAACAGAGAGCATTTGAGAGAATAGACAGAGTGAGGGCTATTAACAACATAGCCTGAAGACTCCTTCTGTAAATCGATTTATATTTCTCAGTTGTTCTTTGAATGTCGATAAGCGTGCCCTTATACACGTTCTCAACAAGTGTTTTTGTCTTCTCTGAAAAGTAAACTAAGATGGTGATACCAAATACAGGGATCAAACCGAGAAAAGCTCCCACTGTATAAGGGCCTATAATCATCATCCCAGTTCCTGACTTTAATCCATAGGATACCCACACGATTATCTTGTCAAGAAAAATTGCGATCACATAGAAAGTGTGGAAAAGGATCTCAGATTGATTTTGGGATATAAGCTTTGGTACCGTAGAAAGGTCATGAAACAGACTCTGGGTCACCTGCTGGCCTCCAAAATAGCTTCTCCAGGCGATCCAGGAAAGCAAAAGCAACCCAGCTATCCCGGCTGTGTACCCGCTTATTGTATACTCAGGATTAATCTGGTAAGCACTATAGCTGAGGGCGAGGACGGCTGAGTATGAGAGCGCGAAAACAAGTGCTGGGTACTTTTTTTGACCAGCGGCCCAAAAAGCTGCGGTAAAAATCCAGGTCATTGAGAAAAAGATGAGTAGACTCGCAAAATGGGAGAAATGGAATAAAGAGAAATGCAAGAGATTTCGGAAATATAAGTAAAAAAGAGCGGATACTAAAATGGAGAATAATAAACTATATAGAATTCCTAGTCTGATACCTCGGCCTGCTGCTGTTTTATCCTTGGAGTGCCGGCTTTCATCGATAAATGTGTAAATAAGTATCTGCATGCCAGCCGTCCCTACCAGACTCAAGACAATGGCCGTCATAATAATGACTGAAAACATATTGATTTGCTGCGGTGTCACATTCTTAAGCAGGGCAAATAGAATGTACGAGACAAAGGTAATAACCAAGGGGGGCACAATAAAGAGTGCGCTCTGAGTTAATGTAACCTTGTCGATTTTCTCAGTTATTCTCCGAATTATATCTTTGAGGTTAAAGCCTACCTGTGTCATCTAACAATCCTTCATACAATCTACGGAATTCGTGAGCCATTTTCTCAATGCTGTACTCTTCAGTAGCGCGTTTCCTTGCCTGCTGCCCCATTCTTCTTCTTAGCGGTTCATTTCCTAAGAGCTCGCAGATTCTTTCAGCGAGGCTATCGGGCTCATTGGGCGGAACGACATAACCAACACTAGCATCCGGGAGTACCTCAGGAACACCACCCACTGCAGTACAAACGCATGGAAGGCCGCAGCTCATAGCTTCCAGAAGAGCGTAGGGAACTCCTTCTGATAAAGAAGGCAGGACAAAAATGTCAACCTTGTGATACCACTCTAAGCTGTTGGCATGTCCGACGAATCTGAAACGGTCTTCCAATCCAAGCTCCTCAATCAGTTCTTGGCATTCGTGATGGTAATCTTCGTCTTGAATCTCTCCAACGACCACAAAATTTGCCTGGTGCTTTTGGAGAATGGTTCTGGCTGCTTTAATGAAGGTGGTAAGTCCCTTTATCGGTACAACTCTAGCGAAGCACCCCACCACTAAGGACGTTTCATTTCTTGCGGGCGCCGGGCTAAATCTGTGGCACTCTATACCGTTATTGATCAACTTTATCTTGTTGATGTCAGCCCCCAACTTCTGTTCCATGGCTATGTGACTAAGACAGGGAGGCACAATCCTATCAGCATACTTGTAAGAAGTCTTAACCACAGATTCAGTAAATTTAATTATCTGTTGTCTCTCGAGTTCTGATATATCTTGCCTAGACAGTTCATGGCGCCTCTCTACGAGAATTATCCCCTGCTCCGTTATTACCAACGGGCTCCCATATAGGACTTTTAGCATGGAGCCCACGAAGCCAGCAAGACCTGAGTTCAGAGTGTGGTACAAATCCGCTTTGGGTAGTTGATATACAAAGCGTATGCTGTCCAGTACAATTGAATAAATGCCAAAAGTAGTCCAAAAATACTCGACGAAGGGTCTTTCGGGATAGTTTTCGTTGTAGAAGTCAACAATACAATCCCAATAACCTCTGAATGTTAGCCACCCTTTTTCAATAGGAAATCTATCTAGTGCCTGGGTAATGGTCTCGCAATCTAAAGATGCACCACAGAGAACGTTCTTTAAAGAATGAGCTAGGTTCATAGAGACTGCTTGAGGCGAAGAAAAACTCTTCTTAAAGCCATCACTGCTTATTATGGGTTTAATGGCTATCTCGGTTACATTTGGTGGTAGCTCGTAGATCTGTTCTTCATCCCCGGTTGCCGCAATACACAAGACCTGAAATTCTATATCTTCCAATGTCTTTATTAATAAATGAGCCCACTCGCTTAACCCACCTCGTGCTATTGGATAAGAGCCTTCAGAAATGATACATACTTTCATCTGTTTAAAAAAATTCTCCGTATGATATGGACTTATTCCCTATGGATTCTACGTATAATCAAGGTACCTGCTAAGAGAATAGCACCCGCTACAATAATACCCGGCAAAGCCTGTAGAGGTAGCAGTGCGTTCTTACTCGCTGTATTCTGAGGTTCAGTTGCAAGCATGGGTAACACATTCTCATGTACTGTATCCTGAAGTTCAGTTACAGGCATGGGTATATGTCTAAACTTAAATGGATTTTCTGACACAATGGGTCTGGATGATTTTGAGTCCCTGGGATAAATGAAGTAGTCTTGGTTTATATTTACAATATCATAGTCATCTGACTCGAAGTCACTGACCGATCTGCTGAATGTCACGATTATTGCTTCATTGGTCTGAGAGATGTTCGCTAGAAACTGCTCTGTCTTTATATGGATAGCGTCATCCGTTTGTGAAAGTCGAAGCTTCAATATACCGTCAGCAGGGTACCATTCCGCATTTAAGGTCCCTTCCCTTTTCTCCAGATACCGCCCGATTTCCGCCATGGTCCACCAGCGATAGAAGGGGTAACGGCTGCGTACGTAATCCCCCCATACCGTGAGGCCTTCGAACATACCTGCCATGGAAGCGTCGGTATCCCCGTTCATATGGAGTAAGTCCACTTCATCAGGATGAGTGAATATCAGGTAGGTATCTCCGCCCTCTATTCTAGACCTGAGAATATTCCACGATCTTGAATACTTGTCGTCCTGAGGTTGGTTGAATTCGTAGAAGCTACCCTTGATTCTTGACAGGTTGTAGATATCTAAGTCTCTTTCCCAACCGAAGTCCCTGGCGATTACTTCATCTTTGGAGGAGTAAGAACTAGTGACGTATCTGATATCTGTTATTGTATCGAGTGCTTCATACCCATAATCATCTATTATGAGGTTTAGGGGTGTATATGAGATTATTTCACCCAGTTTGGTGCCATACCTATCTTGGAGTTTAGCGCGTAATATCTCTAACGCCTGCATCATCTCGTCAACTTCAGCGTCTATAGCTACCTCACTGCCCCAGTAAGCGACTTTAAGTGGTATATGCTTATTACCACCGTGTAAACCAAGTTCATACCCTGAATTGATGAGATCATTAGCACCTTCTATAGATTCTGGATAACGCCAGAAATCATCTTTATTACCGGAGTAGGAGAAGATAATATAGAATGTGGCAGTGAAGTTGTAGGTTTGCAACCACTCTTTAAAATTGTAATAAAAGTTATAATGCCAATCCTGCCTTTCTTTGTCTGTGAGAAATGATCTTGGATAATCATCTACACTTATAGCTCCGGCGTTTATTGGAGAGGCAACACCAATAGGCATTGCGTACAGGATACTTTGCAGTAGTATCCCGCTATACAGGATGCTCGATGCGCTATTATTGTTATGGAAAACAACTTTTCCCTTGCCATATTCATTAATCCAAAGTGCAGGGTCACCTGAGGTGCTGAAGCTTGCAATTACCTCAGTCTCGGCATGCAAATGGTGGTCTAGGTACGGAAAATCTTCATCACTAACACTGATGGTCTGACCCTGATAGGAAAAGGTAAACTTATCCTTAATAATCTGAATGCCATTTGAGATTGACCACTTGGTTCCCAGCCTACGTATGCCGAAGGTCGACATTAAATCGGCATTAGCTGAGCCTGCGTGCAGACCGACCAAGCCCATCCCTTTCTCAGTAGCCCTGAGAATAAGCTTGCTACTAGTTGAGTCTATCCTATAGCCTGGACTGATAACGAGCAGTACGGAATATTTTGGGTACAAAGAGTTGTCCAAGAATGTATGCTGATCAATTTGAGAAACATCCAATACATCGAAGGGTATTTTGTTTACATTCAAAACCCCTGTTGTCCTCCCGAAAAGATCGGAGAGGCTACTTGTGTAGGGGTTACCTTCATCAGTGAGAAGAAGAGCTCTTATGGGTATACTATAAACACTACTTGCTCTGGCAGGATAAACGCTACATGTAGCAAGTATTAGCAGTAATACCAGAACTACTATTGGCAACGATATTAGTTGTAATCTCGTAAATCTCATCGTTAAAGCTTACCTCGCTTGCTGATACTCAATGTAGAGTCTGGGAGCAACTCTCATCCTCTCACCTTATATTTTCGCTAAGCGCTTCTATGGTTTTTCGTCGAACATGTATCTGCTTTATCGTGTTAGATTCATAGCTCATCCAAGTCCTCGAGCTTGGTGGAAGGGAGTCTGATCAGACTATTCTTATCTATTTGACCGTCACTGACTTTGCCAGATTGCGCGGCTTATCCGGGTCTTTGCCCCTCTCCACAGCCATATAGTAGGCGAGGAGATGGAGTGGGGCAACAGATACTAAGGGATAAAAATGCCTGTCTACCTGTGGAGTTTCTATCCAAAAATCATAAAGTTCATCCTTTTTATCGGATACACCAATGATGAACGCTCCTCTTGACTTTGCTTCCATTCCATTGCTTAAGGTCTCACTGAAAGTATAATCATTGGGGCAGATAACAACTACTGGAGTACCCTCTTCTATAAGTGCCAGGGTTCCGTGTTTCAGTTCACCAGCGGGCAGTCCCTCGGCATGTATATAGGATATTTCCTTAAGCTTCAGTGCTGCTTCAGAGGCTATAGGGAAGTTAATCCCTCTAGCTATATAGTAGAAATCCCTGCTATCTTGTAACTCTTCAGCGAGCTCCTTCATTATTATTTGATTCCAAAAGAGTTCTTTAGTCATCTCCTTGGAAACATCTACCAGACTACCAACTGCCCAGTGAAATTCATTGACCATGGCGAATGATAGGAGATAGAAAATTGACAGTTGGCTTATCAGAGATTTGGTGGCTGCCACGGCTATCTCAGGTCCGCAATTGAGGTATATAACATCATCGCTCATCCTGCCGAGCATTGAGTTAGTTCTGTTTATTATGGAAATAACCCGCGCTCCAGCGGATTTGGCTCTCTTCACTCCTTCGATGACATCGGCTGTTTCACCGCTTTGGGAAACGGCAATAACCAGGGTATTCTTGTCAACTGACTCAGAGAAGTATTGAAACTCAGAGGCCATGACCACATCACAGAACTTATTGGCAACTTCGGAGAATAGATATCTGCCCACAAGGGCGGCATATCTTGAGGTACCGCAAGCGGTGATGATTACCTGCCTGGCTCTCAGGATATCCATGGCTATTCGAGTGAATGATTGCACATCCTGTAGTACCGCTGTTCTGATTGCTTGAGGTTCCTCCATTATTTCCTTAAGCATGAAATGTTCATACTTACCCTTGTCACAATATTGCGTCTTTACATCTAAGGGGCTTGCTTCCTTTTCGATCCGCTCACCTCGCATATCAAGAAAGGCTACGGCATCCCTACTTAGTACAGCCAGTTCCCCATTCTCAGGGTAAATCACCTTGTTGCAGCCATCAAGGGAAAATACATCACTAGTGGCGAAAGATCCCCTGTCTCCCATTCCAATAACTAAGGGATTGTCCTTCCTGGTAGCTATCATCTTCTCGGGGTTCTGTGTTGACATAACGATGAAAGCATGAGATCCTTTGATCCTTTGGCTAGCCATAAGGACAGACCGTTCTAGCGTGTTCCCGTCTTTCAAATAGTCCTCCACAAGGTGAGGGATGACTTCCGTGTCTGTTTGGGAAGTGAAAATATGCCCTTTGCTTTGCAGGATTTCGCGAAGTTCCTGATAGTTCTCCACGATGCCATTATGTACCACTGCAATCTGGTTTGTGCAGTCAACATGCGGGTGAGCATTTTCCCGGTTGACCTTACCGTGCGTTGCCCACCTGGTATGAGCAATGGCTATGTTCCCAGGGAGCTCCCACAGTCTATTCCTTTCGTCTATCTCTTTAATCTTGCCAACATCTTTCTTCAGATGTACTCTCCCGTCTCTGATACTAGCTAGTCCTGCTGAGTCATAGCCGCGATATTCTAATTTAAGAAGTCCCTCAAGCACAACTGGTGCGGCCGGCTCACTACCGACAAAGCCAATTAGTCCACACATAATAATCTCCCATTTTTTCTGTGTTGTTGCTAATTATCCAGCCATCACAGCTGGAACTTTTCGTTTTCCATCTCGGCAGATGTGGGGAATCTGCCAACCGACAAACCACCTTTTTGTCATTCTGACCCCCGTGGATAGAGGGCAATCTTATCATTCTCGCTTACATTAATATTTGTTGTCATTTTGCCCACATAACGTTCTTGGCTTCGAATGTTACACCGTTCCCCGAGTTTCCTCCTTACGCTGATTCCCACCTAATTCTACCTTACCTATTCTTGACGCCCTCGGAAGGGCCAAAG
>SDBU01006870.1_pt1 | contig 13291 bp, 7 predicted proteins | sample 2277071 | NCBI WGS metagenome assembly SDBU01 (sample SAMN10397929, study PRJNA504765) | marine sediment metagenome | isolation source: marine sediment core GS08_GC12, 126 cmbsf | place: Arctic Ocean: Gakkel Ridge, Loki's castle | collected 2008 | reverse complement strand
CAATACGTGATGCCTGCCGCTGGTGGCCCGAGAATCCGCGCCTCCGCGACTTCTTGGTCGGCCAGGGACGCGCGGCCGTCGTGGAGCTGCTGAACCAAGGAGACATGGAAGGCGCGCGCGCCCTGGCTGCCGAGATCAACGCCCTCGCGCCCGAGGAAACGCAGGCCATGGCCCCCGCACTGGTCATACTGGCCAGGAGCCAGTAGGGGCGACAATGAACCGCCACGACGAATGCCCCACACAATCCGGTTGCTCGCCCCCCGGCCCAGCCACGGGGCCGCGCCGGCGTTGGACGTTCCTGTGTGAGCCCTACGTGGTCGTCCCGCTCGTGAACACGCTGGCCTCGCTGATCTACGTGTGGGGCGACATTGGCAGGATAAGCGCTGCGGGCGCGTTGTCCCTGCTGGTTTCGTGCCTTGCAGGCGTCGGCCTCTTCTACCTGATCCTCGCGATGGTGCCGCCGCGGCGGGCGTTTGCCGTCCCGATCGCCGCGCTGCTCGCCGTACTGCTTGCCGCCGTGCACGTCGCGCAATTCAGTTACTACCGGGTATTCGAATGCCTCATCCCCGCCAGCGTCGTGGACTACGCGCGTCAGCTTCCCCGACACGGCGTCGCCATGGTGCACGAGTATTTGACCTTCTGGCACGGGGCAGCGCTGGCCGGGGCGGTGGTCGGACTCACCTGGTACTTCCAGCGGACCATCAGGCGCATCGGGGGCACGCTGACCTGGCGCCGGGCCGTCGTCGCGCTGCTTCCCTGGGCCATACTGCCGCTGGCAGGTCAACCCCTGCACCTGAGTCTGGATCAGTACGCACTGAACACCCTATTGCTGTCCTGGCGCGGAGAGGGCAGAACGAACATCCCCTTCGTCCCGGATCGCATTGCCCTGCCCCCACTCCACGTAGAGCAACCCGTCAACGTTGTGTTCTTCGAACTTGAGTCGGTCGCGCCGGCCGCGCTTCAGATCTACAACCCCAAACTGCCGACGGCCCCCCGCTGGACGGACTTCATCCGCCAGCACCCGGATGAGGTCTTCGTGGCCCTGAAGCATTTCTCGAACTCCTCGGCGAGCGACATCGCGATGGTCCTGATTTACACCGGCACCGCCGCCGACGACCCCCTTGCTCTGCACAAGACGGCACCCCTCCTATGGGACTACGCCAAGAGCGCAGGCTACGACACTTCCCTCTTCATGGCGGCAGCCCTGAGTTGGGGGAATTTCGACACCCGGTATCAACACCACCAAGGGCACACGAACCTGGACCACATCGCACATGCCTTCAACGCGGGCAAGCCCCTCGTGCACGACCTGAGCATGAACGATGCGGACGTCATGGGGCTCCTGGTCGAATACCTTGAAGGACGGAACTGGCAACAGCCGTTCCTCACTTGCATCAGCCTCAAGATGCCCCACTTCCTCGGACAGGGCGCGAAGCTGAACGGATTCAGATTCCTCAACGACAAGCTGCCCAACGACCGGCTCATCAACTACTACAACGCCATATATCACGACGATCAGTTGATGGTGGACTTCATCGAACAGATGCCGGCGGAGGTGCGCCAGAATACCGTGGTCGTCGCGCTCTGCGACCATGGAGAGGACCTGTACGGACGCGGGGCGCGGCTGGAGAGCTACCACGAGGAAATCGCCCGGATTCCGTGCTGGTTCTACATCCCCAAGAACGTGCAAGAACGCCTGCGGCCGGACGCCATCGAGAACCTGCGCGCCAACTGCCGCAACATAGCGACCAGCAACCTGGATGCGCTTCCGACACTGCTTGACCTGATGGGCCTGGCGGAGAAGGAACCGGTGGCGGAGATCCTCGCCGGCCTCCAGGGCCAGACGCTGCTCAGAAAGAAGGACCCTCCCGAGTACATCGTCATGCTCAACACCAACGACCTGCGCTCCTGGGACCGGGAAGGCTTCGCCCTCACCATGGACAACGGGACCGTGCGCTACATCTACGACATGGGGCAAGAGGGCCTGTACGACCTGGAACGCGATCCCCGGGAAGAGCACGACCTCATGGCCGACCCCGCCTACGCCACGCACGTGGAGCGCATCCGGCAGAAGGTGAAGTCGAACCCCTACCTGCGAAGGATCGCCGTCAAGTACGGCACGATGTAGCGGAGGGGGCCGGTGCGGTTCCGCCGGTTTGAATGTGCGCGGGGAGTGTGATATAGTGGCAAAGCGCTTGAGGATTGGTGTAACGGCAACACACCTGACTCTGGATCAGGCATTCCAGGTTCGAATCCTGGATCCTCAGCCACATTTGCGAGCCGTGGCCCCATCGTCTAGCCCGGTCTAGGACCTCGGACTCTCATTCCGGAAACAGGGGTTCGAATCCCCTTGGGGCTACCAGATGAAAGCGTCGGGTTCCGCTTCGGCGGCTCCTGGCGCTTTCTCTTCGTACCCTGGAGCGCCCCTCCCCCTGCAAGCAAGGCCGCGCACTCACGCGCCAGCGCGAACGCCGTGCGGGTCCCTCCAAACTGGGACACTCGTAGGCCGGCTTCAGAGCTTGACATGCCCCGGCCCGGCTATATGATCAGGGGCGGGGAGGACGTGCAGCATCGGAAGCGAAAGTTACAGATCGCCGAATTGCTCCCGTAAGAGGCTGCACATCGCAGCCAAGGAAGCCTGTCCCGGGTCTGAATTAATGAGCCGACATCATCCTTCCGCGAACTAGTGCACGCGGTCGGCAAAGCACCTCTTTTCATTGGAACGCGAGCAAATGAGATCTGAGGGGAAGAAGGTATACGTGCTGGGCGCTGGGTTTACGAAGGCCTTCTACGACAACGCGCCGCTCGTTGAGGACGTTTACCCGCTGGAGGAAGTGAGGAAGCAGGTCGAGGGCCTCGGCTGGGCACGACAGCTATTGGAGCAAGAGTTGGCAAGGTCTGGCAACGGAAAGATCAACATCGAACGCCTCATGACGAGGCTCCACAGCGGCATGCCCTACGACAAGGATCATGGCGCTGAAGAGCAGTTCAGCGTGCTCCGCAAAGGGCTAATGCGATGCCACAGGGACCAACTCGCCAAAGCTAAGCCGAGGACTGCTGCCGCCCGTGAGCTGCATAGCGTTGCGAAGCACTTCTTGCTCCAATGCGCGACTTGCATCACGTTCAACTACGATGATTTTCTCGATCAGGCTCTGTTCGAGGAATGTGGCATTCCCATAGCGGGCTCGGGAGACCCCAGCTACTGGACGCCTTTTGACGGATACGGTTTTGAATGTCAGTACGTCGGGATGCCAGATGCGGGTAGGATCGAGGACCCCACTTCATACCTTCTGAAGCTTCACGGTAGCATAAACTGGCGCGTGAAGCTTGGAAGCATGCCCCCGTACCGGCTTGAGGACGTCGTTCACGACTCTCCTTGGTGTTCGTGGGGTTGCACGTCTGCCGACAAGGAGAAGGAGCGTATCAACCGAATAGTTGAGCCCGAGCCGTTCATAGTTCCGCCCGTTCTGGCGAAGTCCGAGCTACTGAAAGAGCCAGTCCTTAGGCTTGTTTGGCGGGAGGCCTTCAAGGCGCTGAGGAGTGCCGGGAAGGTGGTTTTTGTTGGCTATTCGCTGCCCGTTACGGACCTGGCCTCCAGGTTCTTGTTCAGTGAGGCCATTCAAAAGGACTGCGAGATCGAAGTGGTCAACTACGCGCACGAGGGGGACCAGGGCAGCAAGACAGGCACAATCGAGGCATATAAGCAAGTCTTCCCAAGCATCGGAGAGGACCAGTTCAACTTTCGTGGGGCCAAAGAGTCTGAGTTCTGGACGTCTTTCTGAAGCTTGTGGCACTGTCTGCACGAGGTGCCATGAATCAGAGCAGGTCAGCCGACCGATTATGCTCAAGAGGCGCAACCCCTAACGCTGTGTCGGCTCATTAACGGTCTGTTAATCCGCCGACACTGGACAGCACGTTCTATGAGGTGCCCTATGACGCCCAGTTCTCCAAGAGATCTCTTACCTCGCCACGGGCGCCAGTTTGACGGCGGTGCCGTAGGCTAGTAGCTCGGCGGCGGTTCCGACTACACTGGTGGTCATGAATCGGATGTTGACAACGGCGTCAGCTCCCAACTCGGCGGCCTGCTCGAGCATCCTCTGCAACGCGATGGACCGGGCCTTGCCCATCATCTCCGTGTACTCGATCAACTCGCCGCCAAGGATCAGCCTTACGAGCGCGGAGATGTCTTTGCCCAGCCAGATGGCGTAGATGGTGTGCCCCTTCACCAACCCGAGGGCCTCGGTCACGTCCCGCCCTGGAACATGCTCGGTGTTTCCCATGATGATGCCGGGCATGTCGCCCACATCCGGTTCGGCTATCTTCGGCCCGCAGAGGCGCTGCTCGATGGCCACCGTAATGAGGACAACGACGATGCCGCCCAGCAGCAGGTAGACTGCCCCTTTGATCCACCATGGCAGCGGCCCGCCTATGGTGGGCTCATTGAGCACTGTAACGAGCCAGGGCATCCCCACGAAAATGAGGCTAAAGAACCCCAACACAAAAGCCAACGATCCCAGACACCTTATGCCTTTGAGCATCTCCTGCCCCCTTTCCTGCGCGCGGGGAGTTCCCCCTCTTTCGGACCCCGCAGTGGTAGGGGCATCCCGCAACTGCGGGACCGTGCCCCTACGAAAGCGGATCGGGCCTACCAACATGGCGGTCGCTCAAGGACAAGACAATACACTGTGCTGGCGGGCGTTACAAGACGGCCCGGGCGATTGACGGCGCGGCGCGCGGGGACTATGCTGATGGCGCAAGCGCATGGCGCGTCACCGTGCGCTCAAGTCCAGCAGGAGGCACAGAGAATGCCTGATACCGTTACGCGGCCGGAAGAGCCCGATGTGCCCGTTCTACACGACGTCGACGTGATAGTGGTCGGCGGCGGTCCCGGAGGCATCGGGGCGGCCGTCGCCGCCGCGCGCCTGGGGGCGGCAACGCTGCTCTGTGAGCAGTACGGCTTCCTCGGCGGGATGGCTACCGCCGGCCTGGTCAATCCCTTCATGCCGAACCAACTGGACGGCAAGCCGTTCGATTCGGGCATCTTTCAGGAATGGTGCGACCGGATGGGCAAGATGGGCGGGCTGGCGAAGGACGGTCGGACCTTCTGCCAGGAGACGGCGAAGCTCGCGGCGGAGAAGCTCTGTCTGGACGCCGGCGTGAACTTGCTCTACCACGTGCAACTTGACCGGCCCCTGGTGGAAGAGCGCGAGATAGACTGCGTCACGATGCTGGGCAAGAGCGGCCTGACGGCCCACCGCGCCAGGATCTACGTTGATGCAACAGGAGACGCGGACCTTGCGGCGCGTGCCGGGTGCACGTTCGAACTGGGGCGCGCCGAGGACGGACTGACCCAGCCGATGACCACAGGCTTCGACCTGGCAGGCGTGGACATCGAGCGCATGCCGGACGGCGAAACCATCAACCGCCTCTACGACCAGGCCCGCGAGGAAGGACGCCTCAAGTGCCCGCGCCACAACGTGCTGCTGTTCCGTTCCGTGGAAGACGACCGCATCCACTTCAACACCACCCGCATCATCGGCCACGACGCGACCGACACGTTGTCGCTTTCGGAGGCGGAGATCGAAGGCCGTCGGCAGGTGCTGGACTATGTCGAGTTCTTGCGCCGCGACGTGGCCGGCTTCGAGGGCGCGCGTCTGCACGCCGTTGCCGTGACCATAGGCGTGCGGGAGTCGCGCCGCGTGCGGGGCCATGCGTATCTCACGCGCGCAGACTTCGAGAACGCCTCCAAGTTCCCCGACGGCATCTGCCGAGTGAACTACGAGATAGACATCCACAGCCCGACCGGCGGGGGGAGCGAGCACGCCCAGTTGCCGCCCGGCGAATGGTATGAGATCCCCTACGGCTGCCTCGTGCCGCTGGACTGCGACAACCTTCTGGTGGCCGGGCGACCCATCAGCGTGGACCACGCGGTGCACTCCTCCATGCGCGTCATGCCGCCGGCCTGCACGGTCGGACAGGCCTGCGGCACGGCGGCCGCGATGGCCCTCAGCCAGGGGTGCACCCCGGCGGAGGTCGAGGGCCGCGAGGTGAGGCGATCATTGATCGAGCAGGGCGTCTGGCTCGTCGAGACACCCGAAGGCGTAGAGGCCCCCTGATGCGTGCGGCGCTGATCCGCGCGCCCTTCGCATGTACGGGCCTGGGCGTGAGGTCGGGGCAAAAAAAGCGCCCCACTGGGAGGCGCTCAGGGGACGCTCATTGAGCGGAGCCCCGCGGAACGAAAGCTCCTTACTGTAAATTGACGGAGCAATCGCCGCTCAGGTACACTGTCGAAGATTATACACCTGTCCGGTTCCTTGTCAAGGGGAATACCTGATGAAAGAGACACGCAAGGAGTCCTATGTCCTGGGGGTGGACGTGGGCAGCACGTCCATCGGCTGGGCAGTCGTCGGACTGACGGAGGGCAATCCGGTCGGCCTCACGGCGGCCGGCGTGCGTGTCTTCCAGGCTGGCGTCGTGGGCAACCTTTCGGCCGGCCGGGCCGACTCCCGCGCGGCCACACGCCGCCAAGCCCGCCAGCAGCGCAGAATGGCGGACCGCCGGGCGCGGCGTATCGTTAAGGTCTACCACATCCTCCAGAGAGCCGGCTTGCTCCCGGCGGGTGACGTGGAGCAGACTATCCCGGCGCTCGACCGCCAGTTGATCGAGCGACACGCAGGCAATGTGCCGGCGACTTACCCTCCTGACCTACTGCACCACGTCCTTCCCTACTGGCTGCGCGCCCGGGCCCTGGACCACCCGCTCGAGTCCCATGAACTGGGCCGGGCTTTGTATCACCTTGCACAGCGCCGGGGTTTCCTGAGCAACCGCCGGGCCCGCCCGAAGGGCGCGGATGACAAGGAAGGAGTGGTCAAGGCCGGCATCAATGAGCTTCAGGCGGCCATGCAAGCGACGGGAGCACGCACACTGGGGGAGTACTTCTCGACGCTGGACCCTCGCACTGAACGCATCCGCAACAACTATACCGGCCGCGCCATGTACGAGGATGAGTTCGAGCGTGTCTGGACAGCCCAGGTCCCCCATCATTCCGCCGTACTGAACGATGCATTGAAGATCCGGTTGCACAAGGCGATCTTCTATCAGCGGCCGCTCGCCAGCACAGCGGGCCTCATCGGGCGGTGTGAACTGGAGCCGGGGCGCAGGCGCGCACCGTGGGCGCTGCTGTTGGCCCAACGATTCCGGCTGTTTCAGATGGTAAACGATACCCGCGTCATCAACCCGGACGGAACCGAGCGGCAATTCACCGAAGAGGAGCGCAGCGGCCTGCTGGCGCAGCTCGAGCGCAAGGACAAGCTGACGTTTGGGCAAGCCCGCAGAGCCCTCACGCTGCCGCGCGGCTCGGCCTTCAATTGGGAGGCGGGCGGCGAGAAGCGGTTCATCGGCAATACCACCAATGGCAGGTTGGCCAAGGTGTTCGGCGAGCGTTGGTGGGAGTTGTCAGACGCGGAGCGGCGCGCCGTTGTCGAGGACGTGCGAAGCATCCAGAGGCCCGAGACGCTGGCCGAACGGGGCCGCCGCGTGTGGGGACTCGATGAAGAAGCCGCGCAGAGCCTTGCCGACTTGCGGCTTGAAGACGGCTACTGCGCGCACTCCCGGCAGGCGCTCCGCCGCCTTGTGCCCCTCATGGAGCAAGGCGTGCCCTATACCCAAGCACTCGACAAGGAATACCCTCAGCAGCGGCAGGTGGCCAAGCCACTCGATGCCGTGCCGCCCCTGGACGGTACCGACGTGGACGTGCGCAACCCGGCCGTCCATCGCGTCCTCACGGAACTCCGCAAGGTCGTCAACGCCCTCGTGCGCCGGTACGGCAAGCCCGCGCAGGTGCGCATCGAGCTTGCGCGTGACCTTCGCCGCAGTGCGCAGCAGCGCCAGCGCTCATGGAAACGCAATCGCGAGAACCAGGGTTTGCGCGAGAGGGCCGCAGAGCGCATGGTCAAAGAGGCCGGCATCACAGACCCGACGCGGCGCGACATCGAGAAGGTGTTGCTCGCCGACGAGTGCGAGTGGACTTGCCCGTACACTGGCCGCGTCATCGGCTGGCAAGCCCTGTTCGGCCCCCAGCCCCAGTTTGACATCGAGCACATCATCCCGCTGAGTCGCTCCCTCAACGATTCGTTCATCAACAAGACACTGTGCTACGTGCCCGAGAACCGCAGCGTCAAGGGCAACCGCAGCCCCTTCGAAGCCTACGGCCACGACGAGCGGCGCTGGCACGAGATCATAGAACGCGTCAAGCGCTTCCAGGGCACGGCCCGCATCGAGAAGCTTCGGCGCTTCCAGGAGCGCGAACCCGAGAAGCTGGACGAGATCGCCTCCCGTGAGCTCAACGACACGCGCTACGCCTCCCGCCTGGCCATGCAATACGTCGGGCTCCTCTACGGCGGCGTGGTGGATGCGGACGGGGTACGGCGGGTCCAGGCGTCACGCGGCGGCACGACGGCGTTCCTTCGGGACCTATGGGGCATGAACTCAGTGCTCGGAGATGAAGACCGCAAGCAACGGGACGACCATCGCCACCATGCCGTGGACGCCATCGCCGTGGCGCTCACCGAGCCCTCGGCCGTCCGCCTGATCAGCCAGTCGGCCGCCGACGCGCAACGTCAGAAGCGCCGGCGCTTCGGCGCCGTGCCGCTGCCGTGGCCTGCATTCCCGGACGATGTGCGGGAAGTCATCGGCAGCATCCACGTATCGCACGCTGCGCGCCGGCGCGTGCGGGGCGCCCTGCACGAAGAGACTTTCCAGCGTGTCGTCGAGTGGGACCAACACGGGCAGCCTGCCGGCGTGCACGTGCGCAAGCCTCTCCAGGAGGTGTCCGCGAACGAAGTGGAGGCGGTTGTCGACCCCGCCGTCCGGGCTGCCGTGTGCGAGGCGCTCGGCCGTGCCGGGAAACCGCCGAAACAGGCTTTCGCCGACAGCGCCAACCACCCGTTCCTGAGCAGTCGCGGCGGACAGCGCATCCCGATCCACCGCGTGCGCATTCGCAGGGCGGCATCGCCGGTGCCGTTCGGCTCAGGCCGCGCCGTGCGGCACGCCTTGCCCGGCGCCAACCATCACATGGAGATCGTCGAGGTGCGGGACCGAAGGGGGCGCCCAAAATGGGAGGGGCGCCTGGTGCCGCTCTATGAGGCCGTCCGCCGCCTCCGCGCCGGGGAACCTGTCCTTCGCCGCCCGCAGGCCGAGAGCGAACGCTTCGTCTTCTCCCTGGCACCTGGCGACGCCTTCCAGTTGGCCGGACCTGAGGGGCCTGCCGGCTTGTTCATCTGTCGTAGCGTCTCTGCGGGGGTGGTTGAGTTCGTCTACGCAACCGATGCCCGGCCCAAGACGGAGATCAAGGGGGCCGGAGAGTGGTTCACGCGCTCGCCCGAGCGGCTTCGACAGCTCGCCTGCCGCAAGATGACCGTGACGCCCATCGGCGACGTGGTGCCGGCCAATGACTGATCGGATCCTGGATCTGTCGGAAGAGGCCAGCCAGACTTGAGCACGGAACTGAAGGCCATCGTCCCCCCGGATGGCCACGTGCGGTTCCTCACCGTCACCGATCATCAGTTCGGCAAGATGGATGTCTTTTGGGGAGAAACCGAGGTCCCTGCGGAGAAACCGCCCGATCAGATCATACTTTTCTGAGCCCAAAAACGCCGCCACCCCCTACAGGGCACGGCCTTGCAGGGGGCGTAGTGTACCTGAGCGGCGACTCCTGTCAAGCTACAGCTTATCCGTGTGAATCCGTGTCAAAGTCGTTAGTGTACCTGAGCGGCGACTCCTGTCAAGCTACAGCTACATGGCGCGCGTCCACCTGCTCCCCTCTAGTGTACCTGAGCGGCGACTCCTGTCAAGCTACAGCTGCACGCTGGTTGCAACGGGCTTGCAGCGCAGTGTACCTGAGCGGCGACTCCTGTCAAGCTACAGCTCACGGCGTCACTCGCAATGACGAAGGCCAAGTGTACCTGAGCGGCGACTCCTGTCAAGCTACAGCCTCTCGCGGATCCGATACACGTCCAGGTCCAGTGTACCTGAGCGGCGACTCCTGTCAAGCTACAGCTCAGAGGTGCCACTCCTGCGTTTCGTTTCGAGTGTACCTGAGCGGCGACTCCTGTCAAGCTACAGCTATCCGATGCTGTTGCTGCTGGGGGAGGCGAGTGTACCTGAGCGGCGACTCCTGTCAAGCTACAGCTATCCTCCCCGCGCGGATCGTTGTCGTCTGAGTGTACCTGAGCGGCGACTCCTGTCAAGCTAAGGCCTGCCGCCCCGACCGGCGACATCCCCGGCCAAGAGCTTTGGAAGCAACTGGCTGCTTGCGCACTGCTTGCCCTGTTGGCCGAGATCGCGGTAGCCAGGTGGATCACCATACAGCGTCGGTCCCATTCGGCGCAGGAAGTGAGCTTCGGTGTGGAGCCGGTGGATTCGGAGAGCCTGCGCGACAAGCTCAGGCAAATGCCGGCTGCCCCCAAGGAGAACCCTCAAGCCGTAGGCCGTTCATGAACCTGGCAGTCCAGCACATCAAGATACTGCCGGAAGGCCTGCCCGCGGCCCTCGTCTGCGCGCTGGCAACGGCGGGGGTTGCGGTCTGGATCGCGGCGCACTTCATCGGCCGGCGGCCCGAGTCGCGCAGGCTCCGCAGCTTTGCCCTCGCGGGGATGTGCGTCGCTGTGGGCTTCGCTGCTCTGCTCATGGCGGCCCAGGCGGTGCAGCAGTGGGTGGCTCTGGCGACAAGCTGGCCCCTGTGGCCGATTGCGCTGGCCGGCTCGTTGGCAGTGGAGGCCCTGCTGAGGCTGTACGGCGCCGAGCGCAAGACCGTCCCGAGGGCGGCCGGCACGACGCTGGCCACACTGCGCATCGCGCTGGCGCTGCTGGTCCTCCTGACGTTGGCCCAGCCCGTGTTCGTGCTGGAAGAGGAGCACGCGCTCCGACGCTACGTCGTAGTCCTGGCGGACAGCTCTGCTTCCATGCAAGTGCCCGATACGCATCTGAGCATCCCGGAGAAAGTCCGTCTTGCGGAAGCGCTTTCGGCAGGCGCAGTGGCCCGGCCGTATCGGCTGGAAACCGTCGCGCGGGAACTGGAATCGCTGAGCAGCCGACTGGCGACGCAACAGGAATGGCTGGCAATGCTCCAGGACTTGACCCCGGATGCGCGCGGCAAGTACCTGAAGGGCCGCCAGAAGGAATTGCATGAAACGCTCCGCACCGCGGAAGAGACGGCACGGCGGCAACTGGCCGTCCTGGGCGAGACGCCAGAAGGCCCGACAGTAGTCCCGGCTGACCTGGCCAAGGCAGTGGCCGAGATACGCGACCAACTGATGAGACAGGTGAGCGACCGCCTGCAGGAAGCCGCAGCAGCGACCGCGCCGGAAAACGTGTTCGAGAACGCCGAGGCCCTGCCCGAGCTGGAGGCACGCCTTCGCGAGATCATTCGCGGCGCCACGGATGCCCTGGACAAGCTGACGCCCGCCGTCCACGAGCTGAGCCGGACGCTGGACGAGACCTACTACGCTTCGCTGCCCGAAGAGCAGCAGGCAGCCATCGAGACCGTCGCTGGACAGACGCGCCTGGAGCTTGCCCGCCAGGTGCTGTTCGGCCGGTCGGCGGACGCCCCCGACGGAGGGCCGGGCGGCCAGGGTCTCCTGAGCGCTCTGGAAGACGATTACCAGGTGCGGGCCTACGCCTTCGCGTCCGAGCCATCCGAGATGGACCTCGCCGTCCGCCTCATGCCAGGCGTCTCCCCGCCGGGGACCTCGGAGCTGCAGACCGACCTGGCGGCCGCGCTGCGCAAGGCCATGACGGACATACCGGGCGAGCAGCTTGCCGGTGTGATTCTGCTCACGGACGGCCGACACAACAGCCCGGACCGCGTCGAGCCGCTGGCCCGGCGGCTGGGCACGGACGGGGTGCCGATATGTTCGATCGTCTTCGGCAGCCGGCGCCCTCCCACGGACGCCGCCATCGTCAACGTGGCAGCGCCCGCGACGGTCTACGCTGCCGATAAGGTCTACGTGGTGGCGGACGTCAAGCTGGACGGCCTGGAGGGGAGGAACGTTGCCGTTACGCTCTGCCACGGCGACGCTGTGGTGGACTCTCGGACCATCCAGGTTCCCAGTGCCGAATACCGCACGCGCGTCGAACTCTCCGACGTGCCTGCCGAGACGGGCCTGCTTGCCTACCGCGTCCGGGTGGAGCAGTTTGAGGACGAGGTGCTCGCCGGCAACAACGAATTCCCCGTCGCGGTGAGCGTCACCCAGGACCAGGTCCGGTTGCTCATCATTGAGGACCGTCCCCGATGGGAGTTCCGATACCTCAAGAATCTCTTCGCCAGCCGGGACAAGACGGTAAAGCTTCAACACGTCCTGTTTCGACCGGACCGCATTACGGGCCAGCGGGAGAGGCCCAGGATTCGCGCCTCGACGTCGCGGCCGGCGGGCGAGGTGGAGGCGACGGCCCTGCCCATGGACGAGGGGGAGTGGCTGAACTTCGACGTGATCATACTGGGAGACGTGCCTCCGTCCCGCTTGCCTCTGCCAGCCCAGGACGCGCTGCACAAGTTCGTGGCGGACCGCGGCGGGACGCTGGTGGTGATCGCCGGTCCGCGCTTCATGCCCCACGCGTTCGGCGGGACCCCGCTGGAAGAGCTGCTCCCCATCCGTTTCGAGCCGACCGAGGCGGAGTATGTGACGGCGGCGGACGAGAGCTTCCGCATCGCCCTCACTCCCGAGGGCAGGGACAGCATCATCACGCGCTTGAAGGCCGACGCAGAAGAGAACGCGGCGTTCTGGCCTTCCTATCCCGAGGTCCGCTGGCGCTATCCCATAACCGAGACCAAGGCGAGGGCCATCGTGCTCGCGTACGCCGACGGAGGCTCGCCAAGCGCCAGCCGGCAGCTCCAACAGCAGAACGCCCTTATCGTCGTGCACAACGCCGGGCTGGGGCGGGTGGTCTTTATGGCGTTCGACCGCACCTGGCGCCTCCGCTACCGCCATGGCGACACGTATCACCATAAGCTCTGGGGCCAACTGCTGCGCTGGGCCACAGCCAACAAGCTCCCGGCGGGCACGAGGCTGGTAAAACTCGGCACGGACGAGGCGCGCTATCCTTTGCACTCGGACGTGGAGGTCCGGGCGAAGATCATGCGGCCGGATTGGACGCCGCTGATCAGCGACGAGGTCGCCGCGCTCGTTTTCAGGGACGAGCAGCTTGTGCTGCGCAAGAAGCTGCAATACATTGGTGACCTGCCGGGCATGTACGTCGCGGACCTGGGCGAGCTGCCCAGCGGGGCGTATCGCGT
>SDBU01006869.1_pt1 | contig 13294 bp, 11 predicted proteins | sample 2277071 | NCBI WGS metagenome assembly SDBU01 (sample SAMN10397929, study PRJNA504765) | marine sediment metagenome | isolation source: marine sediment core GS08_GC12, 126 cmbsf | place: Arctic Ocean: Gakkel Ridge, Loki's castle | collected 2008 | reverse complement strand
GACATTGATGCTTTCAAGGTATTATTGAAAGACTGACGAATTTCAATATTTGTAACTTGTCCGCACTGACGCTGTTTCATGAAGTAACTTTCTGACGAAGTGTGCGATAAGAAGAAAGGCTATCCTTGGCAGACGGGAGACTTGGTCACCGAATTATGCGAGCTTCAGCTCGACAGTAATCGTGCTAGAACCCCGTCAATGCTGTCAAACCAATAACTGCGGTATCCTTTCGCCACCAGGTTCACGTCGGAAGTGTAAAGGGAAAGACCAACCCGCACCTTCAGTCCATCGTGTACCAGAATCCTCATCCCGCCAGTGCCCTCCTCAAAAATTCTCCGGTACCCGTCCACCTTCCGCTGGTAATCTGTATGCTCGGTACCTTTCGGGTCTACAAACACAATGAAATAATTGTCGCCTTTCTGGAGCCAGAATACAAAATCGGGGTTAAAAGCTCTAATGCTATTGACCTTGGGGTCGTAATACGGGATGTATACGCTATCCAAGCTCGCGTCAAGCTTGCTGAACAACCAACGGTCAAACTGTTTGAAGCGGCTTTCAGTCTTCTGACAGTAGTCCTCAAGATCATTCACGAACTTGATCTCGCTGGGTGTAACGATAATGTGTTTGATGAACTCGACCCGCTCCGAGGCGGACAGTATAATCGGAACGTAATAGTGATTCGCTATGTATTTAATGCGTATCTTACCACCTGAACTTTCGTAAGTTTCTGTATTAGCCAAGCCGCCAGCTTTCGCAATGTATTCCTCGACTGGTATCTTCCCATATTGCTCCTGGAGTTCCTTGGCTCGAACGGGGTAATTCTTAACTTTTTCAACTTTGTTCTGAAGCTCAGTCACATCGGCAAGGGATACACGAATGTTCCTGAAATGCTTAATCTCGTTATCTAATTCTTTCAGCCCCTCCAGTTCTTTGGGCACAATATTGAAGTAGCTCAGCACCCGGCTAACGAGTATATCGAGGTTTTTGATTGCCTTTCCATCTGTCCTGTACCACTCTTGCGGAGCGGTGAGGCTGTCTCTCAATACTTTCACTCGTTCAGGGGAAGCGTTATACATTGCAAGCAGGACTCGATCGTCACTGACATATTCTGTAAACTTCTTTAGTAGCTCAAGTTCTGGAGGTGTTACCTCAAACTTCGCTACCATCGATTCGGCCGCCAGTGAAGTGCTGGATTCACGGTATAGGGGTACCAGCAGCTTATTACCTTCCGCAACCGGGTTTACAACAAGCGACAATCGTATCTCCGGCCCTCTCTGCGTTTGAAGCTCGCTAATAACGGTCTTCAGTGCCTGCCGGTTCGTTCCAAAAATCATTAACGTTTCAAGTGGCTGGACACTGTTCTTTACCTTATTAAATAGGTCCTCGTCCACCTCATTTGCATTGTAAAGAGGTAGCAGGCGCTTCCGCTTATTCTTGATTGGCTCGATCCGTACACCCCTACCAATGGCCTGTAGAATGAATTTCCGCGCATCCGCTCCCATACCGATGTTTACGAAATTGATGACATTAGGACGATTCGAATCCCATCCCTCGTAAAAGCTACGCGATCCCATAAGGATTCTGATGTCTGAATCGTCCGCGTTTAACCCCTCAAAGTATCCTTCATCCTCAAATCCCTCGACAATCTCGTATCCTGACAGTTTATATTTCAGCCACCCCGAAATATCACCGATCTTGATGAGGGCAAACGGCCGGTCACCGGTTTTCAGCTTGAAAGCAATTTCATGCTTGTTCGACGGTCGGACAAGGATTTCGATTTCCCCAGGGCTTCGAGCATTATAGACTTTTTGCAAAATACGTTTATGGCTAAGACTATGAAAAACGGCCTCGTCAATCCTGATGCTCTGGTCTTCCTCGAACATTAGGGGTGGCCGCTCTTTCAATTCCTCCCACAACTCTGTTATTGCCGAGTCCCAGACGCCCTTTGGTACTTCGCCTCTTCCAATTCGTTCCAACTCGCGGAAAAACAGTTGGAGGTCGGCTTCATCGGTGTTTACTGAGTTGACCAATGTCAGCAGTAGTGGTTTGTGATACAGGTCAGCCCGCGCCTTTCGCACCTTCTTAGAGAATTCCTGCACATATGCCAGCATCAGCAGCGACTTCAGGACTATCTTCTGCTTTTCCTCATTACTGTAATCCTGGTCATCACGAAATGCCCTGAGTTCCTGTTGTAGAATCACGATATGCTTGCCGTATCCCGCTTTTGTAAATTCGGCAAGGTTGAAATTATAAACCGTTGTTGTCAAATCGCGCACGTCTGTAAAGGTGGCTGAAAAGTTGAACAGAAACCCGTTACGCGATAGCATTGAATAGATGTGCTGGCGCTTAGAATCCTCCCGGTCGCCTTTATGCGCCTCGTCCAAAAGCACGTACCATTTCCCTCCGTCGTCGTAGTTACGGAAGTCAACAATCCGCTCCTTTTGGTCATCGCTTAAGTTGTCAGATCGATAATAGAACACTGTCAACTCGTGTTCCTTGAACAACACCGGGTTATCTCTCTTTGTGTCAGCATATTCCCGTAGTTCCCGCAAACGAATGAATAAGTCGCTGTGCGCCGCGTTGAACTCCTGGACGTGCTTACTTAATTGCTCAATCAAATCATCGCGATAGCTCAAGATCAGAATGTCGTGCGGCGGTATTTCGCCTCGCTGAATCAATCCTCGAAGAACCTCGACCAATTTCAATAGCACCAATGTCTTGCCACTTCCGGTCGCCATCCAGAAACAGCCACGGTTGATGAACTGGTCATAAGAAATCTTCTCGTCCTGGACAGTGTAATACTCAGACAACAAGCCCGCCAGTTTTTGAGTCTGCGCCAGCGGGATGTCCAACGGATCATCCAGTCCGTTGTCCTGATACCATTTTAAAAACTTCAGTTTCCGCTCGTGGTTCGCATCCGCGTTCTCATTGGCCTGATAATCCCCGAAGTCCTCGTAAAACTTCCACAAAGCCTTGATGGCGTTCTCAACCGCTTTCCGCTGGTAGTCCCACAACTTCTTGGTGCGGGAGAACGACCCGATGTCGAATGCATTCCAGTTGACGGGGAGACTGTCAAAACGAATGTCATCCAGCATTTCGTGTAGGTAAACGCGGCTCATCGGCTCACCACCAGACCAGCGGTTTGATTAATTTCCAGTCCAGGTTCTTCGTATCCACGACTTCGCCATCGTCGAACTCAACCGAGTCGGCGTTGATGCGCTTGATCCATTTTCCGGTCAGATTGGAAAGGGTCTCGGCGATATCAATACCGTCCCATAGCTTGCCAAGGTCCACCTTGACTTTGTTTTCCTTAGTGTCCACCTCCAGCGCCTCCAGCATCTTTAGATCACGCAGAAAGACATACTGGTGGTAGGCATCCTTGTTCGGATCGTCGAACAGGTCTCCTTCGCCGTATTTGGCACGGCGTAAGGCGTCTTCGTATTGCTCCATTTCGTAGTACTTGAAGAAGCCGCCGCCTTGCCAATTGATGTCCCTGCTTAAATGAGGTTTTCGTAACACTGGGCTATGAATTGCTTTAAACTCTTTATCACCCTTTAGTACTATTTTCATTCGTCCCAAAAGACCGATTTTTTTAATGATTACTTTAGCAGTTTTTTTAGTTTCAGAAATTACCTCGACAATAGCAGGATTATCTAAACCTATATTATTCTCACCCTCTTCAGCTTCTTCTACGGTTTTCTTAATCTCTGCTGTATCTAAATATATTTCTCTAAAATAATCTCCCATTTCAACAGCAACCCATCTTCTATTGAGTTTTTGTGCAACCGCACATGTTGTGCCACTGCCAGCAAAGAAATCAAATACAAAGCCTCTAGGATCAGAAGATGTTTGAATTATCCTTCTAAGCAAGTTTTCAGGTTTCTGATTACTTACAAAAGATAGACTTTCTGTTATTCGTGGTTCACTATATTGAAAAGAATAAATATCATTCCAAATTGTTCCCTTCGCTTTAACTTTACAAGCAATCTTCTGTCTAATATATTTACCGCCTTCCCACTTCTCAATAAAAATGTCCTTAGAATCTTTACCAATAAAATCTAACCAACCAATAGAATCCTTTTTATCAAGGGCCTCAAATGCTTTGTAAAAGATGTTATGATCTGTCTTTGTATAGTAGTGAATAAAATCTGCCTGTCTAATCCAGTTAAGTGCTTGGGACTTAAAACCCGAAATATTTTCCCCAGTATTCCAAGTTATCTTCGCTTTGAAATATTCTGGCCCCAAAACTTTATCTAACAAGATTTTAGAATAATGCTCTGCAAAATGGTCTAGGTGTAAATAAAGATTACCTTTCGCATTAAGAAATTGTTTAGAGAATTCTAGGCGATCATTCATCAACGATAGCCATGTAGAATCTTGGAAATGATCCAAGAAAATAAAATCATCCCCAGTATTAAACGGTGGATCAATGTAAATTGTCTGCGCCTTCTCAATAAACTTCGGCAGGATTGTGTTTAGCGCCTGGTAGTTTTCGCTTTTGATAAGCCAGCCGTCTAGCGCTACATCCAGGTTGTCGAACATTCCAAGGATGTCCAATTCCAAGTCTTTGAAGTGCTTGGTGTCGATAGGCAAGTGTTGATATGGCTTGGCGAGGCATTTGCCCTTGCCATCTTTTTCGAGCACGGCGGTCTTCTTGAACGACTCGTCCACGATACCCAACTGCTGCCATTCCTCGATCTGCGCCTTGAAGTTCTTGTGTGCAAGCAAACTTTCCATCAGCGGGATGTCTTTTCCGGCGATACGGTCTAGGGTGATGACATAGTTGGAGTTGAGCACGAACTTGGGCTTATTCCAGATTTTAACCAGCTCGTTCTCAAACTGGCTGATGAAGGCGATGATCTTGAAGGCGATGTCTTTGAGGGTCTGGAGTTGCTTGATGCGCGTCTGCGTCCACTCGCTCACCCCGGAGAACATGTACTGGTATAGCCACAGGTTGAACTGCTCCTCCAAGAACGCTTTGGCGTCCTTGTTGATGAAGTAGTCTACCTCGCTTTGCTTCTCGAAGATGCGGAAGGCGCGCTCCAGGATGTCTTCGCTAATCTTGTCCCCGTCTTGGCGCAGCGCCTTAAGGATGTCGTCGGTCTTGGTCTTCTTGCCCTTTTCCGAGTAGGCCACCGTGAAGACCAGCATGTCTTTGCGCTTCTCCTTGAAGGAATAGACGATGTTGCGCTTTTCGTTGGCCTTTTTATGCTCCAGCGTGGACACGTCGAAAAAGAACTTCTGGCTGTCCACTTCCACCTCTATGCTTTTGAAAAGGCGGTCGGTCTTGACGTAGTAGAGCATGCGGGTCTTCCAGAACAGCATCACGTCCTTGTCGTCGGTGTATACCTTCTCATAGACGTTCTGGTGCAGCGGCGTATAGCGGAAGTAGATTGAGCCGCTCTCACTGAAATATCGGTGGAAGAAATCGTAGAGTTTCTCGAACAGCTCATCGCGGAAAGTGGGAAACGGCTTCAGCGCCTCATCGATGTCCTGTTGTAGTTTGGGGAAAACTCCCTTCTCATAGTAGCGGGCTTTGATCCGCATCAGATTAATGTAGCCAGACTCCCCCTCAACCTTAGCCCCGACAAAAACATCTCGTAGTGCGTTGTTAAACTTCTCTTCTTTAGTCACAGGAGTCCTGCCTCCTTTAATCATTTGAGACGCTGGAAATCTGGGTTCGGGATTAAAGTCTTATCGTTGAGCCACTGTATTAAATCCGTAATAGGGTATTGCTCCAACATTTCGGTTACCCTCCAATCCTATTCTTGAATCCCAAAGCATCTCGTAGGCTATCTTCAACTGCTTCCATATCAGGTTGTGGCATAGACCCAAGCTTCTTGGCTATCATACCTTGTTTTATTGTCCTTATGATTGCCGTTGCCACCGACGGGAAAAGAAGTCCGGTCCCTTGCCAATCACTAATAAGGTGGTCACCTACCAATACTCGGTCCGTTCTGCTGGTGATCGCTGCGATTATAGCCTCTCGGCGGCTTCGATGGTAAGCATCCGAACTCATTATGACTGCCGGACGTCGCCTCTCTCCACTTTCATCGGTGAAAACAAAACTAACGAGGACTACATCTCCTCGGCTATACTCGGTCATAGGCTGCATCCTTTTCATTGTCCCAGATTTCGGCAAGGACGGGGTCGGATTTTGCTGTTAACTTCAGGAGCCCTTCCAAGGTTCTCGTTTCTTCACTCGGACGTGGCGCCTTGTCCAGGTCCTCCTTACGGAATCGCCGATGACGTTCTCGCCCTATACGGAACGCGGGCAACCTACCCTCCTTGGTAAGCTTATAGATGGTCCTCTTCGAGACACGTAGGTATTCCGCAGCCTCTTCAACTGTGAACCACTCCTTCGTAATTACCACCGGTACGCCTCCCCGTTTGAACCAATAACAACTAATCGGTATCATTCTAGCACTTACAAGCAAATAAATGCAATACATCAAACAAGATAGCGTTTTGTTCACCGCTTAACAATAGGACGTTTTGGCAAATAGGAAGACACCTTAAACCTAAGTCATGGTGTCAAAGTGGACGTTTAATACCACTTATACGCTGGGGGTGGGATGAATTCGGAGGCTAATCAGTTTGGCTGATTGACAACACGCAGTTGACTGCAAACTGCCTACATGATACTTCTCAAGTATTCAAGCATCATGTTATATGCAGGGAGGAAATAGGGCACTACGCCCACTTTCTAACAACACGTTAGGCTGATGAGCAGCTCAACGCATAACTAGCTATATTGTTTACTAATGTTCACTGGAGATTTCTCATTGGTCTTCGACTTATGTTAGTGATACAATTTAGTGGTAGTAAAATGATAAGTGCATGGTTTTATACAAGCGGTGATTCAGGCACCGGATTATATCGTATAGAAATCGAAGAAACCAAAATAACCTCGATTCCTAACAGTGATATAGATAAGGGCATCAGAATACCTTTTAGTCTTGAGTTTAATACCGACTGGCATGAAAAAGACATAAACCTGGAACCAGTGGTTTTTTATGCACATTTAAGTCATTACTCTAATGATAAATGGTTAAGAATAGCCGATGCTCGTCCGGCAGTTGGTAATATAGATCACAACTTTGATTTTCCCTTATCCTTGGATAAAGTTGAGGTAATTGAGGGCTTACGCCAGGGTAAGGATGCTCAACTCAAATTAGATATAGTCTGCACTTTTTCTGCAGCCGAACGTAGAGAGTGGAAAAATCGCATTCCACAAGTACTAGTTACCAATGTTTTCAATCGACAAGTTGTATTAGTTCCAACTATCCCCAAGTCAATTTGGGAAGAGCAAGTCTTGCCTGGAATGGGGATAGATGCTTTACATTCAATCACCATTCGAATACCTCCTGGCTTCAGTAAAGGACTTGCAGAACCTCTCCGCGAACTAACGGCTGCCATTCAGACACTTGAAAGGGCAACCTCAGAAGCTGATTTTGAATCGGTTGTAGGGAAAGCACGCATTGCTATAGAGTCTATGCTAAATCAGTTTCCGTTAAAACTCCCCCAAAGTGCCGAAGGAAAAACTGACACTAGTTTTAAAGCTAAAGTTAAAGCTGTAAGGGATCAGATTCTCGCACCAGTACTAGGAAAATCTCATGCCGAGCATGTAGCAACAATAATGAATGATCTATGGGCGCCTTTTTCAGGAGCTGCTCATCCTGGACCATCGAAATTTGATCGTTCTTACGCTCGCTTCTCTATACAACAAGCAGCAGCAGTATTAGCGATAGTATCTGAAGTTCTCTTAACGATAGAGTGATATTATGGACACCATCTTTACAGTTACTAAGGAGAATCTTGAGCACCTAAGTCCCGAAGAAGCAGTTGCTTTTTTCCGTGAGCTACTTTGGGCAGAAGCTGGAAGAACAAAGGTCGCTTTAAGCAAAATTCGAATTTCCTCATGGGTTGATGTTCCAGATGGAGGAATCGATGCGGTAGTTGAAAGTAATCCATTAGTACCCAGCGATTTGATAAAAGAAGAACAAACGGGATACCAAATAAAGGCCGGGACATCTTTCAAGCCATGGCAAGATGCTCAAATTAAGAAGGAACTATTCGGCACTAAAGTCCCCAGCAAAGAAAATTTGGGTAGTAGCATAAGAAATTACCTAGATAATAACGGGACATACGTTTTAGTCTGTTTTAAACAAGACTTCGCCAACAACCAACATCGACAAGCAGTAGAAGCAATTAAGTACTATTTCAAGCAATGCGGATATCCTAGCCCTAAAGTAGAAGTCTGGGGTCAGAGTAATCTCCTCGGTTATCTCAAGCTATTCCCCTCATTAGCATTACGTATAACTGGAAGAGATACCTTAAGGTTTCAGACGCATCACAGTTGGTCACAAGACGCAGAGATGAGAAAGCCATATGTAATTGGTCAAGAACAGAAGGATCGTCTAGTTAGTATTCAAGAAGAATTACGAAGGATTAGCGAGGAAGCGATCCACATCCGTATTTATGGAGACCCCGGAATTGGGAAAACCAGGTTGGTTTTAGAGGCAACACGGGAGGAAGACCTACAATCGCTTGTAGTCTACTCTTCTGCCGCAGGATTTAGAGACAGCGAACTCATGAATGAAATACTGAAAGGCGATAACCTATTCTCGGTGATTCTGGTGCTTGATGAATGCGATAAGGAAGCTAGGGCTTATATATGGGATAAGCTTAAATATCGGGGTTCACGAATTAAACTTATTTCAATATACAATGAGTCTGATGAGACGACCGGCAACATAAGCTATTTTGACACTCCTCCATTGCAAGAGGAGCTAGTAAGCAGCATTATTCAAGAATACGGTATTGCTAAAGACCAAGCCGATAGATGGGCACAATTATGCAGCGGCTCTCCACGAGTCGCTCATGTTATCGGTTTGAATTTAAAGAATAATCCAGAAGACTTGCTAAAATCACTTGATACGGCAAACATTTGGGACCGCTATACGGTAGGAGGAGACGACCCGAACAGCCAACAAGTACAACAGCGACGTACTGTACTCCGATACTTGGCACTCTTTAAACGGTTTGGTTTTGGAAGTCCCGTATTTGTTGAGGCACGAGCTATCGCGGGGTTAATCGCTCAAACTGATTCACTGATTACTTGGGGCCGATTTCAAGAGATTATCAAAGAACTGAGAGAAATGAGAGTCCTTCAGGGCGAAAATACACTTTATATCACCCCGAAGGCTCTACACATTTATTTATGGATTGATTGGTGGGAAACATATGGTACCGGATTCAATATGGATGATTTTTCAAAATACCTCCCTGAACCGTTAAAAGAGTGGTTTTACGAAATGTTCAAATATGCTGCTGAATCACAAGCAGCTTCTCGGGTTGTACAAAGCCTTCTTGGAGAGAGTGGCCCTTTCAATAATTACACCTATCTTAAGACGAAACTTGGTGCGAATTTTTTTTTAGCACTGGCTGAAGCGGATCCAGAAGCGGCCTTGGAACGTTTAAAGACCACGATTGGGACCTGGAGAAAGGAAAGTCTTCTTGAGTTTACCACCGGTCGCAGAGAAGTAATATGGGCACTTGAAAGAATCGCGATACATAGACAACTATTTCCAGATGCAGCTAGACTATTATTAGCTCTCGGTGAAGCAGAAAACGAAACTTGGTCGAACAATGCCAGTGGTGTCTTTGCAGACCTCTTCTCTCCAGCTCCAGGGCGGGTTGCTACTACGAAGGCTCCTCCGGAAGAACGTTTTCCAATCTTAAAGGAGGCTATCGAGTCACCTTCCAAAGAGCAAAGGCTTTTAGCTTTGAATGCCTGTAGCGTTGCACTACGATCCGGACATTTCATGCGTATGATAGGTTCCGAGTATCAAGGATTAAGAGAGCTAAAGCTATGGACACCAAAAACTTGGGGCGAAATCTTTGACGCTTATCGCAGGGTATGGGGACTGCTAAAGGATAAGCTTGATAGTATGGAGGAAGACGAACAACAGAAGGCAATACATGTTTTACTGGAGCATGTTCGTGGTTTGGGTGCGGACCACAATTTATTTGATATGGTAATTGATACAGTATCCCAACTGGCAGGAAAATCCTATGTTAGGAAAGAGGATTTATTAAAGACAATTGTGCAAATTCTTCATTATGAACGTGAAAGATTGCCTCAAGAGAAATTACAGCGCTGGGAAAAGCTAAGAGACAAACTTATTGGGACTGACTATTCGTCATTGTTAAGGCGTTATGTAGGCATGGATTTGCTTGAGGACCATTTTGATGACAAAGGTGAGTATATAGACCAAGCTCAACCCAGGATTGAAGAACTCGCGCAGCAAGCGATAGATAACATCGAACTCGTAGAGATGAATGTAGAATGGCTAGTAATCACTGAGACACAAAATTGTGCTCGCTTTGGCTATGAACTAGGAAGCCGAGATAAGGGATTTTCACTATTACCATCGTTACTTGAAGCCCAAAAAAAAGCAGGAAAGAGCAACAATATTACTTTCTTGGGTGGTTATTTTAGAGTATTATTTGAGAGGAACCAACAAAAATGGGAAACGCAACTTAACCAGTTAACATCAGATCCAGAATTGAATAAATTGGTCGCTGAATTAACCTGGAGATCTGGATTAACCGACAAATCAGTTCTACGAATGTTAGAACTAATCAAAAAAGGCATCTCGGATAAAAGTCATTTTCAAATGCTTCGCGGTAACATCAGAGGATTGTCTATAAGAACCATCACTACCCTAGCTGAATTCTTGCTTGGCTGTAATGATGCTTATTCTATATCAATCTTATTACAACTATATGATAGTTATTATATGCGAGGTGAGTCGAAACCTTCATTGCCTGAACAAATTACTTTCAAAATGTTAACCCATCCTTCGTTAATTGGAAAGAACGAGCCTTATCGACGTAATACTATGGATGAATTTAATTGGTCACTCGTGGCTAACAAGTTCATTGACAATCACCCCGTAAGAAGTCTGGAACTCGCAGAGAATATGCTAGAGCACTTTGAAGAAGAAGGGTCAATTGTAAATACGTATAGTAAGCATGTGATGGAAATTCTTGATGGTATCACTTCTAGGTACCCTCTGGAAGTATGGGAACTTATCACTAAGTTTATTGGGCCACCCATGGATACACGTGCATGGCATATGACTCGATGGTTGCGCGGGAGTGATTTATTCGATAATACTGAAGGCTCATTAAAGATGATTCCTTTGAACAAGATATGGGAATGGGTAGAAAAAGATATCGAGAAACGCGCCCGATATCTTGCTAGGTTCGTTCCAAACAGACTATTTAGAGAAGAAGGGAAGATATGTTTAGCCAGAGAAGTATTATGTCGGTATGGTAACTGTGAAGATGTTCGGCATAGTTTCGCAGGGAATTATTTAACAGAAGGATGGAGTGGACCGGCAAGCCTACACTATGAAACTAAGAAACAACAACTTCTTGATTTTAAAAAAGATGAGGATAATCCTAATGTTAAGCTCTGGATTGATGAATACGTAGCTTCATTAGAAAAGGATATTGAACGAGAAAAGATATCAGAAGAGAGGGAAAACTAGTCCTGACTTGATGGGGTCCACCTCTTCTTGCTTGAATAGAGCTGGCAGGTATGGTTTCTAAGAACACTTCAAAAGAGTATGACCTTGCCCCCATAAAGGATACCACTTCTTAAGTTAGTGTTACCGGGATTGTGCCTCGGCTTGCTAGTATTTAACTGGTATGCCGAAAGCCTTTTTAATGGCTTCCTCTATCTCCGCCTGTAGTTTTGCTGGCGGGCTTCGCCATCCGATAACCTCACCGCTGAGATCATCAATGGCTACAGCTCCCCAGACCTCACAGGCATCGTGGACAGTAAACCAGCTCCCGGAGGTAGCAGTCGGTATGTGGGTGGCGGTAAAGCGGTGTCCTTCTACCTCTATCTCCTCTTGACGAACTGTAACCTCTGGCATCCTTTTTCACCTCCTTTCCGGCATAGGTAGCCCTTTAGATTTGAGTTTTGGCCACTCATCTCTGGCACCTAACCGAGCTCGGTGCCAGGGTCAATGGCTAATACTCGTCAGGAAAGAGGATAGTGGTGGCACTCCGATCGGCCTCGGTAATTATCCAGATAGTCGCTACCCCATTTTGGGGAAAGCGTTCATCTTTGTAGGCCGACAGGAGTCGGGTGCTCTGTTTAAGCGCTTGGTTATTAGCCTCTTTATCGTCGTCGCTCACATCGCCCCAGTCGCCCTTGACATGTTGGTTTAGGGACTTTTGGATAAACTGGGCAAAGTCAGGGTTCTGGCTCGCCAAGTCATAAACTCCTCTCGTGGCGACAATCTGACCGGTCTGAAAAGCCGGGTTGATTACGAATAGTGTGTCCATATCACCTCCTTTCCGGGCATGGTTTCCCTTTTAAATCTAGGTTTTGTCTTTCTCTTCCCAGATGGCTACCTGCCTGAGAGTAAACTTCAATCCGCAGGTATTGCACTTTGCCAGGTCTGGGGCATCTTCATAGTCAAGGTCAACCCCGTCGCACCTGGGACAGGTGATGATTTCACCTTCTGCGTATTCCTTGCGCTTCTCCATCTTTTTCACCTCCTTTTTGAGCATAGTTAGCCTTTCAAACTTTCCCGGTTTTACTCTAGCTCTTAAGAGCTAAATTTATGGCTTCCTTCATCACTTCCGCCCAGCACTCCAACCCGAATTCCACTCCCTTCTTGACTTGGTAGAGCACAGCATCGGTTATTGCTTCTTCGGGTATTCCCATTTCCCGGGCACAACCGATAACATCCTCCCTGGTCAAGATGAAGATTGTGTTTAGGTCACTCATGCTTCTCACCTCTTTTTCTACTGAATTTGGCAAAAAGAAGGGGTCGGTAATCTAGGTTTTCCCGACCCCCTTCCCACTTGTCCTAATAGCCTATTCGGTTTACCCTATCGCTTCCGCAAACAGGTGTCATATACCCCGCTGTCAACCAAGAGTTGGCAACCTTTTACCCTTAAATCATCTCTCGGACATTTGGGATACTCTTTAATTGGTGGCAAAAGAGCTTCTCAAAATCCTCCCGGTCAAGCTCATAGACAGTCATACCTGTGAGGTCTTTTATAGCCATACTACCCCCCTTTCGTTTTTTACTTTGAGAAGATAGCCTTTATGCTAGAACGTATCGCATCAGGAAGCCCACTCTCCAGAACATCAAGCCATACCTTTATCCCATTAGGGACGGTCTGCTCTACCTCTTGGCTCTTCAGCTCTTGGAGTATAGCTTCCGCTATCACTCTAGGGTCTATCCACTCGGTTAGCTGGTCT
>SDBU01006868.1_pt1 | contig 13296 bp, 13 predicted proteins | sample 2277071 | NCBI WGS metagenome assembly SDBU01 (sample SAMN10397929, study PRJNA504765) | marine sediment metagenome | isolation source: marine sediment core GS08_GC12, 126 cmbsf | place: Arctic Ocean: Gakkel Ridge, Loki's castle | collected 2008 | reverse complement strand
AACCGGGATTAAATCGCTGAAGGTAGGCTATAATAAGGTCTTTGGTTACTATATTGAGGTATCTAAATCTAATCTCCCCCAGGTACCTCAGCACTATATCAGGAAGCAGACACTGGTCGGCGGTGAGCGTTTCTTCACTCCGGAGCTAAAAGAGTATGAGTCGCTGGTTCTAAATGCTCGGGACAGGATTAGCGAGCTTGAGACTAATATCTTCCATCGGGTATGTCGTCAAGTGGCCACCGCTGGCGAGCGCATTTTGGCTGTAGCCAATGCTCTGGCTAATGTGGATGTCTTCGCCAGCCTGGCTGAGGTAGCTATGCATTATAGCTATGTTCGTCCTGAGCTGACTACGGATAATGAGATAATTATTAGGGATGGAAGACACCCGGTAGTAGAGAGGAGCCTACTTGATAGTGATTTTGTGCCCAATGATGCCTGCCTGTCCAATGATGATGCGCAACTTATTATCCTTACCGGCCCTAATATGGCAGGAAAATCAACCTACTTAAAGCAGGTAGCCCTGATTGTGCTTTTGGCACAGATTGGCAGCTTCGTGCCGGCAGCCTCAGCTACTATTGGCGTAGTTGACCGCATCTTTACCCGGGTCGGTGCCAGGGAGGACCTGGCAGCCGGTCAATCTACCTTCATGATGGAGATGGTGGAGACAGCCAATATCCTGAATAATGCCACGCCGCGCTCGTTAATTATCCTTGATGAGATTGGGCGGGGCACCAGCACCTACGATGGGCTTTCCATCGCCCGAGCCGTGGCCGAGTATATCCACAACTATCCGGGGCTTGGGGCAAAGACGCTATTTGCCACCCATTATCATGAGTTGGTAGAGTTAGCTAACTTCCTGCCCCGGGTAAAGAATTTTAATGTGGCAGTAACCGAGGAAGGTGGAAGGGTTGTCTTTTTGCGCAAGATTGTGCCCGGCGGTGTTGATAAGAGCTACGGCATTCATGTAGCTCAGTTAGCCGGGCTGCCTAAATCGGTGGTGCACCGCGCCCATGAGGTACTGGAAGAACTGGAAGGAGATAGCCACCTAACAAAGGGTTTAGCTAGAGGACGGCGTCGTAAGAAAGAGCCAGCCCAGCAGCTATCCTTCTTCGGGCAAAAACCTCCGCTTTTAGAGGAAATGGAGAAGCTGGATATAGATTCCCTCACCCCGCTGGAGGCTCTCACCAAGCTCTACGAACTGCAAAAGAAGGCTAGGGAGGAGTAGGGTTCTATTTACCTTTTTTGGCAGCGTATACTGCTCCTTCGACCAGGAGATAGATGGCGAACAGGATGGCCACGGTGGCAAGGCTCATGTATGACTCTACCCGGAGCCCCATGGTTTGCCCTACGAGCCTGGAGATACCAGCCAGAATTACGCTGACCGCAGACACTGCCGCCGCTGCATAAGCTAGGTAATGATGTATGTTCTCTACCTTCATCATTGCTCCCTCCTTGCTATCTATATGTTTAGATTTTACAACAAAATTCTCCAAATGGCAAAGAAAGTGGGGGATGGGTAGGGAGTTAGCGTGGAGCCTCCTGAGTTACAATACGGTTGTATTTTACCCGTAATGGAATCCTTGTTAGAAGAGAATCGTCTAGGTACACGTTGAACCAGTATAGACCTTCCATTGTAAATGTGAACATCATATTGATAATATTATTAAACCCGCGCTCCTCACCTTCCATGTGAATGCTTCGTGCCACGGGGGATTTAAATTCACCCGAAGGCATTTCAGGAATAATTTTGAGTTCATGTCGCCCCTTGGCGCGCCCTGACTTAAGCATTATTACCATTTTCATTGGATAGGTTACTTGTGGCATCTCGGCGGGTGCATCAGGACGTGCTTCCGTATGGGTTATCGTATCTATTATGCGTATTAATGAAAGCGCTCCTGTCTTATCTTCAATTACGTTTTCACACAGTCCTGCCATTTGTATGTAGGGACCCTGTTCAAATGTCATATTAACCATCCTTTAATCTCACGCAATTTTTACCGGTTCTCTTTCTATTTTTATATAACCAGAACCTATTCCTTCTGTAGCACCAGTCATAAAAGGTGCTCCTGGAGATGGTGATATTAGCGAAGGATCAGAAACCCACTTATCTGCCCAAGTTAAAGTCTCAGTGTATGGTGATAGTGGGACAGTGTTCGTCGTAAGACTTAGCTCCATAATTGCCAATAAGCTACCAATCGTGTCGAGGGTCGGATTTGCCTCTCCTCCCTCCAGTTTAGCTATATATGATTGAGAGACACCTAGTTTAGTTGCTAGCTGCTGTTGAGTTAGATTTAATTGCCTTCTTGCCTCAGCTAGTGTAATAGCAAAATTAGATTTTGCACGGGCTGCACCAAATCTCTTTGCAAAATCTGGGTCACGAAGGTTTCGCTCTAAGTCATCCTTGAAAGTCCTGGTCATGGAATTTGCCTCCTAGATTGATATTCATGAAGTCTAGCGCGCGCTATGTTGATTTCTCTTGTTTCTCGCTGTCTCCTTTTAATTAAGCCATGTAGTAGGATAAAACTATTGCTTATTGCTTCGTGGTAAAGTACAATCCGGCAACGGCCACCTATTAGCTAGTAGAAGTCCTTATCCCTATTTTGAATTCGTTTCATCATGTTCGTTCTTAGGAGTATAGGCCCGTGTTCTTCAAGTTGACCGACCTTGTCCATTATTATAGCTCTAGCATTTCTGTCCAAACCATCTAACCATTCAGCAACGGGTTTGCTACCGCTAGGCTCTATATAGTAGTCAATATAGTACACAGTAAATTATAACCCTACAGGTAATATTAGTCAATGCTAATTATGCATATTTTAAAAAGCTTTTCACATATTCTACCACCGTATGCAAGCCTCTGCCATATAGGTCGTTTATTGGGGATTGAGGGGGTGAGGTAAATAAGCCAGTAGAAACCCTAAAGACGAGGTTTACACAGGATTTCTCTAACCTTGAGGTCAAAGAAGTGGTGAGAATGGACTGGTCTCAGCACCACCGCCGTATCGGCACCTCCGCCGGTGCCAGCTATGGAGATAACATCCTCATCGGTGCGCACCAGTCCGCCATCGGCAGCCATCAATGCTATCTCACAGACCACCTTCATACCCTGACCAAAAACACGCAGAACATTGGCAATTATTTCACCGATAGCAAGGGTATCAAATTTCAAGCGCAGGGCCCGGCTCACCCCGGCAAAGGCGTGGGTGGTAGTAAGTATAGTCGCCCCTTTACTTTCGACTATTTTGCGATTCCCCTCGTTGAATCTCTGGACATCAGGCTCACCCAAGCCAGTAGACGTGCTGACTACAACTACCCTCAGCCCCCTCAAAGCCTCCACGGCCATTACCGCAGTATCACCCCTTGACGATGCGACCAGTATAGTCTCGATACCCAGTTCCTCTGCCCGCTTTCTGGCGATGCGGAGCACCTCCTCAGTATTTTCCCTACCAGGATTTTCAAAATAGACCGTCTTTACCTCCATTGCTGCTCTAAACCTCCCTCTTACATTTCTGACTAATGAGCATTCTACCACCACCTGGAAGTTCTCGCCATATAGGGTCTTTTATCAGTAGTAGGTTGATGGGATATAGTCCTTTCAAAAACAATTTCCCCCCTCTCCTTTGATAAGCAATAACCCTATCCCCTGTATCCCCTTCCCCTTACCAAGGGGAAGGGGAAATTAATATAAAGAGGGGGCTAACGCCCCCTCTAAACTCCCCCAAGTTTGGGTAACTCTCCCTTCTAAACTTCCCAATATTTGCAGGGGGTTAAAGGGGCGTCAGCCCATTAAAAAAATAACTTCCCCCTCTCCTTCACCAATACCCCAAGGAGAGGGGGATTGAGGGGGTGAGGTCACCATATTGACAAAGCTGCCTATCAGAACTAGGATTGGTTATCAGAATAGGGCTGCCGGAATTAAGCATAGAGAAGCAGAATTATGGCTCTTCTAGACCTGATAAAACACCGAAAAAGCGTCAGGAATTTTCTGGATAAACCTGTCGAGCGAGAAAAGATAATGCTGTGCCTTGAGGCGGCAAGGCTGGCTCCCTCCACCTCCAATTCACAACCGTGGAGATTCATAGTCGTTGATGATAAACAGTTAAAGAATAAGCTATGCGATGCTGCCTTTGGGGGTTTATACTTTATCAATTCCTTTTGTAAGACGGCACCGGTTCTAGTTGTCATCATCTCCGAAAAATCCAACTTTTTAACCAGAATCGGCGGGATGTTCCGAGGCGTAAAATACTACCTGATAGATATAGGAATAACTGGTGAGCACTTTGTACTCCAGGCGGAGGAACTAGACCTCGGCACTTGCTGGATAGGCTGGTTTAATGAACGAGCGGTAAAATCAGTATTGAACATACCCCAGCATAAAAAGATAGATGTCTTGATAGCGTTAGGCTATTACGACAGGGAAAAGCTAGGTCCAGAACATGGCAGAGAGCCAATGGATAGAATCGCCTCCTTTAACTCCTATTGAGTCGGGCAACTTTTAAACTCTATCTACCTTCTTTGACGACATAGTTTCTCAGAGTACCTATCGGCTCTATCTTCACCTCTACAGTGTCGCCGGGATACATCGGGCCAATGCCACTTGGGGTGCCGGTAGCGATAATATCGCCCGGCAGCAGGGTCATTACATGGGATATGAAATCTATCAGGTACAAGATAGAATAGATAAGGTCACTGGTACTGCCGTGTTGTTTCAACTCACCATTTAGATAGGTTTCCAGAATAACGTTCCCCGGGTCAAGCTCGGTCTCAATATAAGGTCCAACAGAGGCGAAAGTATCAAAACCCTTGGCTCGCGTCCACTGTCCGTTCTTTTCCTGGAGGTCACGGGCGGTAATATCATTAAAGCAGGTATAGCCTAATATGTAGTCAGGCGCATCCTTTTTTGAAATACACCACACCGGCTTCTTTATCACCACCGCCAGTTCACCCTCGTAGTCCACCCTTGTCGAAGACGGAGGATAAACAATATTATCCTCGGACCCGATTACGGCTGTTGACGGCTTGAGAAAAATCAAGGGAGCATCAGGCAGAGGTGAATTAAGCTCCCTGGCATGATTGTGATAATTAAGCCCCAGAGCCACTATTTTAGATGGTGCGCACGGAGCCAGGAGTTCAACCTCGCTTAACTGGTAATGCTGGTCAACAGGTTTGATGCTGCGGAAAGGCTTACCCTCAATAGCTTGAATAGACTCACCACTTAATATCCCATATCTAACTTTGCTACCGGCAGCAAAACGAACAATCTTCATGTCTCAAGGGTAAGTTTACCTGTATCAATCACCGATTGCAAGCTCAAGGGTAAACAAGCTCATTGCCTAGCTATATTTAGTATGCTATAGTTTAACTAACATGGAAGCGGCTAAAATTGACTTTATTCCTCGGGGTACAGTCACCTCCCCTCAAGGGTTTCGTGCCGGGGCTACCTATGCCGGGATAAAGAAAAACGCCGAGCACAGCTTAGACCTTGCTTTCCTCTTTTCTGAAGTGCCGTGTGTGACTGCGGCTCTATTTACTACCAACCGGATTAAGTCAGCGCCTGTAGTATTATGTCAAGAAAAGTTACAGAAAGGCAGAGCGGTAGCACTGGTAGTAAATAGTGGCTGTGCCAATGCCTGCACTGGTGAGCAAGGTCTGGCCGATGCTGCTGAGATGGCAGCCCTGGCGGCTAATTCTATCGGAGCAGTACCTGAGGATGTTCTGGCAGCCAGCACCGGGGTGATTGGTCAACCATTGCCGTTGAAGCTGATAAAAGCCGGCATCAGCCAGATTATTCTTTCCAGCGATGGCGGTCATGAGCTGGCCAAGGCTATAATGACTACTGATACCATCCCTAAAGAAACGGCGATAGCTGCCAGAGCTGGTGGCAGTGAGTTCACTATTGGCGGGGTAGCTAAGGGTTCGGGGATGATTCACCCTGATCTGGCGACTATGTTCTGTTTTTTAACTACTGATGCTGCAGTAGAGCTAGATTTGCTAAGGTCAGCACTGCGAAAGGCGGTAAATGTTTCCTTCAACATGATTTCAGTTGATGGGGATACCAGCCCCAGCGATATGGTTCTAATCATGGCTAACGCTCTGGCGGGGAATGAGCCAATTTCGCCAGGTAGCGGACAAGCCGACATTTTTCAGCAAGCCCTTGACCAGGTTTGCATCTACCTGGCTAAAGCTATTGCTCGTGATGGCGAGGGGGCTACCAGGCTTATTGAGGTCACCGTTAATGGGGCGGGTAGCGCTGCTGAGGCCAGGTTAGCTGCCAGGACAGTAGTAAGCTCACCCCTGGTGAAGGCAGCGGTGCACGGTGCTGACCCTAATTGGGGACGAATTATAGTGGCCGTAGGACGGAGCGGGGTGGACGTGGTGGAATCAAAGATTGACCTTTATATTGGGGATATTAATGTGTTAAAGGGGGGGAGTCCCCTGCCCTTTAACAAGCAGGAAGTAGTCAAGGTATTCCAGCAGAACGAAGTGCCGATAAGCGTAGACCTCAACCTGGGCACAGCTTCGGCAACCGCCTGGGGTTGTGACCTGTCTGAAGAATATGTAACCATTAACAGCCAGTACATGACATGAGAGGTTATTTATTTTTTGTTATAGGGGTAGAGGTTGGATAAAGTTATCGTCGTTAAGCTCGGTGGGGCTACATTAGGTAGTCACGACACGGCTATTGAGGATATAGTTGAGCTTCAACGGCGTGGTGAATCGCTGGTCATAGTCCACGGCGGCGGTAAATTGATTACCGAGTGGCTAAACAAGCAGGGCATCACCAGCAGATTTGTCCAGGGCGAACGGGTAACCGACCAGCCCACGCTTGAGGTGGTAACTGCCGTGCTCGCCGGGCTGGTCAATAAGGAAATTGTGGCCGCTATCAATGGAATGGGTGGACGGGCAGTAGGCATCAGTGGTGTGGACGGAGCTCTCATCGAGGGAAGGATTGGCAATAAACAAAAAGGGTATGTTGGCGTAGTAGCCAGGGTAAACACTGCTCTCCTGAATACTCTACTGGATTCAGCTTTTATTCCGGTAGTTGCCCCGGTGGGCCTCAATTCCTTTGACAGACCAGCCAATGCGCCACCAACGCTTAACTTCAACGCCGATGTGGTGGCTGGTGAAATCACTGCGGTCATTGACGCTGAAAGGCTCGTCTTTTTGACCGATGTAGAGGGCGTCCATGACCAATCAGAGAGGCTGTTACCTCAGCTATCACCTAGTGAAGCTGAAGCTTTAATGGCTTCCGGCGTGGCTTCAGGGGGGATGATTCCTAAGATTAAAGCCTGCATCAGAGCCGTGTCTAATACCACAACAACTCGAAGAGTCTTGTCGACCTGCATCATAGATGGCCGACAATCCCACGCCCTGCTCAAAGAGATTGAGGGAGAAAGCAGCGGGACAACCATAGGAGTATAAAAATGAGTAATTGGCAAGAGCTTGAGAAGAAATATTTTATGAACCTCTTCGCCCGTACACCGGTGACCCTGGTTAGAGGCGAGGGGGCACGGGTGTGGGATGAAGATGGCCGGGAGTACCTGGACTTCGTTGCCGGCTGGGCAGTTAACAGCCTGGGGCACTGTCATCCGGCAGTCGTTGAAGCAGTGACCGAGCAGGCACGAACCCTCATCCAGACTTCAAACCAGTTCTACACCATTCCTCAGCTTCAACTGGCTGAGCTTTTAGCTAAAAATAGCTGCCTGGATAAGGTCTTTTTCAGCAATAGCGGGGCAGAGGCCAATGAGGGGGCAGTCAAGCTAGCCCGACGCTACGGAAGCCTCCACCTAAACGGCGCTTATGAGGTAATCACGACGTTCGACTCCTTTCACGGTCGTACTTTATTAATGACAGCCGCTACTGGACAGCCTAAATTCCAGGAGCCGTACATCCCTTTACCTTCCGGATTCACCAATGTAGAGTATAATAATATTGAGGCGATAAAAGGGGCGACTACCAGTCAAACCTGCGCCGTGATGCTGGAACCGGTGCAAGGAGAAGGAGGAGTAAATCTACCCGACGATAATTACCTGAAAGCAGTGCGGGACTGGTGTGACCAGAAGGGTATTCTGCTTATACTGGATGAAATTCAGACCGGCATCGGCCGGATTGGGACTCTTTTTGGCTATGAACAGTATGCCATTGAACCTGATATCATGACACTAGCCAAGGGGATGGCCAGCGGCCTACCAATCGGGGCTATCCTGGCTAAAGACAGGGCGTCTGTTTTTTCACCTGGGGAACATGGCTCTACCTTCGGTGGCAATCCGGTAGCCTGTGCGGCCGCTTACACAACCCTGAAATTCGTTATTGACCATGATATTGTAGGGAATGTCAGGAAAGTGGGACAGTATTTCATCGACGGACTGGAAGGTTTGAAAAAGAAATTTCAGTTCATTACCGAGGTACGGGGGCGCGGTTTGCTCATTGCGATAGAATTTAACTCTGATATTGCTCAGCAGGCCCTGATGGCCTGTCTGGAGCAAGGCATGCTAGTCAACCGTGTAAAGCCTAACGCACTACGCTTTATGCCGCCGCTCATTATCGGCAATGAGGAAGTTGACGAGGCACTAGGCATCCTGGAGAAAGCATTATCAAGTATCGCTAAATAAGCTTAAGGGAGATTAAATATGCCGGATAAAGTAGTACTGGCTTACAGTGGCGGGCTGGATACATCGGTAGCCATCAAATGGCTTAAAGAGAACTATAACCTGGATGTTATCGCTGTTACCATCGATGTCGGCAACGAGCGTGATTTCTCGACTGTACGCCAGAAAGCACTTGACGTCGGTGCTATAAAGGCGCTAGTAATTGATGGCAAAGAGTTATTCATCAAGTACTTCATCTTCCCAGCTTTGCAGGCAGATGCGCTCTACGAGGGGCAATATCCATTAGCTACGGCTCTATCCCGACCGCTGATGGCTAAACTGATGGTGGACATAGCTCTAGAGGAAGGTGCTTCGGCAGTGGCTCATGGTTGCACTGGCAAAGGGAACGACCAGGTAAGGTTTGATGTTGGCATTAACTCCCTTGCCCCTGACTTGAAGATTATCGCACCAGCCCGGGAATGGGGGATGACACGGGAAGAGACCATCGCCTATGCCCAGAAACACGGTATACCTGTCCCCGTCACTGCCTCCAGCCCATATTCTATCGATGAGAACCTTTGGGGTAAGAGCATCGAGTGTGGTGTCTTGGAAGACCCCTGGGCTGAGCCCCCCGAAGAGATATTTACCTGGACAAAGGCACATAACCAGGCTCCGGATAAGCCAGGTTATGTGGAAATTGGCTTTGAGGCAGGCATCCCGGTTGCTATTGATGGTCAGGAACTGGATGGGGTTACCCTGATTCAGCAGCTAAACGAGCTGGCTGGCAAACACGGGGTGGGCAGGATTGACCACATAGAGAACCGCCTGGTGGGGATAAAGTCAAGGGAAATCTACGAAGCGCCGGCAGCAACAGTATTGCTGCAAGCACACCAGGCACTGGAGGCTATGACCCTGTCCAAAGACCAGATGAGATTCAAACAAAAGGTAGCCACAGAATATGCCGACCTCATCTATAACGGTCTATGGTTCAGCCAGCTAAATCGAGACCTGTCTGCTTACATACTCAGTTCGCAGCGCTACGTCACCGGCACAGTAAGGATGAAGCTACTCAAGGGAAACTCTACTGTCGTCGGGCGTAAGTCACCCAAGTCACTCTACAATCTCAGCCTCGCCACTTACGACAAGGGTGACCAGTTTGACCAGAGTGCCTCTGCTGGTTTTATTCACCTGTGGGGGCTGCCAGTAAAGACACAGGCCCAGGTACAGCTATTGGGTGATAAAGAGGGACCGCTCAGCATCATGGGGCCTAAAGAACCAAAGGAAGGATAGGATGAGTCACATACGTGGTCGTTTTCATAAGGCTGCCGATAAGCAGGCAGCAGAATATACCGCCTCAATACCCTTTGATTGGCGCCTCTACCCTTATGACATTGCCGGCAGCATTGCCCACGCCAGAATGCTGGCCAAACAGGGTATAATCTCAAAGAAAGAGGCGGAGGTCATTAGTAGCGGTCTGGCTTCTATCAGAGAGGAAATAGAACAGGGCAAATTTCAGTTTAAGTCGGAACTGGAAGATATCCACATGAATATTGAAGCCAGACTCATTGAGAAGGTAGGGGAGACAGGGGGCAAGCTTCACACCGCTCGCTCCAGAAATGACCAGGTAGCCCTGGATTTGCGCCTCTTTACCAAGGAAGCAATTTCTGACACTTTGCTCAGGTTAAAAGGTTTTCAGCGGGCTTTAATTAACCTGGCTGAAGCTAATAAGGATGTAATCATGCCAGGATACACCCATTTACAGCGGGCGCAGCCGGTACTGTTGGCGCATCACTTATTGGCTTATTTTGAGATGCTCCAGCGAGATATTGACCGATTCAACGACTGTCTAAAGCGAACTGATGTCATGCCCCTGGGCAGCGGGGCTATAGCCGGTGTAGCCTACGATATTGATCGAGAGTTTCTAGCCAGGGAGCTGGGCTTCGGCCAAATAAGTCGGAACAGTATGGACGCTGTTTCAGACAGAGATTTTATAGTGGAGTATGAAGCAGCAGCCAGTATCTGTATGATGCACCTTTCGCGATTGGCCGAGGAAATTATTCTCTGGTCGTCAACTGAATTTGATTTTATTGAGCTTGACGACGCTTATGCCACCGGCAGCAGTATCATGCCCCAGAAGAAAAATCCTGATGTCGCTGAGCTGGTTCGTGGTAAGACAGGACGGGTCTACGGCAACCTTATGGCTCTACTGACAACCATGAAAGCACTTCCTCTGTCCTATAATAGAGATATGCAGGAGGATAAAGAGGGTTTCTTTGACTGTGTGGATACGCTACTATCTAGCTTAGAGGTGCTTGCCGGTATGCTTAGCACCCTGAGGGTTAAGGCTGAAAATACCAGGCAGGCAGCCGAGCAAGGCTATATTCTAGCCACTGACCTGGCTGATTATCTGGTTAAGAAGGGGGAAGCCTTCCGTACTGCCCACGATATAGTAGGTAAACTGGTGAGTTACGCTACGGAAAAGGGCAAATCGTTTAGTGAACTTAAGCTAACTGAATATAAAGGCTTTTCCCCCCTATTTGGAGATGATGTCTACTCAATCACTGTAGAATCATCTCTTGCCGCCCGGGATAACATTGGCGGCACTGCGCCGGAAAGGGTGGCAGAAGCGCTGTCCCGCGCCAAAAAAATAAGCTCGTTTAAGAACCCATCCCCCTGACCCCCTTCCCTTAGAAGGAGAAGGGGGAATGTAAGTAAGAGAGGGGGCTTTGCCCCCTCTCTAAAACCTCTTCCCCCTCTTTGGATAATGATGTGGAAGGAGAGTCAAAGAGAGGCACAGCCTCTCTTAAAAACCTCTTAGTCCCCCTCTCCAAGAGTGGAGAGGGGGACTAAGAGGGTGAGGTTGAAAAATAGCCTCCAGAGGAGAGCTTCTCAAATTGAGAGTTTAAGAAAGCCGAGGTAAAGAAGTTTGGCAAAAAGTTGTCCTCAGGTCAAAATAGCTCCTTCCATTCTCTCAGCCGATTTCGCTCAGCTTGGCGAGCAGGTAGCTGAAGCCACCAAGGCCGGCGCTGACTATATTCACGTAGATATTATGGACGGGCAGTTTGTGCCCAATATAACCATCGGGGCTGCGGTGGTGGCGGCTATTCGTTCTTATACCAACCTGCCCCTGGATGTCCACCTTATGATTGAAGCGCCGGAGCATCAAATCAAGCAATTTGCCGATGCCGGAGCCGACATCATCACCATTCATATAGAAGCCTGCCCACATATTCACCACGCAGTGCAAATGATTAAAAACCTAGGGGTTAAGGCCGGGGTTGCCCTCAATCCAGGCACGCCTATAGACTCGCTTGACGAAATCCTTCCTGACCTCGATTTAGTCCTGGTGATGACAGTTAATCCCGGCTTTGGCGGACAGACTTTTATTGAGAGTACGCTGCATAAGATAGCCCGTTTACGGGCTGAGTTAGACACAAAAGGGTTAGCCACCGAGCTAGAGGTGGATGGTGGCATCAACGCTGGGGTTGCCCCCAAAGTAGTGCAAGCCGGGGCCAGGGTGTTGGTAGCTGGGGCAGCAGTATTTAGTTCAGGGCAGACGGTAAAGGAAGCACTGAAAAAGATACGGGCTAGCTTAGACTAGAAGGTAGCTTTTTAGCCACTTTATACTGAGTACGTAAGCATCTGGTGCACAGCTTGAGCCGTTTTTGTTGTCCATCTATAATAATAGTAGCTGGATGAATATTAGGCAGCCAACGACGCTTGGTATGGTGCTTGGAGTGGCTTACACTATGACCAAATTGGGGTAATTTGCCACATAAATCACACTTCAATTTTTCTCCCACTTGACCGTTAGCTTAAATTTACTGTAAGATGCTTGTATCATACTATCATAGAAAATTAATCTTGGCAAGGATAGAATGGGATGAGGCCGGTTGACTTTATCAAAGGTAAAAAATACTATCACAGCCAAGTAAACTTGGCAAGGATGGCATAAGATGAGGCAGGTCGACTCTATCAACGGACAAGAGTTAAGGGAAATGCTTGCTACTGCTACTAGCTGGCTAGAGAAGAGCGCTTCAGACATTGACGCTTTGAATGTCTTCCCGGTGCCTGATGGTGATACTGGGACCAATATGCTGCTTACCATGCGTTCCAGTATAGAGGAAGCCTACCGGGCTGCTGACTCCAGTGCCTCGGTAGTAGCTCAAGCGCTAGCTAGAGGGGCACTGATGGGAGCTAGAGGTAACAGTGGGGTAATCTTGTCACAGATTTGGCGTGGCCTGGCACAGGGTCTACAAGACAAGGAATCATTTAACGGCAGTGACTTGGCCGAGGCCATGCAACAAGCATCAACCATGGCTTACAAAGGGATAAGCAACCCCGTGGAGGGGACTATTCTTACTGTAGTTAGAGAAGCCTCATCGGCGAGCCAGGCTCAGGCGGCTACTGACAATGATGACCTAGTATCAGTTATGGAGGCAGCAGTTAATGCTGCCAATGAGTCGGTGGCCAATACCCCTACCCTTCTTTCTGTGTTGAGGGATGCTGGCGTAGTGGATGCTGGGGGGCAAGGTCTGTATACCATTCTGGAGGGCGCCCTCCGCTACCTGAGAGGTGAGGCAGAACAGATGCAATTCCGCAAGCCGCAGATTATCGCTAGTAACATACCCCAACCAGTAGGGTTGCCACGTATGATGGCAGCAGATGAGGTGCCTTTTGGCTATTGCACCGAGCTCCTGCTTAAGGG
>SDBU01006866.1_pt1 | contig 13299 bp, 10 predicted proteins | sample 2277071 | NCBI WGS metagenome assembly SDBU01 (sample SAMN10397929, study PRJNA504765) | marine sediment metagenome | isolation source: marine sediment core GS08_GC12, 126 cmbsf | place: Arctic Ocean: Gakkel Ridge, Loki's castle | collected 2008 | reverse complement strand
CATCTATTCTCTGGGCTTCGCCCTCTTTCTCCAGTTTGGAGATAAACTCCCTGACATCTTTGAACGGCATTTTTATTTCTCCTTTCTCCAAAATCCTCGTCTATCAGCGCTGGCGAAGCTCTCCACCCAAAAGGAGGCGATACTTCCTCTGTCCTTTTCACTTGGCTGCCATACCTACTGGACGAGGGTCACTCTTACTGTCCGGAGCCATAATCGGCGTGTTCTTTAATAAAGTTTCAGTGTGTGTGTTTTCCGGTCAGTTAACGCATCAGGCTGGGCAGCCACAGGACTATCTGGGGGAAGGCTATAATCAATGCCATTGCTATCAGGTCACATAATAGAAAGGGAATAGCCGCCTTATAGATATCCCCCATAGTGGTATCGGGTGGGGCGACCCCTTTCATCACAAACAGAGCCAAGCCGAAGGGTGGTGATGTCCCTGCCATCTCTGAGTTGAGGAGAAATAGTACGGCAAACCATATCACGTCATAGCCCAGACCCTGGATAACGGGTACAAATATGGGGAGCGCAATCATCATTATGGCAACCACACTCATAAACATGCCCAGGACTAATCCGATAACCATCATGGCGATAACGATGAGGATGGGGGCTACCGGCAGACCTATAGTAAAGGTAACGAGACCCCTGGTGGCGCCGCTAGCGGCGAGGATTTGAGTAAAGACCATGGCGCCAGCGATGATTAGGAATGTCATGCCGGTAATCTCCATCGTTCCGATAAGGGACTTCTTTACCACCTCCCAATTCAGCCGTCGATAGGCGGCCGCCAGGATGAGGGTGCTGACGACGCCCAGGGTCGCCGCCTCGGACGGGGTAGCCACACCCAGTAGAATGACACCGGTAACCATAAAGATGACAAACCCTAATGGTAATATATAGCGCGCCGTAGCTACCAGTCTCTCTGACCAGGGGACAGCAGCCACTGCATAAGGAGGGGCGAGGGAGGGTTGCAGCCGGCATCTAATAATAATGTAGGTAGCATAAAGGACTGCCATCAGCAGCCCGGGAATAATAATACCAATCAAAATCCCGCCGATGGAGATTAGAGCTATAATACCCAGAATGACCGCCAGGCCACTGGGGGGAATCATTATGGCCAGGCCGCTGCTGCCCAGAATCGGCCCCAGGCTCATTGCCTTCTTGTAGCCCCGCTTTTCCATCTCTGGCACCAGCGTTTCCCCCAGCATGGCAACACTAGCCATGCCGGAGCCACTCAGGGTGGCAAACAAAGTGCCTCCACCCACCGCCATTAAGCCCAGCCGCCCGGGCACACGCCCCACCCATTTATCCAGAGTATCCATCATGTGGGGAGCGATTCCGGCACGGAACATCACCTCGCCCATCAGGATGAAAAAGGGTAGGGCCAACAGGGAAAAGGCAGTCAATCTATCGATGGTACTTTGGACAAGTAGCGTTAGACCAGAGGCACCGCCGAAGTAGATAAATACCCCCCCGATATTCAGCACGATGAAGGCAAAAGCCACTGGCATTCCGGTTGCCATCATAGCTATGAAGCTACCGAGAATTATCAGTAGCATCCACTGCCATTCCAAAGGTGTTTACCCCCTCTCTTTACCGTCAGAGCTTATAAGTCACCTACAACGCCTCGTCCGCCCGATGTCAGCCTGGGTTCTTCCGCTCGTGCCCGCCGCCAGTTCTTCCAGTAGCCACGGGTCATTCTCAGTAGCTGTAGGAAGAGCAGGAAACTGCCTATAGGAACAATGACCTGGATAGGCCACAAAGGTGGTGCCAAGGGCGTAAAATTAGGATAACCCATCGTGAAGCTTTTCCAGGCAAGCGCTGCCGCAAACCAGGTCATGACTAGAAAGGCGATGGCGCTCAGAACGGAGGTAATGATATTAACCAGGCTCTGAGCAGTTGGCTTTAGCCGTTTCAATACCAGGTCCATTTTGACGTGCTTCTCCCTTCTCAGCACCCAGGCAGCCAGCAGAAAGGTAATCCACAGTAGAGAGTACTCGACAACTTCTATCATCCCGAATATCGGGCTGTTAAAGAAATACCTCAGCGCAACATCGCTAGCGATGCCTAATATTGCCAAGGAGATGAGGACGCCAGCAAAAGAGGCGCAAAAGTTAAGAATGCCGTCAAAAATTCGGGCGATTTTATTTGGTTTTCTGATACTCACGGCAACTCCGGGTAGGCAGGAAGTAGGCACTAAATATTTATGTGGCAACAGAAGGGGGAAGCCCCCCTTCTGTTGCCGCCTGCGAAGGCGTTGCTACAAATCAAGAAATCTAATTGCCGGTGAGCTCCTTCAATTTGAGGAATTCCTCCGGGCTGAAATTTTCTCTTCTACCTTCCCACATGTTCTCGTAAAAGCTATCCAGGAACGCCTTCTCCTCTGCTTCTGATAAGCGAACAAGCTCCATCCCCTTTTCCACCAGCTCTGCTCTCATGGCAGTGTCGAAATCTCCAAAATAGTCTACTATTTCGGCTTCTATCTCAAGCTCGATTTCAATCATCAAGTCTTGCATTTCCGGGGAGAGCTTGTTCCAGGCATCCAGATTAATCATCGTTACTATATTGGAGTCGGCTATTGGAATGTCAAGGAGATACTTGAGCACTTCCTGGAAGCTAAAGTCAAGTACTGTCCCCAGTGGTTCTATATCACCGTCGACCAAACCCGTGTCAAGGGAAGTGTAGATTTCTGCGTCAGGGATTGAGACGGAAACAATATCCCAAGCGTCGAAGGCTGGTATCCACGTGCGTCCACCCACTATTATCTTTTTGCCGGCAAAGTCCTGGTATCTCTCCACCGGGAAGTTAGTGAAGATATAGAACGGTACATTGATAACCGGCCTTCCCAGATAGAATAGTCCAGCATCCCTAAGTCTTTCGGCTAGATAGTCATAATAACCGTTCTCTCGCTCCTCCAAAGGGGTCAACTTTGACAAAATAATAGTGTCCATTGCCGGAACGAACTTGTTATATGGAGAGGAGTAGACATTGGTCATATCAATTGAACCCTCCTGCACTGCCGCACCTTGGCCGAAGCCATAAACCACCTCCGGTCCACCGAGATACTGGATGAAAGCCTCACCCTTGGCCTGCTCGTTAAACCTTATTATGAGCTCCCGGTAGCTCCAGAAGATAGGCCTTCCCCAATCCGCAAATGTAACCGCCTTGATTATAACGGTTTCAGGCCTAAGGGCTGGAGCCGGTGGTGGTGGTGGTGGTGGTGCCGGGGCTGGAGCCGGGGCTGGAGCCGGGGCCGGGGCTGGAGCTGGAGCTGGAGCTGGGGCTGGGGCTGGGGCTGGTTGGGCACAGGCACCAAGAATGAGGGTCAGGCTTAGTGCCAGTGCCATGAAAATTACTATTCCTTTTCGCATGATAAAACCTCCTTTGACTAATATTGGTTCTCTGCTGATTATACTCCGCTTTTTACCACATCTCTCACCTCCTAATAATTAGTCCACTCTATCATATTAAAGAACTGATGTCTAGTCATTATGAAACAATATTTTGGGCGAAAACATTTACCAAACCTTCCAGAAATTAATCCACTCTATCATATTAAAGAGCTGATGTCTAGGCGGGGGCCTCCTCTCAAAACCAGGGCTCACGCTCAAAAAAGCTTCCGTTTTATGTATTTTCCCGCACCTTCCTTACCGATGACCCTTCCATTTTCCATAATGATATTTCCCCGTAGCATAGTCAGGATTGGCCACCCCTGGAGCTCTATTCCGAGTACCTCGTATGCATCGAAGTCTGCAACAGAGTACATATCCTCAGGTTTCGGAATTGCCCTTTTCTTCAGGTCAACAATCACGATGTCAGCATCAGACCCGATATTGAGAATTCCTTTCTGGGGGAGGATGCCCAAGTATTTTGCTGGATTGTAACAGCAAACCTCCACCATCTTCTCAAGCGTTATCCTGCCCTTATTGACACCTTCACTCAACATAACAGGCATCCATGTGGGAAGTGTGCTCCCAACACCCGGGTATGACCTCATTATGTCGTTTCCCTTTTGGTCTTTAGTGTAAGCTGAGTGGTCTGTAGCCACGCATTCTACCCAGCCATCACGAATTCCCTGCCAGAGTCTTTCAATGTCTTCCTTTTCCTGCAGTGGGGGATTTACATTAGCGATGGAAGGAAATGCTTTAAATGAATCCTTTGTGAAAACCAAATATTGGGGACAGGTTTCTCCGTAAACATCAACCCCCTCAGATTTTGCCCTTGAAATTATATCGACATCTTCGCCAAGGCTCATGTGAACAAAGCCTATTGGGCATTTAGCTGCCTTTGCTAATTCAATGTAGCATCTCATCTTTTCTGTTTCACAAAAGCTGGGTCTTGACGCTGTCCATGCAGCACAGTCTTTCCTGCCCTCTTTAGTAATTCTTTCTTGAAATAACTGGATGACGTCTACGTTTTCCCCGTGAAGCAGTACACGACCGGGTGGACCCCATTTACCCACAATTTCAAATACTCTATACATCATGCCATCATCCATATAGCTTAGCCTGAACTGTTCCGCTTGATAGCCTTTATATCCTCCTAATTCACCTATGGTAACCATGCCCAAATCCGGACATTTAGGTAGTTCTTCAATTTCTTCCCACCTCGACAGCACGTAATGGAATATCGCATCAACAACGGCGTTACTCTCATAAGCCTCTCTATGTTTTTCGAAACTTTCCTGGATAGGCGGACGGAGTGGTGCCATCTGACCAATTGTGGTTACCCCTCCAAAAGCTGCCGCCTTGGTTTCCCTTTTGAAGCAACCTCCTAGCGTGTCCCGCCCAGCGCCAAATTGAGACTGCAAATGGTCATGTTCGTCCACAAAACCAGGTATCACATATTTGCCTTTAGCGTCAATGGTCTTATGTGCATCGGGTAGCTGTGATTCAAGTGAAAGAGCAACTATCTTCCCTTTGTCAACAGCGATGCCAGCGCGCATTATCCCTGATGGGAACACAATTTGCCCGTCCTTTATTACGATATCTACCACCACTATTCCCTCCTTATTGTACAGATTTCTATAATAAGTGGTTCAAAAGCTTTTCTACCGATACTAGTTACTGGCTATTTAATACCCCAGCATCTTAAAACATCGCTCGAATCTACGACTTCCCCAAAGAAAAGCTTGATGTTGTTAATACTACTATTATGGGATTCTTCCGAAGCTGCGCTAGAGCAGTCATCCAGAAGGACTATATAATAATCCTTCATAAACCCATCTCTAGCAGTGGACTCAACACACACGTTGGTTGTCGTGCCACTCAAAATCAGTGTTCTTATTCCCTTACTCCTCAGGATAAGGTCAAGTTCAGTATCTATAAAAGCGCTAAAGCGGTGCTTAATGACCACGATCTCGCCTGCCAGGGGCTTGACCCCACCATAAAAATCTGCTCCCCAGGACCCTTGCTCGCACCGGGGAGATTCTATAGAATGCTTCCCTTCCCTTCTCATTTCCTGTTCAAGCTTGACGTCGGAAAGGTACCAACTATTCTCCGTAGAGTATATGGTTTGGATATAAATGATAGCTAATCCTATCCCTCTCGCCTTCTCAATGAAATCAATTAATTTAGGAACTTTAGCTTGAATTAACGTTAAATCTAGGCCTGCTTTGCCTAGCTTCCCTTGCGTTGCGCAAAAATCGTTTTGAACATCTATCACGATAAGCGCAGTATGCGAAGAGTCAACCTTCTTCTCCAGAGTGGTTAACATCCTCTCTAAAGCTGCTTTCATCCCTTTATTCATATCTTTAGACATATTTTCCTCCTTAGATTAATAACCATACTTGTGCCACTTGGCTAATGCCTTTTGTTGAATCTCTAAAGGATAAGCATCTCTAAATGAAACCCTCCTCGGCACCGAGATACTTAATGAAAGCCTCACCCTTCACCCGCTCATTAAACCTCTCTATAAACTCCCGGTAGGCTCAGTTGTCAGCCTCGTTTCCTATTATGCCCCAGAGTTTATAGTATTATAGCGCTGTTGTCAACTCAGAATCATGGTAGATTGCGTTCAAAAGTTGGTTATTTTTCAGCCCTCCTGAGCAAATTATAATACAACCCCCCCCCTTGTCAAGTGGGCAAATTGTGTCATAATAATTGTTACCGGATGTTGTATCATTGCCTCAAGATATGTTACCCAAAGGAGGAAAGAATACTACGAGGCAGTATACGAGAATACGCAGAAGCTGGACAAGGGCGATATTTCGAGCATCGAAGAAGGAGACCGAGACCGATATTTACCAGTGCTCGCGAGCGAATAGCGGCTAGGGTTACTTAGGCACTTCCTTCTCGACTAATCTATACAAATATTGCCCTTCGTTACCCTATGAACCTTATACAACAATAGGCAGGAAGACGCCACCTCGGAGAATGAGGTAACGGAAAAGAATAGCGCCAATAATGACCTCTACGAAGCTAGCGACAACAAATAGTACACTGGTAACCCCTACAACTGTATTAACGGTGGCTACCACTAGCGGGAACAGAAGACCCAAGATTAGGAACAACCCGTAAAAATACCAGATACTCTTTCTCTCTAAAGCCAGGAAACGAACCGACCGCTGGCTTGCCAGGTTGACGCTATAAGCCCCCCACATGTAGAAAAACAAAAGAATCAAGGTACCCCATCCCATCCAAAGAACGCTTTGGCTGATCACCGAAACATTTACTCCTGCCTGGGGAGAGAAATGAAGGAACAAATGGGCGATGGTAGCACCAGTAAGCAGCGAAATGGTCAAAAACAAAACAGGTAGTAGGGATTGGTTCCAAAAGGGAATAGCCGTTCTATTGAGGAGAAGGCCGGTATAGGTGATAGTTAGGAAGGCGCTCGCGACTGACAGCCAGAGCAGAACCTCCCCAAAAGCCCCTTGGGCTGTCCAAGGCAGCCAGGCAAAGGCGGAATACCCCGGAAGTAAATAGCCCAGACCTGACACGACGAACGCGATAAAGAAAATGAGGCCACGGCTAATCCATGAAGAACCGGGACGCCAAGCAGCCCGCCAAAATCGCTCTGGTCGACCCAAAAAAAAGATGTGGCTTAATGACTTTCCAACCCCGACTATGATGACCCCCAGAAGAGCGGCTTGGGTATAGTTCGCAAGCAGGGCTATCAGGTATAGCCCTGCGCCTATTCCGCCGAAATAGAGGGCAAGCATAATAAGAAGACTGCGCCCCCCCGCCCCCCATTCCTTCTGAAAGGTATAATCAACTACAAATACTGACGGCTGTGCCATTTCTTCACCACCTACTTAAGGTAATAAACTGAAGGGTCAGTGCCAAACTCAGGGCGGAGCTGTTCACCGCGAAACTCTCTTATCAACCGGGAGACCTCACTATCAGGGTCATCCAGGTCACCAAACACACTGGCGCTTGACGGGCAGGTCTCCACGCACATAGGTTCTTGCCCCTGGTCTACCCGGTCTACGCAAAAATCACACTTGGTAACAGTTCCCTTCTGCCACCTTTTATACATACCCTCCTCATACGGGGTAAGCCCCTTGGGGAAATATCTCTTTACATCATCCATAAATACCCGTATATTGTAGGGACAGGCCTGCATGCAGTAGCGACATCCAATACACTTATCCTGGTCTATCTCCACGATGCCGTCCGGACGTTGGGTAGTGGCTCCGGAAGGGCATACCTCCAGGCACGCCGGTGTTTTACAATGGTTGCAGAGGACTGGCCAAAACACCCTCTTTGCACTCGGGAATGTGCCTTCTTCCTTCTCCAAAACTTTTGCCCAGAAGACATCTTTAGGTGTGCCATTTTTCGCTTTGCAAGCCGCAATACAGGTATAGCAACCGACACATCTTGCTAAATCTATCACTATACCCCATCTTGCCATAGCTCAACCTCCAGCGACATTAATCCCCTTACACTAACCGCCGCTCTACCATAACTTAGCCCGCCCCTATGGTTTCCAAGAAGAATAAGTTTACTTCGCCAGTTACCTCCCTATCAAGATCCTCAAGGAGAACAGCCTCCATCCCATCCTCCAGGACAAGGAACAACCGACAAGAAGGTGCTATCTTACCGTTAGAACTCCAAACCTGTCCCTCAAAGGGCGCCCCGTGTTTCTCGGCCAGTTTATCCAGCAGCACCCTAACCGTAGCCCCTTTGGGAACGACAATCTCATCCTCGTTTGCTATTCCCGTAACCCCAAAAAACCGCACCTTAACCTTTATCATGCTGCCTACTTTCACTTCTTGGCCGCCTTTGTAACCTTGACTCGAATCTGAGTCTCAAGACCGCTGAACATTGTATCTAGATACTTCAGATCCTGGGGGATAAGGGCATGAAGTTGGGTGCCCTTCCCCCGGCTGACTGGATGAGCCCAGTTCCCGCCATGCCTGCTTAGGGCAACAACTTCAGGATGGATACACTGGGTCAGCTTTACCCTCCCTTCCTGTTTGTAGCCAGAAACAGCCTCCACCACAATTTGGTCGCCATCCTTTATACCATGCTCGGCAGCTATTTTGGTATTCATAATGATATTCATCCCCCAGGGGTGATGCTCAGCCAGTTCCAAGAGCCACGGGTTCTTGGTCATCCAGAAGTGCACCAAAAGCGGCGACCTGTGGCCTATGGCTATAAGGTCAAACCCCGGTTTAGTATCAATAAAAGTGACCGTCGGCCGCCATTCAGGAAGAGCCGTGTAGGCCGATGTATCCCACTCAATACCCTGTTCCTTAACCCAATGCGCTAGTTCCTTGCCGGCCTTGAGGTGGTGCTCAAAATAGATGGGGCTCCGCGCTTTAAAGAAGGGTCTTGGGTATCGTTCCTTAACTGACTTGTGCCATTTTATATGCCCCTCCTGGGCAAAGGTCTCTAGGTTCCGACCAAACACACCCTCAGCAATCCTCTTAACTATTTCCCTATAGGAATATTTCTTGTCTAGTTCAAGCTGATATCCCTTGGGTAAGTCCCATATCACATTGGTCATCCGGTTATAATCGGGTAGGAAACCTGCCCTCTCCGCCAATTCCCCCCATATCTCCAGGCATTCCTTGCCTATGATTTGTGATTCCGGTACTACCGGTTGACAGAAGTTTACACAATAGTCCTTCAGCTCTATGGTGCCCCCCATGTAACCCTGAAACTCAGACCCTACCTGGAATTTTTCCAGCCCCATGGGTATGGGGAAGAATATATCGGCAAATTCACCCGTCTCGTCGACGAGGGAGCCACATTGAATACGGTAAATGTCTTTAATTGACTGAGCCATTTCCTGAGGATTCATGCAGTTGGTCAAATCGTTGCACCTCATTCCCACAATGAGTTTATACTTGGGTAACTTATAGTTGAACCACTCAGGATGCGAATGGTTAATCTGCCATAGCTGCGAAGCACCAAATCCGCACGGTATAAGGTCTCTGCCCATTCCGTCTACCACCGGGCCTCGCGGTCGAGGTGGATAACCACCCTTAACGAAGCCCCCAAACCCACTGAAATCAGAGGTCATTATTAGCCCTTCCTCAGACATCTTGGGATAAGCCTCTTTCCCTGTCCACATCGTACGCTTTTCTTGAGGCAGATAGGGATAATCAATTATGACACCGTCACCGACTGTCCCGCCAGGCACATTAACTGCTCCAACCACCATACATATTGTCTGCAAAGCAAAACCTGTCCAGTAGCCGTCGGTATGCCCGCTTACGCCCTGGTACCAGTGTATAGCCGCCGGCCGGTAGGGGAGCACGGTGCCCTCAATTTTAATAGTCGACCCAATGGAGGCGGCCTCCCCAAATTGCCGCGCTAGCCGCCTTATAGTCTCCGCCGGGATGGTAGTTATCGGGGCGGCCCACTCCGGGGTATATTGCTTTACATGCTCTCTTAAGACCTTGAAAGCTGGTCGGCAAGAAATGCCTTCTACCTCATAATCCCCGTCAATGGCTACCTCTTTGAACTCGGCGTCAAAGGGCTTGGCTTTCCCTTCTACAGGGTCCCACATCAGGGGTTTTACGTTGTCACCCCTTAGGTAGTGCCCGTCCTCTTTTACCAGATAGGGGCCATTGGTGTATTGCTTAATGTAGTCCTCATCGTATAATTCAGTTTCATTGAGGAGCACATCTAGCCAGGCTAAAGCCATGGCCATATCCGTCCCCGGCTTGATAGGCACCCACTCGTTGGCTTTCGCCCCTATGTTGGACTGAACAGGGTCAATGCACACCAGCCTCATCCCTTTCTTGCTCCGCTCTTCGGCTATGTCAATGGCGGCGGTAACCCCTATGTGTTGTAGCATCCCTCCCTTATTAGACCCCCAAAGCACCAGGTATTTACAATGCTCGTAATCTGGGTACTCATGAAAACAGCCCATGGTAATATATGGCTGGCAGTGGACGGCATGAGCGCACTGTGGGTTATTGAAGCTCGCCTGGCGCGTCCCGAAGGACCCCCCGATGATTGGAGGCAACCAGGTCATCTGGGTGAGGTCGTTACTGGAAACCATCATGTCATTCGGATTATCCCGGCGGACTTCGGCGAGTTTCTTTGCGGCTAGGTCAAAGGCTTCCTCCCAGCTAACCTCCTTCCAGCGGGGGTCAACCCCTATCCCCTTTTCTGGATTTGTCCTTATGAGGGGCTTGGTGGGACGATAGGGGTCATATAGGCTCATAATCTGGCCGAAAGACTTGGCACAAATCTTGCCCCTATTGTAAGGGTTATCCGGGTCCCCTTTTATTTCCACAACAACTCCGTCAACACGGTGCACCATAATGCCGCAAGTGGCACTAAAACAGCCGTTGCAAAAGGTCTTTATCCATACATCTTCTTTTGCCTGATGTTCTACCATGGTATCCCCTTTTAGTTCGTTAAGCCACTCACCGGGCAATTCCCAGCTGCTCGAGTTTCTCTGACGTGGGCACGCCCTCCCGGCTCCAACCCCGGACCTGATAATACTCGTCCAACATGGCGCCCAGGTTCCTCACCATTTCCCCCTCGATAGAGCACTTCAATATCGGCTCCTGTATCCTTTTAGGCAGGGTATCGTCCCGGCGACCAAAACCTTCCCTTATATTGAAAAGCCGCTCCAGGTTATAGATGCGTTCTCCGGCAGTTAACAAATACTCCACCTCACCAAACTCAGCCACCCCGGTAGCCGCCTGGAGGAGCTTTGCCATATGCCCAAGAGGCGTAAAATTCATCTGCAAGCAGAAATTGCAACCAATACCTAGCTCTAAAGCGGCCTCTTCATCCTGATTAAACTTAACTATGTCTCCTTTCCCGTCCTCGGCCAGGCGGTCAACGGCCCTGGGAATGGGGACGCCCTGTATCTCTTGCCGGGCATATCCGTAAGGGGCATGCGCCCCGATGTTGGCAGTGGCGTAGTTGAGCCCCATACCCTTTGCCCCTCTGGGGTCATAAGCAGCCATGTCAAGACCTTTCACATGCATGGCCAAGTCCTCAGCCCCTCTGCCCAGGCGGGTGGCTGCCCTCGCTGCCCCCTCAGCCAGGAGATCCCCAATTCCCTCCCTTTGAGCTATCTTTTTTATGAGGAGCATGGCTGGCTGGGGGTCGCCGTACTTAAGCTGCAGACCATCAGTATCCGCCGTGGTTAATAAACCTTTCTCAAACATTTCATAGGCGAGACTAATGGCACTGGCGGTGCTAAGGGTGTCCAAGCCCAAGTCGTCGCACAGGGCATCAGCAGCAACTAGGAAACCGACATCAGGGCAGGCAATACCACCGGCAAAGGCAGCAATAGTCTCACCTTCCGGCCCTTCGCTTACCGCCCCTTTAAATGGGCCATCAGCAACTCGGCGCACCTTGCCACAGTTCACGGGACAGGTGAAACAACCCACGTTTTTTTCAACTATCCGGAGGAACTCCTGAGCGGAAAGGTTTTGATAGGACGGTAGTTCACCCCAACGGAAGTTGCGTACCGGGAACATACCCATGCTATTTAGCTTGGTAGCTAGCCCGCCGCCAGTCCCAGTCTGTTGAAACATGGCGAACATTGGGCTAGCCTTAAAGGTCCCGGCTTGCTCGCGCACCAATTTTCTGAAAGTCTCTGCGGCGGCCAGAGGTTTTTTATATGCACGGATACGTTTAACGACCACAGCCTTGAGGTTCTTGGAACCCATTACTGCCCCAGTACCCCCGCGTGAGGCACTGCGGCGGCCGGTAAAGATACCAGCATATCGCACCAGATTCTCACCTGCCGGACCTATGCAGGCAGTCCTTATACCTTCCCCATGGATTTTAACCAGTTTCTCTTGAGTCGCTAGTGTGTCTTTCTCCCACAGTGAGGAGGCATCCATAACTTTGCTAGTCTCCCCTTCAATGTAAAGGTAGACCGGCTTGGCAGATTGCCCTTCTACCAGAATGAAGTCCAAAGAAGCGAAAGCCATCCAGGCACCGAAGTCACCCCCCACAGCGGAACGAATAAATGCCCCCGTGAGAGGGCTTTTGGTAACAACGACCCAGCGGGTGAAGGCGAGAGCCCCGGTCCCAGCAAGAGGGCCCGTTAGAAGAAGCAGCTTATTTTCCTCCCCCAGTGGGTCTACGCCTGCTTTTAGCTCATCATAGAGATAACGGATGCCAAACCCTCGCCCTCCCACATAGAGCTTTACTATCTCCCAAGGCACCTGTTCCCGCCTGGCTTCCCCTGCGGAAAGGTTCACCCGTAAAAACATAGGATTGTACACTACCAACGCTTACCTCCTTTCATATACCGAACCAAGCAATTTCTACCAACTTGACTATATTACTCGCTGACACCGATGTCAACCATCTATACCCATCTAGATTGCGTTCAAAGGTTGGTTATTTTTCGGCCCACCTAAGCAAATTACAATACCCCCCCTTGTCAAGTGGGCGAGGCACCTTTTTCCCTAATTGAATCCAAGCTCTTTTGGAGTAGCGGTATTTTCTCTCTCATGAACAGGTGTCCTCATCAATGGTAAACTAGAGGATTAATCTAGAATCACATTTGCTTGTTTTGTTACCTCTGAAGCAAAAGAAAGCTTCCTTTCTTCGCCCTTACATTGACAAACCCTTAAGAGAGGACTATACTCAAGCCCTATTATGTGTATTGACCTCCAGACAACTGGTTTGAGAGGTTTTGTGATGGAATAAGGGTATTGGAAACTACCAAATTAACGGTGGCGGCTGGAGCCCTTTTTGACTAAGGTAGGTGAAGCGATTGTAGGCGGTAATGCCTGTTGGACCATAATAGCAAACGATAGCTTATTTCTTATATTAGTAAGGAGAGAAATTAGACTCCGTAAAAGGAAGAACAAGAAATAAATAGCGGGGGTCTTTGATGGAAGCAAAATATGTAGATGTAAAAGGT
>SDBU01006865.1_pt1 | contig 13299 bp, 12 predicted proteins | sample 2277071 | NCBI WGS metagenome assembly SDBU01 (sample SAMN10397929, study PRJNA504765) | marine sediment metagenome | isolation source: marine sediment core GS08_GC12, 126 cmbsf | place: Arctic Ocean: Gakkel Ridge, Loki's castle | collected 2008 | reverse complement strand
TCATTATCCGAGTCTACAAAACAAATTCATGGATTGCTTGACAAAAACTTGTTAAAATAATGACGCCGACAAAATGGAAATATTCAAAGAAAAAAAATTAGACCCAAATTTCTGCTCCGAAATGATTAAACGGGTAAAAAGATTGATTGGCTCTTCAACCACTTTTTCTTTAATCGGTCTGCCTGGCCAGGGTATTTCCTTATTTTTAAAGTACTTAGTCTGTCAGGATTTTGCCTATTTTGTCCACGTTGATGTCTACGACTTAACTAAATTAGATAAACAATCTCTTTTCGAGGTCTTATTCTCCTCCTTATCCCACCGATCTCCCAAAACAGGGGTTAGCTTGATTAAACAATGTCAAAAAGAACTAATAAGACTTGTCGATCAACACCACCGTATAGTCATTATTTTTAATCGATTTGATCAGTTAAAAAGGAAATTTGATAAAGAATTGCTTAACAACCTTCGTGCTCTTCGAGATATAGACAGGCAAAAAATTGTCATGATTTTTGCCGTTAACAAATCCGTTCATCTCTTAGCTCCACACGCCATCGATCAGGGAAATCTTTTTATGTATTCCAAAATTTTAACCCTAAAGCCTTATTCCCCAACTGACCTGTCCCAACTTTTACGCTTGGATGAACCTCAAACAAAGATTTCATCCACCCACCTCAAAAAATTAACCAACCTCAGTGGTGGTCATTATCAACTTTTCAAACTCTTACTTAAATCGGAAAAACAAAATTACCTAGAGGATCCTTTTATTCGTTTGCAACTTGAAAAAATCAATCAAGCTCTGACTCCCAACCAACAGGTAACCATTCCACTTCTTAAACAATTTACTAAATCGGCTCCTCCCTTATCTCTACCTCTAAAGGAAGCTAAACTCTTTAAGTTACTGAAAAAAAATCCTGGATCAACCGTTTCATTAGAAGAAATTTTTCAAACCATTTGGCCCCAAGATTCCTACGAAATTTCCAACTGGGCCCTAAATTCCTTAATTTATCGTCTAAGAAAAAATCTTCAAGTTAACTCTCAAAAGTATATAATAGAGAACTACAAGAAAGTTGGTTATCGTTTAGTCAAAATCTAAATCTTAACAGTTGCCTTTTTTATATTAAACATGAGAAATAAAGATATTGAAATCGAGATAAAGCTTCCCTTAAAGAATCCAGCAAAAGTCAAGGAGTTTTTAAATAAAAACGCCAAATTAATTTCTGAAAATGTTTACCAAAAAGATTCATATTATGTTCCACCTCATCGGGATTTTTTAGCCGTAAAATATCCCTTTGAATGGTTGAGATTAAGAACATCACCTAAAGGAATGTTTATCACTTACAAACATTTTTACCCCGAAAATATGAAAAAAAGTGATTATTGCGAGGAGTTTGAAACCAAAATTGATAATTTTATAGCAATGGAAAAAATGTTTAAAAGTCTCGACTTCAAACAAGCAGTAGTTGTTGAAAAAACAAGAACTACTTGGACATTTAAGAAAACCGAAATCGTCATAGACAAAGTTACTGATTTGGGATTTTACATAGAGTTAGAAGCCAATCAAAACTTTGCCAATCCTCAAGACAGTAAGTCATATTTATATCAAATTCTAAAAGAATTAAATGCCGTAGTTGGAGAGGATGTTTTAATAGGATACCCCTTCAGGATCCTTGAAAACAAGGGCTATAAGTTTGGAAAATAATCGTCACGAAAAAACCACCGACCACTTACTGTGTGTGAACTGCTATCGGTAAACCGAGGTACTCCGAGGTTCCGTGTACTCACGGAACAACTGGCCCTTCACGGGTTCTCGCAGACCCCAAGTATTCCACAGGAAAGGAGCTCCCCTGATCAAGCCATCACTTTGTTTTTAACCTTCCGCCAACTCCTTGCCTAAGACAAACACGTCTAAATATTGTTAAAATCAACACTATCCCCCAAAATAAAAATAATTATGAATAAAAAGGTTACTATAAAATCTATCGAAGAAGCCTCCGGCAACCTTAATGGTACCGTTAAAAACACACCCCTTGAACTGTGCCAACGGTTGTCGAAAAAATACCAGGCCAATATTTATTTGAAAAGAGAAGACCTGCAGGACGTGCGCTCATTTAAAATCCGAGGAGCATACAACAAGATATCTGCTTTAACGGATGCAGAAAGAAAGAGGGGGGTGGTTTGTGCTAGTGCTGGGAACCACGCTCAAGGAGTCGCCCAAAGTTGTGCCAAGTTAGAAATTATGGGCACCATATTTATGCCTGTATTGACTCCAAACCAAAAAATCCTACGAGTAAAAAGTTTTGGTGGGAAATATATAAAAATAAAATTACTTGGAGACTCATATGATGACGCTTCAAAGGCATCAAAGAAATATTGCCAAAAATACCATGCCGTATATGTTCATCCGTTTGATGATCTTACTGTTATTGCCGGACAGGGAACAATTGCAGAAGAGATCTGGAAGAAACTTAGTGGCAAAGTAGACTATATATTGGTTGCCATAGGTGGTGGAGGTCTAATATCGGGCGTAGGAAGTTATATGAAGGGTAAAAATAAAAATATCAAGGTAATTGGGATTGAGTCCGATCAGCAACCGGGAATGTTCGAGTCTATTAAGGCGGGGAAGGTTGTGACACTAAAAAAGATAGACACTTTTGTCGAAGGAACTGCTGTTAAAAGGGTTGGGGACAAAACTTTTAAAATCATTCAAAGAGTTGTAGACAATATCCACCTGGTCAAAGATGGACACACCTGCACCGAAATGATCGATCTCTTCCAAAATGAGGGTATTATTACTGAGCCGGCTGGAGCCCTGTCAGTGGCGGGTTTGGAAAAAATAAAACGTCAGATTAAAGGAAAAAATGTGGTTTGTATAATTTGCGGAGGCAACAATGATATTTTAAGATATCCTGAGGTGTTAGAAAAAAGCCTTGTCTATCGGGGCTTAAAGCATTATTTTATAATAGAATTTGCACAAAAACCGGGACAATTAAAAAGCTTTCTAAATAACGCCCTTGGCTCCGATAATGACATTGTTAGGTTTGAATACATAAAAAAAACCAACAAGGAAAAAGGGCCGGCGCTGGTGGGGGTAGAATTAAAACAAAAGGAAAATTTTTCAAGGTTAAGAAAACAAATGGATAAATTGGGTATAAACTATAAGGTGATAACCGAAAAAGACATACTATATAATTATTTAATTTAAATTACTAATAATTAATCATGAAAAAAGTAACTTCATCACATGCACCAAAAGTCGTGGGTCCATATTCACAAGCAATCGATACCGGGAACTTTGTCTTTATATCTGGTCAGATACACGTTTCTCCGTCAGGGAAATTAGTTGAAGGCACCATAGAGAAAAAGACAAAACAAGTAATGGCAAATCTTAAAGCAGTACTCAACGCAGCAGGACTTGATTTTAGCAATGTGACAAAAACAGAGATTTATTTGGCAGACATGGGTAATTATTCAAAAGTGAACGAAATTTATGCCAGTTATTTCTCCGATCCTTATCCTGCAAGGGTAACGGTTGGCGTCAAAAAGTTGCCGTTAAATGCGGATGTAGAAATATCTGTTGTGGCTTATAGGAGTGGTTACTCTACGAGCGAGAATCTGTAATATATTTGTGGGCTGTTACCGGTTGCCGAAGGTATTTTGAAGAGTTGTACATCGAGGTACTCCGAGATCCCGAAGTAATCGAGGGAAAGGAGCTCACCGCTTCTGGCCAACCCCCTACCTCCCAACTGAGGATAACCTGTAACTGCCAAAAATACCCTAATTGCCACTATCGAAAAAACAACAAAAACAAAAAAATTTTCCAAATAATCACCCGCCTCCAAATTAATAGCCAAATATGGCAAATACTTCCTTATCCTCGAAAACATGCCCTATTTTATACCAAACAGCATCATTTCACCCATCTCTGATTATGTCTGCCCTCTGCTTTTCCCTTGTGAGTGTTTACGAAAAAATTCGAACCAATTTTGCATTGTGTTAGTTTACCTTCTGTCAGTAATCTTGACAGCAATGTCATTCACACGGACACTAATATAAGGTATAAAAAATTAACAGAAGTTACGCCATAAATTCTAGATATAAAAATGTTACAAAGTATCGCCCAGGTCAAGAAATTATCCAAAGAATACCGTATTGACACACAAGATATAATCCTCATTGCTCTCAATTGCTTGGGTTTGAAGGCTAATACTTTTCTTGACAGAATTAGATTTAAATTTAAACCAAATAGATGTTTCGAGCAATTTTATCTTGCGTTGTGCGTCAATACAACTCCCACCCCATTCTCCTTAGTTAACTCTAGTATATTTTTAAACAATGAAAGAATTGGCACTGTGGTAGACATAGAACACGACACTTGTGATTCTACCTATTTTAGAAGAAATAAAACTAATTTAACTCTTAATTCAAATTCCCGTAGCCGTTGTCAAGGTTGCAAATTTTGTGGAACCTACAATCAACAAACAAACGATATTAATAATCTTTTAACCAAAGAGTTACTCGTCAATCACCTAAACTCTCTCCTTAGAGAAAACAACTACCAAGACTTTTCACATTTAAAAAATGTAACTATTTGCACGGGATGTTTCAATGACGAAAGCAAGCTACTTGACCATATTTTAATGGTAAGGGATGTTTTGACTCATCGCTTTTCTTTCAACGGCATTCTCGGGTATATAGGTTCAGAGATAATTTCAGAGGAAAGTTTCAATATTCTTGAAGAAAAAGCTAAGCCTTTCGCTTTTTTTTTAACTCTTGAAGTATTTACGAGGCGAAAACAGCTCCTTAGAGAAAATAAAGCTCAACTCTCTTTAGAGAAAGCCAAAGAAGTACTCAAAAAATCGATTGAAAGGAACTTTGATACCAATATTCTTTATATTTTAGGCCTTGACCCTCTAAAGATCGTTATTAGCAGATTTAAAGAACTAGCTCCTTTAATGAATAAATTCCCGATTATTAATCTATTTCAAAATTATTTAGCTGGGCATGAGCGGTTAAGAAATCCGGAAGCAAGACAGATTGAATATTATCTGGAAGCGAGGAAGGAGATTGAAGGGATTTTTAAACCAACCAAGCTAAGACCTAGATTATGGGAGAATTATAGGCCCTTGTGGTATTTAACCTTTGAGGAGGAAGAGTTGGATGGAATCAGGATTTAAAAAAAAAGCAGAGCAATCCAGAATTAAACTGGAAACTAAACTCTGCAAGCTATTGAAAAATGAAGGAATTAACTTTGCCACTGGTGTTCCTTGCGGGGTTCAAAAATATATTATTGCCAATTTATCTAGTGATCCAGAAATTCTTCATACCCCGGCTACTAGAGAATCAGAAGCGATTGGAATAGCAGCAGGCGCCTCGCTTGCTAATAAGAAACCAGTAGTCTATATGCAAAATTCGGGCTTATTAAACTGCCTTAATGACCTTACCTCTTTAACAATTGCTTATCAAATCCCAATGATTCTAATTGTCTCTTGGCGGGGAGCTTCTGGAGAAGATGCCCCTCAACATCTGGTAAACGGTCAAGCAACGATAAAAATCCTTGATAACATTGGTATCCCGGTTCAAATTTTAACAAAAGAAAATATGAAGTCTGTAGTCTTCAGTTCGGTTAGACTTGCGGAAAAAAGACAATCACCAGTAGTTATCCTTATAATTAGAGGCGTTTTAAAATGAAAAGAGAGCAGACAATTTCCTCCATTCTTTCGGTTTTAACAGGGAAAGAAGCAATAATTTCCTCCACCGGCTTGATTAGTCGGGAATTGTATCAAATGAATGATGGTCCACAAAACTTCTATATGACCGGTTCTATGGGATTGGCTTCATCTTTGGGTCTGGGTATTGCTTTAAGCAAACCTCATCAAAGAGTGGTGGTTATTGAGGGTGACGCAGCTATTTTAATGAATTTGGGAGGCTTGGTTACTATTGGAAAATTTAAACCTAAAAATCTAACACATATTGTTTTGGACAATGAGGCTTATGCTTCTTGTAGCGAAGAGCAATCGTTTTCTAAGTCAGCTAATTTAAACAGAATAGCGTTAACAGTTGGATACAGATTTGTAAAGAAAATACGGACAAAAGAGGCAGTTCAGAGAGTCATAAAAGAATCATTTTGGAAGAAAGGGCCCGGCTTTATTTTGGTAAAAATTGAATTGGGAGGAAAAAGAGATTTACCCCGGCCATTGGATCTTCCTTATGTAAAGGAAAAATTCAAAAAATTTTTAATAGGTCAAAGATTGAGATCTCCAAAAAAGGCTGAGAAAGATCTAATTAAAAATCTCTGTCTTCTTCTAAAAAAGATATCTAAAAAAAGAATGAAAAATTTTTCTGGTATCGGCCTCGTAATTTATCAGTCGAGAATTTTATCAAAAAATATTCATCATGAAACAAGACCACAAACACCCTACCCTCGGAATTTAAAGCTAACTGATAAATCTTTCTTTGATTTTTTGCTGGAAATATCATCTACCTCTCATTCATTACATGATGGTTTCCATTTTATTAACCAAAAAAGCGAATTGACTCATGTTGCCCAATATTTTGCTCCCCCTAAGGCTGAAGGAGTAAAGCCAGATTATTCTCATGGAATCAGATTTTGGAGTGCTCAACATGGTTCTCTTGCGGAAGGAGTCATTACTATAGGAACAGTTTCCCAAAATCACGAGCCTTATTGTTTTATTAAAGGGGAAGCCATTAAATTATGATTTATTAGATATTTTAAAAATGACGAAACAAAAATGGAACAGTATTTATAAGAAAAAAGGTTGGGGATACAAATATTATGACCTTGCTCAACCCCATGAAGATATTCCTAGAGTTTCAAAAATATTCAGAAAAGAAAGGGTAAAACGAATCCTTGACGTTGGTTGTGGCGCGGGCAGACATTTAGTTTATTTGGCTAATGAAGGTTTTGAAGTTTATGGAATCGACATTGCTAAGGAAGGAATTAGAATGGCTCGAAAAGTCTTAAAGGATTATTGCTTGAGGGTTCATATGACAGTAGGAAATATATTCGAGCGATTACCCTATAGGGATAATTTTTTTGACGCAATTATCAGTATTCAAGTAATGCAACATGGAAAAGCTGGGGAGATAAAAAAGGGTATTTCGGAGATGAAAAGAGTCTTGAAGCCCAATAAGTTTATTTTCATTATCTTGTGTGGGAGATACTCACAAGGTAGAACTAGATACTGCCTAGTGAAAACAGCACGAAGAATTGTTCCAAGAACATATATCCCAACAATAGGTAGCGAGACAGGTTTAACGCACTACATCTACAACAAACATTTTATAAAGAAACATTATGAAGAGCATTTCAAGATTATAGATTTGTGGAGAGATAAGAAAGATTATTACTGCTTTTTAGGAAAGAATAAAAAAACATGATAAAAACAATAATTTTTGATTATGGAGGCGTGCTTGGCAATGATCCAAGTGATTTTATCTATAAAGCCGTTTCAGAAAAATTCAAGATTAATAAAACCAAAATTCAGGATGAATTTTTTAAATTCATTATTGCTTTAGAAAAAGGTGAAATTCCAGAAATTGTTTTTTGGAAAAAATTAACAAAGGATCTAAGAATTAATGATTATAAGAGATTAAAAAAAGTATGGATAACAACTTTCCAAAAGCATGCAAGTGTGGATCAAAAAATGATCTCTTTAATAAAAAAATTAAAAAATCATTATAAACTTTGTCTACTTTCAAATAATGCTATTTTTTACCAAAAATCCTCCACTTCAAAGTTATTAAAGCGTATTTTTCCGGTAATAATTTATTCTTTTGAAATCAAAATGAGAAAGCCTGAAGAAAGAATCTATCTTTATACATTGAAAAAATTGAATTTCAGGCCTGAAGAATGTCTTATAATTGACGACAGTGAAAAAAAATTATCTTATCCAAGAAAATTGGGAATGAAGACAATACATTTTAAATCGTTTTCACAATGCAAAAGTGAACTTATAAGGAGATTAAATAATGAAAAGTCTGGCAGCTAATTTAACTGGAATAGAAAAGGAGACTACAAAAAAATATAGCCAAATTGCTGAAGAATACAGTAAAGACTGGAGAGGCAGTCATGATGAGTTGCAATTGAAACATTTAAAAAAGTTTAAAAAAATGATCGGGTCTCCAATTAAAAAAATTCTTGATGCTGGATGTGGTACGGGTAAGGATAGTCTATATTTTGCCTCTCATTCATACAGTGTTTATGGAATAGATTTGTCTCAAGGAATGCTAAAAAAAGCTATTGAAAAATCACGAGTCAGAAAATTAAAGGTGAATTTCTCTCTTGGAAATATGAGATTGCTTAATTTTCCAAATAATTATTTTGATGGAGTCTGGACTTCAGCTGCCTTAGTTCATCTTCCACCAAGAAGCAAACAAAAGGCAATTTGTGAGTTTTATAGAGTTTTAAAACCAGAAGGCTTTTTCCATATTTGGGTACAAAATCTCTTATCGTCCAAACACATAATACGCCTAATGCAATCATATTTATTTTATCTAGATCGTGAGGATGGCAAAGTAGTTGCAAGAAGAAAGTCAATCAGAGAGATCAGAAGGGAGAGATCATTAAAAAAAAGAATTAGTCTCGGCTATGCCTATCTTGACCATAGACATTGGTTTTACCCAACAAAGTTTTCTTTATTACGAATACTCAAGGAGACGGGCTTTTATTTGTTGGAGACAAACCATACCTGTTCGAGAAGATTGAGTTTTTATGCCCAAAAACTAAGATGAAGCAGTTGAACTTTGTTAAACTTCATGTTTAAATTAAACAAATAACGTTATCGTCAGAATTACTGACAAAAAAAATGCAGAGAAAAGATTCTAAACTTTTTGCCGATTTGTTTAAAAAGTATCGCCTAAGATCGGAGTTTGAGTCGCTAACCGAACTTTGTGACATTCTTGCTGAAAAGGGCTTTGTTTATGAGGAATCGACCTTGTCGCGTTGGCAAACCGGCAGTAGAATTCCAATTGGACGAGACACCCTAATTATTCTCGTAGGAACGTTTATCGAGCAAGGCGGAATTACTCTTCTTAATGAAGCCAATCAATTACTGGAAGCCGCCGGGAAAGGATATCTCACGGAAAATGAATTAGAGAGTCTTCCTTCACATTTGCTTCGCAAAACTCCTTTTCAAACACCACGAATTACTCCTTTTTTTGCCGGTAGAGAAAGAGAAATTAATCAAATTTCCAAAGCTCTGACCTCAGGAAAAAATCCATTAATCACTATTCATGGATTACCCGGGGTAGGTAAGACTGTTTTGGCTATCCGCCTTGCCCAACTTCTCCAAAGCCGATTCCCCGACGGCGTCCTTTGGTCTCGCTTGGACGTTTCTTCTCCGATGAGCATTCTTGCCAAAATCGCTAGTACTTATGACGAAGATATCTCTCAAATCAGGGATCTCCAGGCCCGCAGTGAATTGGTCCGTTCCCTTCTTGCCAATAAAAAAGCCTTAGTTATCCTTGATAATGCCCAAAGTAGTCAGCAATTGCGGCCGCTTTTACCCGGACATCCTGGATGTGCTGTTATTGTTACTTCTCGGAATTCCAAATTAATAGCCCTTTCCAATAGCACCTCGGTTTTTCTAAAGCCTTTTAGTAAAAAGGAAGTTTTATGTTTTTTTAGAAAAAGATTGGGTGATGAATGGATAAGAGCTAATAAGATGGAGATAGAATATCTCATCGAATCGGTTGGTTCGCTTCCTTTAGCTCTTGACATCATTATTAATAAAACTGCCGGACCCACCAGCACTTCTTTTAAAGATTTTATCAATGAATTTAGGAAAGAAAAACAAAAACTGGAGAAGCTTACCCATGAGGATGTTAATATTCGCTCATCTTTTGAATTAAGCTATTTATCTCTTTTTCCAGAACAAAGGAGGCTTTTTAATTCCCTTGGCGTTTTTGATGGAGTTGATTTTTCTCTGGAAGCAGTCCAGGCTGTTTTTGGAAGAAAAATAAAATTGGTAAAACAGGGATTAGAGCAATTAATTGGCAGGTCTTTGCTTGACTACTCTGTTGCGAATCGTTACCGTCTTCATCCTTTGGTCAAGCTTTTTGCTAAAGAAAAAGTCAAGAATAAAACTTTTTACATAAAAGCAATAAATTACTACATCCGACAGTTAAATAAAATTGTTGGCCAAAAAAAGTACACCAACTATCCAATTATTGAAAAAGAGATTGAAAACATTTTGTCTTTTTGTCACTGGTGTCTTGAGAACAGAAGGTTTGAACTTTTAATCAAACTTTGGAATGGTGTTTTTAATTTTTTGTTTGAGTGTGGGCTATGGAAAGAACTCTTTTCTTTGGGAGAGCGGGTTTTAAGAATTTCTCAAACAGAAAAGAATCAGCAAATCAAAGCAGAGTGTTGTATTAAACTAGGATGGGTGGATTTTTGGCGTGGTAACTTAAGACAGTCCGAAGAATGGTTGCTTAAAAGTCTGGAAATCGCCAAGCAAATGAAAGATGAGTATCTGACAGCTAGGGGGGAATCTTATCTTGGTTATATCGCCTATCATAGGAAAAATTATAAATTAGCAGAACGATTGTTAAAATCTGCTCTCAGAATATTTGAAAAGCTTAGCAATGAAAAAAGGATTTCTCAAACCCTAATTTTTTTGGGCCATATTCCGTATAAAAGAAAAAAATTTACTGTTGCAGAGAAGTATTTTAAAAAAGCATTAAAGATTAGCAGGAAAATAAAAGATAAAAAAAGGCAATCTCTAGCTCTTACTAATCTGGGGAATATCTCAAGGCTTCAAAAAAAATATGATCAAGCGAGGGCCTATATTGCCGAGAGCCAGCAATTAATTAAGCAAACCAATCGACGAGATGGTGCAGGAGCTTGGAACAACTATCGACTTTGCCTTCTTGAGCGAGATTTAGAAAATTTTAGTCAAGCCAAAAAACTTCTTTTGAGGTCCCAAAAGGGTTTTAGGCAGCTTGATATGCACAAAGTTTTAGAGGAGACAAAAACAGTTTTGGCGCAAATTGAAAAAAAAGAAAACAAGGAACTTGATCTTTGCTGGTAAAAAATGTCGCTAACCTGACACACGAAAAATTTATAGAAATCTATCAAAAAATAAATAATGGAACTAGAATCAAAATAACAATAGATCAAAATTGGGTCAAAAAACATGGAACCGATCAAGCTGATTTAGCAAAGTTAAATTATTTTGAATTACCCCAAGATTGGCAGCATGAGAGATGGTTAGGCGCAAAAACAGCTCTTGATACACTTTATCAATGGGTTAACTCTGGCAATCTACTTGATGAGAAGTTTATCGAACATGCTTCCAAAATTATCCATGACGAATGGTTAGGCAGTAATCTTAATAGAGCTGAAGATGAACATAAGCTATCGTATAAACAACTCACAGAAGAAGCAAAAGAGAAAGATCGCATTTTTGCCAGATCGGCAGTAGAAATATATCAAAAAGAAAAACCCAGACTGTGACGAAAACTTACTCTGTGTGAAATGTTATCGGCAAGCCGAAGGTATTTTGAAGAGTTGTACATCAAGGATCCCGAGTAATCTACGGGAAAGGAGCTCACCGCTAGTGCCAGCGCCTCGTAGATCTCGAGTACTCACGGGGGACCGCCGGCCCTTCGCGTTTCGTAGATCCAGAGTAATCTCAGGACGCATTATCATATTTTCTTGATGCACGATTTTTAAAATACATCAACACAATGGTCCCTTTTTTAAGATGAGTCTGGCTGACATGGCTTTTTCGTTGGCAGGACACCGGATAGTCACATAACTACTGCCAAATCGGTTTCTCTTTATCTCTTTCGTTAGGTTACAATTGTATAGGCTTGAATTTTACTTCAAGTGGGGCATTTCATTTGCGAACTCATCATTAAGGTTAGATGTGGGATAATAAATTTATTATGACGATGGAAGGATCATTATCTATGCCAAGGGGTTTGGTTGTTGGAACAAGGACAGGTTTATGGAAAAGAAAAGGACGGGAAAAAGCAAAAGGGGTTGAGATAAAAATAGACAATGAATGGAGTGGAGTTCCGAAGGTAAGTATCGACGTAATGAAGCCGGTGGTTCTCGAGGATGAGGAGAAGGGGAGAAAGGTAGATTTGACGGAGAAGATGAGAGAAGACTTTGCATATTTTTCAGCAACGAGAGATTTGGAGGTGGATGGACCGAGAGTGGAGATGATTCAGGGCTATACCGACAAAATAGTGAAAGGAAATAGTGAATGGGAAGGAAAGGTAAGAGTGGTAATTATGAATAAAGGAGAGGACATCAATGCCTTTGCTTGTCCTGACGGAACAATATTTATCACACAACCGCTGATTAATTTGGTTGATAGTGTGGATGAACTGATGGGAATATTGGCTCATGAGGTAAAACACATAACCAGCGGAACGTCTTTGGCTGCTTATAAAGCTGAAGGAAGAGTGGTGTTTTCTCAAGGCACAAGATGGTTTCATGAAATGGTGGCTGATTTAGCCGGAGTGCCAGAAAGTTTGGAAAAGGTAGGATTAAAATCAACGGCGATAACGGAAGTTTTTACAAAATTAGCTGAGATGGTGGGCAACAAAAGAGGAGTGGAGCATCAAGCACCGATTATGAGAGCAGTAGAACAGTTAGGTTTGCATACAGTTAAAGATTATGAAACCAGTCATATTGACTACACCCCCCTGCCAGCAGGTTTTAAAAGAGAGGTAAGAAAGACAAATTATGAGATGACGATAGAGGCGATTAAAAAAGGTGATAAGGATGGCATGGAATTGGGGATAAGAAGACTACATTCGCGAGATTTTTGGAGATTTTTTGGTAAGGCTGACATGGAATCGATAATAGTAGCAGGGTTAACGAAAGAAATAACGGAAGAAAGGTTGAGGCAAGAGGGTTTGTCTGAAAAAGAGATTAAGCTCTTTTTCCTGTCAGTGACAGGGTCTTGGGGTTATATGTCCCCTGATTTTAAAAATATAGCAGAACTTGAGACATATGCCCAAACAGCAGAAGAAATGTATCAGAAAAAAACAGTTTCACGGGTTAGTAAAAAAATATTTGACAGAGAGAGGCGGGAAGATCCAATGAGAGAAATGGTTAACAAGGTGCAGTGGGGGTTTAGTAAATTTACCGATGAGGAGACATTTTTTTATACGGATACAGAAACAATGGTGAAGTTTGTTTATACGGATACAGAAACAATGGCGAAGTTTATTGGAACGGTTGGCAAGTTGACGGGAGGTGATTTATTGGAGGTAAAAGACGGCCAGTTCGTGTGGCCGAATGGAGAGACAGTGTCACAATAC
>SDBU01006864.1_pt1 | contig 13299 bp, 27 predicted proteins | sample 2277071 | NCBI WGS metagenome assembly SDBU01 (sample SAMN10397929, study PRJNA504765) | marine sediment metagenome | isolation source: marine sediment core GS08_GC12, 126 cmbsf | place: Arctic Ocean: Gakkel Ridge, Loki's castle | collected 2008 | reverse complement strand
GTGGCTCCGTCGTTCAGTGTGAGGATACCTGACAGTCAGTCAGGAGACGCTGGTTTAACTCCAGCCGTGGCCATTGAGGACAACAAGCACGAAAGGAAATCATGGGCGACTGGATTACCATTAAGCAAGCAGCACGGATTCTGGAGTGCTCCAAGGACAACGTGCTGAGACGCATCAAGCGAGGCACACTTGAGGCGACCCTCGACTCTGACCCAAAGGCCGGTCCTTGTTCGGGCAATATGATGTATTTCATTCCACGGAGTGCAGTGGAGAAAATAGTGAGCGAAAGGAAACCATGAGCGAATCATTTGGACACCAAGTAAAGCGTCACCGCCTAGCGGCGGACATGCTAATCGGAGGCGTCGCCCACTCAGCTGGGATCACACCGGCCTACCTCGGCCTAATCGAAGCGGACTGCGCGAATCCTAGCCTGGTGCTACAGGGCAAGCTGATTAGGGCGATCAACTGTGTATTCGTGCTCGACTCCAGCACCCAGATGCCGCCAGACAGCCAGAAAGATCGGAAGGCTTTGAAGCGGGAGCATCTGGCGAAACTGAAGCGGAAGAAGCGGGAGAGGAAGAAGAAATAAGCGGGACGGCGGTGGCTGCTGGGTCGCCAAATTGCTCGGCAGACGGTGGTGGACAATTCCATGGCCGTTGTTCCGTTTTTGATACCCATAAGGAGGAAGGGCGCGGCAGCCAATTGGCTTGCCCGATGGAGCGGCCGAGAAGCCGCGTTGCATGATGCTACCCGGCCCGACCATGGAGGAAGGGCCGGGAATTTAACAAGGTGAGGACACGATGAGCAATCTATCACTCGATAAGATGATCAAAATGTTTCAGTGCCCCGGATGCGTATGTGGTTGCGGTGTGAGCTGTGACGCCTACCGTCTCTCGCCAGAATCAAGGCATTGCGAGGGACACGTGTTGGGCACGATGCTGGGCGGTCCGGCGGGACTGATATCCCTGGGGCTTCCAAAGGGGTTTTGTAAACCAGGGCCAGATTATGGCCCCCGGGGCGAAATAGAACATCTTCGTAGCTGGATCAATATTCGGCTCTGGCCGGAGGGAAACGACCCCGGTTGGGATACGTTCAATGTGGCGGTGTGGGCCATGGTTGAGGATGGGTTTCTGTTTGTCCGTACATTCGCGCCCCGCGTGGATCGATCATGGATAGATGTGGTCGAAAACGGAACTCTCGACATGGTCCCGACAGCGATGAACACGGCAGTTTTCAGCGACGAAATGGATTGATAACAAGGAGGTAACCATGCTAGTCTTGAGTCGCAAAGTCGGTGAGGCAATCGTGATCGACCACAATACGACCGTCCGGGTAAAGTCGATCCGGCGCGGAAAGGTGATTCTGACAACCGACGCTCTGGATCACATCGCGGTGAACCGAGAGGAAGTCGAGTTGAGAATTCAAGGGGAGGATAAAGCAGCATGACCATCGCACTTGCTCTCACGGTAGTTATCATGGCGCTGGGTATCCTGTGGTTCGGCGTCCAATGTTGGAGGTGCCCCGCCCAAGATGCCGATCTACTGCAATCGCGAATCGATCGCCTGCACGAAGAAAATCAGGCACTACTAAAGCTCGAGCACAAATACATTCACGAGGCGTATAATCAGCAAGAAATCAACGCCCGGAGGAACGATCGCAATCATTGCCTCAGCATGGCGTTGGCGGAATGCGTCAAGGCGTTGAGGGAGATTCAGGAGTTGCCCCAGTTTGGAACTCCTAGTTGGAAATTCAAAGACCTAGCCGAGGCCGCTCTCAACCGCCTCCAGATTCCCGACGATCAACTGCCGACGCAGGGCTATCCCGATGAGGCCGACGATGGATAGTCGCGGGAACGAAACACAGGAACAGTACGACGAGCGTGACCGGAAAAACCACGATAGGGAGGAGGACGTGGCAGACCAGGAACGGTTCTTGGCGTTCCACCGCGCCCCACGGAAACCCAAACCGAAAGAGGACCTGACGATGAACGATGACTTGCAGACGTACGCAAGAGACAAAATCAAAGCAGGCTTGGCCCAATGCACGGACGGTCAGGTTGGCAAATTCAAACAGATGTATTCATTCAAGAACCGGGACTGGGATATCTGCAAGGTGGTGGATAGCATGCCGGCGGATCGACTAGACAGGGCCATGGAACAAGTGGAAGCGACACTCAAAAGGAACCAACCGAAAGAGGAGCCGCGGGAATCATGTTCGTAATAACCGACCCGAGGCCGCCGAGCAAAACACTGCTGGCCAACCTGAAGGCCATCAAGTACGGCTCCCGCGAATACTATGCGGCGCTGGAGATCGTCCACCACGACAGGCGGATCAGCATTCGCGAACTTCGGGATTGCATGGACTGGATCGAGAACCGTGAGAAGGAAACGAAGCGATGAACGCAGCCGAGCAAGCCGAGGAGTTTATCGAGTACTTCCATAATGAGCTAAACGACATGAGTGAAGTGGACCGCCGAATCTTCCTTGGCGTCCTGGATGGATTCTGCGCCGGCCACGTCGACACGCCCGCAAGGCCACAAGCCGATACATCCTCGCCCGGCCGGATGAACGAAACGGAGTCGAAGCGATTCGAGTCTGGGTTCATGCCAGACGCATTCAAAAAGCACGCCGGCGAGATCATCAGGGATGTACCTGCTCCCTACTTGTGCCACGTGGCGGATGACACACCATTCATGAAGGAGCTCAAACGCTACCTTCATAGCCGCCGGGGACTGGCCCGGATCGAAAGGGAAGATTGATGATGAGCAGATTAGAGCACTGCTACTTCTGCGACACCCCAACCGGAAGGGCCGGTGCGGGCGAGGATTCCATCTTCTGGCTCGACGGCGAGATCGGGCCGATGTGCGAGGAGTGCTCGCACAAACTTGCAGCCGAGGTGGCCGAGGACAGCGGAGTCGATAGCGACCTGGCCGAAGCGGTCGAGGCCGTGAAACTGCTTTTGCCGTTGGCCGAGGCCGGTTGGCGTGAGTCCAACATTATCCCATCCGCCGACGAGAGGCGCGAATACATCGACGCCCGCAAGAAGGCGAAAGCGGTTATCGCGAAGGCCGAGAAAGGAAATGTAACGTGATGAGCAAATTGGCAATGTGCTACGTCCCGGCTCACGTTGTTCGTAAGCTGTTGTATTGGGCAGACGCCGGATGGGATTCTAAGTGGGGACACGTCGGGCCCGATGAGGAAGAGGAGTACAAAGCGGCACGCAGGAAAGCCAAGGCCATTCTGACGCGAGCGGCGGAAAGGGAAGATTGATGATGGACCTATCGAATATGACACAGCGGAGCACTGAGTGGCGTCAAGCGCGACTCGGGTCCGTTACGGCCAGTCGATTCGCTGATGTCCTGACCGCCCCGTCGGCAACAGGCGTCTTCTCTGTCGAGGGAAAGAAGGGGGCTTGGCATGCGGTCCGTGAAGGCAAAATTGTGAGCGGAGATTTCCACCTCCAGGAAGACGCCACGGAGAAGAAAGCTGAACTGGTTGCGGAATGGGCAAAGACTCATTGGAGCCAGACGGCGCTGAGCTACGTCAGTGAGAAGATGGACGAGTTGTTCGGCCGGCAGCCCGGTGATACGTGGCAATCCGACGCGACAGACTGGGGTACGGTCAACGAACCCTACGCATTCGAGGCAGCGGTGGTGGCCGTTGAGGAGTGGTGCGGTAAGCGGTTGGAGTTGCCCGAGGGTGAGTTCGCTTACATCGAGCACCCTACGGAGAAGTTCATCGGATGTTCACCGGACGGAATCATTGGAGACGACGGAACGGCGGAGCTAAAATGTCCGTACAATCGAGCGAAGTGGTTTACGGCAGAACGCGAGGGCTTGATTCTTCCGGCCGAAAACAGGGCTCAAGTACAAGGCCAACTTTGGTGCACTGAGCGAAAGTGGTGCGTGTTTTGCTACTTCAATCCGAGAGTGAAGCCATACGGAATCAACCCATTGCTGTGGGTTCGCATCAATCGCGACGACGACTACATCGACAACATTCTGGCCCCGAGAGTGATTTCCTTTCGGGATTACCTACGCAGCGAAGTTGAACGTCTTTGTCCAGCCGCACCATTCTAATTTTTAAGGAGCAAAACAATTAACATTCTCAATATCAAGGCACAAAATTTTAAGGGAATCAAGCTGGTCGAGGTGGAGCCGCAGAAGACCACCACGATTGTGGGCGGCAAGAACCGAGCAGGCAAGTCGTCGTTGCTCGACGCTATCGCCGCTACGCTTGGAGGGTCGAAGCTGAGCCCGAAGAGACCGATACGCAACGACGAGGAAGAGGCCAAGTGTGAGATACGGCTAGAGGGTGACGCATCCCGTCTATTGCCACCATGTACGGTAACCCGGACGTGGTCACGGCGAAAGAACGGCGGGATCAAGTCGGAACTGGAGATCATCACCGAGGATGGCTATCGGGCGCCTACACCTCAAACGATCTTGGATGATGTTGTAGGGCCGCTTGGTTTCGATCCGGAGCGGTTCCTGCGAATGAAGCCGAAGGAACAGGCGGAAGTACTTCGCAAGCTAGTCGGGCTGGACTTCACCGAGTTGGATACCGACCGGCAGACGGCCTACGACAAGCGAACCGAAGTCAACCGCACCGGTAAGACGATAGCGGCCCGCTTCGATGCGATGCCGCATCACGAGGACGCGCCAGAGGTAGAAGTCTCGGTTGCGGCCTTGATGACCGAGTTGCAACGAAGGCAAGCGGTCAACAAGCGGAATGATGAGGTGCGTAAAGAGTACCTCAACCTAAGCGCTGATCGGAAATTATACGACGATGAACACGAATCGGCCAAGTTAGTCGTGCAGGAACTTGAGAAGCAGCTGCTGCACGCCAAGGAAGAGGCTGAGAAATTTGAGACGAAGGGGGCATCCGCCAACCGCAATCTCAATACCAAACTAGTCGAGATTAAAGCCCTGGTAGACGCCGACGAAGCCGAGATACAACAGCAGGTAACCGAGTCCGATACGGTAAATCGCAAGGTACGCGAGAACGCTGAACGGGCCAATCTCGAAACGGAACTGATTGTCGAACAGGCGAAGTCGGCCGCGTTCACAGTTGCCATCAAAGATATCGACGCCCGCAAGCAGAAGATGCGGGAAGGGGCAGAATGGCCGGTCGCGGACCTCGGCTACGACGATGACGGCGTCACGCTATTCGACCGGCCGTTCGACCAGGCGTCGGCAACGGAGCAACGCGAAGCCGCGTTTGGCATCGTGGCCGCCCTTAATCCGCTTCTGAAGTTTGCCATGATCAAGGATGGCTCACTGCTGGACGATGAGAGCCTCGCAGACTTTTCTCGACTGGCCGCGGAGCGTGGTTTTCAGTTGTTTGTCGAGCGTGTCGGCGAAGACAAGGAATGCACGATCATTATCTCGGAAGGTGAAGTCGTATGAGCGACGAACGATACCGCAAACTGTCCCAGCCCCCGGCGCGAGCCCTGCGTCCGATCCAGGCCGGGCGACTGAAGGGAAAGACGGACATCAACCCTCAGTGGCGTTACGAAGCCATGACGGAGGTATACGGCTTGTGTGGAGTTGGCTGGAGGTTTGAGGTTATTCGTAAGTGGACCGAGCCGGGGCCTGACGGTCAGGTATTTGCGTTTGCGGACATCAACCTCTACGTGAGTACCGATGGCAAATGGTCAGATCCGATCCCAGGCAACGGCGGTAATATGCTGGTCGCGAAGGAAAAGGCTGGCCTACACGCAAACGACGAGGCATTCAAGATGGCCATCACGGATGCGTTGTCGACAGCCACGAAGATGATCGGCGTGGGTGCCGACGTATATGCCGGGCTCTGGAACGGCTCTAAGTACAACAGGCTAGAGCCCCCGTCGGCTCCCGGTGTTAACCAGAAAAGATTGGACTGGCTAAAGACTAACTGGGCGAAACAAAAAGCCGAGATATTACAAAAAGGCGACGACGAGGATCTGAACAAGAGAGAGAATCTGAGACTCTTCGGGGCATGGGTACAGCAAACACTCGGCCCGAACTTCAACCTGGGCGGTAAACTCGACGTGAACAAATGCACGGACTGGTCGATCGACGACATGGTGACATGTGAGAAGGCTTTGGACACGCCAGCCGTACCCAGCGAATGATTCGTAACCCATGGACACGAGGGTATAAAATCATGTCGTTAATGGAACCACGCTGCATGGTCTGTGGAGCCCCGCTGGGCCGAGGGGCACCATTCGAGAGCGATCCGCGTAAGAGCGAGGTCTGTTCTGATAAGTGCGGCGATATCTATTTTACTGATCCGGATAAACCAGATGACAAGCCACGTCCAACGAACACGAGGGTATGATGACAAACGAAACTATAGAAATCGGAACCGTCAGGGTACTCACCACTGACGAGGTGTATCAAACGGCCGACGGCAAGATCCATCTTGGACTTACCGAGGCCCATGACTGGGAAGAGGAACTGAAAGCGATAATGGAACACACCGTCGACCGCGCGGCGGGTGGGCTGTATTGCGGCGATAGTTTGGAAATGCAATCGCTGGTAGCCGCTGGCTTGATGGAATCAGCCGGGCGGAAATCGTTTGCGCCGGAACCATACTTTCAGATCACCGGCAAGGGACGGGAGTTGATGCAGCTATGACACAAGCATACACGAAACACTTGATCGAACGTCTCGATTCGAGCAACCGGGCCATCGGCGACTTGGTGGCCGCGATCGAAACGAAGGTCGGGGTCGACACGCTTCAAGAGGAAACGTGGGAACCGGTACTTGCGGCCATTCTGGCAACGACGCCATTGGTCGGGCCGGCGATGGGGGAAGCCAGGTTTGCCATGACGAATCCGGAGCAATCATGAAACGCAAAACCACTCCGGAAGAACGTATTGCCAGAGCGCGAGAACGCATGCTCGAAAAGTCGCGGGAATACCAACTCGGAACGTACGCCAACAAGTTTGTCGCGAGGGAATTCCAGCGAATGATTCGGGCAGAAGCCGCCGCTAAGCCAGCCGGGCGAGAGATTGCCATCGTGAAGGGTTATGTTGACTCGGTCTTTCGACGGCGTGGAACATGCGTCTGCGTCACGTGCGGAAATGTACGGCCGTGGAGCAGTCACTCGGGCCAAATGCAGACCGGACACTTTTTGGCCTCACGGTGTTTCGCGATTCTGTTTGAGGAGGATAACGTCGCGCCTCAGTGTACGTCGTGCAACGGATACCATGGTGGAATGCCGGAGCAATATCAGCTATGGATGATCGCTGCTAGGGGAGAGGGAGTCGTCGAGTACCTGCGATCGCTGAAGTCCGGCCCGACGCGGAAATTCACACGGGACGAATTGGTAGACCTTCGGATTTCGTACAAAACTCGCCTTGACACAGCTATCGCAAGGATGCAAAATGATGGCTGACAGCATGGCGCATCCCAATACACGCGACCGAGGGCGGAATGTCCGCGCAATCTGCGCAGGCCATGCTGTCAACCGCCCTCGGTCGCTTCATCTGAGGACAGTACAGATGAGTCATCGCATTTACGTACCAGCCGGAATAAGGTTTGGGCGCTTGCAAATCGTCAAGGAAGTCCTACCGCAGACGCTCAGTTGTTCGCGTCGTCAATTTGAATGCCTATGTGATTGCGGGCAGCGCTGCATCGCCACATTGACCTCGCTTCGTCGGGGATACACAAAATCGTGCGGATGCCTTCGCAAAGAGGCAATGGTACAAAATGCCCGCCCTCCAAAACACGGCATGGCCGACACTCGTACCTACTCATCGTGGGAAGCGATGAAACAACGTTGCCTGAACCCCCGACACAAAAACTACAAGCATTACGGCGGTCGAGGTATTACAATCTGCGAAAAATGGTTGTCGTTTGAGGCGTTCTACGCGGACATGGGGACTCGCCCGTCGCCACAGCACAGCATTGACCGGGTGGACAACGAGCAAGGTTACTACAAAGCCAACTGCCGATGGGCTACGCAGACTGAGCAACAGCGAAACACACGCCAGAGCAAAATGCTAACGATGGGGGGCGAAACACTGTGCGTCGCTCATTGGGCCGACAAGACGGGACTACCATCGACCACTATTCTCAGTCGGTTGCACTACGGATACACGGTCACGGAGTCGTTGAGCTTTCCTCTGCACATGAAGCGTAAAAGCACAAGCGGCGTGCGGTTTGCGAAGTGGCTCGAAACCGAGGGAGTGAAGTGATGAACGCGGCATGGATATCACGCCTACCTGAAGGCCAACTCGGAACGGCCGCTATCGTTCGGTTTCGAGTGTCAGAGAGTGCGTCGGCCATAACGGCCATGCGGGGCGATTACGTCCCTCCCGGCGAATACACTCGACTAGAAATTAACGGCCTACTCATGATGAGTGACACGCCCAATGAGTGGAGAATGCACTACGAATTCCTACGGCGAGCCACAGGGCACGTACTGATCAACGGACTCGGAATGGGCTGCTGTCTTCAGGTCGCGCTTAGCAAGGATGATGTGACGCATGTGACGGTTGTCGAGAGCAACCCAGACGTAGTGGCCATTGTCGCGCCGCATTTCCCAGACGCAGACATCATCTGTGCCGACGCATTCGACTGGAAGCCTCCGCAGAACACACGATACAATGCTGCCTGGCACGACATCTGGCCGGACATCTGCTCCGGGAACTTGCCGGACATGCACCGGCTACACCGCAAGTACGGGCGACGGGTAGACTGGCAGGGATCTTGGAGTAGACCCCAACTGGAAGCCAGGCGTCGGCGAGAGCGCCGCGATGACTGACCACCTATCCACCGAGGGAGTAAAATAACGATGGACATGGACCCCGAACAGCTTCGCATGTACGCGAGGGACGTAGAGCGGATGTGTCGGTTGGCAGACGAGACTGCGAGTAGTTGCGCGGTCCTGCTATGCGGCCGACTAAGGCTCATCAAACCGGAAGTCGCGGCCCGGCTGAAACGAGAACTGAGGGGCTTCAACAGTCAAACCGGAAAATGGAAAGAGTGATGAGCGTTACTGTCGGCCGTGTCTACCGCACGCCATGGGAGCCATCAGGGCTGTTTCGAGTGCTGGGGATCGAACCCGCCGCAAACGGGTTTGAGGAAGCGGCCTTCGGGGTATTCGTAGGGGAACATCCGTCAGGCTATCTAGACGGTAGTGCCGGCCGGTACTTCACGAAGGAACTGGCGGGGCGGGAGCATGACTAACCACCTATTCACCCAACCAAGGAGAAAACATGTCAACACTTTGTGTAGCGTTTCTGTGGGGCCTGGGCATAGGGTCCGGCATTCTTGCCCCGTTGGTTTTGTATGTGATTACGAAAGAGTGCCTGAACTGGGCGGCCGGACATCGAACCGCCAACAGGACTGCGGCGCAGGCCGACACGGATGCCATCGCGGAACTGAAGCGACGAAACGAATTGATGATCCGCGCTGTCAAGCAATACGTCCGCGTGGCCGATGCGATGGAAGCGATCGCCCGCCATCTTGGCCTCCCCCCGAATAAAAGGAGAAGCGAGTAATGATCACAGAGAAAGACGTGCTTTCGTGCCTTGATGCCCGCTGTCGGACCGCGGAAGAAACTGGCGTGGTTGTCCAAGTCTTGCATGCAGAATTACGGATGGTGCTCAATGCGACTGATCGCCTCCAGGCCATCGTTGACAAGATGCCGACGACGGCGGACGGGGTGCCGATTACGCCGGACATGAGGGTGTACTATCACGATTATAGAGAGGGCGGTGAGCGTATTATTTGGGCCGTCGTTCGCCAGGTCAGCAAGAACGGGTGGGTGGACGCACCGCATTTTATTCGCGACGGCTCTCGCCTGTTGTGGTCTTCCGAAGAACTGGCGGCCAAGCATCTAGCGGAGGTGAAACAGGAAGAGGCGGATCGATACACCCGGGAAGCCGCCGAAGAAGCGATTGCGAAGGATGTCAATTCGTCTTGACACCGTCCCCTGAATGAAAGGAACGAAGCGATGAAAGTTCTGGAACGATTATCAGTTCCGACCGGTGACATCCTGGTTGTAAAGGGCGAACGTGGGCGCCTCGAAATGCTGTCCCTTGGTGATTACGGGAAGGATGTGAACGTAAAGGCCGACTTTCTCGGCCTATCACGAGATTTGCCACCGGTAGTTCATCGCGAACTCTTGCCACTTGAAGAGAAGTGGGTCATCACGGTATCGACTCAGTATGGCTGCTCGATGAAATGCTCGTTCTGTGATGTTCCCAAGGTTGGCCACGGAGCCAACGCCACCGAGGGTGATCTGATCCGTCAGATACTGACTGGCATTAAGTTGCACCCGGAAGTGGAAAGTTCAAGGCGGCTCAATATTCACTTTGCCCGTATGGGAGAGCCGACATGGAACCCGTCGGTACTTGATGCCACCAAATGGATCAAGACGCATATCGACCCGGAATACAAGATTCACCCGGTAGTGTCTACGATGATGCCACGCGCGAACCGGTGGCTCAAAACCTTCATTCACTGTTGGATGAGGATCAAAAACCGACTACTGAAAGGTGAAGCTGGCCTTCAGATCAGTGTCAATTCGACCAACGAAGATGAACGGGAAGAGATGTTCGGAGGGTGCGCCCGATCGCTGGAGGATATCGCGGATATCATGCAGGGCTGTATTCCAAACGGCCGAAAGATCGCCCTCAATTTTGCCGTGGCTGATTACCAGATCGACCCCCAAGTCCTGGTCAAGTATTTCTCACCCGAAGACTACATGATCAAGCTGACTCCCATGCACCGTACGGCGATCTGTGAAGCCAACGGAATCGCAACGGCAGGGGACTACACAACGCTGAATCCTTACGCCGAACATGAAGAGAACCTAAAAGCAGCCGGCTACGACGTCCTGGTATTTGTTGCGTCTCGCGAAGAGGACGAGGGGCGGATTACTTGCGGGAATGCAATTCTGAGCGGAACTATGCCGTTTGATCAACGAGGCAATAATTCTCCTTAAAACTGCTATTGCAATCCTCCCCTGAATGTCATAGGCTTGGGGCAGATCAAGGAATAATCATGAATCAAACAGCCCCCTCCCCGCGAAAAGTTCTCGGCCGATCGCTCGGCTGGTCCTTGATCTAACTTCGTGTGGGCGGGGGCCTGTTTTTTCGAGGTGTCGAAATGAACAAGCCCGACGGAACGTGGTACGATCTTGCGTCCCCAGTGCTTGAGCCGTTCAGGGATCAAGCAATCCACCTGATCACCACCCATTCCAGCAATGACCGTGTATGGGTGCTCCAACTGTTGCAGTTGCCCCCAGGGCGATAGAGGCGTGCCGGGAAGCTGGTTGCGAGGTAGACGAGGCGGAGTTGCTTCGGGAGTTCGCCAGCATGGTCTTTCAACATCTTTGCGGTTAAAGGGGTGACGATATGAGCAGCAAGCACAATCTGCCGGCCGAGATACACGACCATTTCGCCAAGGCGAACGCCCTGAGCAAGAAGGCCCTGGCTTGCGCCAAACGAGTCTCGTGGGCTCTGTTCCAGATGACTGAGGAAGAACGGACGCAGGCGGTAAATGAGATGCCGCCGGAAGAGAGAGCCGTGATGCAAATGCTGTCAGAAGACCTCGACGACCAGCGGCTATTTGACCTTCTTTCAGGGGGAGGGCTGGAGATATGACCCAAGCTATTGCACCACCCATCCTGAATTCTCTGGAACGGACCAATCTCCGAAACTTGGAGAAGATTATCGAGAAAGGATGTCAGACGTTTTTCGAGGTAGGGGCAGCACTGCTGGAGATCAACGCTCAGAGGCTGTACCGCGAAACCCACAAATCTTTCAACGGGTACTGCAATGAAAAATGGGGCTTTACAGGCACCAGGGCACGGCAGCTAATGGGTGGTGCAGAGGTAGCCAAACAGGTGGAAAGGGCAACAAATGTTGGCATTTCCAACGAGGCGCAGGCCCGACCATTGACCACGATTTCCGAGGAGGAACGCCCAGCCGTATGGGCCGAAGCGGTCGAGATTGCCGACGGAGGAAGCCCAACAATGGCCCAGGTGCAAGAGGCCGTTGATGCGCACATTCCAGAAGAACTGCCCGAGGATGACGAACCTATCAACGTCGATTCCAAGCCGGCCGACGAACCAGAAGAAGAGGCACCCCCCGCCAAACCGGATTACGGCAAGTGCCCAGTTTGTGCCGGCGTCAAGTGGACCGAGAATGTCGTCGGCCATGTTGCGTGCGCCAAGTGCCAGCATCCGCACGGAGAGCCCGCTGGGGACGTTGACGAGGATCGAATCAATACCCAGCGGCAGAAGACCGTGAAGACCGGGGAGGCCCTGATGCGGGCGTTTGACGACCTGCAAACCATGCTGGCGAAACCGGAGCATGTCGAAGCGATCAAGTCGTGCAAGTGGCTGATCAAGATAACGAAAGATTGGAAATGATCGAACTCCCCGATCTTTACCCGTACCAGGGCGATGTCCGCGACCGGGCCAGAGCAGCCCTGGCCCGTCACATGCGGATCATTCTGTGCGGGCAGACCGGAACAGGAAAGACGCGGATCGCCAAGTGGATTCTCGGCTCCAGTGCGAACAGGGAACCGAACGACGGGCAGAGCGGACGGAGCCTATTCTGTGTGCATCGCCGGGGCCTGGTCGACAACGCCATTGAGTCATTCGAGGAAGAGCCCGCGTTGTCCCACGGCGTCATCATGTCAGGGCGCGACACCGGCTACGGGTACAGGGTCCAGGTGGCGTCGATCGATTCACTACTGAGTTGGTTTATCGAGAATGACGAATACCAGAACGACGTCACGTTCGACCTTGTCGTTCCAGACGAGTGCCACAGTCACCACGACAAATACGCTCGGTTCCTGAAGTATCACGACGCGAAACGCGAGGAACTGGGGCTACATCCCGCGTACGTGATTGGACTCACCGCGACACCACAAGCCAAAGGGCTTGCTGACGTCTACAAGGAAATCGTCGTGGGGCCTTCGACGCAATGGCTGATCGACAACAAACACCTATCGCCATTCCGTTACTTCCGAGCGACTGAGGGAAAGCTCGGCCTGCTGGTGAAACGCGGCGGGGAATTCACCAAGGCATCAGAAGCCATGGCGATGGACGGGCTGGCAGGGGATCTTGAGCGAGACTGGAAGCGGTTTGCTGAAGGTCGGCCCACGGTTGGATTCTTTCCGCGACGGTCGCACGCAAAAGAGGCCATGACCCTGCTGCAAGCGAAGGGGCTGAATGTCGCCTACGTTGACGGAAACACCCCGGACGAAGAGCGCCGCCAGATATACAGCGACCTCAACAAACACTACATCGACTACCTTTGCAACGTTCAGGTGGTCGAGCGGGGCACGGACAT
>SDBU01006863.1_pt1 | contig 13300 bp, 12 predicted proteins | sample 2277071 | NCBI WGS metagenome assembly SDBU01 (sample SAMN10397929, study PRJNA504765) | marine sediment metagenome | isolation source: marine sediment core GS08_GC12, 126 cmbsf | place: Arctic Ocean: Gakkel Ridge, Loki's castle | collected 2008 | reverse complement strand
AGCGGGGCATCAAGCTGGAGATTCGGGAGTGAGTGGCAAGCCGGCGCCGCAAGCGGCATCTATTGTATCCACTGTTCGGTCAGCCGTAGGTCACGCCGACTCGTGGCGTGACAGTGCCAAATTGTAGGTCAGGAGTCTTGTACTCCTGACTATTATGTCCTCGCTCCAGATGTCAGGACCACAAGGGTCCTGACCTACTGGAACTATGACGTTTGTTATGTTTTTCAACAAGCCCCAAGAGGTGCGCCACCCCTGACAAGTTCCGTAGGTCATTCAAACCTACCAGACTGACTTGCCCCCGGCAGAGACAAGCCCTGCCGCTACGCGATTAAGGGCGGCTTGCCGCTCGGAACCGCAGGGGTCCGACCTACCAGAGGCTACATGCTTAGAAAACAATCCACCATAACGGGGAAGATCAGTTCCAACCTACCAGAGGTCTGCTACCACAAATCCGCCGGGAAGACCAAACTGAGTTTCAATGTGCTGCCGGGGTTGACAGCCACCGGAAACGACACCGTGTCGGTATCGGGTATATAAATCACACGCAGAGTGTGACGGCCGATAGGAACGTTGGTGAACGAGAAACTGCCTTTAGCGTCCGGGTTGGTAGTGGCGGTTGTCGTTGAACCGGAGCCATCGGGATAGGTAAGGCGGACGACCAGCGAATCGTTGTAAATAGCCCCGGGCATCTGATTGTCGGCATCGAGCACTATTCCCCGGACAGTGTTGCTCAGCAACTCGGATGAACTGGAGACGAAAACCTTGTCGATATTGCTGCCTGATCCCGTCGAGCGTATCAGCGTGTCGCCGTACGTGTAGGTGACATTCCAGGCGTCCTTCTTGAAGGCGTCGCTGTCGAATCCGGCAGCCATATAAGGTCCGTCCCAGGTAGTATAACCACCGGGGTTCTGCACCAGCGCTTCCAGGTTCGGCGGCAGGGCACCGATGTCGCCGACGTAACCGTAGTCTGCCCTCGCGCCGTTGAGGTAGACGTCCGGATTGCCGACAATGGCGCAGGCCAACTGGTCCAGTTCTTTCTTGGTATGTTCGTACTGAGCGGTTTCGATTGTTGCCGACATCTTGCGCGTGGCGACGGTCGCCAGGACGCCGATCAAAACGATCACGATGATCAGTTCGATGAGGGTAAAACCGCGTCTGCTGTCAGCACGTCGGTTCATGGGCAATCCATCGGTATGAAGTCAAAAGTTGATCCGTCGGAAAACTCGATGGTGAAATCGGTTCCCGTCATATCGAATTTCGGGCCACCGGTGGCCTGACTCTGGTACGTTTCGAGTTGGATGCGGACAGTCTCGCCGGAGTTGATCGTCTGCGGTGATGAGAAGGTGACCACTTCTCCGGATGCTGCTTTGGGATTGTTGGAATTGAAGACGGTGATACCGTTCCATTTGACGTATCGGTAATAGGCAACCGGGTTGGTCCAGGTGAGGGTCAATGAGCTGACGGTGATGGGACTGCCGGTGTTGTTGGCCAGCCAGAAAGAAACACCGTTGCAATGAGCCGATGGGTAGAGCGTATCGGAGCCGGGGACCATGGACAGCATGGAATCAACTCCGGACCCGGTGCTCCAGATACTGACCGACAGGTTGTACCGGCCATGGGGAGACGACGCCGGCAGGACCGATACATACCGTCTCATGGTGTCACTGTTGGGAATGTAAATAACTTCGATGTCGTGATTGCCGATGGGCACTGTGTCAAACGAGAAATATCCACCCGCATCCGGGATGCCGCTCTTCGTTGTGCTACCGCCGGAACCATCGGGCACCGTCAGGCGTACGGAAACCGAGTCGTTGTAGGTTGTGCCGGGTGGTTTATCGTTTACATCAAGAACAACGCCGGACACCTGGTTCAGCAGCAGGTCGCCGGTTGAGTTGGCCAGTTTGCGCACGATATCGGAGCCCGAACCGGTCGAAGTAATATCAACCCCACCGGTGTAAGTGTAGGCTGTCCCCCAGGCGTCCTTTTTGTAGTCATCGGTTATCTGTGTGAACCGGTTGCTGATATAGGGACCGTTCCAGGTGGTATAGGCACCGGGGTTGGAGTAGAGCGCATCGAGGTTCGGCGGCATAGCGCCGATATCGCCGACATAGCCAAAGTCGCTGCGAGTACCGTTGTTGTGCAACTTCGAATTGCCGACGATGGCACGGGCCAGGGCGTCCATTTCCTGCTTGGTCTGCTCCACTTTGGCCGTGTCCGATATAACACTCGCCGAACGCAACGCCACCGTGACCAGAATACCGGCGATGACAATCACCAGGACTATCTCGATCAGAGTGAATCCGTCTTGTCTGTCAAACCGGATCATCAGGGTGATTTTTTCCTCATCATCTGATAGCCGGGACGTTAGGGTCCCGAAAAATAGCCGTTCGCAAACTTGTAGTCATAGCTGCCTCTGTGTCTGGGCAAAATCGTCAGGTATCGAAACAGCGTATCGACCTGCGGTACATAGATAATCCTCAACTCATGTTGTCCAACCGGCAGGGAGTCGAGCGTAAAGGTTCCCGTTGAGTCGGGGTGATATGTCTTGGTTGTAGTTGTGCCGGAGCCGTTTGGGATCGTTATCACGATATCAACCGAATCGTCGTAAGTAGTGCCGGGTACGCCGCCGTAGGCGTCGCCGATAGTAGCGTTGAGACTGTTAAGCAGGTAATCCGATGTAGCGTCGGCAATCTTTTTTGTGATCGTACTCCCGCTGCCGATGGAAGTGATAGTGATACCACCACTGTACTGATACAACGTACCCCATTCATCCGTTTTGAAGCCGGTTGAATCCTGTGCAAAACCGGGGTCAATGTAGGGACCATCCCAGGTGGCATAACCTCCGGGGTTCTGGTATAGCGCCTGAAGATTTGTCGGGAACGCACCGAAGTCGCCGACATAACCAAAGTCGGACCGTTTCCCATCTGTAGTTATCGAAGCATTACCCACAATAGCCTCAGCCAACATCTTCATCTCGCGCTCGGTTTTTGTCCGGCGGCTGTCTTCGACCAGGGGAGCCATAGATTGCATGACAATCGTTGCCATGATACCGATCACCACAATGACGATCGTCAATTCTATCAAACTAAAACCGGCTTGCCGGATGAAACCCGCTTGCGAGCCAAAACCGGCTTGCCGGTCTTGTAGGGCAGGTCTCACCGAGACCTGCCTCTGGGAGGCAGGAGTCAGGCCGAAATGTGCGCTGTTCATGTTGCTCACCAGACATCCTCAAACAAGCTGACCGTCAGGTGACAATCCTGGCCCGGTCCGACGGAAACTATTCGGGTCAACGTATCACTGTCGGGAAGATAGACTATTCGCATCCGGTGGCTGCCGATCGGAATCGAGTCGAACTGCACGAATCCGTCCGAGGCCGGGTATTTGGTGCGGGTGGTACCAGCACCGGAACCATCGGGGTATGACAAAATCAACCTGATAGAGTCACGATAAGTAGTCCCGGGTGGAGTGTTGTCGATATCGGTCACGACGACAGAGACGGCGTTTCGCAGCAGGTGATCCAGTGATGGCGTGATCTCGCGTGTGATTGACGGCGTGCCCCCCGTCGACGTTATCGTAACTCCGCCGGTGTAGGTGTATGTGGCACCCCAGGCATCGATTTTGAACTCCGTTTCACTCGCTCCTGCCGAGACGTAGTAGTCATCGTGGATGTAAGGACCGTCCCAGGTCGCATACCCCCCCGGGTTCTGGACAAGATCATCCAGGTTCGACGGCATGGCTCCGATATCGCCCACGTAGCCGAAATCTGTCCGAAGGCCGCCTGAAATCAACTCCGGGTTACCGGCAATCGCAAAAGCCAACTGCTCGAGTTCCTTTTTGGTCTTCTCGACCCGGACCGTTTCGGTGCTGGATTTCATGGAAGTGATTGATATGGAAGCAATTATGCCGACGATAATAATAACGACAATAAGCTCCACCAGTGAATAACCATGCTGTGAAACCAGTCGACTCAAATCCATAATCCATGCTCTTCCGCTTATCTTCATAGATTATCGGCTGTTTGAACCGAACGGTTAAGAGGGTAGAGGGACAATGACCGCGTAGGGGGTGGCCTTGTGACACCACGATTTGATGTGGCGATACCACCGGCGGACATAAAGCCCGCCGCTACGCGGCTTTTTAAGCGCCGTCAGGAATCCTTTCCTGACGGTTCAGATAGTGCGGTCAGGATTCCATACCGCGCGTGGAGTGTAGTGATGCCAATAAATGTGGCGCTGCCGTCGATCTGCCCGACCGTAAGGCGATTGTCGCCGGACCGGGTTCAATGGAGACGGAATTGTTGATAATTATGGTGCCGATGGTCAATTCTGCAATTATCTTGTGGACTCATGTGATCTTTTATTGTACCATTACTGGACGTCTTTGTAATATCGAAAGCCCGATTTGATGAGGAAGGAAAACAGAAGATGAGATTGTCACGCAAATCAGACTATGCCCTCAGAGCCATACGCTACCTGTCAAACCTGCCGGCAGGCCATCTGGGTTCAATCAATTCGATCTCTGAGGCGGAATCGATCCCACGCGAGTTTCTGGCCAAGATTCTCAAAGACCTGACTCGGGGCGGCATACTGGTTTCCTTCCAGGGAGTGACTGGCGGCTATCGGCTGGCCCACAAACCTCGGGAAGTCAACTTCCTGGACGTGATAGAGGCGATCGATGGTCCGGTACACCTTAATCTCTGTACCGAAGGTAGAACCTGCAACTGCGACCAGTATGACATCTGCCCATTACGCATTTTCTGGAAGAAACAGGAAACGACCTTCAAAAAGGCGCTGATCTCACAGCATTTCGGCAAATATCGCACGCGAAAATCTTAATAGAGACGACCAGACGGGTGATACCGCCCGTCTGATCAACCACAGACATCAGGCCCGACGCGGCTGCACCTGTTGCGTTCAGGAAAGGATTCCTGACCGTGCATAAAGAACAGTTCAGCAACCGGCCCAACTCTTGACATTACCCACCCAGCAAGTGCTCATCCGGGCTTGTCTATTGGCCTGCCTTTTTTGTATATTCTATAGGATAGTGATCCCACCGGCCGGGATGATCCGGGACGGAGAGGATCACACCAGCAAGGAGATGCGCAATGATGGATTTCAATGATAAGCAGCACAAAGTCAAAGTCGGCCTGGCCGAAATGCTCAAGGGGGGAGTCATTATGGATGTGACTTCGGTGGAGCAGGCCAAAATTGCCGAGCAAGCGGGCGCGGTGGCGGTGATGGCGCTGGAGCGAGTACCCTCGGATATCCGCGCCGAAGGAGGCGTGGCCCGTATGGCCGACCTGGATGTCATCGAGAACATCAAACGCTCGGTGACGATACCGGTTATGGCCAAATGCCGGATCGGTCATATTGCCGAGGCCCAGGTGTTGCAGTCGCTGGAGGTTGACTTCATTGACGAATCCGAAGTCCTGACCCCGGCCGACAACCAGCATCATCTGGACAAATGGCCCCTGAAAGTGCCGGTGGTGTGTGGTTGTCGTAACCTCGGCGAAGCGCTGCGGCGGATATCGGAAGGGGCCGCTATGATCCGCACCAAGGGTGAGGCCGGGACCGGCGATGTCTCCGAGGCGGTCAAGCACCTGCGGGAGATCGGCACCGTCATGAAATCACTGACGGTGACGCCACCGGAGGAGCTTTACGGAGTCGCTAAGCAGCACCGGGTGTCGATCGACGTAGTCAGGATGGTGGCCGAGTCCGGCAAGCTGCCGGTGCCGAATTTCGCTGCCGGTGGTATCGCCACTCCCGCCGATGCCGCCCTGTGTATGTTGCTGGGAGCGGAGTCGGTCTTTGTCGGATCGGGAATCTTCAAATCGGATAACCCCGAGAAGCGGGCTAAGGCTATTGTCAGCGCCACTACCCACTGGCAGGAGCCGTCAATCGTAGCCGAAGCCTCCCGCAATCTGGGCAGCGCCATGAAGGGGATGCAGGTACAGTCGATCCCCGAGGAAGACCTGCTGCACACGCGGTGAGGTGGCGGTGGCGAAGCCACATTTGTCATGTTTGATTCTGACGGCAGGCTTGAAAGAGTCTGCCGTTTTTTTTGCAATAACGGTACCGTTTTGTGATGTACAACGCAGGAGCTTTCTGTTAGTTTTTCTGCACATGACTAAAGGAGGCAATCACAGATATGACGGATTATGAAATGCCCGATGGAGTGAACGGTGAAAGGGTGAAACTCGACAAAATTGGCATATGGTCTGAAATAAAGCACCGCATCATCAAAGACTATGCAGCTGAGTATTCCAAAATATTGACTGCACAGCAGAGAATGCACATAATAAGGGAACATTTCTACATTGACGCTTTTTCGGGCGCGGGGCTGCATGAATCGAAGACCAAGGACATTCTTGTGCCTGGAAGTCCGCTGTATGCACTGGAGACTGTTCCGCCTTTCAGCCATTTCTTCTTTATTGACTTAGACGAGAAGAGGACTTCATTTCTTGCTGATCTGGTCGGACAGCGAGAGGATGTGACGATCTATACGGCTGACTGTAATCAGATGCTCGCTGATGAAGTATTTCCGAGAGTGCAGTGGAAAGACAGGAGACGAGCTCTGTGTCTCCTCGATCCGAAGGGTCTTCATCTAGATTGGAGTGTTGTGCTGACCGCGGGGAAGATGAGATCCATAGAGATATTCCTTAATTTCCCAATCATGGATATCAATAGGAACCTTGTGCGCAATGACCCGCGGAGCATTCATGACTCGGATAAGCGGAGGATGGATAGATTCTGGGGTGATAGGTCTTGGTATGATCTCCTGTATATGGGAGACCCGGACCTGTTCGACGATACTCGAGAATCCAGAGTTGCTTCAGCTGATCCCGCGCTTGTTGAGGCATACAGGATGAGACTGCGAGACATAGCTGGTTTCGACTTTGTGCCTGAGCCAATCTTGATGAGTAATACAGATGGTGGGAATCTCTACTACCTGTTCTTCGCCTCTCCCAACGACACCGGACGCAGAATAGTGCAGCACATATTCGACAAATACCGCACTGCCGGAAAGGTCGCATAGTGGCCTCACGCACCCACATCGAGTGGACATCCTCCACCTGGAATCCGGTTACCGGTTGCGACAAAGTTAGCGATGGCTGTGTTCACTGCTACGCCGAGCGGATGGCGCGCCGATTACAGGCGATGGGCGTAGCCAAGTACCACCGAGGTTTTAAGGTTACTCTGCACTCCGAAGTGCTGGAACAGCCCCTGAAATGGAGAAAACCAAGAGTAATCTTCGCCAACTCAATGGGCGACCTGTTTCACGACCGGGTGCCCTTTGATTTTATCCGGCAGGTCTTTGATGTCATGCATCGTGCCGACCGGCATCTGTTCCAGATTCTCACCAAGCGTTCGGCGCGACTGCGGCAACTCAATGGTCGGCTGGACTGGCCGGAAAACGTCTGGATGGGCGTGACTGTCGAAAGCTCCCGGTATACCAGCCGTATCGACGATTTACGTGCCACCGGCGCCGGGGTAAAATTCCTGTCGATGGAACCACTGCTGGGGTCGATACCTGATCTTGACCTGACGAATATTGACTGGGTGGTGGTCGGTGGTGAATCCGGACCCGGCGCCCGACCGATGAAAGAGGCCTGGGTGCTCGATATCCAACGCCAGTGTCGCAGACAGGGGGCAGCCTTTTTCTTCAAGCAGTGGGGAGGCGTTAACAAGAGAAAAACCGGCCGCCTGCTGAAGGGCCGGACCTACGATGAGATGCCGCCGCTGGGGTCGCCCACCCGCCAGTTGAGCCTTTAGCCCCAATTGACATTAAAGGCATCCTGATCGATCTGTCGCGGGCTCGCCTTGACCGGCACCTCCCAATCTGGTTATCTTGCCACTAAATGGTTTGAAAGTTGTTAAACAGACAATGACTGATTATTCGGGTCTGCATATTGGAGTGCTGGCGGTACAGGGCGATTTCGCACGTCATTGTCACCAGCTTGATCTGCTGGGAGCCGGGATGGCAGAAGTGCGGCTGCCGGAAGAACTGGCTGGGTTGGACGGCCTGATAATCCCCGGCGGTGAATCAACGACTATGTGTAAACTGATCGACCGTTTCCATCTCCGCCGGCCTCTGCTGGAATTCGGAAAATCAAAGCCGGTCTGGGGAACTTGCGCTGGTATGATTATGCTGGCAAAAAAGGTGGTGGACAACCAGGCGGGTATCGAACCGCTGGGTCTGCTGGATATAGATGTCATCCGTATCGGTTATGGCCGGCAGGTGTCTTCGTTCGAGGAAAAACTGCCGGTTGACTTTGGCTCCGAGCAGGTGATACTTTCGGCCAGCTTCATAAGAGCGCCTCGGGTCACTCGTTGCGGACCCGAGGTAAGCAGCCTGGCCGCTTTGAATGGTGACCCGGTGTTGCTGGCCGAAGGCAGAGTGCTGGCATCGTCCTTTCATACCGAGCTTGACGATGACACCACTTTGCTGGAGTATTTTCTAACACACTTTATCAGCGGCGATAAAGCCGCCGATAGCTGAGACAGGCGCCATCGTCACAACGACGCTGACCGGAGAATAAATGCTCGAAAAGATTATTATGGCCCGTCACCATGGTTTCTGCTGGGGAGTCAAGCGTGCCATCCAGACTGCCCGGGAGACGGCTCGCAACCGAACGGGACCGGTGACTATCCTCAACGAGATAGTCCACAATGAAGCGGTGGTCGAAAGCTTCCGCCGACAGGGTATCGGACAGGAGTTCTCAGTTGAAGCTGTCGAGAGCGGCACCCTGATCATCTCAGCCCATGGCGTGGCTCCGCATATCAAGATGGCGGCCAAAGCCCGGGGTCTGCACCTGGTTGACGCCACCTGCCCGCTGGTGACCCGGATATACAAAATAATCAACAAGGTGGTGAGTAACGGCTATCATGTCATTCATTATGGTGACTCCTCTCATGATGAAACCAGGGGGATTGTCGGCCACGCCCCCGACAGTATCACCGTGGTTGGTAACCGCGAGGAACTTTCGGATCTCTCGCTGGAATCATACACCAAGCTGGGCCTGACGGTCCAGACTACGGTCGAGGTTTCCGAGTTTGATCAGATCGAGAAGCTGGCCAGACAGAAGTGGCCCCATATAGAAGTGTTCAACACCGTCTGTAACGCCACCACCCAGCGCCAGACTGCTATTATGGATCTGGCGCCTAATGTGGACATGGTGCTGGTGGTGGGCTCGGCAACGTCGGCCAATTCCAAACGTCTGGCCAGGATTTCAGATGCCATCTGTGGTCGCGGGATTCTGATAGGTACCGCTGACGACATTGACGAAAAATGGTTTGCCGGGGAAACGGGTGCCAGGAAGGTAGGCATCTCGGCCGGTGCCTCCACGCCTGATTTCCTCGTCACCGAGGTTATTGAGAAACTGGTGACGATCTCGGAGGGACGAGCCCAGGTAATTGTCCCTGAAGACATGAATTTTGACCAGACCGGCAACCGAACCGACCGTTAAGGGTTTGTTGATAAAGTCCCATTCTCGTCATTGCGAGCGACAGCGCGGCAATCTCGGATATTGAATGTCAACGAGACAGCCACGTCGCTTCGCTCCTCGCTATGACGTTTGTTATGTTTATCAACAAGCCCTTAAGGTCAATCGCCCGGCAATGTGAGATGCCGCGTTTCTCCAGGCCGGTGCGGGATATTTCAAGGGAACTTCTCAGCGACTGTTTCGTTGAATCAATGGAGGCGCCGATTAAGCCGAGAGTGGGTTTGTCCGATAATATCAACACGGGCCTTATTCACGTAACATCTCCTGCATTGCGGCAACTGCCGGCAGAGCAGATTCGACGACGGCGCCGGAAAAAAGTTGTTAAATAATTGTTGACAGTTGTAACTATATTTGGTTTTAATAGATAGTCTATTGATCGGTCGTTTGACAATAATAAATGAAGTGATGAAACGACCGCTAACCAGCACTCATAGTTTCGTTTCGGGCGAGGGTGGGTCACCAGCCCGGATCGGGTAAGTAGTTTCCTGTTAGTGAAACGTGAGCGCTACCAGGAATTGGATAGATATCAGGAGGTATCATGGCTCCCAAACGCGCGCAGTTGGTGACATACGGTGATGACGGTGCAAGTGCCGACATCAGGAAGTTTATTGAAGATGCCGGTGTTTTGTTGCAAGTGCGCGATATCGGCGATAAGCCTCTGACCGAACTGGAAGTGGGCGCTCTGATCGGTGACCTTCAGATAACTCATTTCCTCAATACGCTGTCGGATGCTTACAAGAAGTTTCGCCTGGACAAGCACCTGCCTGACCGCCAGGATATCATCAGGCTGATAGCCAAGGATCACACTTTGCTGCGACGGCCGATTGTCCGCTCGGCTCGGCTGGTGACCATTGGTTGCGACAAGCGCAAGATCGCTGAAATGCTGCTGATCAATTCCGATGGTCATGCCGCGGAGGATAACCACGTAAATCTTCCTCCCCCCAAGATCACCAAGCCCAGCCGACGTGGCAGGCCCACTGCCGCCAAATAGATTTCTGTCGCGGGATCACGCTGAACCGGAGTTTATCGGGGCGATTGGCGGTGTCGATTGTCGAACGCTGACGACGGGTTACGATCCCTGCATGGCCTTTTCGATCTGGTACTTCTTGATCTTGTCGAAGAGAGTGGTGTAGTCGATTCTGAGGACCCTGGCGCACTGGCGTTTGTTGCCGCGCACTTCTTTGAGCACCCGGACAATAGTGGCTTTTTCCGCTCGCATCTGGGCGTGGGCGCCGATCTCCTTCAGCCCGGCCCCTTCCCGCAACTGTATTTCATCGGTGCGGCGTAACCTGATGGCCAGGTGATCGGGAACGATCTTCTTGCCTTCCGCCAGAATCACGGCGCGTTCAATAGTGTTCTCCAGTTCGCGAACGTTGCCCGGCCAGTGGTATTTCTCCAGCAGCGACAGAGCGTCCTGGCTGAGGGACTTGATCGGTCTTTTCATCTCGCGGCAGTACTTATCGATGAAGTGCTCCGCCAGGCGTGGGATGTCGTCACGTCGTTCACTCAGGGGCGGGATTGTTATCGGGAAAACCGACAACCGGTAGTACAGGTCCTCACGGAACCGCCGGGCTTTGATCAATTCGCCGAGGTTCATGTTGGTGGCGGCGATAATCCGCACGTCGACGTCGATCTGCTTGGTACCGCCCAGTCGCTCAAAGTTCTTTTGCTGGAGAATCCGCAGTAGTTTGGCCTGCAGCGAGATGTCCATGTCGCCGATTTCGTCTAAGAAAACTGTGCCGGTGTCGGCAATCTCGAACTTGCCCATCTTGCGAGTATGTGCGCCCGTGAAAGCGCCCTTCTCAGAGCCGAACAATTCGTTCTCCAGCAATTCCCGCGGGATGGCGGCGCAGTTGATGGCGATATAGGGTCGATCTTTGCGTAGTGACAGGGTATGGATGGCTCGTGCGAAGAGTTCCTTACCGGTGCCGGAGTCACCCTGCAAAAGGACGGTGGCGTCGGATTTGGCTACTTTCTGAATCAGCCTGGAAAGCTCGACCATCTTCTCATTCTGACCGATGATATCCGAGAAGCCCTGACCGGATAGCAACTCCTCCCGCAGGAGGGTGTTTTCTGCAACCAGACGCCGGTTCTCCAAAGCACGGTTGATCAACACGCACAGGTGGTCGGTGTCGAACGGTTTAGTGATGAAATCATAGGCGCCGTGTTTCATGGCCGCCACGGCATCTTCAATCGTCCCGTAGGCAGTCATGACGATGACCGAGGTGTCGTCGTCGGTCTCTTTGACACCGTTGAGAACTTCCAGACCATCGACGTCGGGCATTTTCAGGTCGGTCAGGACCAGGTCGTATGACTTGTTGCGCACCAGTTCCAGGGCGTGGCGACCATCCGGGGCGCAGTCGACCCGGTAACCCTCCTCGGTGAGGGTTTCAGTCAACATGTTGCGCATCGAATCTTTGTCTTCAACTACCAGAATAGTCGCCATATCGGTCCCTCAAAACTGATTCACTCATCCCTGTCTGTTTTCACGACATAAAGATACTATTTCCTTTATCGGCCAGACTTGCCACCAGTGTAGAAACCAAAGTGTGCAATTGTTGGACACCTCGAAAACGGTTGACAGAAGATGGTTAGTATTGTATAGTTTAATGTCATCATTGGGTTTACTACATCGAAGTTGCAGAATTATTCGACAAGGAGAGAATCATGAGGTTTTCAGTAACACTGCTAATAGCCGTTGTTGTGCTGACAGCGGCAAGGGCATTCTCATTTGAACCGCTGTTTGATACCAGAATCGATTACGAAGTCGGCGAAAAACCCATGTCGGTCTTCCTGGTGGATTTTGACGGGGATGGCGACAGCGACATGGCCGTAGTGAATGTACAATCAGCCAATGTCTCCATCCTGTTGAACAACGGCAACGGGACATTTGCGGCGGCGGTCAACTATGAGTGCAAGTGGAAGCCCTATTCAGTATTCTCGGCCGACCTTGACGGGGACGGCGACAACGACCTGGCGGTGTCGGGGGGTTTTGACTATGTCTCCGTCCTGCTGAACAACGGCGACGGGACATTTGCGACGGCGGTCAGATATGGGGTCGGAGGCGGTTCCCATTCAGTTTTCTCAGCCGACCTTGACGGGGATAACGACAACGACCTGGCGGTGCCGAACGGAGGTTCTGATGACGTCTCCATCCTGCTGAACAACGGCGACGGGACATTTGCCACGGCGGTGAATTATGCTGTCGGGGAGTATCCCCATTCGGTTTTCTCAGTCGATCTTGACGGGGACAACGATAACGACCTGGCGGTGGCGAATTACAATTCTGACAATGTCTCTATCCTGCTGAACAACGGTGATGGTACGTTTGCGACGGCGGTCAATTATGGGACCGGGGATACTTCCTGGTCAGTTTTCTCAGCCGATCTTGACGGGGATAACGACAACGACCTGGCAGTGGCGAATTACGGTTCTGACAACGTCTCCATCCTGCTGAACAACGGTGATGGAACATTTGCCCTGGCGGTGAATTATCCTGCCGGGGATGGTCCCCGGTCAGTCTTCTCAGTCGACCTTGACGGGGATAACGACAACGACCTGGCGGTGGCAAATTACAATTCTGACAGTGTCTCCATCCTGGTGAACCACGGCAACGGGACATTTGCCGCACCGGTCAATTATGTGGCCCCGGATGGACCGTATTCAGTTTTCTCCGTCGATCTTGATGGGGATAACGATAACGACCTGGCGGTGGCGAACAGGGGTTCCAATTACGTCTCCATCCTGCCGAACAACGGCGACGGGACATTTGCCGCACCGGTCGATTATGTGGCCGGG
>SDBU01006862.1_pt1 | contig 13301 bp, 12 predicted proteins | sample 2277071 | NCBI WGS metagenome assembly SDBU01 (sample SAMN10397929, study PRJNA504765) | marine sediment metagenome | isolation source: marine sediment core GS08_GC12, 126 cmbsf | place: Arctic Ocean: Gakkel Ridge, Loki's castle | collected 2008 | reverse complement strand
TAACACCTTTCTTTCCAGCTCCAGAGAAGAGTGATCACAATCAGTTACCACTACCTTTTTTCTTCTGTTAGCCGCAGACACTTTAATCTCCTTTTTATTAATGAAGTCCATCTAAGGCCCAGATAAGTAAAAATCAAGGGGTTCTGGCAATCAATAAAGAGGCTAATCCTATGGTTCCAGCACTTAAAATTGCTACCGTATCGCCATCAGATACATTTCCACCATTATTTCATTCTCCTCCTGCAGCTCAATTTTCTCCCCTCGCTCCTCTATTAAGTTTGTCTTAAACACTCTTTTAGGTTTTATGGGAAGCCCCATTTTGACCTTGCTTTTTTATCCCCAAACCATAGCTCTCCTGTGCACAAGAGCCTCTTTCCAGTTACCAAAATGAGGAACTAAGGAATATCGTATAGTGGGTCTTCCCCCATCCGCCAGAGGATCGGGGACTAAAACAGATTTAAGCTTATCAGCAGCAGGAGGCCTAAATAACGCTAGACAAATTATATTACCATGGATATCGTGTCTATACTTCGACTCATTGAGAGGAGCCACCCTATAGAATCACCCTGGGATAAGTCAGCCCAGCGCAGCAGGCCAGGCACTTCAAGGCGAGCCTTTTGGCTACTTTTAAGATTAGAATGTAATCTCTATTTTATCATATCCTTCCTCGAAAGCAACTCACGCTCACCCGCTCGCCTCTTACAAGCAGGGGTTTCCCCAAGATTTGGGGTTTCTTTTTCTACTTGCACTAAACTCTCCTTCTTTTTGGTAAAAATCCCAAAAACAAAAAGTTACAGATGCCAAAAAATTAATGAAATTCCCTTCCCCCATTGATGTTTATTGCCTGACCAGTAATATATTGAGCCTCATCTGAGACTATAAATGCGACCCCAGCGGCAATCTCCTCCGTCTTGGCAACTCTTCCCATGGGTATAGCCTTTAAATCTAGCTCGTACATTTCTTCAAAACTCATACCTCTTTTTTCCGCCTCTTCACGAATGGCTTTATTATGCATTTCGGTATCCATATCTCCCGGGCAAATCTCATTCACTCTTATATTATGGGGAGCTAGTTCTATAGCCACAACTTGGGTAAAAAGCACCGTGGCGCCTTTCAATGCACAGTACACAGAAAAAAAGGATGACCGGTCTTCCCAAAGTATGAACCAATATTTACGATACTGCCGCTTTTCTTTTTTATCATTTCTTTGGCCACCTCACGTGTGCAGAGGAAAATTGCCTTAAAATTGACATCGACTAGCTCATCAAAATCCTCTTCCGAGGTGGCAACGATGGCATTGGCCGGCTTATTAATGGCTGCATTATTTACCAGAATATCAACTCCTCCGTATCGTTCTACAGTTTGATTAACCATACTTTGAACATCTTTAACTTTGGTAATATCAGCTACCAGGGCAAAAGCATCACTTTCAGCATATTCTCCTTTAATCTTGTCAAAAGTTTTAATAATTTCAGAATTTATATCCGCTCCTACTACTTTCACGCCCTCACTAAAAAAACGCCTGGTTAAGGTCCTTCCAAAATCTCCTGCTGCTCCTGTTATGATTGCAACTTTCCCTTTTAAACCCTTCACAGTCTTTCTCCTTTCTTCTTTGAGGTATTTAGGCTTTGATGATTACCTTCAAGCATTCATCTCTATTGGAAGCAAACTGATATGCTTTCTCTCCCTCACTTAAAGAAAATGTATGAGTAACCATCCTGGATAGATTGGCTTTGCTTCTGGCCAGAAATTCCAGGGCCTGTTCCCAAACGTAAGGCGAGCCAACGATTCCTTTAACATTTAAGCCTTTAGCCTGAATTTTCCCAGCTCAATTAAGATTATATTCCCTATGTTAATGCCTGGGATGGAAACTCTGCCGTTATTTCGGGCAACTTCAAGAATAATTTCCAGTACTTTGCTTTCACCCGAAGCCTCTACTACTACATCAGCACCAACAACGCCAGCGCCTTTATTGGTCAATTCATGGACTTTTTTCACGGTATTTTCTTTAGCTGGATTTATGATTTCATCAGCACCCATATCTTCGGCTATCTTTATCCTATTCTCCATTGGCTCAACTACAATTGTGCGAGCTCCCATTCCTTCGGAAACGGCCAAGGTACAAAGCCCTATAGGACCAGCACCAAAAACAACTACAGTATCACCTGCGTTAACTCTTCCTATTTCCATGAAACTAAAATAGGCTACAGCAAAAGGTTCTACCAATGCTCCCCGCTCAAAGTTCACAGCATCAGGTAAAATGTGAAGCCATTCAGGGCGCGCCTTAAAGTACTCAGCCATTGCTCCATTAATGGTAAACCCGAAATTCGGGGTATTGGGTCACTATTTTGAAACCTAAGTTTAACAGCTGATGTCGCTATCCCTTAATAGGTGCGGATTACAATTTTGGTTTGGCACTATGAGCTTTGCTTTCGCTTGTTACATAAAGGTTTCAGTGATTGAGATTTACAGGTAGTTCAGATATAAATATTCAAATACAAGTTTCTCCTGCTTAGGGCTATTTTTATAGAACGGAGATACATTTTGCTCCTTGAAAATATGGTTAAATCGGAAGAATATTGGGAATCTTTTTAACTCCTATAGCATCTAAGATTCTCTTATGTTCAGCATCTCCTTCTATTGGACAGAGAAAGACTCTTTTTCCTATTTGATTTTTAGCCAGTCTGATATCGTCTAATTTATCTAAGGCTTCTCTGGCTGTTATGTTAAGATGGACCTGTCTCATTCTCTTCTCTATGATTTTCTCTAAGAGGTATGATAGGACGCAGATAAAAACATGAGCCCTTACTCTATCATCTTCATAATGTCGAATAGGACGAAGATGAAGAAAGTCTTTTATCTCCTTGAAAGCCGTCTCCACCCCGCTAAGGTTCTTGTATTGTTGGATGAGCTCCTCTGGCAAAAGATCGAAGGCGGTACTTTTGATAATAAAGATTCCATCTAACCTTTCTTCTTCTTCGAGGACTTCGTTTGCTATAGAGTAAGAAAAAAGACCATCTTTAGAAGAGGAATAGTAAAAGTATTTCCGGTTAGTCTTATCGAGGGCGAGAGTAGCTCTTTTCAAGATCTTTTCCCGATCCTTTAGCTGGCCGGTTTCTATTGAGCGGGCGATTTTCTCTAGGTTTCCTTTCCCTTTCTTTATTCTTCCTTCTCGGTAGATTTTGTCATCCTTCTTTTTCTCCGGATTCAAACAAACAAGGTAGCGGGATCCATCTTTTACTCTATATTCGGAGAAGAGAAGCTCTTCCTTCTCTTTTTCACTCTTGTTCTTTTTTTCTTGCTCATAGCTTTTTCTTTTTTCTTCTAGGTCAGTGAAAGTTGCATCTATAGCCTCCTTAGCTTCATTAAGACGTCTCTTTTTCAGGGTGACACTGTAGGAGAAGCCTTGCTCTTTGATGTAATCTAAATTGCTCTTGCTAACCATACCTCGATCAGCAACAAAGATAACTCGCTTGAGTTTAAATCGTCTTTTTAGATCATCTATAGTTTTAACCACAGTAGCTTTGTCCGCCTCATCTCCTTCAAAGACCTCGTGAGCAATGGGTATTCCTTCATCAGTTACCAAAAGACCAATAATAATCTGGTGTTTATCGGGGCGGTGATCTCTTGATTTACCATGTTTTGCCATAGAGGGCCCCTCTCCTTCAAAGTAGCTGGAGGTAGTATCATAAAAAATAAGGTTAAGCTTGAGGGTAAATAAATCACGTAATTTATAGTAAAGATCTTTTTCTATATCTTCTTTCATTTCTTCTAGGTAGTCCATGCTTCGGTAAAAATCGTGCGGGGCAAAGTGAGTATTTTCCAGCTCCGCCAGGTACACTTTCTCTTTGTACCAAGAAGAGATAGCCAGCTTACTTAAAGGGTCAACTAATCGATTGGCTACCATCAAAAATGAGATGAGCTCCACTGGTATCTTTGCGTCGGTATGTCTCATGTGGCTATCTATTAGTTTATCTAAACCGAGCTCGTTCCAAAGGCGTCTTGCTGCGAGGATATCCCCATAGCGAGGAGATTTCTTTGCTCTTAAGTTCTCTACATTTAGATCCTCTCTTTCACAGAGGCGGCAAAGACCTTTAATAAGTTTTTCTAGTTCTTTGTTCTTAAACTTTTCTAAGCTGCCCAGGTTAGCTACTACTTTTTGTCTTGATTGACCTTTATACCAGTAATTCTCTACTATTTTCACATATCGGTAGAGCTTATCTTTTGATCTGGTCTCACTTATACGAGGGAACATTTGACACCATTAATTTTGATATATAATTCTTGCTTAATCTTCTATTATTATATCAAAATAATCCATATTGTCAAGGAGCAATAAACTATAGTTTGGCACTATGCCATTTCAATTTCCAAAATAAACATCCTTATATAACAAGGGTTACAGAGATTCAAGTGGCTGAAAATAGCGTTTTACTGTCAAACTTGGGTTGAAACAAGCCTCATAAACAAAGCATTTCGTACCTGAAAGTAACCGAAAAAACCCTTGTTTTATCCTTTTCTTTGTGGAAGTTGGACGAGAGGGGAATCCGATAATTTTTTGCCCACGATAATATTATGACAATATACTATGACAGTAGGTATGCCCTGGAAAGATTGAGCAATAGAAAAGGGCTTGTCCATCTCTAAAAACCTACAACACCTGCTCTTTAGGAATAGAAAAAGGGAGACAAACCCTGCAAGTGCTATAGATAAAAGTGGAGTGCACCTACCCAACAGATATTGGGCCCTCCTTGCTCCAGAGATTGCCACTTTGGCTTGTATTCCCTATATACGTAAGGGACAATTCGCGGTGGATCGGTGACGAGAAAGATCCAGCCCCACTTTATTCATAAGAAGAAGTGCAAAGATATTGGAGCAGACTCAGCACCAGCCATTCCATGCTATCTTAAATCGTTTCTAGTTTTCACTCGTGTAGAGGTGAGTTAAGTGACCAACCTTTCTACAAAACATTCGAGTTCATTCAAATAGATATCGTCGAGTTTCTCTCCTGGCTGTCGCGCAAAAGAAGAAGAGAAGATCCTCCGTCCTCTTAATACCTCCTTTTCACAGGCTATAAACATCTCTACGGATGGAATTTCAGTAACTAAGAATGGAAGTAGATTATGGAAAATCTCTTCTGCTTTCTCTTTTTCTCCCTTAGCAAATTCCTTGTAAATGTCCATGAAGATATCTGCAAAAGCGCACCCAGGCATAACACCACAAGCTCCCCTACTTAGGGCATCCAGTAGGAACATTCCTCCGTACCCACAAAAGATGCCTAGCCCGTCCTTGAAGGCCTTGCATACCGCGGAGATTTTTGGCCCAAGAGGGAGTTCTTCGATTTTGATGTATTGAAAACTCGAAATTTCATCTTTCATCTTTGCCAGTCGCGCTATAGACATCGCTACACCACTTGCTGCCGGTGCATCTTGAATCATCATAGGAAGAGAAGTAGATTCTCCTATCCTTTTGAAATAGCTGAGCAGATTCTTCTCGCTGGGGGGAACAAAATAGGGAGGGAAAACCAGAATCCCATCCGCTCCAGTTGCCTCCGCGTGTCGAGTATATTCCAACGCTACTTTTACTGAAGGATGACCTGTCCCTATGATTACCGGCACTCTGTGTCCTACCTCAGCTATTACCACCTCTACAATCTTTTTTCGTTCAGAATCGGATAACTTATAGAACTCACTACCTATAGCAGGTACACATACTCCCGAGATCTCTTTTTTGATTAGAAATCTAACAAGTCTCCTGAGATTTTCCTCATCAACCTGTTCCTCTTCATTAAAAGGAATACAGATTACTGGAAACACTCCTTCAAACCTTTTCATCCTTTATTCCTCCGCCTACAATATATTATAGTACGTGGCCTACTCTTCTCTGAAATAGGAATTATTTCTAATGATTACCTCATACTCATACGGTAATAAATCCTCCCTAAAGTCCTCTCAGCAGAATCAACAATATGTCTACTACCAGTATTTCCCTCCCCGCCCTAAACCTCCCGAAGTTTTAGGCCTTCAACTCATCTATGACTTCGGTATTTAATTTGATTCCAAAACCAGATTTATTTTCATCCAGCTCAATATATCCATTTTTGACTTTTGGAGCTCCCAGTATGTATGCATCGGTGAATCCACCTTGCGCTTCCTCCCAGCTGGGGATAGCAGATATATCCTCTGCCCATTTGCTCATTGGGCATGACACAACTAAATGTAGAGTTTCTGGATAAGCAAGGTGCGGAATATACGGCATACCAAAAGCTTCAGCCATACCTGCAATCTTCTTAGTTTCAGTTATTCCTCCCGCTCGTCTAACATCTAATTGAATTATATCTACCAGTCTGTTTTTGATCAGCTCCTTAGCGCCGAATCTGGTAAATTCATGTTCGCCTGCCGCGATAGGAGTTCTTACCTTTGAGCGCAAACATGCATATCCTTCAAGATCATCTGGCATTAATGGTTCTTCTACCCATGTTAAGCTATACTTCTCCAACCTATTAATCATTTCAATTGCATAATTGACATCTGCCCAGCCCATATAGGCGTCAATCATAATATCAAAGTCATCACCTATTGCCTCTCTTACTGTCCTCACCAACAACTCATTCCTTTTCATTCCTTTTCTGCCTTCACGAGGTCCAGCACAAGCTCTCTGTTTCATCGCTGTGTATCCCTGTTTTACATAGTCTTCGGCTTCTCTTGCCAGCAAGTCGTAATCAGGGTTGTGCAAATCGCTTGGATGAAGATTGCTAGCATACATCTTCACTTTGTTCTTTGTTTTTCCTCCTAGTAGTTTGTAAACTGGAACTCCCAAGGCTTTGCCCTTGATATCCCATAGAGCAACATCAACACCACTTATTGCGTCAATGGCGCCACCTTTTCTTCCAAAATTCACTGAACCTCTAAACATCTGATCCCACAAAGCTTCGGTGTCAAATGGATCAGCTCCCATAAGGTAATTCTTATATTGATTGTCAATTATCACTTTTACTGCAGCAGTACCGCCACCACAAAAACCATAGCCTTCTACGCCTTCATCTGTGCTAATTACAACCATCGGTACAATGAAATCTTTTGTACCCTGCCACATATCCTTGTTTTCTGCATATTCCTCATAGGGTTCCATTGGACCAATACAACGACGCTCTCTGGTAAATCTGGCAATTCCTTCTGCTCTTGTGATCACAAGATTAACTACCTTTACGTTTGTTATTTTCATTTTTCACCCTCCGTTTATCGATCCTAGCTCTTTTTATTTGCATATCTAGCATGCTGATACACGTTAAACCTTTGGTAAGGCAAACCTCCTAACTCCATAGCTTTACCATCCTATCAATAGTTATTAGTCTCTCTAGATCTGCATCTATAGGCGTATCGTCTCCCGGTTCTAAAATGAAATGATCACCTGGGCTGATCTGCCTGAAAATATCATTCATATAAGATCTAAATTCATCTTCCGACACATTTGCAGAGAGCATTACTGATGGTACCCCACCCCAAATAGTAACTTGGCTTCCCCAAACTTTACGAGCGTCAGCCAAGGTGCAACTGGTCATAGGAGAGGGAGTAAAAGCCTCAGCTACGTCTATTCCCGTTTCCAGGAATACACCTAGCAAGTTTTTCATTTCTCCGTCAGTATGAGTGAGAAGAATTTTGGCATTCCCATGAAGCAGGTCTGCAAAACGGGCAAAGTACGGCACAAAATACCGTCTGAAAAAGGAAGGGCTGAGTAGCCTAGCGTCAAAGTTACCCCCAGACATTATCAGAGTGGCCGGCGATTGAGCGAAGATCTCCTGCATCTTATGTCTTTTGGCGGTCAAAACCTCAAGAAGATGATACAATTTCTTGGGATGATCATACCAATCGTAGAAAAACTTCTCATAGCCAAGATATTCCAGCATAATCTCGTGCATAGGGCAGTAAGGGGCACCAGCGAAAACCACTCCATCCTCCCCCATCTTCTTCTCAACTCTTAGAAAATCATCATAGGCAGGTACTGCTTCGGTGTTCTCAATAATATGAGCTGCTATCTCACAGTCTTTGTTAGATTTTATCATATGTTCGGTCTGATAAGGCACCATCCCGCTTTTGTGTAGATGAGGAGGATAGTTAAATTTGGTTGAAACTTGGCCGACTGACGTAAGGTACTGTATTTCAATCTCCGACGGTTTAAGGTTTGAGTCATGAATAGTTTCTATAGGCATTTTATCTATGTTTTTCCACCATCCCAGCAGGGACCTTAACAGATCTGGAGAAAACTCTTTTTCAAGGCCTGCCTCAGCATAATGGATTCCTACAGCCAAATCTTTTACCTCCTCGACAAATACTTTTCCTTCACGATAGCACATATTAGAACCAATTTTTCTGTAAACGTCCCATAAACTAAGGTTCCTGTAAGCTTGAGGAAGACTATTTTCTTTTCTGTGATAACTGTACCAATGCTCGATTCTGTTAGTCCAGGGTACATAATCTGCCTGGCCTTTCGTCAATATTCTCATTATCCTTTGCTTTGAGGTCATATAAACCCTCTCCTGTCAGATGAAAGTACTGTCTCCAAACTTTTTTAGTGTTGTCGCTCTAAATCCTTTGTTCTCCGTATTCTAACAAAAATAACTTGCCTCCCTCCAGCTTTAAGGTAGGATTTGAAAATCTCCAGCAAAGGAGGTAAGCCAATTGAAAAAGAGCATCTCATTGGACAGCCCCATTTCCCTTTCTGCTTCACCCCCTTGAGAGCTCTATTTCGCCAATATCATCTAAGGGTATGTGAGGGTCTCACGCAAAGCCGCTTGGACAGGCACTAGAATAATTGAGAACCAGCCTATGGGTGGGCAGAAATTGACTTATGTGGCCCCAGGGCGATGAGATTGAAAACATCTAGACGAACAGAAGCAAGCAAAATAAGATGCTTGCTTCTGTTCTCTCAAAACAAAACGCATCGACAATTGTCTTTTATTCCACTATCCTAAGTCTCGCAACTCCGCCTCAGCCCTCTTTACACCCTCGGCCAAAGCCTCCTCGACTGGGACCCCTTCGTAGATCATGCGTTGAATGGCATGACTCCACTCTACCCTTATGACTCCCTGCCATTGGTCTCCGAATTCCATTGGGATAGGGATACTTTCCAATATCTCCATCTGCAGCTTAATTATCTTCTGTCCGCCATAGAAAGGATCTTCCCAGTCCGATAAAACTTCAAGAGCAAGAAGATTAACAGGCGTTTGTCCTCTATTCCGTGCAAAGCTGACTGCGCCATCTGTCTTTCCAATAGAGGCAACAAACTCCTTAGCTAAGTCGGGATACTTTGTCTGTTTAGGAACAAACCATGCCCCACTACCGCTGTAGGCCGCTCCTGTGGGAGGGTCTCCTGTTTTCCACGGCAAGGGTCTAGCTAATCTCCATTTTCCCTCTAGTTCAGGCGTGTAAGCCAAGTCCTGAATTGCATAGCTCTGGTACCAAACGGGGTACGGTATTACCGGCCATCGGCCTTCTTTTATCCTTACAAAAGCACCAGGTTCGTTCAGATCCGCGTATTCTGCGATTTTATATTTATTTACCGTATCGACCACGTACTGACATACTTCAACCGATATTGGACTATTGAACAAAACCTCATTGTCTTGATTGGTAACTATTTGACCTCTACTCCAAACGATCGGCATTATGTTCCTTGGTGCAGTATTGTCCCAAACGATCGCGTACCGCTTACCAGGGATAGTTATCTTCTTGCCTATTTCGATCATCTCTTCCCAGCTTTTGGGAAACTGAGTCCCGGTTTCATCGAAGACGTCTGGTTGATAGAACAAGACAAACGGTCCGCAGCCCATGGGCGCTGCCCATATGTGTCCGTCCTTTACCCAACGGTAGGCGAGTGCTGGAGCAAGCCACTCCTTATAATCGGGCATAACATCATCTAGTGTATAGAGTATCTCAGACGTATAAAACTTACGGGCTTGTTGATCACCCTCATAACCTATATCCGGTGCTCCTGTACCTGAAATCAAAGCCAACAGGAGTTTCTTGGACATAGCTTCACTACCCATGTTGATTAGCTCAATATTTACATCCGGATGTGCTTTCTCGAACCACTCCTTCATGGGAACGAGACCTTTTGTGGCAAGCATGTCATAACTCCACGCTATGAGATTCTTCTGAGCAGAGAATCCGGAAGCAGTCGCCAGCATTACTCCTAACAAAACCGCCAAACAAATCACTAGTATTCTTTTCCTAGTCATCTTTGACCCCCTAATTATTTTTTGTCTTACCTTGGGCTAAACCAATCTTGCTATTCTCATCACCCCCCTTCGCCTCCCTCTTACCCTTTTACCGCCCCCGCAGTTAGCCCGGTTATAAATTGTTTCTGGGCAAGTGAGAAAATAATCAGAACCGGTATCAGCCCAATCACCCCTCCCGCCATCAACATGGTCAAGCGGGGATCTTTATATCCCACGAATACAGAAAGGCCTACCGGGATGGTAAACATCCTAGGCGTACTTATGAAAACAAGAGGATATATGAAGTTATTCCAAGAGTCCAAATAAGCAAATATACCCAGGGCTGCTAAAACAGGCTTAATAACAGGCAGCACTATTCGATAGTAAATCTGAAACTCAGAGCAGCCATCTATTCTTGCACTATCAAATATCTGGGAAGGTATACCTCCAATATACTGCCTCATCAGAAATATACCAAAGGCGTAAGTGCCAACAGACGGAAGGATCAAAGACCAGTAAGTATTAATCAGCCGTAATCTTGCGAACCACTGAAAAAGAGGAACGACTGTTGCCCAGACAGGAATAGTCATTGATCCTATTGTTATGAAGAATAGTATATTTTTACCGAAGAACTTGTAGCCTGCAAAAGCATAGCCGCCCAGTGAACAAATAAAAAGCGTCAATACGGAAAAAGACAAAGCTACGAAAACACTGTTAAAAAGCCATCTTGGAAAAAGAGTGCCGCTAAACAATTCTATGTAATTACCAAGCATAAAATTTTCCAGCCCCAGGATCCGGTACTCAAACAGGTCACTTTGTGGTTTGAATGAGCCAATGACCGCATATAAAATGGGAAGCAGTGAAAAGACAGCGAGCAGGCTCAAAACTACATATATTGCGGCTAGGGAGATCTTATGATTTCTCATCTTGTTCCTCGCATCCAATGCTTTTTTTTGACTTCACACACAAAAGCTATGGTTCTTTCTTATATTTTGACATTGTCTTGCCCTATCTTGTAAATCCTGCCCTCTTACCTAGAATACTTACGTATAATATACTAGCGCCCATTATGATCAATGCAAGAAAATATCCTAAAGCTGCCGCATATCCTAATCTGAAGCTTATAAAGGCGACCCTATACAAATACAAACTCAAAGACATGGCATTCCCACCAGGTCCCCCCGGTGGCTCGCCCGCAGAAGTTGTTGTCAAAATAAAAGGGAGATCAAAGACCTTCAAATCGCCAATCATTACAATGGCAATACAGAAGAAAATCACAGGAAATAGAAGAGGAAGAGTCACATGCCGGATGACTTGAAAACGACTAGCGCCATCTATCTTTGCCGCATCGTACAATTCCTCGGGAATATTCTGCAGCCCGGCGAGAAAAATAATCATCAGAAAACCAAACCAACGCCAGGTGCCGACAATTATGACACTGAACAAAATAAGATTTTTGCTGTGTAACCAGTCATAACGAGGCAGGCCTATGTTTGTCAGAATCAGATTTATCAACCCTATATGCTGATCTAAGAGAAGCTTCCAGAATATTCCTGCCACCACCAGCGAGGTGACAACAGGCAGGAAAAAGACTGTCCTGTAAAATACCCTTCCTCTGAATTTTGAATTAACTAGTAGGGCTACACCCAGAGCCAGCAGCAGATGGATACTTCCATGAATTAAAGTATATAGACCTGTGACCTGCAAACCCTTGTAGAAATTAGCGTTCCCCAATAGGCGGACATAATTACGTAAACCAATAAAGGTAGCTCCTGTCATAGATATTTTCTGCAAACTCATCGATAACCCCTGAATTAAGGGAAATATCGCGAACATAAGAAACATTGCAAAAAAGGGTACTAGGAAAAGATACGGATAGATCTTTTGTTGTCTTCTGGACACTTTTTGACCCTCTATCTATTGTATGTGATAGGAAAAACTACCCCCGGTGATCGTCACATTCTCATATTATCAGCTAAATCTTTCCGAGAAACCAATCGTAATTTAGCTTTTGGTATTTCAAGAACTCATCTCTTTTAGTATTTTCGACCTAATTCAACCGGCCCTCTCCGCCCACTCTTTGAAATCCTGCTTTAGGTCTACCTTTAACTAATCTTTCCCCCCTGTAAAATTTAGTCTAATTTTCCTTGAGTATTTTCTTAATATTTTGCTCAGTCTTTGCTATGTGAGCAAACATAGAAGACTGAGCTGATTTTCCATTGCCTCGTTTAATAGCTAAAAAAACATTCCGATGATCCTTTAAACTGTCTTCGGCTACTCCTGGGATTTCGTTTGTCTTCCGCCTACTCTCTAGCATAAGATCAGAGAATGCATCATAAACAGCCGCTAAAATTTCATTTTGCGACGCTTTAACCACAGCATAATGAAAATCCAGATCACCGGCATTATAAAGCTCTAAATCTTGTATTTGAATGGCTTCCTTTTGTCGACGCAAAGTTTTTTCCATGTTTCTAATATCTTGAGTAGTTGCCCGGCTAGCAGCTAGAGAGGCAATCCCAGCTTCTAAAAGTTTTCTCACTTCTAATAGTTGTACAAGAGCGGTTTTTTCTTCGTTCAGTATAAGATTGACTGACTCTGCTAGCAATTTGAGGTAACTATCGAGCTTGGCGCCCGTAACAAAGGCTCCTCTTCCATGGCGAATCTCGATGAGCCTGAGGGTTTGTAATGAGCGTAGAGCCTCCCTTATCGATCGTTGTCCCACCTGAAGTTGCTGTGCCAGCTCCCTCTCGGGCGGCAACGCCTCGCCTACTTTCAACTTCTTGCTGAAAATTAGAGTCTTGATCTCCTTCTCTACCTGTTCCACTAACTTTAATCTTTTTATTGGCTGCAGTAATCTTTGTTTCACCACCGATCCTTATTTAACCCGCACATGCTAATGGAATTACGCTGAGATGACTTATGACGTGAGATCAACACGATGCTCTCATTATATCAGACAAAAGATTTTTGTCAACCCCCTTCAATTCTTGCCACCCCCCAGTTTTTCCATAAAAACCAGAAAAAAAGGAGCATAAGTATTTTTGAGAGGAAAATTTGACTAAAAAAGAGACAAAGGGTAAGGAAG